>Ga0182030_10010813_pt1 | contig 18481 bp, 18 predicted proteins | sample 812S3MmetaG_FD_121299 | JGI IMG/M metagenome (GOLD analysis project Ga0182030, IMG submission 121299) | Permafrost microbial communities from Stordalen Mire, Sweden - 812S3M metaG (Illumina Assembly) | ecosystem: Environmental > Terrestrial > Soil > Wetlands > Permafrost | place: Sweden...
AGGTTCCTGATAAAATTGGTTGTACCGGATCGTATAATCCGTCCGAATGTTATTAATTTATGTTTCATGGTGTTATTGAAGGTTCACTGACCCAATTTCTATAATTTAACTAGTCCCTTATTATTTTCTTCATAGTCTATATTCAGCATTAGCTCGGTCACTAGAAATTTTACCATGCTGTAGGGTTACGACGCGGCGTTTCAACCGATTAACAATATCCTGATTGTGGGTGGTTAAAAGTACTGTCGTACCAAAACGGTTAATTTTTTCTAGTACTTTAATCACATCCCAAGCGTGCTTGGGGTCCAAATTACCAGTCGGCTCATCGGCTATTAATATTTTCGGTTGACGAACGATTGCCCTGGCAATCGCTACCCGTTGCCGTTCACCGCCAGAAAGTTCAAATGACATATACTTCTCTTTGCCATTCAGGTTTACGATATCAAGCACTTTGGGCACCGTTCTCTGGATTTCCCTTTTAGCCATTCCGACAATTTCAAGTGCATAAGCGACATTCTCAAACACCGTACGATTAGGAAGCAACTTAAAGTCCTGAAAAACTACTCCGATTTTACGCCGCAATAAAGGTACGTCATGATCGCTTAATTTGTCGTAATCCACCCCGCCAACGATAATTTTACCGCTCGTTGGCTTTTCCTCGCGAGTCAGTAGCCTCAGCAATGTTGTTTTACCGGCCCCGCTCTGTCCCACTACGATGATAAATTCTTTTGGCTCGACATGAAGGCTGACACGGTCCAGTGCTGGACCCATATTTTTATTATAGGTTTTCGTAACCCTATCGAGCAAAATCATTAGTACTATTATACCAATAAACAAAGACTTTGGGGCGTTCGTAAGATTATTTATCTAGGTTGTAATCCAAATAGGCGTTGATGAACGGATCAAGGTCACCATTTAAAACAGCCTCAGGATCGCTAGTTTCGTACTTTGTTCGCAAATCTTTAACTTGTTTGTACGGATGAAGGACGTATGAGCGGATTTGGTTACCCCAAGCAGCTTGCTCGTTTGGACCTTTGATTTCTGAAATCTTTTCAGCATGCTGCTCCAACTGCAATTGGGCCAGACGTGAACGTAATATCGTTAATGCCGCAGCTTTGTTTTGCAGCTGTGATCGTTCGTTTTGGATTGCTACGGTAATACTGGTTGGCAGATGCGTGACACGAACGGCTGAATCGGTGGTATTGACACTTTGCCCACCACGGCCACCGCTACGGTAGACATCAATCCTCAAATCCTTATCCTCAATGTCTATTTCACTAGGTTCGTCAATTCTTGGCAACACATCAACTTTAGCAAAACTCGTTTGCCGCAAATTATCGGCATTATACGGAGAAAGTCTAACAAGGCGATGAATACCGTGCTCACCTTTTAGCTTTCCGTATGTAAAATCACCGCTAATTTGTAAAGTAACGCTTTTAATTCCTGCTTCATCACCGAATGATTCATCAATGGTCTTGACCTCATAACTATTTTTTTCCGCCCAACGTACATACATCCGCATAAGCATTTGCGCCCAGTCTTGGGCGTCGGTCCCACCCGCTCCAGCAAAAATGTTTAATATAACATCGCGCTCGTCGTATGGACCACTAAATTTTAATTCATCTTTAAGCTTTTGAAAATCGACCCTGGCTGTATTAAGCTGCTTACCTAAATCCGACTGTAAACTTTCATCTTCCATATTGCTAAGTTCAACTAACTCTTGTATTGAATTTTTAAGGTCCTGCCAGGGGCGTAACCGCTTTTCTAACATGGCTTGTTTTCTAGATATTTCTTGGGCTTGCAGATTATCTTGCCAAAAATCCGGTGCCAAACTTTTTTTATCAAGTTCAACCTGTTGCCGACATAAGTCATCAAAACCAAGTCGTACTAACGCTTGTTGCAGCTTGCTAAATAAATTTTGAGCCTGTACATGGATATCATGCATGTCTATGCTTTTTCCTTATGTCTTTGGCGGTCCCCAGAGGGGTTTTAGCTGGGTCTGGAAATCACGCGCCATATCAACTCCACAATTACCCAAAAAACCTACACCCCATACGTTATCGTCAAACATATTTCTAGCTACGTCGACAATAGATTGTTTGGTAACAGCTTTAATCCGTTTAGGCACTTGGTAGTAGTCCTCAATGACATCATCGAAGAAATATCGGTTACTATAGCCTCCCGCCGTACCTCCAACGGTTTGGGCACCACGCTGGAAACGGCCTATGGAATATTGCTGAGCCGCATCAATGTCAGCTTGTTCAAGCTCACCGTTAAACACTTTATTAAGCTCTTCGACTGTAATCGCAAATAAATGTGGTGCATTAGCTGGCAAGACCTGCGCACCAAACCACCAATTGCTGGCCAGTTTTGTCTGACCCCACCCGGAACTCATGTCATAAATTAAGCCACGTTCTCGCGCCTGACCTAGAATTTTCGAATATAACGTTTCCGTTAATATAGTATTGACGAGACTAAGCGCATCTGTCTCTTCGTCCTTTAGGCGACGCCGTAAAAAGGTATCGACATAAAAATATAGATTATCAACTGTCCTATTTCGAATATAAAGCGGCTGATCTAACCGTTTAGGCTGTTCGTCCGGTAATTCACGACGACCTTGCCCTTCAGGTAAATCAATGTCAGCAAAAGCTTTTTCGACAATTTCACGTCTTGACGGCGTAAAGTTACCGGCGATAACAAAACGCATATTTGAAGAAGTGTGTGTCCGCAGATAATGTTTAAAAACATCTTCAAGCACCACATTATGCATTAGTTTAAGCCGTTCCCTGTCGGTTTTAGCGAGCAGCCCATAATGTTCACGTAGCGCCAGGCTCAATTGACGGAAATGATTGTTTGAGCGATATGTCATCTCTTCACGAACATTACCGAATTCAGCTTTGAAGTCTTCTTCTAGAAATAACGGCTTAGTAATCGCTAGAAGAAGTAAATCTAGAATTCTATCCCATTCAAAATCCGCACATTCGGCCTCATAACTGACTTCATAGACATTAGTAGAGGCGTTATTATAAGCGCCGTTTTTTTCGAACTGAGCATGAAAATCTCGGGCTTTAGGAATCTGTTTATTGGCACCGAGCAATAAATGCTCCATAAGATGCGGCGTTTCCCACTTATCCGGTTTAACAAGATACTCGCCAGCTCGAAAATTTATTTCATACGTCATAACTGATGCATCTGGAATATGCACCAGCAGCCCCTGCGCCCGATTCTTTAGTCGTAACTCACTTACGATATGTTTCATTAGAAATAATCCTACTTCCTTCTGCGGGCACGTGCCTTCCGTTGCCGTTCAGATTTATGGGCTTTTTTTCGTTTGTCTTCTGAAATTTTCTTAATTTGTTGCTCGGTTTTTTTTGGTATAAAATCTTTCTCTTCAAATTCCTCTTGACTCTCAATGATTTGGCCGGCGTTGGCAACTGAGCGGTTTGCCGCACGCGTTATATCCGTTTCAACCGGTGCTTCCGTTTCAGCTACCGGCTCTGCATGGAATAGAGCCCGTACTACATCATGTCTTAGGGCTAAAAGCATATTATCGAACATCACTTGTCCTTGGCGCCGATACTCCACTAGCGGGTCACGTTGGCCAACGCTGATCCAGTGGATACCCTCACGTAAATGGTCCATGTTTTCAAGATGCTGCATCCACAAATTATCGAGGATCTGCAGGTAAACATCCCGCTCAACTTTACGCATTATTTCTATCGTAAAAGCTGTTTCCCGGTTTTTATAAAGTCCATTTGCTTCAGTCAGTAGCAACCCACCAAATTTGTCAGTGTCACTATCAAATAGTTTATCAAGTGTAGCTTCACTAAACGGAAAGGACTCCCGAATTATATCTTCAAACTGATCGCTGGTAGCCAGTGGCGATGCGGCTAACGCATTAGCTTCTTCTTCAATTAAGATACGGATACGTTTACTGATATCTTTTGACAGGAGCACTTCCCGGCGCATGGCATAAGTTGCCTTACGGTGACGGTTCATTACATCGTCATACTGAACGACATTTTTACGTTGATCGAAGTGAAAGCCCTCGACTTTCTTTTGCGCAGCCTCTAATGAGCGGGAAATCATCCGATTTTCAATTGGCGTTTCGTCGTCTACTTTTAACCGCTCCATTAATCCAGCAATCCGCTCACCGCCAAATATACGCATTAAATCATCCTCAGTACTGACAAAGAACTGAGTAATTCCAGGGTCACCCTGTCGACCAGAACGTCCACGCAACTGGTTATCAATCCGTCTAGACTCATGACGCTCAGAGCCTAAGACAAACAGACCGCCTAATTCTTTTACGCCTTTAGCTAGCACAATATCGGTACCTCGACCGGCGATATTGGTCGCAAGTGTGACGGCCCCTATTTCACCGGCTTTAGCAATTATTGCAGCTTCACGTTCATTATTCTTAGCGTTTAAAATCTGATGTGGAATACCGGCTTTGTTTAATAACTCCGCCAATACTTCATTTTTTTCTATTGAAACTGTCCCCAGTAAAACCGGTTGGCCTTTAGTGTGTAGCAACTTCACCTCACGTGCAATTGCTTTAAACTTCCCGGCTTCAGACTTATAGATTCGATCACTCCGGTCATCACGAACCAATGGTTTATTGGGCGGGACATCTACAACATTAAGCTTATAGATTTGGTGGAACTCTTCTGATTCGGTTAGCGCGGTGCCTGTCATGCCGGCTAATTTTTTATATAGACGGAAATAGTTTTGAAAAGAAATGGTTGCCAAAGTCATTGATTCTTGTTGGACTTCGACTCCTTCTTTGGCTTCAATTGCCTGGTGTAGGCCCTCGTTATAACGCCGCCCCGGCAATAAACGTCCCGTAAATTCATCAACAATTACGATTTCCCCTTCTTTCGTGACGACGTAGTCTTTATCTCGCTTAAAAAGAGTTTGGGCACGTAGGGCTTGTTCAAGATGGTAAATTGTTCTAATGTTCTCGCTGGCATACAGACTTTGGATAGCAAGAATCTTTTCAATTTTTTCAACGCCAGAGTCTGTCAGTACAACGGTCTTACGTTTTTCATCAGTGTCATAATGTTCAGCCACCAGTTGGCGTACAACCTTGGCAAACTGAGCATAAGCACTTCCGGTTGTCACGCTTGGTGCCGAAATAATAAGCGGCGTACGGGCTTCGTCAACTAGAATAGAGTCTACTTCGTCCACTATTGCATAATTCAGATCACGCTGACGAAGTTGGTCAACCTCACGAACCATATTGTCGCGCAGGTAGTCAAAGCCAAACTCATTATTAGTGCCGTAGGTAACGTCGGCGGCGTAGGCGTCCTGGCGACTGGCAGGTTTTAGGTGCCGCATTCGTTCATCACTATGCTTATCGTTGATATAGTCTGGATCATAGACAAACGATTGTTCAGCAATAATTACACCCGTTTTGAGGCCAAGAAAGTAATAAATCTGGCTCATCCATCCGGCATCGCGCTGAGACAGATACTCGTTTACCGTCACGACGTGAACGCCTTTCCCAGTAAGAGCATTCAGGTAGACCGGTAGGGTGGCAACCAGAGTTTTACCTTCACCGGTCTTCATTTCAGCCACACTACCTTCGTGTAGCACCAAACCACCTATTAGCTGAACTTCAAAGTGCCTTTGGCCAAGAGTCCGAGTGGCCACTTCACGTACTAAAGCAAAAGCATCCGGTAATATATCGTCCAGCGACTCTTTCTCAAGCCGTTGTTTTAGCACACCGGTTTGTTCATGCAGCACCTTATCTGACATTTTTTGATATTTGTCAGCTAAGACGGTGATGTCTTTTACCCGTTTTCTCAGGCGCTTAATTGTTTTGGCCTGTGGATCGCCCAATAATTTTACAAAAACATTTTTCACTACGCTTTAAAAATCTCCTCTGGCACGGAAGTTATTACTAACTGTTCATTGTACCTGTATTCCTGTAAAAAATGAAGATTTATGCAACTTTTGATTTTCTGGCAACGCGCGAGACCAAGCGACGGTAAAATTTTGGATCGGTATGTAATTCTTTATATCTAATGAGCTGCTGCCTAAGTTTAGCTTCTACGATGTCAATTGCCGCATACATATTGATAGTTGATTCACGTACTTCAACGTTTTCGTGCGGCAAACGCATGACAATTTCACACGTACAATTGTTTTTATCCTTGGCTTTGCTGTCTTTTAACCGTACCGTGACATGCAGACTCTCACGGGAACTACGTGGCACATATCTATCAAGTTGACCAATTTTTTTATTCACATACTTTTCTAGATTTTTATCCAAATTAGAGTGGACACTGATAATTTCTAATCTGTTAATCATGATTTGTCTCCTTTGTTTGTGATCGTGCTAAGGCCCCAGTCCAAATTTATATTAACAACTCTGCACTTATATGAGCTGTAAAAATTTATAAAAAGCATCGTTATATTTCTTCAGTACCGTTTAAAAAGTGCCGTAAAACTTCCGGAACGATAAAATGACCGTCGTGAGTTTGATAGTTTTCGATAATCGCTGCCATAATCCGTCCTAAAGCAAAAGCAGTGGCATCGTTGGTCTGCAACAGCTCTATGTGACCATTTTGGCGACGAAAACGGGTTTTCAATCGCCGAGTCTGATAATCTGTCATGAAGTCGGCCGTGTGTGTTTCAACATACTTCCCCTGTCCCGGCATCCAACAATTAATATCTATCCCGCGGGCATTGGGTTTACCAATATCAGCTGTACACTTTTTAATTAATTGATACGGTAAACTAAGCTGTTGAACAAGGTATTCCTGAATCGCAACTAGGAATAAATGTTCATCTAGGGCGGTATCGGCAGAACTGAATACCTCCATTTCTAATTTATCAAATTGGTGCATGCGGATAATACCTTCAGTGTCTTTGCCGTATGTCCCCGCTTCACGACGAAAGCTCGGACTATAGCCAACATATCGGATCGGCAGCGTTTTTTCATCCAATATTTCATCCATATACATACTGCCAAGGGTGTGTTCGGCGCTACCCTGTAGCCATAAATCATCAGTCGGTTCGCCAACTCTATAGCGATCGTCACGCGGTTCGAGCCGATCCATAGCTGCAAACACTGACGTTTTTATAAGGGCCGGTGGTAATACCGGCATAAATGGTTTAGCAACTATGTTTAATTGGTTTTCTTCGATGATTTTTTCAAGGATTTTTTCATCGCCAAGTGTGTTCAAGACAAATTGCACAATTGCAAACTGTAACCTAACTAAATCGCCTTTAATATACGCGAAGCGCGTTCCCGTTACCTTCGCTGCCCGTTCCTTATCGATTAAACCCCTTGTTTCAGTCAGTTCCCAATGGCTTTTGGGCGGAAAATCAAAGACAACTGGTTCGCCAACCGTTTTAGCTATTTTATTATCTGCTTCACTAGCACCCACCGGCACATCTTCAAGCGGCATATTCGGAACTTGCCCAAGTAACCTGTTAAAATCTATATCGACCGGTTTTAATTCAGCCTCTAAAACTATAATTTTTTCTTTAAGTTGTTTACCGTGTTCGATTTGTTCAGCTGATGGTTGCCCTTGTTTTAACTCAGCCGCCAGCGCATTTCTCTGAGCCCTAATATCTTCAATCTGTGCTAATAATTGACGTTTTCTGGTATCTAGTTCTAGGATTGCCTGAATATCAACCTCATAGCCCTTTTGAGCTGATTTTGTCGCTACTTCGGCCGGGTTATCTCGGATATATTGAATATCTAACATATAGGGTTATTATAGCCTAAAGCTTTGGCCGGTGCTTTGGTTTTTTGGTCCTGTCGTCATTTATGGCTTCTATAGTCAGCTCAGTGCGTTTTCGAGCGTAGCTACAGTAATCACAAGGCCCACCCATGGCCGCATTTCCAACCGGAGGCATTTTTCCATCCATACAAGTTTTCATTTTTATCAAGGTAGGTTCAACCCACGAATCATCACCAAGATATGGAATAAGTTTCGTTCGAAATTCTATCCGATCATTAAAACCGTCAAGATCCATGCGGCCGTTAGTATAGACAAAATAGCCTGTATTGTTTACCTTAAAACCACTTTGCCTTAACAGCCACTGATAAACTTCCAACTGCCTTTTATAACTGATTTGCCAATCGGCTTCAATATCAACTTCCTTGTCTTTGGCTGTAGCCTTATAGTCCACAACGATGAGCTCACCAGCCGGATTGATCCAGACATCGTCAATTGCGCCAAAAACATGCAGGTTGGTTGGCTTATGGAGCGCAAATACGCCAACAAAGTTTTGACGCCATTTGTCCAAATCGTTATGTTTAAATGGTACGGCCTTCACCTGGTTGTCTGTCATTAGTGGATGCGGTTCACCCTTGGCACGGTAAAGGTCAAACTCTTTTTTAAATAATTCATCAACAGCTTTATTAATGCTAAACGGCGGCCCATCGGGCCTTTTTATTTTTAGACGAACATCTAACCAGAAACAACGCGGGCATTGCATAAAAAGTTCGATTTTTGACCGTGACACTTTAAAGGGTGCTGATTGATCCAATCTATAGGGTTGACCCCGTTCCCATATGTAATTACTCATTAATATCTATTTTACAGTTTATTTGTTTTTACCGATACCGAGAATAAACATTTATTATGTTAATTACAGGCTGGCTCTATGACTAATAACCGTTAATAACTCTCCCGGGTTATCGACCACTGCCAGCGGTTTCAATTTACGTAAAAGAATGGTGCTATTATAGCCCCAACTAACAGCTATACATGACATGCCGACTTCATTTGATGCTTGAATATCACGAGCTTCGTCACCAATATAGATACATTCATCAGCCGACAAGCGATTAACCCATAAAATTCGTCTTAGCACTCGCCTTTTACCGAATAAACCCGCCCCACCATAAACCTTATCAAAATATCGACTTAATTTATGTGCTTCCAAAAAATTTTTGATATTTCCCGAGCTATTTGAACTCATTATAATTAGCCTATAACCATCCTTGTGGAGTTGATTAATTACGGTTGCCATGCCCTCAAACAAACCCACCTCGTCAATACGCTTGCTCATCACACGCCGGCCACGCATCAGCATGAACGGTATATGCCAAACTGGTATTTGTTCTTTTTTGGCAACCTCAAGTAACTTTGTCTGTCTTAGGGTTGCCATTTCAGCAGCGGTGACCGGGCGGCTGCGGTGTATTATGTCGTGAGCAATTGAAATCACGATCGCGAAACTATCTGCAATCGTGCCATCAAAATCAAAAATAATTGTTTTCATTTACTAATGTAGGGCTCCGGCAAATAGCTGCCAGGCTAAGGCTGTTTTAGCCAATACACTCAGCACCATAAATATCCGTTCACCGAACAAGTAGTCTGCCCATTTGCCCTTGCGTTGACGTTGAAGCAACAGGTTAGCGAAAAAACACAAAAACAATATAAACATACTGCCGGCTAACCAATAAATATAAACGGGCATACTGCTGCCATTGATTCTATTGGAGGCAATATAAATGGCAATTACCAACCACGGCAGAAAACCGGTCAGGCTGCTGATTATAAGTGCCAAGCGGTTTTTATCACGTTTACCCCGTTGAGAAAGTTCGACGGTTAAGCCAACCAGGTTCATGGCAACTGTCAGCCCAAATAGCATAAGCAGGCTTGAAAAGTCACTAATCCCTACTAACATGCCAATAATTACTATCATGATGCTGGTGCTGAAGGCATACTCAAACCAACGCGCATGGTTTATCCCGTTTGTAATATCGGCTTCGTATTTTACTCGATAGGTTGTGGCCACCAGTAAATGGACAACGGCAGCCATGAACATGAAGGCCGCCACTAGATAGATTAAATTAACATCGAAGAAATGCTGCGTAGCAGTCACCAGAACCGTATGCCCGGTTGTTTGGCTGACTAGCGGATCTGCTGTCAGATAACTAGTTGTTACCGGTAGTGAATAAGCATTGCTCAAGATTAGTAAAATGACGCCTTGAATAGCAAACAAAAACGCTAGTCCAAGGTTCCAGTTGTTCAATTGGGCTGCTTTTACCTTGCCGACGACCTTCAGAAACCATTCGTTCACCTGCATAAAGATACTATATCATCCTGGTAGTAGATTTATTAAACAGGTTTATAGGGAATATGGCACATCCCCAGGCCGGTTTTCTCTGTAAACTTCTGGTGATATAGTTCGGCTTTATAGAATTTCGTGGGAGGAACCAATTGGGTCACCACTGTTTTGTTAATTTTCAACTGGACTTCATCCCGGATTATCTCAGCAATCTGTTTTTGCTCCGGGTTAAGGTAAAAAATTGTCGAGCGGTACATATCACCAACGTCTGGACCTTGGCGATTAAGCTGGGTCGGGTCATGCATTCTAAAAAATTGTTTTATTAAGATTTTATACGACAATATACTGGTATTAAATTCAATCAAAACAGCTTCAGCGTAACCTGTGTGGTGAAAAACAACTTCTTCGTAAGTGGGGTCTTTAGTGTGCCCACCGCAATAGCCAACAGTAGTCTTGACAACCCCGGGAACTTGGTCAAAGTAATACTGTACTCCCCAAAAACACCCGGCTGCCAAGATAGCGATTTCCATAACAATAAATTTACACCTTCTCTAGCGTCGGCGCCTGTAAGTTTTATTGCTCTGGGTTACTAGAAGTTGGTGGTTGGTTATCTGACACGGCCACTTCGGATTTACCGGTCATACCAAACACCTCAGAATAAATCGTTTTAGTTACATCATCAATCTCTTGGCGTAATTGCGGGAATGGTACTCCTTCGCGGGCGCTGACACCCTCAAATACCCAAAACAGACGTTCGCTATAGCTAAAACCGCAGGCCGGCGGCATACCGTATTCCAGCATCTCCACGAAGTCGATATCCAGCATCATGGCTTCCTTATCACCGGACTCACGTAGTTTTTGCTGCTCAATAAAACGTTTTAATTGTTCAAGCGGATTATTTAGCTCCGAAAAATCGTTAGTGAGTTCGCTGCCAGCCATTATGGCCTGGAAACGCTGGGTCGTGTCCGGACGATCTGGATTAACTTTTGCCAGTGGACTTATGAATGTCGGGATATTAACTAGCCAGACTGGGCCTGCAACTGTTTTTCGTATATTTTTCCATAGTTTATCAATCCCCCGGGCTTTGTTATCGGTTTGCTCTATTTCCAACCGATGCTCTGAAAGTAAATTGTTAATATCTTCGGTACTGCAATTGAAAATATCCAAACCATAATGTTGCTGAATAGTTTCGGCATAGTCCCATTTCTGCCACTCTTTAGTTAAATCTACCTCAAATTCACCTAATTTAAATACCTGTGTGCCAAAAGTTTTATCCAAAACGTATTTAATTAGGTCTTCCATAAACTTCATGCCTGTATTCCAGTCGGTATAGGCCCAGTAAAACTCCATGGCAATATGTTCAGGCAAGTGTTCATCTGAATAATTTTCATTCCGAAAACGCGGACCGATATCGTAAACCTTTTCAAAACCGGCTCCAAGTAAACGCTTAAGCGGCAACTCGTGACTAATGCGCAAATAAAAGTCCTGATCTAGGGCATCCATATGTGTTACGAACGGATTGGCATCGGCACCACCGGTAGTATGCTCCAACACCGGTATATTTATTTCGATAAAATTGTGTTGATTCAGAAAATCACGAGTCGCTTGCCAGAATTTACTACGTCTAATAAATCGCTCCCGAACTTGCTCATTAACATTCATGTCTACATACCGACGGCGCAATCTTTCTTCTTTATTGGTAAATCCGTCTTGCTTTGTCGGTAAAGGACGAAGGCTTTTTGTGAGAAGGCGCAAATTGTGAACTTCGACTGAGATCTCACCGGTTTGGGTTTTAATTACCGGTCCGCTAGCTTCAATAAAATCGCCACTATCTAGCATCGGCAATTGGTCAAAACCAAGTTGACTATTAGAAGCTTTCAGCCCGGCTACTAGATCTGCTTTAAGAAAAAGTTGTAGCTGCCCCGATATGTCTTTAATGACTAGAAAGGCAATCTGACCAAAGCGGCGAATATTTTGAATACGCCCGACCACGGTTACTGTCTGGCCGTTTATGTCATCAAATTTTTGCGTGATTTCTATAAGATAGTTAGTACGTTCGGCCTTTGCGGGATATGAATCGACACCAAGTTTTTTTAATTCATCGAGTTTCCGTAACCGTTCGTTACGAAAGTCTTTTAGGGTTGCCATAATAAATAAGTATATCCGTTCGATAGATTTTAGTACAATCGGTCGGTATCTAAAATACTTATTAAGATATGTCGGTTATCTTGTAGGTGGCTGTTTCGGAAGCAACTTTTATCTCTACCTTGTCGCCGGGAGTTTTACCCATTAGGGCCCGGCCAATCGGTGATTCGTCAGATATCTTCCCGTTTAGCGGGTCAGCTTCAACAGTACCAACAATCTGAAATTCTTTACTGCCACCAGCTAGACCCTTTAATTTAACGGTTGAACCTAGCTGAATATGACGGACGCCATGTGGTTTTTTTATTAGTTCAACGTTTTGTAAAATGTTTTCAACCTCTGCGATACGGGCTTCGTTCTTATCTTGTTCCTGGCGTGCAGAACTATACTCGGCATTCTCGGCCAAGTCGCCGAATTCCCTAGCAGTTTTAACCCTTTCGGCAATCTCTAGTCGAGCAGCGATTAACGCACCCAGTTCAACTTTCAGCTCATCTACACCTTCTGTGGTTAAACGAAATAGTTTTTTCATAGCCATTTACTCCTTAGGGTAACTTGATTGCCTAAAATATTATTAAATAGGAACAGTTTAAATTTTATCCAGTGTTTTTATCGCAAATTTTTGTTCAATAAGCTTAACGGTATCTTCACCGCGCTGCTTTATCTCAACTGAATTATTGCTGAGCGTTTTATCGCTAATCACCCAACGATAAGGAATGCCCATTAGGTCGGCATCAGCAAGCTTTTCACCTGCTCGCTCGTCTCGGTCATCATATATTACCAAAGTGCCTGCTGTAGTCAAGTCATTATACAGACTGTCGGCAGCTTGTATAGCTTTCTCGCTATTGCCTAAACGAACTAGCTGAACTTTAGCGGGTGCAATACTCTGCGGCCAAATTAAGCCTTTACTGTCACACATTAGTTCTGCGATCGTGCCCATTACCCGGCTAATCCCTAAACCGTAGCAACCCATTAGAACGGGTAGTTTATTATCGTGCTCGTCGGCAACTGTCAGGTTAAACGGTTTTGAAAACTTTGTGCCTAAAGAAAAGATGTTGCCGACTTCAATGGCCCGGACTTCTTCCAGCTCTTCACGCCGTAGACCAAGGTCTTCTACGACTTCTTTAGTAAATACTTCTTTATTTATCGCTATCTTCTTCTTCCGGTCGAGGTATATCGTATCTTCTCCTGCCTCACTTAGCGTTTGGAACTCATGGCTGTACTTACTGAAACTGCCGCCGCTGGCAGATGTTAAAAATGTCTGCTCACCAATTCCCAAGCGATCAAATATTTTTCTATAACCGGCTTGTACCTTTGAATAGATGTCGTCGTGTTGAGCTTGAGAAATAGCATATGAATACATATCCTTCATTAGGAATTCACGACCTCGCAGCAAACCGCTTTTACTACGTAGTTCGTTACGAAATTTCGTTTGTATTTGATAAACCATCAGCGGCAAATCCTTATAGGAATTTGCAAAACCTTTAAGTATAGGCGAGAGGTTTTCTTCGTGTGAGAAGCCCAGACCTAGTTCCGTGCCGTTTACCAGTTTGGTTTTGAACCAGTCGTCTACAACCCTGTCATCCCATCGACCGGTAATTTCATAACGCTCTTTTATCTGCAGGGCCGGCATCAGTATCTCCTGGCCGCCAATTGCATCCATCTCCTCACGAACAATGTCAGCGATATTGTTTAAAACCTTAAGCCCTAGGGGTAGGAACGAATATACACCAGCCATTTCTTTATGTATATAACCAGCCTGGATAAGTAACTTAGCGTTTCTGGCTGTCTCATCGGCCGGAACAGTTTTAACAGTTTTAGTAAAAAGTTCAGATAACTTCATGGTCTGTTTTGCTTTCTCCCCATTGGTAACTTCGTAAGTTATTGTACCCTAAAACTTAGCGTAAATGAATTATAGGATAGAGCTGTATAAAGGCAATGAAGTTTTTAAGGGCATGTAAACCCATACTGGCGTATAAACGACCAGTCTTTTCGCGCAACCAAATTAGTACCAGCGATAATACAAATGTATCAATTCCGGCTACCCATAGCGGCCCGCTACCTACGCTTTCTAGCAAGTGTGGGGCAGCAAATACCGCACAAGTTAGTATAACCGCCCATATTTTGGGTAGATTTCTCTTCAAACCGCTGTAAACAAAACCCCGAAACATAATCTCTTCAGCAATTGGGGGCATAATTACCAAGCTAAAGAAAACCAGTAAAAGCGGCCACCCCGTAACGCTTGAGCTGAAACCAACAGCTTGTTGTTGAGACAAGTCTAACCTTGGGAAGACCTCTTTAAAGACTAGTACAGCAACAATTAATAACGGCAAATAGACAACAAGACCGATAAAGGCGTAGGCTATATCCTTCTGCCGTGGATGCTTTAGACCTATGGCGGCTATCGAACTCTTACGCCAACGAATAAAACCGATTATGGCAGCTACCGTTAAAGCTTCGGCAACTAGGTAATAGAAAAACTGGCCATTGACTGAATTATTAATCCACTGGACAGCAGCACGCTGAGACCAATGCTTAATTAGCGGATAAATGCTGATTGCCTGGGCGGCAATAATTTGCGCCAGTAAAAACACCACCAAGGCTACTATTACGGCAGTCCAAGGGCCCCAAGTAACCTGGCTAATTGATTTACTTGATTCGGTTAAATCAGCCCCAGGAGCGTTAGCTGGAGGCTTACAGGTATTAGTGTCGGTTGACATCGACTATAGTAATTAAAATGACTAGGAGTATTAGGAAAGCAAAGCCGGTACCGTAAATCACGGCTTCGGCCGTTTCTGACAAAGCCTTTCCCCTGGCTCGGGTTATCAAAGTGACAAAAAGCCTGCCCCCATCTAAGGCCGGAATTGGCAATACATTCATAATTGCTAGGCTCAGGCTAATAATAGCAACAAGCATTAATACAAATTGATAACCTAACAAACTACCTGTTTTAAGTAATTCAAAAATCCCCACCGGTCCAGTAACTTGGGCGGTAGCCTTAGCCGTATTGCCTTGTACTAAGCCTACTATGGCCGTAGCCAGACCCTTAAAGGTTAACGCTGTAATTTGGCCCAAAAGCCCTACCGCAGTAACTGGTGCCGACCAAGTTGAACGTCGTAAAGTATACTGCGTTGGTGAAATTCCTAAATAGCCTTTTGGGTTATTGGTTTTTTGGCTGGCGGCCACTACGGCCTGGCTTAATAGGGTTACTTGTTTTGTCTCTACCTGTTTATCGTGCATATATTCGACCTTTACAGTCTGACCGGCAAACCGTTTGGTGGTATTTGGCAGCAAATCGGCGGTTGTAATTGTTATGGGTTTACCAACGGTTGGAATAATAGCCATCAATTGATCGGTATCACTAAGACCGGCTTTTTGGGCTGGTGAATTTGACTCTACGTAACCGACTAACACCTCGCTCTTGACAGTTTTTGTGTCGCTTTTGACAGTAAACTGGTTGTTAACTAGTTGAGGCAACCCTATCCAGGCAAGAGCCGTTAGGAGCACGAATGCAGCCAGCAAGTTCATAGCAACACCAGCTAGCATAATTTTAACTTTCGCCCAAAGAGGTGCTGCCCCAAAAGTATGCGGACGGGTATCGCTGTCGTGTTCGCCTTTCATTTTGACGAAGCCACCAAGAGGAATAAGATTTACGCTAAACTTCCAACCGTTTTTAGTTTTACGGCTCCAAATGGTTGGCGGGAAAAAAATTCCGAATTCTTCAATCTCCACACCGTTTCGACGTGCAATCAAAAAGTGCCCAAATTCGTGCACTACCACAAGCAGGATAAACAACACTAAACCTAAAATTAGGAGGGATATCGACATGACTTTCAGTATTATATCTTGAACCGAGCGGAAAGTTTATGTTTGATTTGTCTTTTATTTATAAAATATTCAGTCTACACCGAGGATTTCGATAATATTTGCTGCTCGCTGAGTATAACTTAAACCGTTAAGATTTCAGCATCTTTGCTTTTTGCGGTAGCCTCAACTTGGCTACGCGCTAAATTCATTGCATCATCAACCTGTTTTTCCAGCCTATTGGCATCATCCTCGCTAAGTTCTTTGTTTTTCTGGGCCCGATTTATAGCGTCCAGTGTTTCATGTCGAACATTGCGTAACGAAATCATACTTTCTTCTTGTTTCTGACCAACTAGCTTGACAATTTCTTTTCGCCTTTCTTCGGTTAAGGGGGGTATTGGCACCCGGACAACATGCCCATCATCACTAGGATTTAGCCCAAAGCTTTGATTTTCTCGAATTGCACTACTGATTACGTGTAGATTACTCGGGTCAAATGGTGTTATCTGAATCAGTTGTGCTTCTGGGACTGAAATAGTGGCCACTTGTATAAGCGGCATTTGCGTACCGTAGGCTTCAACCATAATGCCGTCTAACATGGCGGCGTTAGCCCGCCCGGTACGAAGTTTTTTCAGCTCATCACGAAAATGATCTACCGCTACGCTAAATTTTATCTTTGCATCATTGACTATATGGTTTGAATTCATCTTATTAAATACCTTATCACTCTTGTCACTCTTCGTATTATAAACTAGATGTTAGTAAAACATCACTCAAATCAACTATTAAAGATTTCAGTTTAGACAATTTCTCCAAGGGCCATTCTTTTAAAGCGACGGACTACAATGTTCTCGCCAAACCTAGCACTGTGTTCTTTAATGTAATCCCCTACTGTCTGGTCGAGATTTTTAACAAAAGCCTGTTCAAGTAAGCACTTCTCACTAAAGTATTTGTTTAATTGACCATCAACAATCTTTTCGATCATATTAGCAGGCTTACCTTCGGCTTTCGCTTTTTCTTTATATTCTTCCCGCACAATATTTTTAACGTCATTTTTGACATCTTTTATACTAATGTATTCAGGATTACTGGCAGCTACATGCAACGTTATATCTTTTACGAGATTTATAAACATTTCGTTGCGTGCAACAAAATCTGTTTCACAATTTACCTCGACAATAACACCTATCCGACTATCGTGATTATAGGTTCCTATTACGCCGGCCCGTGTTTCCCGTTCGCTACGTTTCTCGGCCTTGGTCAGACCCTTTTTACGCATTTCGGTTAATGCTTTATCAAAATTACCATTTGACTCTTCAAGTGCTTTTTTAGCATCTGTCATACCTACTCCGGTCAATTCACGTAGGCGTTTAATTTCTTCAATTGATACGACCATATTATCTCCTTAATTGCAGTCCTTTTAACTATTATATTATTGTTGACTAATTCGTCGGTTATGTGAAGCCTTAAATTAGTTTGCTTATTTCGTAATTACTTCTTTGGCGTTTTCTATATTGTCGTTGGCGTTTATATTTTTAATTTTCCCTTGGTTAATTGCCTGTTTTACATAATCGGCAATTAACTGTATTGCTTTTACGGCATCGTCGTTACACGGTATCGGATAGGTAACCAAAGAAGGGTCAGCATTAGTATCGACTAATGCAACGGTTGGAATACTCAATTTACGGGCTTCACGTAACGCGTTAGCTTCCGTTATTATATCGACTATAAAAATTGCACCTGGTTTTTGATTCATCTCTTTAATACCACCGTACAGACGATTTAACTCATCAATTTCTTCCTGATAGCGCTGTACTTCCAGCTTATTAAACTTACTGGCTAGTTCTCCAGACGCCATACGGTTTTCAAGATCCTGTAAACGTTTAACGCGCGAATTAATTGTGGTCCAGTTAGTTAACATTCCCCCCAGCCAACGTTCGGCAACAAATGGCATACCACAATCTTCGGCTAATTTCTTAATAATATCTTGCGCTTGACGTTTGGTGCCAACAAGAAGAATTTGTTTTCCTTCTCCAACCGTCCGACTTATGAAAGATAGTGCTTCGTTTAAGTTAATTACGGTTTTGGTCAGATCTATTATATGGTTACCGCCACGCTGATCATAAATATACGCTGCCATCTTAGGGTGCCAGCGACTTGTTTTGTGGCCGAAATGCGCTCCAGCTTCTAATAACTGCTTAATATCTACATCAACTCCAGGCATTGATTTAATCCTTTCCGCCACTTATCGTGGACTCTTCAGCCGGGAGCTTAATGAGTGTTTACAAAACATACTCATAAGAGGACAAAAACCCGACCTGCTTAATAATGACTCAGTAATATTAACAGATACGGCCAAAAACAACAATAGTAATTTATGCGAGACTATCCCTTGACTGCACGGACGTTTAGGAGTAGTATAAGAGTATGAAAACCTACTCTTTTCAACAGTTCTTAAAAGAATATCCTAATGATGAAATTTGTTTAGATAAAATCTTTAATA
>Ga0182030_10010814_pt1 | contig 18481 bp, 22 predicted proteins | sample 812S3MmetaG_FD_121299 | JGI IMG/M metagenome (GOLD analysis project Ga0182030, IMG submission 121299) | Permafrost microbial communities from Stordalen Mire, Sweden - 812S3M metaG (Illumina Assembly) | ecosystem: Environmental > Terrestrial > Soil > Wetlands > Permafrost | place: Sweden...
CTATGCAGTTGGTTGTTGGATAACGGATAATGCCAACCTTCCTGAGTAAGGCCAAGGCACGAAAACTCTTCGAGATCTGAGATTGGGAAGGAGGAAAGGACAAGCATTCGTCGCGGAACCACCAATTGCAGAATCCCTTCTAGATAGGTAGAAGAGAAAGGTTGGGAAGGAGGTTGTGTGGTAAGATGATCCTACTCGCTAGTAATTAAGGCTAATAAAATTCCCCCGAGAGATCCCTGTAGAACTACAGTGGGCTGGACTCTTCTGCATGCATCGATATTTCGAGGGGCATTCTACCGCAGCTGAAGGGATATACCCAGGGGAAACGAGCCGGGTTCATCGGCAAGGGATCGCACAGAAGACGCCGAACACAGACCTAGCCGTCCCGGCCGCGGTGTAACATGAGTTCGCAACAAGCACATCCTCCTCTTGGCACTTCAGCCGTGGTCTGGATTGACTGACTTCTTTCCCCAAACTAGACACATGTACTAGATACATGTTCCTTCGCTCCATTCAGCTGAACGTTACATCTATGAGAGTCTTCCTCTTAGATTGTTGAACCGTCACATGAAACCGACAGACCCTGGCCATTGTGCCGTCGACATGTTGTACAGATGTACACATGATGAGGTCGGACAATCGTCAAGTTTAAGTGCAATGATGGTGCGAGGAGCAACGCCAGTCATCAGATAGCGTGTACAGGTCACGGGCCCAGCATATGATATCCATCTTTTGACTAGTAATATTTTCAACCTGTCTTTCTTGAAGTTCGTGCTTAAGACAATCTTCGCACTTTCAGAGTAGCAAGTGGCTACGGTCGGTCCCTTGCTAAGGCAGATATCGGGGGCGAGAAAGCTACCAGTGATGCCTTTGCATGACTGCCTTTCGCGATCGGCCTGCGAGGAGAGGCCGGCGGAGTGATGCGACACCTGTGTGAAAGGGAAGGGAGGAGAGAGTGGGCGAAGGAAGGAGCTGCTAGGCCCCCCCCTCCGTTCGGGTTTAAACTTCGTATGCAACTTTCGTTCCTCAACTTTTCCAATTACAACTTGTGCGTCAATGCGCACGAGGTCTACAGCCTTACTACCTGAAGTTGTCAAGGTAATTTTGAGCTCTCTTCTTTGGCCCTTGAGATCTTTCCCGTTTCTTGCTCGAATTTCGAAGTCTTCGTGAATGTTTCGAAGGATTTTCTCTCTCGCTTCGTCTGAGGCTCGGGTATGCTTCCCGACATCATGGTGGGTAAACATTTCCGTCGCTTCCACTTTCATACTGGGCACACAAAGATCATTACCATCCCGGCTCCAGATTCTGGGGTTGCGTGTTGGGGTCTGGGGTAATGAGATCCGGGGGAAGACAAGTAAATCGAGGGGGGTTTTTCAAGATCTTGAACGTCTATCACTACTTTGACATAACGCTTAGAATCTTGAGCAACAATCACTATGGCAAAGACGTCAGCTTACAATGTTGGAGTTGGAATGGTAGTGGCGATGGGGAGCTTTACTTATGGATTTGGTTTGTAGCAGCAGCTTCTGAATCTTCACTACCAAATGCTAATGATATACAGGATTTGCAGCATTCGCGACAAGTATCGGTATGCAAATACTCTTAAACAATTTCTCAATGCTTGGGGATGAGATAGGTATCTCGACCTGGAAATACTAACAAATCGAATATCAGGCCAACCCGGTTTTTATGAATATTTCGATCTTTCTACAAAAGGCTCTGGGGCTGGATACACGAACCATATTCTCGGAGCGATCAACGCCCTTTTCTTCTTTGGTGCAGCGGTAGGTGCACTCGGGGGCGGACCTGTGGCAGATGTTATTGGTCGCAAATATTCCCTAGCAATTGCTGCTATAGTGAGCATTATTGGTGGAGCTCTCTCTGCTGGAAGTGTCCATATTGCGATGCTCGTCATCGTACGAACACTTCAAGGAGCCGGCTTGGGAGCGCTTGCAACAATTACGCCAATATATCTTGCAGAGTCCTCAACTCCAGCAAAGAGAGGAATGCTCACCGGATTACATGGTTTCTTCTTGGTGGCCGGATACAATATCTCAGCCTGGGTGGGCTTCGGGTGCTTCTTTTCATCCAACCTGACTTTTGGATGGAGAGGTCCAATTGCTTTTACCACCCTTCCGGCCTTGATACTTCTAGTAGGATGTATCTGGGTGCCAGAATCTCCTAGATGGTTACTGATGAAAGGGCGCGTTGATGAAGCTTGGGCGAATTTGAGTCGCCTCCATCACGATGCCGCTGACCCAGACGAAATTGGGACACATGAGGAATTTTATCAGATGCGGAAACAAATCGAGTTGGAGAGGTCGAATCCAAGTGGCTATTGGGCTATCTTGAAGACCCCGTCGTATCGAAAACGTGCTTTTCTAGCATGCTTCGTTCAATTCGCAGCTAATTCAAGCGGCGGCCTCGTTATAAACTACTACAGCGTAATTATTTATACACAGCTTGGTCTCACAGGATACATGCCTCTTCTTTTGTATTCCATTTATACCTTGGTCGGTGCTTTGGGAAACCTTGGCTCCCTGTTAACGATCGATTCGACAGGACGACGATTTGTCAGTTGGGATTCATGCTACTCAGGAAGAAACTGACATATGTTTACCTAGGCACTTCTGACGGGCTTCACAGGTTGCTTGATTGGGCTGATCCTTGAGACAGCAATGATAGCAGAATTTGTAACGGGTCCTCATCCTAGCATTGCGGGGCAGCGTGTTGCAATATTTGCAATTTTCTTGTAGGTCCTCCCAACTAGACTGCTGAATAATTTTAACGGGATCTGATGACCTTTAGCTTTGTTTTTTTCTACGGCTTCTTCATCGACGCAGCTTCATTTATCTACAGCAGTGAAGTCTATCCCACCAATATCAGATCACGTGGAGTTGCATTGGCTACAACTACATATTTTGTTGCGTGCATCGTAAGTAGTTCGGTTATTCTCCACCATATATAGGCTCATTTCCCAATAGACATATGTTACTCCTGGAGCTACTGCGATCGCAACGATCAGCTGGAGATACTTTCTAGGTTTCTCCCACCATCCCGCCACCTGACCTCGCTAATAAAATGCCAGTTTTCATCTGTCTGACCACAATCTCAATTGCAGTCATATACTTTCTCTATCCGGAGACAAAAGGAAGGAGCTTGGAAGAGCTGGCAGAGTTATTTGGTGATCCTGTTGTTGTCCATTTAACTACCGCTACTGAAGCCGAGAAGTTTGAGATGGACAAAAAAATCAAGAACGAGCTAGTCGGGGAGCAAGTTGAGCATTCGGAACAAGTTGGGCAGACGGTAGCTTAAGAAGAAATAATCTCAAATTATCATAATATGAAGATCATTGTCTCGAATACTTCTAGTTTTAGAGGTGCGGAAAAAGACATCCGGGGCTGAGGATACAATTAGGAGTGGCATTTCCTCAGAACGAGACACTGTGACGTACTTAGGAGATTGATGTTCCACGAAGCCTTCATTTAGTACTCTTTCAATTCGAACAAAGTTGAAATTATTCCTCACCCACCCACACAACCCTCGGTCACTGTTTCAGCTCAACGGCATCCACTTTCAACTTCCCCATTCAACCCTCCACAATGACCAAAAAAGTAGCAATCATAACCGGCGGAGCTTCCGGCATGGGCCTAGCCGTCGCCCGCGCCCTCTCCGCCCAAGGAACCTGGATCATCCACCTCCTCGACCTGAACCCCGTCACCGGCACACAAGCAGCCACCTCCCTGGGCCCATCCGCCACCTTCCACCAAACAAACGTCACATCCTACCCCTCCCTCTCCACAACCTTCAAAACCATATTCCTCTTACACAACCGCATCGACTTCGTCTTCGCCAACGCCGGCATCGCTGAAAAAGCAAACTTTTACGCTACCCACGACACAGGTGTTGAACCACCACCGGAACTGGATTTAAAATGCGTGGAAATTTGTTTGGATGCCGTTATCACGACTTCGTATCTCGCGCTCCATTATTTTCGACTTTCTCCTAAGTCCGGGGAGGCAGATGTGGATAAAGTCTTGATCATGACGGCGTCGTGTGGGGGCCTTTATCCAAGTTATTATTCGCCTACGTACGCGGCTGCTAAACATGGAGTTGTGGGATTCATGCGCAGTATTGCCAAACATTACTATTTGAAAGATGGGATTAGGGTGAATGCGATATGTCCTGGGGTCGTGAAGACGGGGTTGTTGAGTGAGAATGAGTGGGGGAATTTTCCGGAAGCGTATTTTACGCCGGTGGAGAAGATTGTGGGAGTTGTGGAGATGTTGGTTGAGGGACGGGATGGGGGAGAGGAAGGAGCGAGGATTGATGGGGTGGGGATTGGGATGAGGGCGAAGGACGGCGTGTTGTGGGGGGAGGCGGTGGAGATCAGTGGGGAGAGGTATTATTATAGGGAGGCGCCGAAGATGTGTGATGATGCGATGAGAGCGGTGATGGAGGCAACAGATATTGAGGAGTTGGAGCATTGAAAATGTTAAAATGAGCCTTGAGATGTTGGGGGTATTTGGGGCAGTGAGTTTGGAGGCATGTTCTAAGCACTTGCTATATTGAGAGCTATAAGTAGAGTCGTGGAAATAAGAGAAAACATCAAGTTCGGGTATTTTCAACACCAGGGCTTTAATGAGCTGCCAATCTATGAATATAAACCTCAGACGCTAAAATACTTCACAATTTACCTTTCAGTGGTTCAAAATTGTCCTCATCACTTGCCGCTATGATTACCACTCCGTCCATTTTTCGTAATATGCCATGCACCATCCAAGAAATCCTGATCGATTAAATGACCATCATCTCCTACCTTCAAAATGCCGACCTCCTCTCCTTCCGGATCTACGATCGTAGTCGTCGCACCTGGTGACGTGTGATAGAGGCAAACTTCTACACTTTTCGAATAGTCATATACTGTCCTCGTCTCATGCCATTTCCCAAGAACCAATATCGTGTTCTCGCGGACATAAAGTGGGAGGGTATCGAACTTATGGTGCTCTTTGAACCAGCCTGGCCCATCTTTTGTTTTATTTGTGAAAAAACTTGTCCATTTCCCCTTTGGGAGGTAGAACTCTACCTCCCCCGATTCTTCGAAGATGGGGGCTACGAGAAGGCTGTCTCCTAGCATGAATTGGCGATCAAGAAACCACGATGTTGGGTCGTCTGGGAATTCGAGACACATTGCCCGCAGTGAAAGAGGGATTCCTAATCTTACGGCTTCTTGAGCTTGTGCGAAGATGTAAGGCATCAACCTGGCTTTCAGTACTGTCCATTTCGATAGGATCTTTGAGCAGCCTTGCTCAGTCTTGTCGTCGTCATCCACAGTCCAGGGGACACGGAATGAATTGCTGCCGTGAAGACGACTGTGCGAGCAGAGGAGCCCGAATGCAACCCAGCGTTTGTAGATCCAAGGTGGAGGATATCCTTCGAATCCGCCAATGTCAACAGACCAAAAAGAGTACCCACACAAACCCAGGGAAAGCCCTCCTCGAATGGACTCTGCCATTGCTTCTGGAGTTGATTCGCAGTCTCCACCCCACTGTAACGGGAAGCGCTGCGTTCCAGCTGTAGCCGCACGAGCAAACAACACTGCTTCATTCTCACCAAATCGATCTTGCAAAGCTTCGTACACGATCTTGTTGTATAAGAATGCGTAATAGTTATGCATCTTCTTCGCATCGAGAGACAAATCGAACCATTCGACATCTTTCGAAGGTATCCGCTCTCCGAAATCGGTTTTGATGGCATCGATTCCTTTATCGAAAAGTTTTTGCAGACATCCAACATACCATTCTGCAGCCTCGGGATTGGTGAAGTCTATTATTCCCATGCCGGTCTGCCACAGGTCCCATTGGAAGATATCGCCATTTTTGCGTTTGAGGAGATAGCCTTTACTTGCTGCCAATTTGAAAACTGGTGAGGCCTGTCCCAGGTAGGGATTTACCCAAACGCAGACCTTCTTGACAAGACCTGAATGAATATTAGTTATTAGAATCAGAGAAGGTACGATTCTTGACAGTTCTTACCGGACGATTTCAGTCGCTCTATTTGAGCCTTGGGGTCTGGGAACATTTCAGAATCAAACTCAAAATCACACCAGTGAAAGGCTTTCATCCAAAAGCAATCGAAGTGAAATACTTCAACCGGGATATCTCTAGCTTTCATTCCTTCCAAAAAAGAGTTGACTGTCTTCTCATCGTAGTTTGTGGTGAAACTGGTACTGAGCCAAAGTCCAAAGCTCCAACTAGGAACTTTTCCGGGCCTGCCAGTCAGAATTGAATACTTATATAGGATTTCCTTAGGCGTAGGGCCATATATGATGTACCTAATATTCAGTAAGACCGAATGTTCGAGCAGGTGTAGAAACTTGCCTACCATTTCAATCTCTGTCCTTCGACACTCGTCTGCACCCTGCAACACCTCTCACTTCCGATTTCTAGCTCAACTTTGTCTGGTGTGTCGATAAAGATACCATACCCACGAGAACTAATCCAAAAAGGAACGTTCTTGTATGCTTGATCACTTGATGTTCCTCCATCTGCATTCCACAAAGCAATTGCCTGGCCAACCTTATTGAAAGCTCCAAATCGTTCGCCCAACCCATGAACAGTCTCTCCAACTGAAAGCGTCGTTTGTGTAAAGATATAGTGATGTAAATCCCGCATGTCTGCCGTCTGCATTGGATTGGTGGGCGCCGGGCTATATGCGAGGCCTACGCTTCGACTGAGCAAAGATGTCAGTTCTTTCGAGCTATCAGTCGCATGAAATCGGATATCGAAGTCATGGTCTGCGGTCTTAACCGTCGCAGAGATGCCACCTGAGGAGAGAGTGGTCGATTTGTCGGTTTTTGTAATGCTGTACTTGTGGACCTCGGGTTTGCCCTCAGGATACAGATCAAAGTGTGGGCCTGGATTGAGTGCTCCCAACCAATGCGTGGTTTCAACGGAGATGACACCTTCGAATGGAGCCGCAATGTCCTACCACAGGTTAGCTAAATCAACCATCTGCAGGTTGCAAATACTTACTACAGTCAATGTGCTGAGATTCAGTGAATCGGATCTGGCTCGAATTTTTCTTGTCGGACATAACAAGCTCAACGCCTTTCCATCTTCTCGCTGGGTGATGGAATATACTTCTTCAGCATATTCAGGGCGGACACCTTCGGCCACTAGCCACATGCCATCGCGAAACTTCATGATCACAGATGGTAGTACAAGGACCTCAATAGAAGAATACCACGGAGAGGATAGTTGAAGCGTTCACAATCAATGAAGCTTCAAGACCAAGTTACAAACCCTTGCGGGACTGTCTCTCTCTGAAGCTCGATGAACAGCTCAACCACGACGGAGCTAATCAGACGCACCTAGTACACAAAGACGAAAAATATGAAGCTATCGACCTACCTTCCTGGCTAAATGAAAAGGTAAAGCCTCGTATGACGAGGTGGGGTGATTGAGGGGTCTTTGCCAGCGTAGCTTGCATGAACACGGGCTGATGCAAGGAGCCAAATGAATCTCGGTCAAGATTAATCCAGGGCCGACATACTTCGCCTGTTTAGGCGCAGTGCTTTCGAATAACCTTCTTTCCACGAATGATCTTCCTTCTCATTTTATTCTTTTCTGCCAGGCACAATTCAAGCTGCAATACGGAACAATATAAACATCGTAACTATGCCAAAGTATCAGCGGATGCGGGGAAACGTCTGCCCAGCATCTACCATGCTATACCGTGATCGAACCTTGGTCCCTGGATAGTTGGAGAGGACGTGGGTCTTTAGCCGCTGCCAATGCAGTGGAATTTTGATGAGATGACGGAGATCATGCAGGTCAAAGATGGTAAAGGGGAAAGGAGAGGCATGGTTATAAGATGTGTCGGTCCGGCCAGTGCTGGAAATCTCAGACCGAGGGAAGTTTTTGGATAGCTTCCTCTCAATTTCTTTAACTTTTATTCATAATTGACCTAAGAACGAGCGCATAAAACTCTTGAATCATGAGGCTACTGTCATTTGCAGTGTCTGCGCTGCTGATCTGCGCTGCGGGAGCTGTTGGAAATGGCACCGCAACTCCTCTTTACAAGAACCCAAATGCCCCTGTGGATGCCAGAGTCGCAGACCTTCTCTCTCGAATGACGATCGAGGATAAGACATCTCAGTTGATACAAGGAGACATTTCGAATTGGATCAACACGACAACGGACGCGTTCAATGCAACTGGCTTAGCCTGGAATATGGCAACGAGAGCAGGCCAATTCTATGTGGGTTATCCTGTGGATCAGCAATGGATCAGCGAGGGAGTAAAGATTGGGCAAGACTATCTCCTGCATAACACGACATTAGGGATCCCTGCCTTGGTGCAGAGCGAGGGTATACATGGATTTTTGATTGGAAATGCGACAATCTTCAATTCACCCATAGCCTATGCTTGTTCCTGGAATCCTGCATTGATTGAGAAAATGGGAGCTGCCATTGCTCAGGAAGCGCTTGCTCTTGGTGTCAATCAGCTTTTCGCTCCACTTGGAGATTTAGCTCGCGAATTAAGGTATGGAAGGGTTGAAGAAACCTTTGGTGAAGATGGCTACCTTGCTGGAGAAATCGGGTATAGTTATATTAAGGGCTTGCAAGGTGGAAATGTCAGCGCAACCGTCAAGCATTTTGCAGCCTTTGCCAGTCCCGAGCAAGGCTTGAATACCGGCCCAGTCCATGGCGGTGAAAGAGAGCTTCGAACTACCTATCTTCCTTCATACAAGAGACAGATTATCGATGCCGGTGCATATTCCATAATGTCGGCATATTCCTCATACGACGGAGTAGCACTTGTTGCCAACCATCACATCCTGACGGATATTCTCCGAGGCGAATGGGGCTACAAATACTGGGTCACAAGTGATGCAGGAGCAACTGATCGACTCTGTGATGCCTTCAATATGTGCCAGTCGAAACCTTTGGATAAGGAGGCTATCACTCTCTACGCACTCCCCGCTGGAAACGATGTCGAAATGGGAGGCGGATCTTACAATTTCGAAAACATCCCAGATCTTGTCAAAGCAGGTAAATTAAGTATTGATGTGGTTGATACAGCCGTTTCGCGTCTGCTCAGAGCGAAGTTTTCAATGGGCCTCTTCGAACATCCTTATCTTGCGGCTCCGGCGAATGAAACCGCCTCCTTAATTCATACACCTGAGACCGTTGCTTTGGCCAGGCAGATTGATGCTGAATCGATCGTTTTACTGGAGAATCACAACGATGTCCTTCCTTTGTCAAAGACCGCTAACGTAGCTGTCATTGGGCCAATGGCTTATGGCTTCATGAATGTAAGTGCTACGTCAGGTATCAAATCCCAATGACTGACAAAAATAGTATGGCGACTATGTTGTGAATGGAAGCTATCTTCGAGGCGTGACTCCACTTGATGGTATTAAAGCTGCCAGTAAAGGATGTTTGTTATTCTTCACTATTGAGATTGCAAAAAGACTGATCTTTCCTAGCCGTCACTTATGCTCAGGGTTGCGAGCGATGGTCAACCGATCAATCTGGCTTTGCCGAAGCTGTTGCGACTGCTTCAGCTGCAGATGTAGCAGTCGTAGTTGTCGGAACCTGGAGCGTAAGTTATCCAACTCCAAGGACGCAATTCTAGTGCTGATTTTTACTTTTCCAGCGTGACCAGAATCAGCTATGGCAAGGGCTCAATGCGACAACTGGTGAACATGTGGATGTCGCATCACTCAATCTGGTTGGCGCAATGCCACACTTGGTGCAGGCCATTATCAACACTGGCAAGCCTACGGTCGTGGTGTTTTCTTCTGGAAAGCCGATCACTGAACCCTGGATCTCAACAAATGCATCTGCACTTGTTCAGCAGTTCTATCCATCCGAAGAAGGTGGAAACGCGCTCGCAGATGTCCTTTTTGGAGATGTCAATCCTAGTGGAAAGCTCTCTGTCGGATTTCCCTACGATGTGGGAACCACTCCCATCTATTATGACTATCTGAACTCAGGAAGATCTACTGCCCCCGGCATGGCATATCCGAATGGTACCCTCCTTTTCGGTCACCAATATGTTTTAAATACTCCCATACCCCTTTACGAATTTGGATACGGAAAATCTTACTCAACCTTCCAATATTCAGCTTTGAAACTTTCGAAGACGAACGCCACGGCAAGCGATACCATCACTGCAACGGTGCAAGTCACGAACAACTCAACACGGGATGGAACCGAAGTCGTACAGCTATATGCGAAAGATCTCATCTCGAGTGTTGTCGTTCCAAATATTGTACTAAAAGGCTTCTCAAAGGTTCCGATTGCTGCTGGGAAGACGGAAACAGTTGAGATTCCTTTCGCTGTTCAGGATTTGGGACTCTGGAACATCAATATGCAATATGTGGTTGAGCCAGGAGACTTTGCCATAGTCGTTGGGAGCTCGAGCGCTGATCTAAGATCAAACGCTACACTCACTGTTAATTGAGTATAATCTGAAAGGCCACGTCCTATATTTTCATTCTCTTCAAAAAATCATGTATTACTAGTCGAGAGTAACCTGTTTATGTAGCTTAGTGTCACTGAAAACTCGCCTTGAAACCTCTCAAGGTTAACCCTTCAACGCATTTCCCATTTCTAAGATGGAATAACGGCCCGAAAAGTATGATACTTGGTACATATCGGGCATCTGGACCGTCAACCGTCCTGTTGTCAGACAAAAGATCCAATTGCTCGGTCCCCACTCGGAGAGATCCGACAATCTTAACGTACAAAGAGCCTCCAATTCACGGAGAAACTCAAATATCCCCACATATACAGAACCGCTCCTATCAATATCTCTCCATGATCTGCAGTGCAAGCTTGTATCTCGGTGTAGTTTTTCCGGCACTCTTGGCGGTGTGTGACCGCGGTCGTCAGTTTTGACGAACCATGTCTCTTGACTCACATAGCGAGCTGCATTTACCCGGCTGGTGTGGAGGGGTCGGTCTGGGGTAATTAAGCTTCAGTACCGGGGTGTGATAGGTATCGGTTGACCGTGTTCTAGATGTTGATGCCCGCAGGATATTGGTTGCGTGGACGGTTATGCAGTTATATAGTACTCTGCGCCATGTTGCAGAGCAGCTCGAGGCCTCTCTCTGTTTTCATACTTGGAGAAGATCAGATAGTATCAGCTATCACCGTTCATCATGGGCAAAGTCTTCAATGTCTCGCTCGCGATCTTCGCTGCTACAGGGTAAGAGTTACTTCCTGTACGAGCTGGCCGAAAAACATCTGATCAGTTTCTCCTCTAGATCTTTCCTGTTTGGTTACGATTCAGGTGTTATGACCGATGTCATTGCGTCGAAGAACTTCCTAAAATACTTCAATACTACCAATACTTCTGCTATTATTGGCGCTATTAACTCTACTTTCAATGGCGGGGCAGTTTTTGGGTCACTCATGGGCGGTTCGTCAATCCTTATCTATTCTCCCCGGACTTGTCACCACTACTCCCTTCCTAAGATACTCCTCATTCTACTCAACTCTACTTCCCCTGGGAGCAATCAAACACTGACCAAGCAGGCTTCACCATGGATTCCCTCGGTCGAAAAAAGACCATCCAAATCGGAGCCGTGATCTGCATGGTTGGAGCGATCCTACAAGCAAGCGCAAGAAATCTGGCCATGATTCTTGTTGGGCGAATTATGGCGGGTTGGGCTGTCGGTCTTCTGTCTATGAGTGTACCTGTCTATCAATCTGAGTGTGCACATCCCAATATCCGAGGGTTGATTGTAGGCATGGCGCAGCAAATGATTGGGGTGGGATATATTGTGTAAGTCTGGCCTGGAGTAGTATTGAACTTAAGCCGGTGCTAACGAGGTTTTTAGATCAACGTGGGTGGGTTATGGATCTTCCTATGCAGGCGATAAGTCACAGTTTCAATGGCGATTTCCGCTAGCTTTCCAAGCTGTGCCCTGTGTTGTTCGTACTTCCTTGTCCCAAAGTCTGCTATTAGAATATCATTCTAACAAGCGCAGATCTTGGCCTTTGGCATGCTATTTTTTCCAGAAAGTCCTCGACACTTGATGGCAACAGATCGAGAAGATGAAGCGCTGAGAGTTTTGAAGAAGCTTCACTACAATGGAAGCAATGGTATGCCACCTCTTCTGGTGGTGCATTGAAAAGCCCTATATTAATTTTCATACCAGATGAATGGGTTCAGAACGAATTCAACGAAATCAAACAGACTCTATCAGCAGAGAAAGCAATCACTGTTCCAGGATGGAAAATCATGTTCACAGTCCCTGAATGGAGAACTAGACTGATGCATGGCGTTGCTGTGCAAGTCTTCACCCAGCTATCTGGAATCAGTGAGTAGTCCCCTAGACTCAGCCTGAACCATATACTGACAAATATATAGACGTGATCGGCTACTACCAAGTCCCCATGTACGAAGCCCTAGGCTTCACAGGCGGAAAATCCATTCTCGTATCCGGCATTTACAACTGTGCCGGCCCAATAGCAAGTACGTATCTTTTCATCGTTTTCTACTCATACAAATACTGATATAGCTAGATTTCATCTTCATAGTCTTCTTCCTCGACCGCGTGGGCAGGCGCAAGCCCCTCCTCATCGGCACCGTCGGCATAACCCTGGCCCTAATGTGCGAAGGAATAATCAACTCGCAAAATCCCGGCGGCAAACGCCACGGCCTCTCAATCGGCGGCGTATTCTTCCTCTTCTGCGTCACCATAATCTTCTCCTGTTCCTTCGGGCCCATCTCCTGGGTCTACATGTCAGAAATCATGCCCATGCAGATCCGAGCTCGCGGCAACGCGTTCGCAACCGGCATTGGGAATTGGTTGGTTGCGACTTTTTTTGCGCAGATAAGTCCCATTGCATTGGGGCATATTGGGTGGAAGTATTATTTTGTGTTTGTGGCTTTTAATGTGTTAATCACGTTTCCGATTATCTTTTTGTTTTTTAAGGAGACGAAGAGGGTTAGTTTGGAGGACGTGGATTTGTTGTTTGGGGAACGGGCGCTGGGGACGCTGCCGGAGAATTTGAATAAAGATGTGTTGGGGCCGGAACAGGTGCATGTGGAGGCGAGAACGAAGGAGGAGGTTGAGGGGACGAAGATATAATCTTCATAGATCTGTGTGATGTTGAGGATGAAGGTGGAAGTGGACTTCTAGTTGCGATCAAGATTCTTATCTACAATCTACCTTATAAAATATCTACACATGAATAAAAAAATCTCCGGGTATATACACGCATCATCAACAAGCACCATACCCATACACATCCTGCGGATTCGCCGGAATGACCCCCGCAGCCACGGCATCCTGATAACTCCACCTATAATCCCCCAACTGACTCTTCCAAGTCCAGAACACCCACCCCAACGTATCTCTCTCATAACTCGTCACCTGCGCCGCAAACCATTGCTTATAGAAAGCTTGCTGCGTGCTAGGAGCCCAGTCTGCATCCCATTGCACGCTATCCGGGACACTTAAACTGAACTCCCCTACCACGGTTGGGGAGTTGTAGCCCCGGTTGTCAGCGCAGGCTGTTGCGATGTAGGAGGCTTGGGAGACGCCGACGCTGCTGTCCCATTTGATATATCTGTGGTCGTCGTAGGCTGCGAAATAGGTATTGCTAAGATATTGATTCGGGTCACCAGCCCACCATAAGAAATTCATGTATTGAACATGAAGGTAGTTGTTTGATGTAACCCCGAGAGTGGCCTCTGCGGCTCGGATCGCGGCCATAGCGGCTGGGTAATAGGTTTGCCGCATGGGGGCCATTTGATCTGCGTTCTGGGTCGGTTCGTTAAGAATCCCGATCATGCCGACATTGCGGAATTGGTTGTTGGTGTGTATTTGGGTGGTGAGCCAGGTGAGGAATGTGGTTGCGCGGTCGTATTGCCATGATTCATAAAAACCAGCTGATGGGGCGTACTGTTAGGCTTGTGAGTATTGCGTTCTCGTGAATGGGTTTGGGAGAACTGACCTGTCCGGTATCCGGGTTAGTGGGAACTTGAGCTCCAGGTGCTCCATGCATATCAATGATGATATAGAAACCAGCATCACTAGCCCATCCACAAAGTCGCTCTAGGTATGAGAATCCACCTTGTGGGAAGTGTTCACTATCTGAATAAACGATACTCTCTAGTATCCAATATCCAACCGGGATACGAATGGTGTTCAGTCCGTAACTCTGCATTTGCCAGATATCGTTCTGGGTAATCCAAGTATTCCAATGATTTTGGAAGACTGAGTTTGCTTGTGCTTGACCTAGTTGCACGGTACAATCGAATTCAGAGTTGGTGTTTCCACATCCCATATTATTCCATTCTGTCGAGCCAATCCAGGGCTCGAATACGAAAAGAGATCCCATGTTGACGCCTCGAATCTTGCCAGAAGCTTGGAGCCATCGTTTGTTTGTAGTACTGTTGAAATGAGTGTTGGTACTGTTGTTATAGGGAGCGTCGGTGGAATTAAAAAGGTTGGTCCCGTTATGGGTAGTAATTATTTTGTCCAAGCCAGGAAGCCAGGCCCTGGCCGGGACAAAGAAAAGTGCAAGAAATAAGAGAAGCAAATACATTATAGGGAATCTCTTGGGGGGAATTGGGGGCCAAGAATGTATTGCATGCTCAAGAATCCATGAAGCAGAGGAAAGGCCAAGTTATATATGACCAGCATCGTGGCATGTACGACTCGCGGACGCATTCACGGCATGTGCTCCAAACGTGTGAATGCCCCGGCGCTTTCATTTTGCCATGCGCCAAAATGAGCCTATGCCATATTCTCATGATAAGGCTTAGGAACTTCTACCGGATGAGAGGGGACAAAATTGTTTCAATCTCCCCTGACTCTCGAGGTAACGTATCATATTGAAGAACGAGGACAGTACGTATGCACATCGCAAGACGAAACCTCCAACTTGAAGGCAATGTCAAAATTGAATCTGACAGGGACACTGGTCCTTGCTAACGTAACAATAATGCAATGGCCAAAATCTGGTGATGGGGAATTTTGTTGTTCGTTTCAATCCCGTGATTGGTTGAAGCTCGCCTGACGTTCCTGATACTCATATTAGGGGGGAAGCGGGCCGATCTCTCTTGGCGCCCATGACGGCTTTTAGTGGACCTGTCAAAATTGGAAGGAGCGAATAGGGGTCGCTACGCCGTGTTTTATCGTGACCCCTTTTGCTACCTAGATAGTACCTAGGTAGTACCTAGGTAAGTTAGGAACGAAGCTGAAGGTCTCGACCATGCCGTGGGGTGTTCCTCTCCAGCTCTAGATTGTGATCAATTAGAGCCCGGTGAATGCTCCGCTCCAATAGATGGGCAAGTGCGATGTCTTGACAGGGCAGGTGGAATCATAGGATGAATGCCCGAGACGGCAGGTCCCCTCCCATGGGAAGATGAAACAGCTCGGTAGTTGTTATCGAAGTTGATAACGAACGCTCGATAATCTTGGGAGATGCATTCAGAGCTAAGCCCATGCCGAACGTGTTGGCCCCGTGCATTATTCTCTTGCTTCTTGGAGAGATGCCTTCCTGACGTGGATGTCCAACACAGAAGAGCATCCTGGCACTGATAAGTGATGAGAAGACCCTGCCAGGACGAGATACCTATCTTGAGGACTGTCAGAATCAGAATTCGTGGAGGTTTGAGAACGCGATCTCCATACTTTCCGTGATTTCAAGGTTTCACGTGATATAGTGCTCACGTCAGACGGGATTATCTTAAGGTACCTACTCAGCTACCGTGGATACTTGTAGGAAGTAGCATACAATATCAAGATCTCCCTATAGCTCGCATCCGGAGCTCTAGAAATCAGGTCTTGAAGTCTGTGGTTCGTACAGCTGCACCAATAAAGCTGCTGGCTCGCAAAGCACACGTAGTATAATTCCACAAAGGGACTTCCTATTTCATCGGCTTCTTGTTTCACGATAATTATACCTATTCCTTCCTAATTCCTCCCACTTTCTCAATCAAAATGGCTCCCTCGCACCAAATAAACCTCGCAATCATAGGCGGCGGTATCTCCGTACACCCCTCTCCCCCTCCTACCATAGTCGCTACCCAGCTTACCGTTTCATCAGGGACTTACCCTCGCCTTAAGCCTCTCCTCTCGTCAAATACCCTGCACGGTTTACGAAAGGCGATCCCCAGGTATCACACAAGGAGGATCCGTAACCCTCTTCCCCAACAGCTTACGAATCCTCGACTCCCTTGGCATTTACTCGTCTCTCTTAACTTATGGCTTCGTGACCGAGAAAACCACCGTCAAGAATGCCAAGTTTGAAACGGTTAAAGTTGAACAACTCAGTAATTTGGAGCGGTATGGCTATCCAGCTGTGCGATTCCCGAGGGATGCCATTGTTGGTGCACTCGCTGCGCGCGCGAAAGAGCTTGGTATCCCAATCCACTACGACTACAAACTAGTCGAGATACTATCAGACGATGCAACAACAGGCGTCACCCTTCGTTTCTCTAACGACCTCGAAAAATCGGCATCCCTCCTCATCGGCGCAGATGGTATCCGTTCCAGGATCCGCAAGCTGGCGTTCCCAGACGCGCCGGATATGAAATACACAGGCCAAACCGGGATCATGTGGTCAATCCCCAGTTCCTCACTCCAATACCCCGGTGTCAAAGAAGGGGAGAAAAAGGACCTCGGAGCTATTTTCATGAAGACTGCTCAAGGCGTCGTTTTATTTGTTCCTGATTCTATCAATGGGACTAATATCCGAGTTGGAATCCAACGCCCATTAAAAGATCGGGATATTGAGGAGTGGAAAGCGCTACAAGGGGATAAAGTTGCGATTTTAGGTGCCCTAAGAGATGTCGAGGGGGGAATTCCGGAGCCTGTAAGCTCGGCTATTGACATGGCCAAAAAGGATGACTCAGAGTTGTTCCTGTGGCCATTTTACACGTTATCCGCGATGGGGAACTGGGTATCGAAGGCTGGGAAAGGGAGAATTGTGGTAATTGGGGATGCGGCGCACGCATTCCCACCAACTGGTGGGCAAGGAGCGGGTATGGCCATTGAGGATGCTGGGAGCTTAGGGATAGTTTTAGGGGAGGTGGAGAAGTGCGGGGGCTTGGAAGCAGCCTTAAAGGCCTGGCAAACGTCGAGGAAGAATAGAGTGGATCAAGTTGCTGCGTATGTGAGAGAAATTGGGAAGGGGAGAGTAGCACCAGGCGCATCTATTCCAGGTGATGGGACAGCGGGGAAAATAGAACCTGCTAAACCACTTGGTGATGTTCAGGATTTGGCTTGGCTTTATGGATGGAAAGTGGAGGAAGACTTGACTAGTTGGCGCGAAAAGGAGAATGATAGATCTTAGCCATAGATCGTAAGGATATTTGACTGCAGTAATACACCATCCATCTTTCTTACTAAATAAGTGGGTTCTCTCATCGAATCACATTCCCACCACCTTGTCCCAACGATGCATCAAGAACCGACAGCTCCCTACCCCTTCACCAACCTCTCACCTCTCACATCCCTCCTATCAAAATCCAGCGCCTTAAACCCCATACTCGCAACTTCTACCCCATAATTCTGCACCACCCACTCCCCAAGCATATCCATCCCCGCACAAGCGCCCCCAGCAGTCCAAATCTTCCCCTCTCCATCCACAACCCAATTCTTCTCTTTCGTCCACTTCACATTCGGATACATTTGCTCCGCCAACCCGATCATCTCATGATTGACCGTCGCGTTCTTCCCATCCAAGACCCCCGTACTCGCAATCGCCCACGCACCCGAACACGTGGTAAACAGTCCTTTCCCTTCCGCGACATGCTTTTTCACGAACGTCGCAAACCTCTCATCGAGTTTGAAGGTAAATGGATCTGGTCCACCGACGAGGAGGTGATCGAGCGGCGGACAGGCGTCAACGGTAGTGGAGGGCACGGCCTTGAAGCCTGCGGTTAGGGAAACGGGCTCGAGGGTGGTGGAGATATGGTGGAAGGTGATATCGATGGCTTTGGCGGTTAGGCCGGCATATCCGGGGTCGAATCCAGCGGCTTCCATTGGGGCGACAAGAAGTTGCGAGCAGGAGGATAGGATGTCGAGGGGCCCGGCTACGTCGATGGTTTGATAGGGGATCATGAGGATGCCGAATTGGAGTGGTGCCATGCTTTTTGTGGATGTTTTTGGTGGCTAGTGGGAATTGAGATTAGGAAAAACGCAAAGTGATGAATGATGAGAACGCATAGAAAAAATATTCCTTATTTATATCAGGACTTCTTGTGGACGAGTACGTGTCCATGTCATTGCGAGGACGTGGAGCGGAAATGGCTCGGATCTACCTTAGGATCTAGCATTTTGCTTGTGAGTAGAGACATTCAGCTACTACAGAACGAAAACACTGACAATAAGACTATGGCAGAGATTCTAAATTATGAGAGCATATTTAAATTGAGCGTCTGCGATACAAAGCGTTGTTTTGGTGATCGGTATATCCGATCCGACCTGATATCCGGCGACGCGTGTC
>Ga0182030_10010815_pt1 | contig 18480 bp, 20 predicted proteins | sample 812S3MmetaG_FD_121299 | JGI IMG/M metagenome (GOLD analysis project Ga0182030, IMG submission 121299) | Permafrost microbial communities from Stordalen Mire, Sweden - 812S3M metaG (Illumina Assembly) | ecosystem: Environmental > Terrestrial > Soil > Wetlands > Permafrost | place: Sweden...
GCCGCCAATCGCGGCGGGCGCCTAAATTTTCACAGTGCCGGCGCTTTTCAGCGCGCCCGCCAGCTTGGGCATTTTCGGCAGCGGCGCACTCTGTTTCGTGAGCGCCTGCTGGTTGCTGCGCTGGATCTCTTCGTAAACTTCTTTGCGATGCACCGGCACTTCCATCGGCGCCACGATGCCGAGCTTCACCACTTCACCATCCACCCGCATGACCGTCACATGAATGTGGCCGTCAATGACAATGGTCTCCCCAAGTTTGCGTGACAAAATTAACATAGCCCCAGTTTAATCCGAACTCTCAGCCACCGGCAACGGGTGAGTGATCGAATAAGCGTTGGCATTGGCAATGATCACCTGCCGGCCGATCAGCGTGTGCCGGTTGAACACGACCGGGCCTTTCAGGTTCATCGTCGCCCGGCCGGCGTCGTGAATCGTGACGATGCCCAGCAGCATCGCATCCGCTGGTTCTTTCAATTTCAAAAATTCCACGTCCGGCTTCGGGATGTCCGGCGCATACTCGGGCAGCACGACGAATGGATCCAAGACCACAAATGCCAGCGCCGGATTGTCCTCCACCCGCAACCAGCGGAACGGAGCTTCTTCCGGATTGGACAACAAAATGTATTCTTTGATCTGCTCAAAACCCAGCAGGCCCATCGGGAGCCGCAGCACCTGGCGGTTGTCCGCCGCCACGGGCTCGGTTTCGGTCTCGATCATTTCAGCGCATTTCATTGCAAGCCTCCTTTAAGCAGCGGTTGTGCCATCACGTTTATTGCCGGACTAAAATTTAAAACCCCGCCAAAAATGGGCAAATGATTCAGGTTTTGCCGAAAAAATCCGGTGGCGGGGCGCGTCGCTCTCGATTCACCCGGCAAAAAGGTTGCAGGCTGGGTCAAAATTTCCCCGCTCCGCGCCACGGAAACCCGAAATTGAAAAGCACTTTTCATTGGATGTAGTTCAACAGGGACAATTGCATGATTTTGGCTCCGCTTTGCAGCGCCGCCTGATACGACGTTTGCGCTTGGTTCAACTGCACCATCGTGTTCACCAAGTTGGCGCTCGACGAATTGGAGATCATCTGGCTCAAGTTTGACGAACTGCTGGACGCGAAAGCCGCCGCCGTCGTCAGCTGGTTTTGCATCACCCCGTTGTTCGCGACCTGGTAGGCGATGTTGTTCTCGTCCTTCTGCAAATTCGAGCTGTCCGTGTTCGTGATGGCCGTCGTGTTGCCGGAAGTGAGGTCGTCGCGCAACGAAATCAGATGATTCAAAAAATCCGCGCCCGAGGCGCTGTCGGTGATCAGTCCGCGCGGCCCGGTCCCGCTGGTGTTCGCGCCCGGAATGTCCGCCGACGCCGTCAGGCCCGCACCAATCTGCGCCTGATTCACCGTGCCGTTGCCGTTGTAAGCCACGGCCGTCACGTCGCCGTTGGCATCCGTCGTGGTGGTGAACGGCGCGGAACCGGAAGCCGTGCCGCCGAACAAATATTTGCCCGTCGCAGGATCCTTCGTGTTCGCCGCATTGACCACCTGGTTGATCAGCGTGTTGACCTCGTCGGCGTAATTGTTCAAATCCGACTGCGAATTGGTGGCGCTGCCGGCGGAGGTGGCGATTTCCCCGGCGCGGCTGGAAATGGTCTGCAGCGACTGCAACACGCTGTCCACATTGGTGGCGCGAGTTTGCAGCGTGGAGATATTTGCGGTGTATTGCGTCTGCGTGGACTGGTTCGCCAGATCCGCCAACGTGTTTTCCATCGCCGTCGGATTGTCCGCCGGCGCCTGCACGCTCAACCCGGTCGAGACCTGGTTTTGCAAAGTGTATTGTTGCGACGACAGCGCGTTGAACTGGCTGAGCATCGCATCCGTGTAGGCATTGGTGGCTACTCGCATAAAATCATGAAGTCTTCATTGCCAGCGTGTCGCCGAGCATGGTGTTGAGCGTCGTCACCAACTGGGCGGACGCCTCGTAAGCCCGCTGAAACGTCATCAGGTTGGTCATCTCTTCGTCGGTGTTGACCCCGCTGATGGAGCCGAGTTGCGTCTGCAACATGTTTGACACCGTCGTCTGATTTGTCACCTGCGTGTTGGCGTTGGACAACGCATTGCCGAGGCCGGCCACCGTCGTCCCGTAATAATCGCCGAACGTCTGGCCGTTCAAGCCCGCCTGCGTCGTGCCGGCCAGTTGCGACATCTGCAACGCCAGCGAGCTGTCTCCACTGTTCGTCGCGCTGCTGGAAATCTGGATCAAGGCCGGATTGTTGGCCAGCGCCGGGTTCACGCCGATGGTCGCCGCCGTCGTGCCGGTGAAAAAAGTGTTGCCGGTGCCGCCGGCGGAATTGTAGCCGCTATTTTGAATCGTGTTGACGGAAGAAATTAAATTCGACGCGAGTGAATCCACCTGGCTCTGCATCGTCGTCAGCTCGCCGTCGCGCGCGTCAATCGTGCCCTGCAGCGAGCCGCCGGTGAGCGTCAGGTTCACGCCGCCCGTCGCGGTCTGCACCAGCAGGTTGCCGTTGCTGCCGGCGTAAGTTTGCAGGGTGTCGCTGACCGTGTTGCCGGACACCAGCGTCTGGCCGCCGATGGTCACGTTCACCGCGCCGTTCGCGCCGTTGCTCGTGGTGACGCTCGTGAGATTCGACAGATTTTGCAAATCCTGTTCACGCTGATCCAGAAGTTCATTGGCGGAACCGCCGGAAAACTGGGCCGTGCCGATTTGCTGATTCAAGGTGGCGATGTTCGCCAGCAAGGTGTTGGCAGAAGTCACGTCCGTGGCCACCGTCGAGTTCGCCGCCGACTGCGCCGCGCCGAGCTGCGTGCTGATCTGGTTGAACGTCGTGGCCAATTGCTGCGCCGCGCCGACCACCGCCTGCTGGCTGCTCGTGGACGGCGAAGCCGCCAGGCTGCTGAAGGCATTGAACAACGCTGTCAACTGGCCGGACAAACCGGAGTCCGTCGTGCTGGAACTCGTCGCGCTCGTGCTGCTCGTCGCCCCCGAACCGTTCAGAAATTCATCCAAACCGTTCTGCGCATTTTGCAGCGTCGTCTGCTGCGCAGTCCAATAGCCGCTCGTGCTGCCCTGCGATTGGATCTGGTTGTTCAACAGGCTGCTGACAATTTGCTGGATGCCCGTTACCTCCGCGCCGTCGCCTTCCGGCCCGACATTGGTGGCGACATCCGGACTGGCGGCGATCTGGACCACCTGGCGCGAATAGCCTGGCGTGTTCACGTTCGCGAGATTCTGCCCCGCGACTTCCACGCCGGCCATCTGCGTTTGCAGCGACCGCGCGGCCAGATTGAGAGTGCCAAATAGTCCGAGCATAAAAAATATCAGCCGACGGCCTGATAAAGGGAACGCAAACTGGATTCCGATGCGGGCAGCCGGCCGGCCTCATTGTAGGTCACCGGTGATGAGGACGGAAAGATCGAATGGATCAGCTGCTGCATCAATTCGACGCAATGGCTCAACAGCAGATGATTCTGCCGCGCGCGATTCTGGACGCGGGTGAGCAGTTCGTTGTTCTCCGCCACGAGCGCGCCGATGATCGGTTGGTAATCGGCCGGCAGTTGCGGGATCAACGCCCCGAAACCGGCCGTTTCCGGCACCGCCAGCGCGCGGGCGATGTGCCGTTGCCGTTGTTCACGTTCCTGCCGCGCTACGGCGAGCACCGCCGCCTGGGCGTTGACGCTGCTGACATTCTCCGGCAGCTCGGTCGTCTGGCGGCGCGTGACGAGACTTTGCTGCTGGTCGAGCAGGGCAAGCATCTCGCCGTATTGCTTTAATTCTTCACGGAGGGCTTCAATCAAGTTGGATAATAATTCTTTCATGGCTGCAAAAATTTCCCGGGCACGCCGTGGTTTTTCTGCGGCTGCGACAGTTGTTGCTCAAACGTTTTGGCGAGACCGATCCCGCCGGAATGCGAAATACTGTTGGCGAGCTGGTCGGTCACAAAATCCTTGTAGATGCTCGACGCCGTCGAGTTGTCATTGAACTCGTTCTTAATGGACGACTTCTGCGCCTCGGTCAAAATCTGGCGCACCATGATCGCCTCGAACTGCTTGCTCGCCTCGGAAATTTTTTGTTCCTTGGTCAGCCGCTTGTTGTTCGCTAGCTCATCCGGCGTCAGATGCGACGTGTCAATTCTGGGTTGGATGGCGGCGACGAGCATATCAGCGGATAATCAATTCAGCCTGCAGCGCGCCGGCCTGTTTCATCGCCTGGAAAATCGCCATCATGTCGCGCGGCGTCGCGCCCAGCGCGCTTAAGGCTGAGGCCACTTTTTCCACCGTCGGCAGATCCGGCAACGGCACCAGCTTGGATTTGTTTTCCGTCACCTGCGTGGTCGTGCGCTTGGTGACTTCCGTCGTGCCGCCGCCGAACGCGTTGGGCTGCGACACATCCTGCGAGGAGGCGACGTTGATGGTGATGTTGCCGCTCGCGACCGCGCAGCTCGAAATATGGATGGCCGCCGTCGCCACGATCGTGCCGGTGCGTTCATTGATGATGATGCGCGCCGGAATGTCCGGCGTGAGTTCCACCTCTTCCAGCCGCGCGATGAAATCCACCGGCTGGCCGGCCGTGCCGGTGGGCATTTCCACCTGCACCGTGCTCGAATCCACCGCGTGCGCGGAATTGGTGAACACCTGATTGATGGCGATGGCCATGCGCGAGGCGGAGTTAAAACTCGGATCGCGCAGCAACAATTCCACCATGTTGTCGCGCACGAACTGCGCAGGAATTTCTTTTTCCACCAGCGCGCCGTTGATGATCTGACCGGTGGTCGGATGATTTTTGGTGACCGTCGCGCCGCCCGCGCCGCCGTCGCCGGCGGAAAAACCGCCGATGGACAACGGCCCTTGCGCGACGGCGTAAACTTTTCCGTCCGCGCCCAACAGCGGTGTCTGCAGCAACACGCCGCCCGTGAGCGATTTTGCATCACCCATCGAAGCCACCGTCACATCAATCCGCGCGCCGTTTTTCAGGAACGGCGGGATGTCCGCCGTGACCATGACGACCGCGACATTTTTTTCCGAGAGCGTCGCCGCCGGCACGTTCAGGCCGTAGCGCATGAGCATGTTTGCAACGGATTGCTTGGTGTAAACCTGGTCCTTGTCGCCATCGCCGGCCAGCCCGGCAACCAGCCCGTAGCCGACCAGCTGGTTGTCGCGCGCACCGGAGATCATCACCAGATCGCGGATGCGCACGCCGTCGGCGCGGGAATTATCAAACGGCCAGAGCAGCATCAGCAGCAAAATGAACGTGGCGGCCAAAAGATTTTTCCGGCGCGCGCCGCAATTCTTTTCCACCGGGGCGCGCCGGAAAAATTCCACCGGCAGCGCGCGGGCTTCAGCCGTGACACGCCGGCGGGGACGAAGTTGGCGGGGAACGAGCGGCATGATCAGAACGGGTTGACCTTGTCCCAGACGCGGTTGAACCAGCCTTTGTTCGTGCTGTCGGTGACGGCGCCTTTGCCGATGATGTGGATGGTCGCGTCGGCGACGTTGTAGCTCAACACCGTGTTGTCGGAGCCGACGTCTTCCGGCCGCACGATGCCGTGCAGCGTGATGGTTTGATGTTCGCCGGCGAACGCCGTTTCGCGTTTGCCTTCGACGACTAGGTTGCGATTTGGCAGCACGTCAATCACCTGGACCGCGATTTGGGCGATCATGGTTTCGGAATTATTGATGCTGCCGCTGCCGTCATGTTTATGATCGGAATTATAGGCCAGCGCCGGCATCGAACCGCCTTTCGCCAGCGCGCCCGGATAAAAAAACGACGTGATGGCGGCGGTCAGGCTCGATGAGCGTTCGGTCTTGGTCTCGTTGTTCTTATTGGCCGAGCTGTTTTCCTGAATGGTGATGGTGAGAATGTCGCCGATGCCCACGCCGCGTTTGTCGGCAAACATCAGACGCGAAGTGTCATCGTGCCAGAGTGATTGCGCCGTCGCGGCCACCGCGCCGAGCAGGGTGAACGCGGCAAAGACCGCGCAAATTGGGATGGAAATTTTTGTTTTCATAAGGAGATCAAAATGGTTTTTTCGTCGAGCACGGTGCCGGTGAGATCGCGGTGGGTGATGGAATTGCGGGCGCGCACCACCTGGCCGGGCGCGCCGTCTTCGAGCACTTCCACCTTGGTCTTGACGCTCAAGGCGCCGTCTTCCACCAGGGCGTCGGCGCGCTGGCCGCGATGAATTACCGCGCGCGGCTTCAGCATCCGGGCCAGCAGCGGGGCGCCGGCGGGAACCGGTTCGGCCAGTTCGCAGGCGGCGTCATTCACATCCAGTTCGGCCACGGGTTCGCGGATCACGAGCAGGTCACGACGTTCGCGGGCGAACAGATCCGGCGTGACAGCGTCGCCGCGCTGGAGCTGCGAACTGGCCACCCAAACTTCGCGCCAGACGTGGGCTTGCAGATTCGCCGCCCAGGTGCCGAGTGTTTCGTGCGCGGTGCGCAAGGTGAAGCGGACGATGAAACTGGGCGTGACGCCGAGCGCGGGCATTTCCAAAACATCGAGCGTGAGCGGTTCATCGGGCAGCAGCAGCGGACTCCACGGCTGCGCGAGATGCAGTTCAAGTTGGCCTTTGTCCTTGATGTAGTCGTGTTGCAGATCGGCGGTGAGCAGTCCGAGGATGTCCGACTCGCCCAGCGTGCGCGTGCGGCGGGTAATGCGGACGGAATCCGCACCGGCAAAATTTGTGCCGCAGTCCGGCGCATTGGCCGTGAGCAGGTCGGTAATCTGGGCGCGGTTGAGAACTAAATTTTTCCCAAACGCCGGCGCATCGCACAGCCGGATGGCGGGCAGGGGCTGCGCGGCGGAAAAAATCTGGGGCAGAAAAACTCCGTCACCGCAAACTTGCGCGGTGGCGGACAATTGAAAGGGCGTGGCTTCACTGGCACTCAGGAGAGAGCTGAAGCCGCCGCCCAGGCAGGTGACCAGAAGTAACCAACCGGACTTCCGTGCCAGCAATTCTTTCTTCGGCGCATTCCACCGCGACTGAAATATTTTTTTGACCCGCCTTGCGAATCCGGCAAATCCGCCCTTCCCGGACTTGGCCGGCTGCGCCTCGCGGCCGCTCGTAGGCGCGAGCCGCTGGCACAAGCTCAGGAAGCTTTTCCGTGCATCCCGGGTTTTCCGCACGGGCGCGGAAGCCAGCATCCAAGGCAGCGGCAATCCCGTTTTGCTATGGATTTTGGAATTCATCAGCGCATCAAGCCGTTGCTTTGTTGCATCATTTCGTCGGCGGCCTGCACCGCCTTGGAATTCACTTCGTAGGCGCGCTGGGCCATGATGAGGTTGACCATTTCCTGCACGACGCTGACGTTGGAAAGTTCGAGTGAGCCCTGCTGCAAATTGCCGAACCCGTTGGCGCCCGGCGTGCCGAGCTCCGGTGTGCCGGACGCGCCCGTTTCCTTGTAAAGATTGTGGCCCATCGCATCGAGTCCGCCCGGATTCATGAACCGCACGATTTGCACCTGTCCGGTCGTCACGCCGCTGGCCGTGGTGTAGCTGACCGCGCCGCTGGGCGAGATGGTAATGTTCGTCGTGCCGGCCGGGACCGTTGGAAAACCGCCTTGGACCGGATAACCGTCGCTGGTCATCACCACGCCGGAGGCATCCGTCTTGAAAGAACCGTCGCGCGTGTAGGCCAGCGTGCCATCGGGCATCTGCACCTGGAAAAACCCCGTGCCTTGAACGGCCACATCCAGCGTGCCGCCGGTTTGCGACAGATCGCCTTGCGTCCAGATCCGCTCCGTGGCGACCGGCACCGAGCCTTGGCCGACCTGCAAGCTGGACGGAATGATATTGCCGCCGCCCGCCTGCGAGCCCGCCGCGTGGGTGGTCTGGTAAAGTGTGTCTTGGAATTGCAGCCGGCTTTCCTTGAACCCGGTCGTGTTGACGTTGGCGAGGTTGTTCGAGATGACATCCAGGTTCATCTGCTGGGATTCCATCCCGGAGGCGGCGGAGTAAAGGGCGCGCAACATAATTCTAAGAAGTTCCGCCGAGGTCGCTGATGGCTTTGCTCATGCGGTCGCTTTGCATCGTCATCACTTTTTCATTGCTCTCGAACATCCGCATGGCGGTGACCAGGCTGGCCATCTGGAGCGTGGGCGACGAGTTGGCGGCCTCGGTCGAACCTTGGACCACCTTGGTGTTGGTCGCCGGCAAGGGCGGCATGTTTGGATCGTCAGAACGATAATATCCGCCGTTCAGCGTGGATAGTTTTGCCGGCGTGCTGAACTCGGAAATCTGCAACTTGCCCTTGATGTCCGCGCCCTGGCTGACGTCGCCGTCGGCGGAAACCATGATAGGACTGGTGTTATTCGGATCAAATTGCAGCGAGCCGCCGGCGCTCGTCACGGGATAACCTTTCTTGGTCACGAGCTGGCCCGTGGAATTGATCATGAATTCGCCGTCGCGCGTGTAGCCCGGCGAACCGTCCGGCATTTGCACCGTGAAAAAGCCCGGCCCTTGCACGGCAAAATCCATGTTGTTGCCGGTGGACCGCAGTTCGCCTTGCTGGAAATTGGTCAGATAATTCGCCTGCGGCATGACAAAATTGTCGCCGCCCGAACCCGCCACTCCCGCCTGCACGGCGGAAAAGCTGATCGCCTGCTGCCGCGCGCCGGGCAGCGACGAGGTGGAGAGGTTTTCCGCCACCATGTCCTGCCAACGCTCCGTCGCGTTCATCGCGGCGGCAGATTGGTAAAGGCTGACATCCATACGCTGCACGGTTAGCAGCGACCATGCCACCACAGTTTTACTGGGGTTTTGCGAGATTTCCGGCCGGCGAAGGGAAAATGTTACCCGCGCGGCTAGGCAACTTTGGCAGCGGAAAAATTGAAACGGCCCGTTGTGGAAAGACCAGCGCCAAACCGGCGTGGAGAGCTGGCGAGATCAATTGCAGCGGAAACTTCAGCAGTAAACCGTGAGCGTCAGGACGAGCGGTTGGACGCGGTTATAATTCAAAACTTTTTCAATGTAGGTGGCATTGAGCCGCTGGCCTTCGGGCACGAGCAGCAGGCCGTTGGGCGTGAAAATACCTTTGGCCAGCACCATGCCGGGACGTAGTTCGGCCAGCGTGACCTGCCGTTCACGGCGCGGCACGGTGGCGATGTCTTGTGCGTGGAGAAAAATGCGGACGGCATCGCGGTCGAACGCCGTGCCGGCATCGGCTTTGATCTGGTCGAGCGCATCGGCATCCTCCAACCGGCTGGAGGCAAATGCGACCGGCACCGCGAGCAGCCGGGCGAGCCACGGAATATTTTCGCCCATGAGCTGGTCGGGATAACCGTGGCCGTCAATCCGTTCGTGATGGGCGCGGATGATCTGGCCGACCTTGTCGAGATGGCTGACGAACGCGGCGAGTTCCTGGCCGAGAATGGGATGCTGTTCGATGAGCGCGCGTTCCGGGCCGGCAAGCGCGTTGGGATTTTCCTGCCAGCGCCGGATGATCTGGCGCGGAATGCCGACGAGGCCGATGTCGTGGAGCAGGGCGGCGCTTTCCAGCACACGCTTTTCGTCCGGCGGCAGCTTGGCCAGTTCGGCCATGGCGCGGCAAAATTGGGTGACGCGCCGCGCCTGGTTGCCGAGCGAAGGATAAAACGTCTGCATCGTGTGGACGCAGAGTTCGATGGAGCGGCGCAGATTGGTTTCGAGCGCGGTGTTGAGTTCGCCGAGCTGCTTGTTCTGTTGCGCGGTGAGTTGCACCTGCTGTTCCAGCGAACGGTTCAGTTCCACCAGTTGCGCGTTCATGTCCTGCGTGGCGGTTTGCAGGTGGGCGTTCTGGCAGATGAGCTGATAGCGCTGGACGGCGTTCTGAAGCGTGGCGATGAACTCCTCGTGCAACCAGGGCTTGATGATGAACCGGAAAATTTCGCCCTTGTTGATGGCGTTGATGACCGTGTCCAGGTTGAGCACGGCGGTGGCCAGGATGCGCGTGGCGAACGGCTGGATCAAACGGGCCTTGCCGAGGAGTTCCAAGCCGGACAGCTCGGGCATCAACTGGTCGGAGATGACGACGGAAAATTTGCGGCGGTTCAGTTCTTCGAGCGCGGCCAGCGGCGAACTACAGGCGACGGCTTCGTAGCCCGCGCGCTGGAGCGTGAGTTGGAGGGCGGAGAGAAAAATCTTCTCGTCATCCACCACCAGAATCGGGTCGGTGGAGCGGGAAGGATGATCCAGATTTTGCATGGCACGCCGCCGCGGTGTCAGGCGGTTGCGCTCCAGGCCGACGTGAGGCTGCCGTAGGAACGCTGCATCCGTTTAAGATTGCGGCCGGCTTCGCCAAGTTCTTCGAGGCGTTCTTGCGCCGCCGTTTTTGCAGCTTGAAGCATGGATTGGTTTTGCCGGGTGATTTCGATGAGCCCGTTGACGAACACGTGGACGTGCTGCTCTTTTTCCGCGAGGTTGCAACCGGCACCGGCCCATTCTTGACGTGCCTGGATCGTGAGCCGGCTGACCAGCGATTGAAAATCCTTGATGGCCAGCTGACAGTCGGCCAGCAAATCCCAGTTGCGCGTTTGAATGGCCTTGGTCTCGGCCCGGGCGAGCCGGTGCCATTCGCGATACGCGTGAAGCAATTCAATTTCCGCACTCATAAATTGGCGAACCGGTGCTGGGGCATCCCTTGGTTGAGCGTCGAAAGCGGCAGCGGCAGGCCCTCCTGATTGTTGAGCATGCCATACCAGGCGTCGCGGAGCTGCTTGAGCATCGGAATGATCTCCTTGATGCCGCGGTTGTTTTTCTTGAGGTTGCTCTCGAGGATTTGCCGTTCGAAATAGTTGTAAAGATTCCGCAGGGTGCTCGCCAGCTGCCCGCCGGCTTCCAAGTCGAGGGAGCTGTTCAATTCGCGGATGATGTCCACCGCGTGCTGCAGATTATTATGGATGGTGGTGTTGCGTTCGCCGATTTCCAGGCAGTCAAAGCCCAGCAGGGCGCATTCCAGCGATTTGACCGCGCCATCGAACAACATCAGCACCAGCTGGCCCGGCGGCGCGGTCTGGGTCGCGATTTTGCGGTAAGCCTGCCAGGGGTTTCGCGGTTGCATGGTGCGCATGGCGGAAATTTTTTAGAGCCGCTTGGCGAGAAAACCGGCGAGCTGGTTGAGCACCGCGCCGGACGGATAGCTCGGATCGCTCAAAAGTTCGTTGGCCCGGGCGACTTTGTCCGCGCGGGATGCGGCCGTTTGGCTGAAAGACTGGGAAATTGAATTGGAAGTGTCGAAATCAGTGGCTCCGGCGTCAGCAGCTGCCGCCGGTGGCGTCGGCGTTGGCCGGGCTGCGGCCTGCCGCAGGGGGATTTCCGAAGCCGCACCGGAGATGAAGTTAACTTCCATAATTTTGTATTTTGGCACCAGCCGGAATAACGCCGGCCGGTTGCTTTCAAGATGTCCATCGGCGGATGCCATAAACGCTTTAGCAGTATTTTTAACGATCCGGCAAGGTATCCAGCACAGCCGCCGCCGCATAGCGGCCAAACCGCCGGGGCGAATTCAGCACCACCCAGCCGTCTTCCGTCGCCAAACCCGCCGACTCCTGCCGCTTTTCAAAATGACAAGCCGCGCTGGCAATGGTCGGCCGGGCCGCATCAAACAGTTCATCCGCCGCCCAGATGATCTGGCCCGTGCGGGCGTCCACCAGCTTGAACCGCCAGCCAACCGCCAGCGGCGCATAGGCATTAAAGGTGGTCAGTTCCGCGAACAGCACTCCGTCGCAACCATATTCCCGGCGCAAAAACGTCAGGAAATCCGGCGGCAATACCTCGTTGCCGGTCCAGGCGGACCGCCCAGTCCGGCTGCGCAGCTTGTCGGCCGCCACGGCGACGACCTCAAACCGCTTGCTTTTGACGAGCTGTTCCCACAACACGGGCGTGAGGGCGTCGCAGCCGTCGGCCAGATCGCCGCGGTTGCTCGTGGCAGCCAGCGGCAGCACCGCGACGCGCTGGAAATCCAGCGACAGTTTTGGCGGATAAACAAAGACATTATCCGGCTTGAAATCGCGCTGGAAAATGCTCGTGTGCAGCGGGGCTGTCTCGCAGCTGGTCAAAGCTCCGCCCAAAGCAAAAACGATGATCAACCGGCCCGCGCACCATATTTTTCTCGGCCAGCAGCGGCAGCCGCGGCCCGAACAGGCACTGAAGTTCATGGGAGTCCTTAAACATCCCAAATTGTTGTTGGATTAATTCAAATACCTTCTGACGGGTTTCTACCAGCCCGTTTCAGGCTGGGACTTTTTAATCCAACGAACTCCGCCGAGGAAATTTTTTTGGCCCGGCCTCTTGGGCTGGGCGGACGCCACCGGCAAGCGATGGACGTATGGTTGCGGGGAGGTTTGTCGGACTTGTTCCGCAAGCCCGGCGGCGTTTTCAACGTCGTCGGAAACTTTTGGATGAGGGGGACCGGTGAAAAATTCAAAGGGCGCGGGCATTCGCAAACGCCGCAAATGCCGTCGGCGCTAAAATCAGCGGCCGGCATCAGCCCGCGGCAGCCGGCGCAAACGCTGCGCTCCGGGCTCAAATCACGGTGGTTGATGGCTCGTTTCATGGCGGATCAGAGGCTGCCGTTGGCGACACCCTGCGACAAGTAAGTCAGCTCCGAGTTGGTCTGCGCCTCGGCCGTTTCCATGTTTTGAAACTCCGAGTTCCACTGGTTCGTGTCGTTGGTGATTTTGTTTTCCAAGTTGGAAATCTGCGTTGTGATGGTGGCGCTTTCCTGGGTCAAATCCGACGTGCGCGTGGGCAGGGTGCCGTTCGCGCCGATGGTGGCGGTGATGTAATTATTCATTTGCGTCGCCAAACCATTGGTGGGGTCGGAAAACAAGGCGGCCACGTCGCTAAGATTGCTCGTCAGCAGCGAGCTCAATGTGGTGGAGCTGCTCAGGGCGATGGTGTTGTCGTTGCCATTGCTTTGAAAGCCCAGGTCGGACAATTGATTCACGTTGCCGCTGGTGCCGGTGATGTTGGCCACGGCTGACACCAAACCACGCAGGCTGGTAATAATATCATTGGCATTCGTGTCGCCCGTGAGCGTGCCGGGCGTCACCGTGCCGTCCGCCGCCGTGGTCACCGTCTGCTGACTCTTGATGAAGGACTGGGCCGAATTGTAGTCCGTGACAAATTTCTGGATCGCCGTGCTGATGGTGTTGGTATCGGAACTGATGGTCACCGTGACCGGCGCGGTCGAGCCGGTGGTGGCGGCCAGCGCCTGAACGGTCAGGCCGGTAATGCCGGAACTCGCAGCGTCAATCGTGTTGGACTGGCTGTTGATCAGTTGCGAGCTGCCGTTCAAATTGTAAGTACAATTCGAGCCCAGACTCAAACTGCCGCCGGAGAGGCCGGTCGCCGCCAGAAAATTGCCCGTCACATCCTGCATCGAAATGCCCACGTTGCCGGTGGAGCTGTTGGACAAAGTGAAGCGATTGTTGATCGGGTCATACGCTGCGGTCACCCCCGCCGCCGAGGCGTTGATATTGTTGATGACATCCTGAAGCGTGTCGGTGCTGGCATCGTAATTGACGGTGACGCCGTTGATCTTGAAGGCGCCCGCCCCGCTGCCACCGTCGGTGATCGCGGTTTGGGTATCCGAGGCGTTTAACACTGCGGACATGTTAAGATGGCCCAGCGCATTGCTGCTGGTAATGGTGGCACTATTATTGGCGTTCAATTGCGCCGCCTTGAGAAAATTGCTGGTGTCGGCGGAGCTGCCCAAAATAATCGGGCTGCCATCACTGCTCGCCAGCGAAATTTCATCCGTCGTGGCATTATAGCTGGCCGTCACCTTGCCGCTGGTGGCCGTGGAGATATTGTTAAAAACCGTCTGGAGCGAATCCGTGGTCGCCACCGTGACTTGCGCGCCATTCACCGTGAACGTGCCGGCGGTGACCGGTGTGGAAAATCCCGCCGCCCCGACCGTCACCGTGCTGGGGTCGCCGCTCGGAACCAATTTCTGGCTGACGTTCGAGCTGCCAATCATTTGGGAAGCAGTCGCCAACGTCTGGATGTTGAAAGTATAAGTTCCAGCGGGCGTGCCCGAGGCCGCATTGGCCGTCGCCACCGTGGGCGCCGAGCTGCTCGCCACGACGCTTTTGAAAAAACTGGGGTCCACCAAGGTCTGCGCATCCGTCTGTAACGTGGTCAGGTCGGTCGTGATCGTGGCATACGAGGCATTTTGCGCGCCAATGGTGGACTGCTGGTTTTGCCACTGGGTTTCCGGTGCCCGCTCAGCCTGGCCGAGTTCCTGCACAATGCTCGTCCAGTTCATGCCGGAGGCCAGCCCCGACACGGCGAGGCTGGGCGCGGCGCTTGGATTGGCGGCCAATCCAATGCTGGTCAGTGAGCTTGTTGCCATAACTGCTCTCTATTCGGTCTATTTAGGAAATACTTAAACGCAATTTTGTCTTCCCTCCAGCTATGCAAAAACTCGGACGGCGCACCCGCGCCGTCCGAGAATTTTCACCGGTCAGATGACCGATCCACCTGCTTAAGACAGGAGGCGGAGGACTGACTGCGGCATCGAATTCGCCTGGGCCAACATCGCCGTGCCGGATTGGACGAGGATGTTCTGCTTCGCGTAATTCGTGCTCTCCGTCGCCACGTCCACGTCAGTAATCTGACTGGTCGCCGCCGACAGGTTGTTGCTCAACGAACTGAGCTGATTGCTGTAGTAACCGAGTGTTTCTTCGTTGGCGCCAATGCTCGCACGATCGGAGGCGAGCTGGGTGATGGCGTTTTCGGTGGAGGTCACCGCCGACTGCGCGCCGCTGACGGACGAAATGTCGCCACCGGTTGCGCTCGCGTAAGTGGTGTTGGAGCTGCTGAGGTTGACACCCACGTTGCTGAACGTGGCACCTTCGCTGTCGGTGGTCACCTTGAGCGTGTTGCCGTTGAACAAGCTGACGCCGTTGAACGACTTGGTGGCCACGTCATTGACGTAGGCGCCGAGCGTCTGATATTCCTGATTGTACAATTGGCGATCGCTGGTCGTCTTGGTGACGTCCTGCGCCGAGATGGCGAGTTCGCTCATACGGGTCAAGGCGGTGTTGACCTGTTGCAGGTAACCGTCCTGGGTTTGATTGAACGAAACCGCGTTGTTGACGTTGCCCTGCGCCGCGCCGGTGCGGGCGATTTGGGCGTTCAGTTTCATCGAGACAGCCAGACCAGCGCTGTCACTGGCCGGCGAAGTAATCTTCGAACCGGATGACAGGCGCATCAGCGATGTGCTCAAGTTGGCGCTGGATTGTTCCAGCAAGGTAGCGGCGGATTGTGCGGTAGTGTTAGTATTAATGACCATAACTGACTCCTTCCATGAGTCACCTCTTGCGAGGTATAGATATTTGTTACGGGGCATCCCTGCCTCGGAGCGGACCTTTTGAAAGGGCGTCCACCCGGTTTTTCCCTCGGCTGTTTGCGGTCGCCGCTACCGGTGTCCTGCGGATCCCTATCAGTGAACCACACCGATATTTCTAATCTGCCGGACACCCCTGCTATCGGCCGGCATTCCGGATACTTTAGCAGGAAAAATAAAAGTTTAAGCCGGCCACCTTCGCCGCAAAAAATCACCGGAACACTTCTTGTAACGCAAATCCGGCTGTGCTTGAAACCGCTGCTTCGATGGGTTGCCCGGCTAGGCCGCTGTTCGGCGTGCGGTTTGAATCCGCTTGATTTGTCTTTCCACCGGTGGCTGTGAGTGAAATGTGACCGGGCATGGCTGGCGGCATGGCGAGCGCTCGCGTCCAGAGGCAGGGATTATCCGCTGCCGGGCTGAATCCGTTGCGGCTGTAAAGTTGGCGGCAGGCGAGGTTCGCTGCGGTAGGCTGTAGTTGACCGAGCAGAGTTGCGACCTTTGCACCCGCCAATTGATTTGCAAGGTAAGCCAGAAAGGAATCTTCGATTCCCAAGCCCAGCGCCCGGCAGCTCATCACGAAGTGTTCGACGTAATTATGATTCACCCACGCGGCGCCGATCAGTCCGTATTGCGTGAACCGATCTTCGGCCTGAATGACCACCAGCTGGCGGCCGCTGACAAACAGTTGATGACATTGCTCCAAAGTATAACGAACACCGGTGGTGTTAAACTGATTGGTTTTGTTGAACAGTTCCAGCGCGCGGCTCATATGGACATCCTTCGTGTCGTGAAAAACTGATAAGCTCACGCGCAAGTTAAGCGTCTGAAGAAATTCTTCGTGCGAAAGCGTTTTGCGCACCGATTCGCGCTGCAACTGCGCCTGCACCATTTCCGTTTTGCGCGCTGCTTCCGACGTGACCACGCATTGCTGCATTTCCGCCGACCACAGCAGCACGCGTTTCAAATAATAAAGCTGGCTGCCGAGCACGCGCACACCGGGCACACCGGCCTGGATCGCCGCGCGCTCGACCGGATTATCATCAATCATCAACGCGTTCTCCGGCCGCAGATTCACTTCCTGAAGAATCTCAACCAGATTTTCGGACTTGCTGCGGAAATTAATTTTCAGCACCGCAAAATCGGCCAGGGAGATTTGTCCCTGCACCAAGCTGTTCCAGTTTGACCGGATGAACTGCTCGTCATTCTTGCTGACGATGGCCAGCAGGATGCCGCGCCGTTTCAAGATCAACAGCGTCTCGATGAAACCCATCGGCCAGCCTTCAATCACGCCCAAAGTTCCTTCCGCCGCCACGCCGCGCCACAACGTGTCGTCCAGATCCACGGCCACCAATTTGACCGTGTCCTGCTGTTTGAGCGTGCGGTGCATCGCAAAAATTTCGTGCAGCAGCGCCTCGAAAAATTCCAGCCAGCGCGCGGAATAATGCTGCTGCATCGAGGTCGGTGGCTGAATGCGGTTCAAATCGTGGTCGTGGTCGCCGTCGCTCAGGCTCGTGCCATGCGTGAACGACCAGACCATGTCGTCTTGCACATTTTTTTTGCCGATGCTGCTGGAGACCTGGTCAATGTCCACGAAGTGCGCGTTTTCCAATTTGGCGACTTCCGTCGCGAGAAACATGTTGAGCCGCTCGACGAAGTGCATGACGTTGCGGACATCGTAGCGCGGCTGAAACCGTCCGCGCTGATTTTGCTGCGGCACCAGGAAGCCCAGCACGAACGTCAACAGTTTGTGTTCGGTGTTCAGCTTGACGACGTTGGTCAGATAGCGTGCGAGATAATCCTGCGTCTGCTGCAAAAATTCCTCGTGTCGCGCCACGTCGTCCGGCAGTTGAAAACAGGCGTTGCCGAAAACCGAACGCAGCGGAATGTGGATTATCTGGAAATCATATTGCTTCGCCTGCGCCGGCGGGATTTCCGGGAACGCATCAAAATTGTTCAGCAGGATAAAATCGCCCTTGTAATCCGGGCTGATCATCGCCGCGATGTCCGGAATCGGCTGCGCGAGACAACCGCCCACGACGAGAAAATGAGCGCCGGCGTCCGGCGTCACCTGCAGATCCACCGGCGTCCGATAACGAGAGCCGTTGTGCTGTGCGAAAAAATTCGGCGTGACACCAACCTGCCGGGCTGGGGTGGCGGGTTCCGGGCTCGGCATGGAATTCATGATTTTTTTGAATCGTAAATATGGCAATGCGGCGGCAAATTTTTTTGCCGGCCTTCGCCAAAACATTGTACGATCCCATCACCTTAATCGGACTGGGCCAAAACAACTTTAGGAAAAAATCCAGTTCAACCAGTCGGCCAAAAGTGAAGCCGCTCCAAAGATGGAGCGGCTTCGCGCTTCTTTATATTTTGCCGGCGGTTTAGGCGGTCACATTCAACCCCGTGCTGCCGCCCGTGGTGGAATTCGTGCTGGCGCTGCTGGCCGGCGTGGCCGCCGCCGTGGCGTCGCCGCTGTGGTGATGGTGGTGATGACCTTTGTGGACGGATTTGGTTGACTGGGTTGATTTCAAATCCGATTGCAAGCTGGCGAACGCCTTTTGCGCGCTGGAAAGATTTCCCGATTGCAGGGCGCTGGTCAGGTTTTGGTAGTCCGTATTCGCCTGGCTATTCTTACCAAACGGCTGGCTGGTCGAAGTCTGCGAACTGTTCGTCGAAGCGCCTTGCAGCGCTTGTTGAAAGCTGGTCAACGCTGTTTGGGCGGTCGTAAGATCGCCCGATTGGAGCGCGCTGCCGATGGCTTGGAAACTCTGGGCAATCTGGCTATAACCAGTTTGGTTGGTGTTTTGGGCGGCGCTGGTGGCCGAGGATACGCTGGAGATGCTGCTCATGGTTTGCCGGATTTAATTTTAACTGCTTTATTGCGGTTATCCTGCTTCTATCGGGTAATTGGAGCGGAACTTTAGCGGAAGTTTTTTTGGAACATGGCCATAAAAGAAACGAAGCCAATCAGAACCATGATTGGCTTTGAATTCCGCTTCCGCTGTAATTCTTTTCGGCGATCAAGACGACCACAACGCAGGCGGGAATTTTCCCAGTGGGGCGCCGTGTCCTGGGGCGACACGGTGCTGGCCGACGTGAGGAAATTTTTAAACTGAAATCCCGCCTGCGTTGGTCGTTCTGGCC
>Ga0182030_10010816_pt1 | contig 18480 bp, 15 predicted proteins | sample 812S3MmetaG_FD_121299 | JGI IMG/M metagenome (GOLD analysis project Ga0182030, IMG submission 121299) | Permafrost microbial communities from Stordalen Mire, Sweden - 812S3M metaG (Illumina Assembly) | ecosystem: Environmental > Terrestrial > Soil > Wetlands > Permafrost | place: Sweden...
CAGCGCGGAAAGCTTGCTAAAAGCTACCAACAAGATTACTGCCTACGCGCCCCAGATCGAACACCAGCCCTGCAAACCGCTGAATCGGCCTCGGCAAAACGCTATGCCCGACACACACCTAGTTCCTGGTTCCCGCGGATGCTATTCTCACATCCGAGATGCACGGTCTTTCTCTACTCGGATTTGTCGCCGTAGGGATGCTCATTCTGACCAACGCATTTTTTGTGGCCGCAGAGTTTGCCCTGGTTTCCATCCGCGACACCCGCATCGAGCAGATGCTGGCCACCGGCGTGCCCGGTGCCCGCGCAGTCCGCCGGTTGCAGCAGCAGATGGACGATTTTCTGCCCGCCGTGCAACTGGGCGTCACGCTCTGCTCGCTGGCCCTGGGCTGGATCGGCGAACCGCTGGCCGCCTCCGTTTTCATCGAATGGATGGGCGGGCTGCCACATGCGCTCATTTTTGCGCACATCGCCGCCGTCACACTGGGCTTCGCTTTCATTACTTATATGGAGGTCGTGGTCGGCGAACTGGTGCCCAAATCGCTGGCCCTGCGCCGCGCCGAGGCCCTGGCCGTCGCCGTCGCCCCGCCCATGCTGTTCTTCATGGCGCTGGCCCGCCCGGCGGTGCGCCTGCTGAAAGGCTCGGCCGCCGCCCTGCTGCGCGGCTTCGATGTTCCCATGACCGAGCGCTCCCAAGTCCACTCGCCCGAAGAACTCAAGCTGATCGCCTCCGCCGCCCGCCGCATAGGCGTTCTGCCTCCCTTTCAGGAGACGCTCATTCACCGCGCCCTGGAACTGGAAGATGTGCCCATTCGCGAGATCATGACCCCGCGCCAGAAGATCTTTTCCCTGCCCTCGAACCTTCCCATCGAAGCAGCCAGCGCAAAGGTCATCGACCACATGCGATCCCGCGTTCCGGTTTACGACGAGACCCGCGGTCCTGAGCACATTGTCGGCGTCGTCTACTCCAAAGACCTCGCCCGCCTCATGTTCTTCCGGCCCTCCACCGAGCGGCGCGGGACTGAACAGCTGGCGGAAGAACCTCCTACGAGCAACGAGAGCAACTTGGGTGGCGAGAGCGGCTTCGGTGGCCCCGCACCCCAGACCGGAATCACACGAGCTTTGCCCCCGGAGGGAGGCTTTTCTGCCAGTTTTCCCGCCGTGCACAGCCAGCCGCGTTCCCCGTTCGTCCAACTCCAGCTTGGGCAGGTCATGCGCGATGTGCTGGTGGTGCCGGAGACCAAGACCGTCCTCGATCTGATCCGCGAGTTTCAGCAGCGCCGCCGCCAGATGGCCATCGTCGTCGACGAATACGGCTCCACGGTCGGCCTGGTCACCGCCGAAGACGCCATCGAACAGTTGACCGGCGAACTGGACGACGAATTCGATTCGCCCGCGCTTCCCGTTCTGACCACCGCCGGCGGTGCGCTGCTGATGGACGGCGGCGTGAACCTGCGCGATCTGGAAACCCAGATGCAATGGAGACTGCCCCGCGACGGCGGCGTGGAAACCCTGGCCGGCTTCGTTCTCATGCGCCTCGGCCACATCCCCAAAGAAGGCGAATCCGTAACCTACGCAGGCCGCCGGCTGACGGTCGTACAAATGGATGGCCGCCGCATCGCCAGAATCCGTGTCGAAACGGTCGAGCAGGAGCAGAATGGCCGTGCCCCCGCCAGCAACCCGGATCGCGCATAGGCCAGAAACAGGACTCAGATGCAGGCGGAAGCGGAGCAGGCGCTGCATGGCGCTGCACCGGAGACGGATCGAGGACGGATTCAGGCTGGGCCATGGCGACGGAGCGCAAGTCCGGCGGAATGAGTCTGATCGGCCGGGTCGCTCAATCTCGGTTACCGATCCAGAGCTAGAGCAGAAAGATTCTCAGATATTCTTCTTGTCAGACAAGTATTTTCCTTGTACTATGGTGCCTATCAATCGTCAAGGGGTGCAAGCCAGAGGTGCCCGGAACGCGAAGGGCGCTCCAGATGGCCTGCGATGGAGGTTCACTTGAACGCCTCGTCCACTGCTTCAGCGCTGAATATATGTCTGTCCCCGTGGGTTTTTCCGGGGCAGACAGGGCAGGCGGCAGGCGATTCAAGCGCTTTCAACCGCGTGCTCCGCGGCGATTTTGAAAGAAGCAGCGTGAAAGCCGAGATCAATCAGAATTCCTGGGCCTTTTTTTCTTTATCCGGCAACCGCGCTGCCTCGCAGATCAATTTTCGATTTGGCCCAGGTGTCCCCATTGAAAGCAACGGGTGGTTGAAAAGCAAGAGGGGCAGTCTCGCCTGTAGAGAGACTGCCCTGCGGGCAGCAAGCGGCCTGGCAGACTGCCCGGCCGTCCATGGATGAAGGGTCAGATGAACGCAATCCTCGAATCTTCCGAAGTATTTGAATCTTTTAAGGCGCGTGCTGGAGCTGTCGGCGCGTGCGTGGAGCGAGTTGCCAACAAGGCATTGGCGCTGGAGTTTGTCGTCCGCCAGTTGCGCCAGGAGGGGGTCAGTGAAAAGCCCCGTACCGGCGCCGTGTGGGCGGGGTGTGCGATGGTAACCCCCTCCGACCAGAAGAAACTGGAGGCTGAGGTGCCGGGCTTGAAGTTTGCGGTGACGCGCGATCTTGCCGAGAGCGCGCGGGTCGGCATCAGTCAGGTGGATTGGGCGCTGGCGGACACCGGAACTTTGGTGCAGTGCGCCGACGAAGTGGACAAGCGCCTGGTTTCCACCCTGACGGCCGTGCATATCGCGCTGGTCGCTACCTCCGCTCTGCTGCCCGATCTTGGCTCGGTTGTCGCCCGCATGGATCCGCGCAAGTCGGCCTATCTCTCCTTCATCACCGGCCCCAGCCGAACGGCCGACATCGAGCGCGTGCTGACCATTGGCGTGCATGGGCCGGAGCGGCTCATCGTGGTATTTGTGGACGATCTGGAGGTGGCGGCGTGAAACAGCAATTCAAGCAATCCATTATCGACGCCCTGGCCGATCCGGTTCTGGGCGTGGCGCTGGGAAACTTTTCCGTGGCCTACCGCACCGGGCGCGCGAAGGCGTATGAAGGCATCGACTTTGAGGATCTCCGCGGCCAGATAGCCGCCATCAAGTCCTCCGCCTCTTCGCATTTCGACGAACTGGCCGAGCAGTTTACGCGCGCCGCCGAAGCCCGCGGCACCAAGGTTTTCCGCGCCAATAGCCCCGAGGCTGTGAGAGAGTACGTTCTCCGCCTGGCGCAGGAGCGGGGCGTCAAGAACATCATCAAATCGAAGTCCATGGCCACCGAGGAGATTCATCTCAACAAGCACCTCGAAAAGGCCGGCATCGATGTGCAGGAATCCGATCTTGGCGAATGGATCCTTCAGTTGGCCGGCCAGACGCCTTCCCACATGGTCATGCCGGCTATTCACATGACCAAGGAACAGGTCGCCGAGGTGTTCAGCGACAAGGTGGAAAGCGGCCAGAAGCCCGACATCCCCAAGCTCATCAACTTTGCGCGCGCCAAACTGCGTTCCATGTTCCTCAAGGCCGACATGGGAATCACCGGCGCCAATATCGCCGTGGCCGAGACCGGCAGCATCGTCATCGTGACCAACGAAGGCAACGCGCGCCTGGTCACCACGCTTCCGCGCATTCACGTTGCGGTGATCGGGCTGGAAAAGCTGATCGAAAATTTCAAGGACATTACGCCGATTCTCACCGCCTTGCCCCGAAGCGCCACCGCCCAGTTGCTCACCAGTTATGTGTCGATTATCAGCGGACCGGTTCCCAACACGGATGGCACTCCCAAAGAGCTGCATATCATTTTGATGGACAATCGCCGCAATGAGATGTCGCATGATCCGCGCTTCAAGCAGGCGCTGCAGTGCATTCGCTGCGGGTCATGCCTGAACGTCTGCCCGGTCTTCCGTCTGGTCGGAGGGCACGTCTTCGGCAAGGTCTACACCGGCGGCATCGGCACCATCCTCACAGCCTGGTTTGGCGCGCTCAAGGAATCGGATGAAATCCAAAGTCTTTGCATCCAGTGCGGCAATTGCAAGGAAGTTTGTCCGGGAAAGATCGATATTCCCGATCTGATTCTGGAACTGCGCCGCCGCGTGGCCGTCGAACAGGGACAGCCGCTAATCCAGAAGGCAATCTTCTCCGTCGTCAACAATCGCCATCTTTTTCACACCCTGCTGCGCGCCGCGCCCATCGGACAGGCTCCGTTCGCCAAGGGCGGATTCATCCGCCACCTGCCGCTATTTCTCAGCACCCTCACCGAGGGCCGGTCGCTGCCCGCCATCGCCGCCGTGCCCTTCCGCGACCGCATCAAGAAGATCAAGCAGCCGAAATGCGCCGAGAAGGCCGCTTTCTACGGCGGATGCCTGGTGGACTTTGCCTATCCGGAAATGGGCGAATCGGTCGTGAAGGTTCTCAACAAGGCCGGCATCGAGGTGGTCTTTCCGCAGGGCCAGACTTGCTGTGGCGCTCCGGCGCGCTATAGCGGAGCCTATGAAGTGGCCGCGCAAAACGGCGCCGACAACATTCGCGCTCTTCTTTCCGAGGATGTGAAATACGTCGTCTCCGCCTGCCCCACATGCACGGTGGCGCTCAAAGAGGATTTCATCGCCAACTTCAAAGCCGTGGGCCGCACCGAGGACCTGCCGGATGCAATCCGCCTCTCGGAAAAGGTCACTGACTTTTCCACTCTTGTGAACCAGCTGGTGGAACAGGGCCGCCTCAAGTTCAAGCCCGGAATCGAAACCACAAAGTTCACCTATCATGACTCGTGCCACTTCAAGCGCACGCTGCACGCCGACCAGATTCCGCGCAAGCTGATGAAGCAGGCGGGATACGAATTGGTGGAGATGACCGAGAGCGATATGTGCTGCGGCATGGGAGGCTCCTACACGCTCAAAATGCCGGAAATCTCCGCGCCGATCCTGGAGCGCAAGCTGGTGAACATCGAGAAGGCGGGAGCCCCGCTGCTGCTCATCGATTGTCCTGGCTGCGTGATGCAGATTCGCGGCGGCCTCGATCAACGCGGCTCGAAGATCAAGGTGGAACACACCGCGCAGCGTCTGGCCGACAGCCTGGAATAGCCGCTCGCAGGGTTCCAGGAGAAACTACAGGTACGAGAATATCTTCGGTTTGATGCGGAAAGAAACACGTGTGGCCATCGAAGCAGGCTCCGATTTCCTGCTTCGCTGGCCACGCATAACCCGATCAATGCCTTTTTGAGGGGCGTTCGGAGCAACGGGAGCCAATTCAGGTGAGTTACCTGCGGGCAGTGATCAGCTCGAACAATGCAGAAGCGGAAATCCGCAAAAGTCAGCGAAAGCGATCTACGACTTATGCACTGTGCGGCGGCGCGGAGGGAAACAATGGAATCGCCGGTATCCTGTAAACCTCCGTTTGCGCCTCGACTGGCCGGCACGAAAACCTTATCGCGCGCGCGTTTGTGCCCTGGATCACAACCACAAACGCCCCGGCTCGATAGGATGGCGGTGTTCCCATGAAATTAGAGGAGAATCTCGTGAGCCAGTGCGCACCTGAGTCCTATCGGGTTGAACTTCCCGCTCATATCCGGCTAGCCGATTGCTACCAATGCGGCAAGTGCACGGCCGGTTGCCCGGTTTCAGGCCAGATGGATCGGACGCCGAGTCAGATCATGCGCATGGTGCAGTTGGGGCGGGCGGAACTGGCGCTCCGCTCAGAGGCGATCTGGAAATGCGTTGCCTGTCAGACCTGCTCCGCGCGCTGCCCGAAGAATGTGGATTGCGCCGGGGTGATGGACGCATTGCGCGAAAGCTCGCTCGCTCATGGCCTGGCAGCAGCTTCCCAGCAGCCCGTGATTGCCTTTCAGACAGCGTTTCTCGACAATATCCGGCGAAACGGACGCCTGAATGAACTGCAGTTGATTGCCCAGTTCAAGATGGCCGTCTTTTCACGCTCCCGAAGGCTGGCCTTTCTCTTTAAAGACGCAGGCCTGGCGCCGCAATTGAGCAAGCGAAAGAAACTGCACCTTTTCCCGGCAAAGGTGCGCGATCGGAAAGTCGTTGAGCGCATCTTCTCCAAGTGCGCAGGAGCCTCGTCCAAATGAACATCGGATACTATCCCGGATGCGCGCTGCACGGATCGTCGAACGATTACGAGCAGTCGCTGAAAGCCTGCCTGAAGGTGCTCGATGTCGAGCTTCAGGAGGTCAACGACTGGATCTGCTGCGGCGCGACGGGAGCGCACTCGCTCAATCACAAGCTCTCCCTGGCGCTTCCCGCGCGCAATCTTGCGTTGGCCGAGCGGGACGGCTTTGAGCAGTTGCTTGCGCCCTGCCCGCTTTGCTCCATGCAGTTGCTGAATGTGCAGAAAGCGATCGCCGACAGCGATCTTCGCGAGGAGCTGTCGCAGATTGTCGAGGCGGGCCTGCGTGGCGACGGACAGATTCTGAACATCATTCAGCTATTCCAGACCATCGGGCTGGACAAGCTGAAAGCGGCGGTCAAAGAGCCGCTGAAATCCATCACCGCGGCCTGCTATTACGGCTGCCTGCTGACGCGTCCGCCTGCGGTTGTGCGCTTCGATGATTTCGAGCAGCCAACGTCGATGGAAGCGGTGCTGGCCGCGCTGGGCGCAAAGACCGTTGACTGGAACTCGAAGACCGAGTGCTGCGGCGCGGGCATGACCATGGCCAGCGAAGAGACGGTGCTCGATTTGTCCCACAGGATTCTCTCCGATGCGGCGCAGCATGGCGCTAACTGCATCGTTGTGGCTTGCCCGATGTGTCATGTGAATCTGGACATGAAACAGGCGGCGATTGAGCAGCGCTACGAGGAAAAGCTGGGTTTGGTGGTCTACTACCTTTCCGACCTCGTGGGATTGGCGCTCGGGCTTTCGCCTGAGCAGGTTGGCGTGAACCGGCATTTCGTAACCAAGGTGTAGGCAATGTCCAGGATTGGCGTTTTTACTTGCTGGTGCGGAGAGAATATCGCGCGCACCGTCGACGTGGAAGAAGTGGCCAGGCAAGTCGGCTCCCTCGCGGGCGTGCGCTGCTCCATGACTTACAAGTACATGTGCTCCGATCCGGGGCAGAACATGGTGCGCGAAAAGATTGCCTCCGAAAAGCTGGACGGCGTCGTGGTGGCATCCTGCTCGCCGCACATGCACTTGAAGACCTTTCGCAAGGCCGCCCAGGCCGCCGGGCTGAATCCTTATCTGGTGGAGATGGCCAACATCCGCGAGCAATGCTCGTGGGTGCATCCTGACCGCGTCCAGGCTACCGCCAAAGCGGTCGACATCATCCGTCTCTCGGTCGAGAAAGTGCGCAACGACATCGCCCTTGCGCCGATTCGCGTCCCCGTGACCCGGCGCGCGCTGGTCATCGGCGGCGGGGTTGCCGGCATTCAGGCCGCGCTCGATATCGCGGACGCCGGCTATGAAGTCGTGATGGTGGAGCGCGAGCCTTCCATCGGCGGCAAGATGGCGGGACTTTCGGAGACCTTCCCCACGCTCGATTGCTCGCAATGCATCCTGACTCCCCGCATGGTCGAGCTTGGCCAGCACCCGCTGATCAAGCTCTACAGCTATTCCGAAGTGGAGGCGGTCGAGGGCTTCGTCGGCAACTTCAAAGTCAGCATCCGCCAGAAGGCCCGCTATGTGGACATCGACAAGTGCACCGGCTGCGGCGAGTGCGTGACAGTCTGCCCGCTGAAAAAGAACCCGAGCGAATTCGACTATGCGATGGGAATGCGCCCGGCCATCTACATTCCATTTCCGCAGGCCGTTCCCGCCCGCCCGGTCATCGACAAGAGCGTTTGCGCCAAGCTCATCCGCAATGGCTGCGGGCTGTGCGCGAAAAAGTGCAAGGCCGGAGCCATCAACTACGCCGACGAGGACAAAGTGGTCGAGGAGCTTGTGGGGTCGGTGGTCGTGGCCACCGGTTTCAAGCTCTACAGCATCGGCAAGGAGCAGGACAACGCGCGCATCTCAGGCTACGGCGAGTACGGTTACGGCAAATACAAGGACGTGATCGACTCGCTTCAATTCGAGCGGCTGGTGTCGGCTTCGGGGCCAACCAACGGGGTCATCAAGCGGCCTTCGGATGGCGCGATTCCCAAGAACGTGGTGTTCATCAGTTGCGTAGGCTCGCGCGACAACGCCAAGGGCCTGCCTTACTGCAGCAAGATCTGCTGCATGTACACCGCCAAGCACTCCATGCTGTACAAGCACAAGGTGCATGAAGGCCAGGCGCACGTCTTTTACATGGATATCCGCTCCGGCGGCAAGGGATACGACGAGTTCGTCCGCCGCGCCATCGAGCAGGACGGCGCCAAGTATTACCGCGGGCGGGTTTCCAAGATCACCGAAAAAGACGGCAAGCTGGTGGTGCGCGGCGCCGACACGCTGGCCGGATTGCCGGTCACCATCGAAGCCGATCTGGTGGTCTTGGCCGCTGCCATGCGCCCTGCCGACGGCGTCGAGGAACTCGCGCAGAAATTGAACATCGGCTACGACGAGTTTGGATTTCTGATGGAGTCGCACCCCAAGCTGCGGCCGGTGGAAACCAATACCGCGGGAATTTTTATCGCCGGCGCCTGTCAAGCACCGAAGGACATCCCGGAGTCGGTCGCGCAAGCCTCGGCCGCCGCCGGCAAAGTGCAGATCCTGCTGGCGTCGAATCAGCTTACCCGCGAACCGGAGATCGCAATCATCAACGAGCAGACATGCATGGCATGTTTCGCATGTGCCCAGACCTGTCCTTACCATGCCATCGAGCGGACAGAGGTGCGCAACGGAAAGGGAGTCTTTATCAAACGCACAGCGCGGGTCAATCCAGGATTGTGCATGGGATGCGGAACCTGCGTTTCCGTTTGCCCATCGAAGAGCGCCGATCTGCAGAACTTCACGGATCAGCAAGTTTACGCGATGGTGGAGAGTCTGGCATGAGCGAAACAAGCGTTTTCGAACCGAAGATCGTTGCCTACGTTTGCAACTGGTGCACCTACCTGGGTGCCGACCTGGCTGGCACGACGCGCCTGGAGTATCCGCCCAACGTTCGCATCATCCGCCTGCCCTGCACGGGGCGCATCGACTTCAACCTGCTGGTGAAGGGTTTCGAGATCGGCGCGGATGCCGTGCTGGTCTCCGGCTGCCATCCCGGCGATTGCCACTACACGGCCGGCAACTATCACGCCCGGCGGCGCTGGATTTTGTTTCGCGAGCTGCTGGACACGCTCGGCTTCGATCTGCGCCGCATTCACTTCACCTGGATCTCCGCGGCCGAAGGCAAGAAGTGGCAGCAGATGGTGACTGAAATCACCGAGGAAACCAGAAAACTGGGACCGTATACGGACCTCTACGCCAACGGTCCCGCTCCGGCTTTGCCGGCCCTCGATTGCGCTTCCGGCGAAGCCAGAACGCTGGACGCCGAGCCGGAGCTGCGCGAGTACAGCCGCAACCTGCTGGCCGAGGGCACGGTCAAGGTTGTCGTCGGTTACGGAGCCCACGGCCCGGTGATCGTGACCCGCCCGGAAGACGCCGAACGCCTGGTCTGGAACAATCGCTGCCGTCCGAACCTGACCGCGTACCTCAAGCGGAAGGAGATCAAGGCGCTGGGAAAACCAGCCGTGGTGGTCAAGCCATGCGATGAGAAGTCGCTGGTTGTGCTCGAAAGGGAATCTCAGATCGATCGCAACGAGATTCACGTCATCGGCATGGCCTGCGAAGGCGTGGGCGAGCCGAAGTGCGCCTCCTGCGAAGATCGCACACCTCGGGATGCGGACAAGAGTTTCGGCGCGGCCGTTGCCTCCGCGACGCCGGCATCAGCGCAGCCGAATCGCCTGGCCGCCCTGATGGCGATGACTTCGCGCGAGCGGATGGCGTTCTGGTCGGCGCAGTTCGAGCGCTGCGTCAAGTGTTTCGCCTGCCGCCAGGTGTGTCCGATGTGTTACTGCGAACGGTGCATCGTGGACAAGAGCCGGCCCATCACCATCGACCCGGCATCCAGTACGAAGGGCAACTTTGCCTGGCAGATCGCGCGCGCCTTCCATCTGGCCGGGCGCTGCGTGGGCTGCGGAGAGTGTTCGCGCGCTTGCCCCGCGGGCATTGATCTGGGCCTGCTGAACATCGCCCTGCATAAGGCGGGCAGCGAGCACTTCGGTTACGAACCCGGCGCGGATGCGCTGGGGAAACCGCTGATCGGGGCCTTTTCTCTCCAGGATCAGGAGGACTTCATCCATTGAGCGAGATCATCTCCCAAGCCGCGTTGCGCGCCCTTGCCGCCGAGTGGATTTCCTCCGCCAGGCAGGTATTCGGCCCCACCGCGATCAACCCGCACACGGTCGCTTATTCCCCGCTGAACTCGGCGGATGCGCTCCTGCTGGAGGGCTTTGTGCATCCGGCAAACTCCATCAAGGAAGTGGTTTTTCCCCGGCATGAAGTGTTGTATGGATACCGGATTGAGGGCAACAGTGTCGAGCTGCTCGATGACCATGCCCCGCTGCCGGAACAGATCGTGATCGCCGCGCGGCCCTGCGACGCGGCCGCATTGCCCATCCTCGACCGGGTTTTCAACTGGGACTTCGCGGACGAGTTCTATAACCGCCGCCGCGCTGCCACTACGGTGATTACGCTCGCCTGCAACACGGCCGACGAATCCTGCTTCTGCACTTCCGTCGGTCTAGGGCCGGATTCCGAGCGCGGCTCCGACGTACTGCTGTTCGATCTTGGAGATCAGTTCTACGAAGTCCGCTGTCTCACGGAAAAGGGCCACGCGCTGTTTCGCGGGAAGACCGAAACGGCGGACCGGACCGCCATGGCCGTGAGCGCGCCCCCGAAAAAATTCGATCCTCAAGTCATTCGCTCCTTCGTCATCGAGCACTTCGAGGATGCGTTCTGGAAGGACCACGCGCTCGCCTGCGTGGGCTGCGGAATCTGCGCGTATACTTGCCCCACCTGCCACTGCTTCGACATCGTGGACGCCGGACCATCCGCGGGCAATGCGCGCGTCCGCACCTGGGATTCGTGCCAGTTCCCGATCTTCACCGCGCATGCATCCGGCCACAATCCGCGCGCGAGCCAGTCCAGCCGCCAGCGCCAGCGGATTCTGCACAAGTTTGCGATCTATCCGGACAAGTTCGGCGAGATCCTGTGTACCGGATGCGGCAACTGCACCCGCAACTGCCCGGAGGGGCTCGGCGTCCTCAGCCTGGCAATGGAGATTGACCGTGGATAACATCTACAAGCCCGACTTGATGGAAGTGATCTCCGTCCGGCAGCAGACCGCCGATGTGAAATCGGTATCGCTGCGGTTTCTCGACGCGGAACGGGCCAAGAATTTCTCCTTCAACGTGGGGCAGTTCGGCATTTTTTCCGTCTTCGGCTTCGGCGAGTCCACCTTCAACATCTGCTCCAGCTCGAACTGGAAGGATCGCATCGAGTTCTGCTTTCGCCGGGTCGGCCGCGTAACCGAAGCCATGTGGAAGATCGAAGAGCATGATATTGTGGGCTTCCGCGGACCCTACGGCAACGGCTACCCGATGGATGCGTGGAAGGGCCACGACCTGATCTTCCTGGGCGGCGGAATCGCCATGCCGCCCATCCGCTGCGCCGTCTGGTATGCGCTGGAGAATCGAGCCGATTACGGCGAGATTACGGTCGTTTATGGCGCCCGAACGGTGGCCGATCTGGTCTATGCCGACGAACTGGACAGATGGGCGGAGTTTGACCGGGTTCGCGTCGTTCGCTGCGTCGATCCGGGCGGCCAGACTGCAGATTGGAAGGGCGAGGTGGGCTTTGTGCCCAACGTCTTCGAGAAAGCCTGCGGGAAATGCAACGATCCGATCGTGCTGGTGATCGGCCCCCCGATCATGATCAAGAACACCCTTCCGATTCTGGACAGGATGGGCGTTGGCGCGGCCTCGGTCTACACCAGCATCGAGAACCGGATGAAATGCGGCGTCGGCAAGTGCGGGCGCTGCAACGTCGGACCCCTCTACGTTTGCAAGGAAGGGCCTGTGCTCACCATGGAACAATTGCAGGCGCTGCCAGCCGACTACTGAGACCGGGGGCGTCTGCGGCTGTTTGGGCGGGTTCCGGCCGACGGGCGGACTTTGGCCCGCGGGAAGAGCCTCCGACTGTTTATTGTTGTACCAATTTTGGGTGCCCCAGGTCCCGATTTTGGGACCTGGGATCGTACGAACCAGGAGCACGAAATCATACGGTCAGAGAGCTGGAGCATGAAAGCGAAAAGCTGCGCTTTGCAGCTAGAGCAAAACCAGAGTAAACGTGCCCTCGCGGAACGTATGCGAGGTGGCTTTTCCTTGAGGAAAAAGCCACTTTGAGCTATAGCCTCTGGGTACAGCTACTCTGGTTTTGCTATAACGGGCCGCGGAGCACCTGGAATCCACCTTTTGCTGAAAAACCACCCGGATCATAGGCCGTCGAGAAGCCATTTTCTGCGATTTTTCCGCGCGCTTCTGGTATGCTGAATGGTTTACCCGACTAAAAAGCGAGGGCACATGCCGGAACACAGAGCGCGGAAGCACCATCAGGACCGGGTGGCGGAGACGCTGCGCGAGGAAATTGGCGCCATGATCGAGGGCGAACTGGTGGACCCGCGCATCAATCTCTGCTACGTCACCGAGGTGGCGTTGAATCCCGGCGGCAAGTCGGCGCTGGTTTATGTGGCCGTCGACAGCGCGGTCAAAGATATTGCCAAGGCCGAAGAAGATACCGTGGCGGGCCTGGAGGCCGCCAAGGGCTACATTCGCGTCGAACTGAAGGAACGGATGGGCGTACGCCACGTTCCGGAACTCAGCTTCCTTGCTGACCGCTCGGGCAGGTTCCAGGCGCGCATTGAAGAACTGATGGACCGGCAGCGCAAGCGCCAGAAATACCCCGCGCAACAGACTCCGGCCGAGATGAATTCCGCGGCTGAGCCAAAGGCCCCGGCGGAGTAGCGCGCATGGATGCCAGGGACCGGACTCCGGACTCTTCTCCGCCAGGCGGCGCGCCGGGCGTGTTGCACGATCGTGCGCAGGACTCCGTTCCGAACCATACGCCCGGACCTCAGCCGAGGAAGAGCCTTACCGAAGCAGAACAGATCGCGCGAATTCTGGAAGTCTTGCGCCAGGGCGAGCAGTTTCTGGTCTGCTCGCACGCACGCCCGGACGGCGATGCGATAGGTTCCATGCTGGCCATGGGAATGTTTCTGGAGCAGTTGGGCAAGCGCGCCGAACTGCTTAGCGCGGACCCGGTTCCGAACATCTATCGCGGCTTGGCGGGATCCGAAGGCATCCGCACGGTCGAGTGCGTTTCTGGCTCCTATGACGCCGCGATTGTGCTGGAATGCGACGGGCTGGAGCGCACCGGGTTGCGCGGCCTGGAAGAGTTTTTTCTGGTCAACATCGATCACCATGCCAGCAGCCGGGAGTTTGCCCGCCTGAACTGGATTGACCGTTCGGCGGCCAGCGTGGGCGAACTGGTATACCGGCTGGTCAAAGCCGCCGGGGCCAGGGTGACGCCCCAGATGGCCGCCTGCCTTTACACCTCGGTGCTGACCGACACCGGGGGGTTCTGCTATGGCGGGACGCAGGCGTCCACCTTTGCCTTGGCGCGGGAACTGGTGATGGCCGGGGCCAACCCCATCCAGATCGCGCAGGACGTTTATTTTTCCGCGTCCACCTCAAAGCTGGTGCTGCTGGGCGTGGCGCTCGGCAATCTAAAGCGCGAGGGCCGCCTGGCCTGGCTATGGGTGACCCACCAGGACATGGTGAGCACCGGCGCCGCAGAAGAGGATCTGGAAGGAATTGTGAACTTTGCCGTCTGCGCCCTGGGGGTGGAGGCCGCTGTCTTTTTGTGTGAATTGCCTGAGCGGTACATCCGGCTGAGCCTGCGCAGCAAAGGCCTGGTGGACGTGGCCGCGATTGCCGAGCGGCTGGGCGGCGGAGGCCACGAGAACGCGGCCGGCTGCACGGTCGAAGGAACGCTGGCGGACGTACGCGATGAAATTCTGACCCAACTGCGCCTCAGTGTCGCCTCGCTGGCCACGAAAGAAGGCTGTCGAGTCCCTTGAGATTTCGCCCGAATCTGTTAGCCTTGACCCTGGTCAGAAGCTGCGCGGCCCTGGTGTTTCCATGGAGTGTGGCGAGCGAAGGCCGCGTTGGAGAAATGCTGGAAGTGGAAATTTTTCAGGAACCACCTGCTCCGGACTCGCGCCAGACTCGTCGCATACGGCTGCCTCGCTGGGCCACTGTGAACGAAGCAGCCGTTTTTCTCTTTTTTTCGCTCTTTTTCATTCTTTACGGGCAGATTCCGCTGCTGGGCGGCGACGGTTTGGGCCTGGTGGGAGCCGATGAGCCCCGGTACGCGCAGATTGCACGCGAGATGCTGGTCCGGTTCGACTCGGCGCACTCGCTGAAGACCAAGCTGAGCGCCTGCGTCACCCCCTATCTCTACGGCCACCCCTGGCTGGAGAAGCCTGCCCTCTACTACTGGCGGGCGATGTTCATCTTCCAGGACTTCGGCGTGCATGACTGGGCCGCGCGGCTGCCCTCGGCCAGCTTCGCCTTCATCATGGTGGCGCTCATCTACCTGCATATGCGGCGGTTCCGCCCCGGTGGCCATCTGGACGCGGCACTGATTACGGTGGCTTGCGTCGGCATGATCGCCTTTGCCCGCGGGGCCTCCACCGATATGCAGATGGCGGCGCCCCTGGCCATCGGCCTGCTGGGCTGGTATGCATGGTACGAGACCGGCTCCAAGTTCTGGCTCTTCGACATCTACTTCTTCACCGGCGTAGCCACCCTGGCCAAGGGGCCCGTGGCCCCGTTTCTGGCCCTGGCCATTGTGGCCGCGTTCGCATTTCTGCGCCGCGAGTGGTCGATTCTGGGACGATCGTTCTGGTGGCCGGGCATACTACTCTACTTGGCCATCGTGCTGCCCTGGTTTATTGCCGTGCAACACCAGAATCCCACCTTTTTCCGCGAGTTTTTCCTGGAACATAACCTGCAACGCTTTGCCACCAATCGCTTCGAGCACCAGCAGCCGTTCTGGTACTACCTGGTGGTGGTGCTGCTGGCGCTGATGCCGTGGACGGTGATCGCGATGCGGGCGCTCTTCGACGGCATCCGGACCTCGGTGTGTGAATGGCGGGCACGCCACTCAGCACTCTGCAAGCCGTGCGCCAGCCAGCCCGGCGACGCCTTCCCCGAGTTTCTCGTTCTCTGGGCCCTGATTCCGATCATCTTTTTCTCCTTCTCGCAATCCAAGCTGCCCGGCTATATTCTGCCCTCCATTCCGCCCATCACCATCCTCACCGGCGACTATCTTTTCCGGCGGCGGCAGCAGGGACTGAACCGCTGGGTATTGCTCGGCCATGCCCTGCTCTCCGGCGTGGTCACGCTGTTCGCGCTGCTGCTGCCCTGGTTTGTGGCGCATGAGCGGCAGATGCCCCCCTTGCGCGCGCTCGTTGTGGCGCTTGTAGCCTCTACGGGCGCGGCATTGCTCATCCTGGTCGTGGTCAAGGGCTTTGGCGTGGCCCGTTTGCGGCTGGCAACCTGCGGAGTTCTGATGGTGATGGTCCTGTTCCTTTACGGGGTCGGCCCGTTTTTCGGCGTTCCGGCCATCGCCCAGACCAAGCATGTGGTGCGCCTGCTGGACCGCTCGTACTCCGCGCGCCCGCTGGCCGAGCGGTTGGCCGCCGTGGCTCCGGGCAACGAGACGGTAGCGGTTTTTCGCGTCCGGCGCGACGTCGAATACGGGCTCTCGTTTTACCGCAATCGCGAGGTGGTCAACTATGAGGAAAGCGGCGTGCCGGACGAGCAGCACCTGCTGGTGGCGCGCGTAACCGGACGTGGCGGCGTGGATCTGCACACTCAGGCGGCACTCGGAGACTATCTGGCGGGCCGGCAACACGAACAACTCTTCAGTTGGCCGGAGCAGGGCCTGGTGGTCTACATGGTCGGCAGCCGGTAAAGCCGGTAAACTGATAAGCTGAATCCTTTCAGCGATGCCGCCTTCGATGCGCCGCCGGGTGGGGAAACGGAAACGAGAGTTTCGGTACGCGATGAAGACCCTCTACAATCAAACGCACCCCCCCCCCGGCGGCTCGAACTCTGATTCAACGCGGCCGGCTTAACCGGCAGGGAAGTTATGGCAACGGACGTTTCCTTCGAGATCCTCGACTTGCGGCATTTCACTGCCCCCCTGTTGCGCCCGGTGCTGGAGGCCGAAGGAGCGCTATGGAGGCAGCGCCTGCACTGGGATTACCGTTCGGCGGCCAAGCTGCTGACACAGTACCTCGACAGCCGCTCGCTGCCCGGCTACGCCGCAGTGGAGAACGGACAGCTCATCGGTTATGTCTTCTGCGTCTACGAAGAAAGCAAGGCCATCGTCGGCGATGTCTTCGCTCTGCCCGGCAACTCCATCGCCCAGGCTCCGGCCCGCGAAGCCCGCGCTCACGAAATTGAGGAGAGTCTGCTGCTGCATCTTTTTGAGCTGCTGACGAACTCACCTCCGGTAGACCGCGTGGAATCGCAACTGCTGCTGCACCCCTCGGGCTCCCACACCGCTGTCTTCCGCCAGGCGGGCTTCCAGATTTACCGGCGGCTTTTCATGGTGCAGCCGCTGCGGGGCTTCTTCACCGCGCCCTGCGTCGATCTGCCCCCCGGACTGGAGCTGCGTCCGTGGCGCGACGATGATCTGTCTCCGGCCGCGCGGCTGATCGCGGCGGCTTATCCCGGCCATCCTGACAGCGTGGTCAACGATCAGTACCGCTCGGTTCACGGCTCGCAGCGCTTTCTCAACAACATCGTGCGCTACTCCGGCTGCGGCGCCTTCTCCGCGCAGGTCTCGCACGTGGTGGTGGATCCGCTCAGCCGGGAGCTGGCGGCCATGGTGCTGGGCTCCAGGGTCAGCCCGGAGAGCGGCCACGTCACCCAGATCTGCGTCCATCCCGAGTTCCGCCGCCGCGGCCTGGCACGGATGCTGCTGAACCTGGCCGCCTCCCGCTTTCTGCGCCAGGGAGTCGCCGAGATTTCGCTCACCGTCACCGAAGCCAACTCCGGCGCCACTGAACTTTACCGCAGCGAAGGCTACTACTGCGAACACAGCTTCGACGCCGCTGTCTGGCAGCGGGGCAGCACCGTCTGAAGCATTTGCGAGGTTGTGAAAGGAGTGGAAACGGCAGGTGGCCCACTCATCACCGAATTACGGACTGTGCCCCTGTACCCTTGAAATCATCTACCGGCGCCTTGACAAATGGTAGGGAGTCCGCTCATCGCGGTCTCATTGTCGCGATGAGCGGGTCTTCGGACAAGGTCGCGGGGGAGTACGGGGGTACGATGACAGAATGCCATACAGCGCGAAGCGGTTCCAGAAAGGTGGGTAGCCCATATCCTGTGCAGATTATTTCCCGCCGCGGCGCACAATGGAAGCAGGAACAAGAACCAGAGAATCGGGCTTTTTGTTCCCGGTTCTCCCTGTTTTCACCCCCCTCCCCATACCCCCAGGGGGTATAATTTCCCAAGATCCTTGCAGATTATTTCGGAGTCGAAGTCTTGTGTATTTTTCCTGTCGCAGGAACAGGAAACCGGCACCGTCTGCACGCCGCGCCGGAGGCGAGCTGGCCGCATCGCCGCCGTTTATCGCGCGATGAAGTACATCAGCCAGCTGAGCGCGATGACCGAGCCCACAAACAGCACAAAGCAGTAAATTCCATAGCGGATCATGCGCCGCGGCGTCTCGCGCTGGGTGATGCCGAATACGATCGAGGCGAAGAGAGCGAAGAGCAGAACCGCCGTAAAATGGGAGGGGAGGAAGATCATGATTTCCTCCCCGTGCGCAGGTTGTGCGCGTCCACGGCGGCAATCACGTTCAGCAGACCGGCCACCACGATGAAGCGCGTGCCGTAGTCGGCCGTGGTTGTTTGCGCCTGCACTGTGCCCAGGCCCAGCATCCGGCTGAGGATGTAAAGCAGCCCGTTGCCCAGGTCGCCGGCCAGCCCCAGAATGTCCAGAACATCGTGCGCACCCGCGTACAGCGTGCCCTGCATGGCCAGTCCCAGCGCGAACATGGCCAGGATCGACGCTCCGAGCAGCGCCCCGCGGCCCCATTTGCCCAGCAGAAAATGCCCCGCGCCGGGCACCAGCCAGCCGGCGATCAAGGGAAGATAGATAAAACCCTGCTGTGAGCCACGCCCTGCCGCTGCGTTCTTGTTTTCTTCCGTTGCCATTCCTTTTGACTATACCGCACAAGGGCAGGGATCAGGGATCAGGGAACAGGGATCAGGGATCAGCTCCATAAAGCTCTCTACAAACTCGAAAAACCATAGACCCCAAGGTCTGTAAGCTGGCGGAGCGATCCCGCTCTGGTGACAAGAACAGGTTGGCAACGAAGATTGGGCAGTCACTTTCGCAGGGAATCCGGGCTGTTCCCTGGTCCCTGTTCCCTAAATCCTCACCAGATCCCTCTGGATGCGCCCGGTAACCCAGGCATTGCCAGGCGCGGTCATCATGTCGATCTCG
>Ga0182030_10010817_pt1 | contig 18480 bp, 15 predicted proteins | sample 812S3MmetaG_FD_121299 | JGI IMG/M metagenome (GOLD analysis project Ga0182030, IMG submission 121299) | Permafrost microbial communities from Stordalen Mire, Sweden - 812S3M metaG (Illumina Assembly) | ecosystem: Environmental > Terrestrial > Soil > Wetlands > Permafrost | place: Sweden...
CCACAACCGATAATCCTAGATTTTTAGTGGTCACTGCCCTATAACTCCCTGTAATTTTCAGTGGGCTTATAGGGCACATTATCGGTTGAGGACCATTATCGGTTGACCAGGGATCTCTTGTACCAACAGATACCACCCCGATAAGGATTTGCCCCTCACCCGATAAGCCAGGTCCAGGGAGCCTTTTCCCGCAATGAGCTCATACCAGGATATATACCGCAAGACGTCACCTCAGTCCACATCCGAACTTTCCCCTCAAACCTTCTGTCAATTATCTGAAAGCTAATTATAAATTGAAGCTGTTTCATGCCATCACAAGGTTTCAAACACTGCTTCAAAACTCGATGTTATCCCAAACTCCTGTTGAAACAACCATCTTTCTTTGATTTCCAACACCAATTCAAATCCCCAACCTCAATTGACAAACGCCCTTTGTCCTGCAAGATGGCGCAACACGGTCACTCCGCGGCTTGCTGCAGCATTCCCCCCATTGTCTCCAAAGGCTACTCAGCAAAAGGCAAATACGAGACCATTGGCGGCCTGAAGACCTGTACTTCTCCCCTTCTTTTCCTCTTTCTTGTTGCTAAACCTCTTTGCTATCAAATCACTACTAACCATTTCCTCATAGACGTCACTGGCCCCTCCAATGCCTCTAAAGCCATACTTTACATATACGACATTTTCGGATACTTTCCACAATCTCTCCAAGGCGCTGATATCCTTGCTACCTCTGACGATACCAACAAATACCAAGTCTTCATGCCCGATTTTTTTGAGGGCTCTCCTGCAGACATCTCCTGGTACCCGCCGGACACCAAAGAAAAAGGCGAGAAGCTAGGGAACTTCTTCAGCACCACAGGTGCACCTCCCAAAACAGCCGCCAAGGTCCCTACTCTGATCCAAGAATTCACCAAAGCCAATCCTTCAATCAAAACATGGGGCATCGTGGGATTTTGCTGGGGAGGCAAGATTGTGAGCTTGACGAGCGGGGATGGTACGCCGTTCAAGGCCGCGGCGGAATGTCATCCCGCCATGGTGGATCCCTCTGAGGCCGAAAATATTAAGATTCCGTTGGCTATGCTGGCGAGTAAGGATGAATCTGCTGAAGACATCAAGAAGTTTGAGAATAACTTGACGGCGGCGAAACATGTGGAGATCTTTGGAGATCAGATTCATGGATGGAGTAAGTTTCTTCCGTCTTTTTCAATCATGGCTGTGGGGCGAGGTAGGAACGAGACTGACTCTTGATAGTGGCTGCAAGAAGCGATCTTGAGGATCCAAGGGTAAAGCAGGAATATGAACGTGGTTACAAGACACTTTTGGACTTCTTTGCGAAATACTTGTGAGTCGATTCCAAGTGATTTTGGGGGCAGCCGAGGAAAAGGGCTCATGGCGCCTTGAGTAGATCCGTGCCCACAGCGAAGATTTGAAGGCAGGACTTTCACTCGTTGATTTTAGCTATGATTTTTATGTCAGAAAAGCAAATGAAAAAAGATAGACTATTTTCATTGTCGACGGGATTTATCGGAGTCACGTGATGACCGCTCTCGCTGGAGATTTTTCCCTTCCTTCTCTTCAAGTAGCCAGTCTCGATCTCTTTCCCCTTTCCCAACGAAAATTGTATCAATTCATGGTTATGAAAGCACAGCACGTCGCTTGCGAGTTGAGTCGATGGCCGTCAGCCTTGATGATCAATACATCATGATGGCCTCTACTCGTCATCTTGGCCATTCAGATCTCCGACCATCAACAACTCACCACCTCGACATAAGACGTTAATGAAAGAAATGAGTAGACTTGAGCTCTCATTTCAAATTTTATGAAACTGTTGCAAAGGCGCACGTTGTAGCTAGATCAAGGCAAGTAGGTATTGTTCATTCCTGTCCTGAGCCGACGGGAAGCAGCATCGTACCTTCCCAGTATGTTTGCGTTTGCAAACTTCTCAAAATCAAACTTGTGCCTCTCCCTCAGTTTTGTTTCTCTTTGAACTCCATCCAAACTTTTCTTTCGACATTCTTTCTTGAGTTCTTCTACTCCAGCATATTGACTTTATCAATCATGTGGTTGGGATATTTTTTACTGCTTGCCCTCGTGCCTAGGCTCGTTCAATCTTTAGCAGCGACAGACGAAATTCGAGATGCAGACCCTGCTCAATCAGGCTATCTGTAAGTTTCCCTGGATGATACCTGTCATATCCTCATCCCCCAACTGTTCGAGTCATGTTACACAGCGTTCTATGTCGCTCAATGCAGCCATCGGGCTCACCTTCAATACAGGGATAATCATAATATGCATCCAGCAACAGTTGGATCTCCAATCTTCGGTATTCTATGGAAGAATCAATACGGGGCGAAAGAAAAGTGGTACGCCAAACCGCTAGTTTATACACCACCTGGACAATCTCAGCTCGTTTTCCTTGCTTCATCTATGAACATTATTCGTACAGTTGACGCTGTCAATGGTACTCTGCTGAATTCAAGAACGGTTCAACCTCCATTCCTACAAAGTGACATTGGTTGTACCGATATTCCAGATTTCATCGGTATCATCGGAACTCCAATACTAGATCCAACGACCAACACGGTATACTTCTTCTCAAAAGGCTACAGAGGTGGAGCTGCATTCGGTGGCGTTTCAAATGGTGCGAAATTATTGTTTTTCTTGAACACAGCTGACAATATCTCAGGAATCTACAAGTTCTTCGCCGTGGACGTCTTGACCTTGCAAGATAAGCTAGGTTTCCCAGTCTTGATTGACGGGAGTTTTGCGGACAATGATAATAGCAGGTAGTCATCTCGTAAGAAAACCCGAAAGGCCTGACTAACTCATAGCTTAAGATACTTCATCGGTGGTACGGTGCTACAGCGACCATCCTTGACCATGATAAATGGCTCAGTTATCGGTGGGTTTGGTGGTCACTGTGATCTATTCAACTACACTGGGATGCTTGTAGCAGTCAGTACTACCCCTGGAGTAGGGGTCACCTCGCTTTTCGCTATGGAATCATCCCCTGGAGCTCCTCCTGTGGTGAGTGACATTAACATTCAACAAGGAGGCAAAGCAGGCATTTGGCAAGGGGGTATGGGTCTTGCAACGGATAGGGATCGCTTATTTCTTGCAACTGGGTAATTGTACTGGCAATGACATTTAAAATGGGAGCTAACTGTCTTCAGCAATGGTGAAGGTCATGCGAATGGTGATGTCCCAGCTTCAGGACGTACTCCGTTGTCAACTCTCGACGAAGTTGTTGGTAGCTTTACTATATCTCCTTCTGGCAAAATCAGCCTCACGGATTATTTCGAGCCGTACGAGTATATCTCCATGGACGCTGGTGATCGAGATCTAGGATCCAGTGGGGTCGCCCTGCTTGATGGAGCAGTTTTCAACGGTACTGGTGTCTCGCGGATGGCTGTGGTTGTGGGCAAAAATGCCAAGGTTTACATCATGAATGCGAATAACCTGGGCGGTTTTAAGCAAGGACCGGGAGGCACAGACAACATTCTGCAAACTATCATTTCTCAGGGTTCGGTTTTCGGTGGCTCAGGCTCATATCCTCTCGAAGGTGGTTATATATACTTCACCCCTATCGGTTTCCCGACAGTATGCTACAGATTTGGAGTTGATAGCCAGGGAGCTCCTTTATTCACACTTGTAGGGCAAACAACAACCAATGGAGCTGGCGTAGTTGGTATTGGAGTACCGACAGTTACTACCTACAAAGGACAACCAGGCACTGGGATCTTGTGGGTGTCCGACCCTCAATCAGGTCTTCTGGCATTCAATGCTGTTCCCGTCAATGGTGTTCTGACGCCGATACCACTCCCTCCTACTGGTGGCTTGAACAAATTTCTCCGGCCTGCTTTCGGAGATGGTCGTTTATACGTTTCAGACTCGAATGGAAACTTAATTTGTCTTGGATCTCCCGTAGCACTTCCACTCCAATGTTCGCAGCCAGTTGACTTCGGCGATGTTGCAATTGGCAGTAGTGCAACAGTGTCAATTAATTGCACCGCTCTCATTCCAATTACTTCCATTATCGGTTGCACTACTGGACAAGCGAACTGGCAGTGCTCGAATTCGACAATGCCAAGCAGGGCCCTAGCTCGAGGGTCATCGTTTACTTTCCCAGTTACTTGGAACCTTACAGGTACTACTATTCACGACGACCAAAATGCGTCATTCGGGAAAGTGCTTCCTGGGCCCGCCAGCACTGCATTGAACATCTATACAATAAATAGTGTGCCAAAGTATAGCACAATTTATCCAATCTCACTGTCTGGTAACACAGTTTCGAAGGCCGCGTTTCTCGCCATTTCGCCTCCGGAAGTGGATATGGGTGGGATTGTCGTTGGTTCAGCGGGTGCACCCTCAGGCTTATCTGCTGCTTTCACTGTTAAAAATCTTGGGTTGCAAGCTCTACAATTCCTGGGTTCGGCCTGGACAACCACTGTAGATAGTGGAGATGGACCTATCGTGTATACGAATATCACGAATGGAAATCTAGGCAACGGATTCAGCTCGAATAGTCTTCCAAAGGTTGGTGATAGCCTCCAGCCAGAACAATCAATTACAATTCCAACATTGTTTCTCGCCTCTCAAGTCGGAAGTTATCAGACTTTCCTTCAGTTTTGGACGACTGGCGGTTCTGGATACGTTCTCTTGACAGGTTCTGCAAGCACTGCTCCGGTCGCCAATATATCAGTATCTACAATTGAGGGTGGATGGGATTCATCAGAGCCTGTTCTCATGAATCTTGGCAACGTCCTAGCAGGCACGACTGTTTCAAGAAACATTCGTATTTGCAACTCTGGCGGCTCAGCGCTTACAATCACTAAAAGCAAGCCACCAATTCAGGCCGAGCTCCTAGCTCCTAATCATGGGGTTGATCTTCACGAAGGTCAAAATATCGATGTAAATACTTGTGCATTGGGGCAAGTATCTATTGTTGCTGCTCCACTGGGTGTTGACAGACCCGACCATATTGTCTCGGATGTTTGGATTTTGAACACAAAGTAAGCCACCCCAATGTTTGCAGCATCTTCTGACTAATTTTATTCAGCGATCTCACTTTTGGCGTTCATGATGTCCAGATTTCTGTCAACATTGTTACCAAGCAGGTAGGACCCCTTCTTCCTAACGGCACTTCGATATATAGCTATCTTGGATGCTATTTTGATGGAGCTGGGAGGCAACTAGACAAAGAATTTAGCAGCGCGACGAATGAAAACGGGCAATGTCAGACTACTTGCTTCAATGCAGGCTACACTTTTTCAGGTACAGAATACCATACAGAATGTTGGTGTGGCAATAACGCTCCAGCTGCTGTCAAATATACCAACGACTCGTTAAAGAAGTGCTCTTTTAGTTGTCCGGGGGATGTTTCGCAGGCTTGCGGTGGGGGTGGTACTTACATCTCCATTTATTACAACCGCTTGGAGTACGTTCCTGGCCCAGATTCTATTCCAGGGCAAGTTCGCCGGCTGTTAGTACTGTAGGATAATGACTCTGCTTTTTGCTACCTCTTTAGAACTTGGGCGAGAGATACGCGCATGGCCAAATTCGTGGAAGAACAGATTATGTACGTTGAAACAAACTAGCTACGCACTGATTTCAATAATAGAATAACCTATTAATAAGAATAACCCGAGATCCCTCGATAGCCAATTTAATACCCATATACATTCAAGGGCAACTTTGGTTCCTGAGCATTACCGTGAATAGTTCTGAACTCTGCCCCAGCGTACTTGACTTCTTCCCCGGAAGCCTTAATCTCGTCCTCGATATCCATCAATCGATTATATCTATCCAAGTTCAAATTATCAGTACTCAATCTCAATATCTCACATCATCCGCCAAAATCAAGAGGGAAAATGAAGAATGCGAACACATACTTCGCAACTCTCTCTCCACGAGCTGGTGCTCCGGTTTTCAGGTGTCCTGTCCGAAGTCCTACAGTGAGATCGGCAATGAAATCGTCAGTTGTTTCACCGGAACGGTGGGAGACGAAGACACCCCAATTGTAGCTGAATGCTAGGTTTGCTCTGGGGGCTGTTAATGTGCGAGTTTTGGTATACTTTGGGGACTTACGCGGCGATAGCTTCGGTGATGGTCCCAATTTGGTTGATTTTTAAGAGGAGCCCGTTGCATGCCCCTTTATCCTTTGCGAGCTTCACTCTTTCCACGTTGGTGACCTAGATATTAGTGTCAGTAAAGCATTATCATCCATAGAGGGATATGTCTCAAGAGTCCCTTGAGATTCGAATGAAAGAAAACATACCGTCAAATCATCCCCCACAACCTCAGGACCTCCCTCATTCTTTTCCATGAAACTCGTCCAGCTTGGAAAATCATCCTCTGCAAATGGATCCTCGAGCAACACCAAAGGATACTTGGCAATGAGCTCCCGATACAAGTCAGCCAATCCATCCGGCGTCAGTTTCGCACTCGTCTTATCCTTGATCCCGAGATCATAGTTTCCATCTCGGAAGAATTCACTAGAGGCGGGGTCCATTGCGAATTTGATCTTGCCGGTATAGCCGGCTTGAGATACGGCTGTGACGAGGAGATCGAGCGCTTCGTGGGGTTGGGAGATGGGTGGGGCGAAACCTCCTTCGTCGCCGATGCTTGTTGCTGTGCTCTATTAGCTCCATGTTCCCGCCTCAAGCCAAAGGGAAAGAAAAATGTAAATGATACCTGAAGCGCCAAATTTCTTCGTAATGACTTTCTTTAACTCATGGTACGTCTCTGCACCCATTTGTACAGCTTCAGTTATGGACTTTGCGCCCGTTGGGGCCAACATAATTTCTTGGAATGCCATGGTGTTCCCGGAATGTACGCCTCCGTTCAGGACATTGAAGAAGGGTACTGGCATGATGTAGGGTGCTTTCTGGGCTCCGGATTCAAGGCGTAGGAATTCGTATAGGGGGATTCCCTGGTTGATCACGTGTCAGTCATTAGCTGGTCTAAAACTTCCATCTGGCTGTCCAATTTTCCAATCATTTCTGTGCTTTGGAAGTATAAAATTTAGACACTTACAGCAGCCGCAGCACCAGCTCTAGCACAGGCCATGCTCACACCCAGAATAGCATTAGCGCCTAACTTCTTCTTCCCCTTCGTACCATCTAGCTCGCACAGAAAGGCATCGATCTTTTTCTGATCCGTTTCTACGTTGAATTTCTTGGCGAGGAGGGCCGGTGCTATGATGTGGGTTACGTTGTGGACTGCTTGTTGGACGCCTTTGCCTCCGTAGGCGGGAATAGAGGTGTCTCGCAGCTCGAGGGCTTCGTGGATGCCAGTTGAGGCGCCGGAGGGGACGAGGCCTTGGAATGTGCCTGTAAAGCATCAATTTTCAACTTCTCTGGGAGAATACTAGGGGTTTTAAGAATTAGGAAGCGAAAGGTGTGTAAATATACCTTTATTTGTGACAATACGGACTTGAACGGTTGGATTACCGCGGCTGTCGAGTCTCTGAGCGGCGGTTATGGATTGAATGTGTGAAACCATTGTGAACTTTGAGATTGACTATGTTTGAACAAAGAAGTGTTTCTTTGAGTCCAAACAATCTTTTAACCAATTTATCCATGTTGAGTTTTTGAGATTGTGGCATGATGTTGATGGTGTTCCCTTCGACAAGTGGCATGATGACCAGAAAGAGCCTTGTCAACCGGTAAAAGTTGATGGATATACGGTGGTGGCAAGAAGCTCCGATTATTAAACACCTCAAGAGCTAGAAAGAGCTTCACGACTCGACGGAAGGAAGGTATGTGGAGGCTGAGTGCTTACTATTGGTAAATAATAGAATTGCAGAGCATTGTACTTGTTTGAATTGGCATCGCCTTCCTCGCTACAATATGATTCCTTCCAAGAACGTAAGGCTTACCATATCTCCATTTCAGCTCCTTTCCCCTATAAGCTTAAGAGGATTAATCATCCGTTCGCCGTCATTTCTATCTCAGGTATTTGTAGGTATTCAAACCCCGTCACGTGCTTGGTACCGAACCTTCCACTTTACCTACCTTAGCGGCGCAACCCGAGATCTCTAAAGGCTGTCAGTCTTCTGTAACTTGAACTACAGCTGTAGCGTTTGGAAAATTTCATAAAAAGATACTGAAATAAAAGCTGTAGAAAAGTTAAGGCTATACAGAATTTAAGGATTAATAGTACTAGCTCCTTTCTAGTCACCTATATAAAAATCCCTGCTTAGAGCCTCATTAGAAGCCTCATCACGCTAGTCCTCCACTTCCTTAGCTTAATAAACACCACCTATCCAGTACTTAAATAATTAAAGTTTAAGAGATTCTTAGAGTAGTAGTAAATACCTTTGCCTACATATCTACCCCTTTGCCTCAAAACACTCTAGATTTTAGTATTATAAAACTTATATAAATACTCTAACAGTACACTACCACACCTATATTCTTTAGAGTACCTTTATATATTACATACTATTACATTTAAGAATATAGAAGTTTTTATAGCCTTATAATTTCTACAGCCTTAAAAGTTTATATATATAAAACTACATAAAACATAAAATCCACCTACAGTTATATATATTAGAAATTTACTATAGAATATTCAATATTATTTTATATATTAAGTCTATAGAACTCAACAGATTATAAGAATTTATATAATATTTAAGGATTTCGTAAGCCTTAAAGACAACCGGGTTGGCCCAGTAAGGTAAGGTAATGCCCTTGTCAGCTGACTGCATTTGTGAAGATTTTTGCGCAGTAGTTCTATTTGTTACCTCACTCTTCTATTCTTACCTACTACACAATGAGACCCTTCCGTATCATGGTCATTAATCATTATTTCCTACCTCCATCTCAACATGCTGTCTAAATTGAGCGACGGCTGAGATGAAACTCAGCCACTCTACACTTAAGGTACCCTGCAGCAGCGGCGAGGAAACTTAATCAGAGTCAGAACCCAAGCATGTCACTTAAAAAATAGGGGCGAGTGCCTTCTCAAGACTCAGTTTAGCCTGCTCTAGTCTTTATCTAATCAAGCCCGACCTTCCATCAAATTGTGTCCTGCCACCTTGAACTACGGGGATGCTTGTCCTCACCACGCCGTCTTAAATACAGGTGTTGTTATCGTATCTCGGGAATGCTACCAATCCTGAAGATAGGTGGTTCAATCTCAGGTAATTCTCGCCAAAGTGGAAATGACGATAATATCAGAAGAAATTAGACCCCTGAGTCGACATACTCATCCGAATGAGAACGATTGCATCAGACATCCTTCGTGGATGGCTTCGGTACTAAAATACGTTGCCTCTCTAAAAATGGAGTACAAGATACCATCATCTTCAGTAAGACCCTTTGAGCCATCTCCCAGCCTCGCTCGTCAACTTCTTATCCGCATCCTCCTTCAGACGGATTCGCTCTAAGTGGAGAGTTGTCTGTCTTGAACATTGAGGGATGAAGCCCAAGCCTCTCTTTCTTATCACGGTGAGAGCCTACAGTGAGAGTTTAAACGGACACATGACTGTATCAGGCACAATTAGTATATGTTCCTCAGCCTCATCAGATTCCTTTTTCCATCCTTCGTACAAACGCTGGGGCTTTACTGGTAATCATAGTTCTCGAGAATATGAGCTTCTCGAGCAGAGCGTTCAGCATGAAAACAGATATAAGGTCAGGACTGCCCTGTCAAGTTTGCTGCAACATCTACTTCATCAAGAACAATCTACACCGAGTGATCTTCACTATCCTTGAGTTTTGCGGCAGTGGTTGAATTGAAATAACTGCTTCTCTGCCAAATCATCAGTCTCTCGCAAGCTGCGGTTGTGCTATCGGCAAGTACACTATATCTCTACCCACATCTCAAACCTCATTTTCTTTCCAGAGATGTACATATACAGTATTCTCACAGCGGCGCTTCTCGCCTCGACTTCTCTAGCATATCCATCATCTATTAAGGACAACGATCTTGCGAGCAGTGAGGCAGGTACGTAACCCTCTTCAAGAATCAATATCATCCATAATTAACCGAACTGCATTAGTGGACTCATCTGATAGCATCAATCTTCTGACGAGAGCCATATCTGCTGATAAAAGCTCTGACAAAACCACCGAGACCGCCGACAAAACTGCCAGCAAAAAGTTCAAAGATATACCTCCACCATTTGGTAAGGAAGCCGTCGCGCCCAAAGGTGAACTTGAAGAATCCGAAAAAGCCTACAAATCCATCGTCAAACAAATCGAGAGTAGCGCTAGCAAACCCTCCAACGAGCCATCATCTATGCCCGCACAAAACTAAACGATTTCGTTGGTCGCATCTCAAGTAACCCTCGAAGAGCCGAATGGGTCCGACAACACCAGTCGCTCGCAGCAGACACAACTAACACCTGGACCGGAACGATCGGACTCGTCTCCTGCTCCGCTCTTGTCTACATCCATGAGAATATTGTTGTACTAGGCCATTTTTACCCCGCGGAACCCCGGCAACAAACAGGTTTTTTTCAGGGCGAAGAACATGTTAGTATGGCCGACCAACTCAACGGCTTCTGGACAGCCATGCAATCCTTCAATCTCCACGGGCGAGAAGAGAACGGGCACTGGATCCTGGTCACTCCGGTGGATGGTCAACAGCGACCGGCAAATCTGTATTGGCAGAACGGGCATCAACAGATTGAAGCATGGGTAGAGGGGATAGCCGGCCAAGAGACCTTGGCTATTGCTGGCTACCATTTGACGCCTGAGCAAATGTTGAGGAATGCGGCAGATAATATGCAGGATGGGTTTGGGGTCGTGTATGCGATTCATGGGAAGCTCTACTATGGGAATGACAAGATCTATGACCCAGATCCAAAAGTGCCGGGCTGGAGAGGAGTCCTTAGCCGCATCTTGGGGAGCTGAATATAGAGGTGGTAGGTATGTCTCGTGTGTTCGAGGCGGATATTGATTGAAGTTCAGTGGAGTTCAGGCGTTTATTTTGTGTTAAAATTTTGTTTTACGGGTAAAAGTTCGGGATTTGAAAAGCATTCGTTGGGAAATTCGGCGTTTAGGAGTTTTGATTACCTATGTAAGGATATTTCTTTAAGATAACAGGATGGAAGGCGTTTTAAGAGTTCAAGGAGTTCAAGGAGTTAGGAGTTGGTCTACTCGTCATTTTCTGAAAAATTTAAGCACATTTGAAATATATGAGTCCTCTAACACCATTAAATCAATCTAAAAATACTTCATATAGGCTAACGCTTTTAATTCATCATCTACGCACTCTCAGCCAATTTCAACAATCCCTCCAGATTGATACTCTTTGGTCGTTCAATTGGAAGACCTAACGCTCGGTCCCAGATTAATTGAGCTAAAGGCCCCAATCCTCTGCTGACACCGAACGTAGCAGTATAGTATAGAGTCTCGTGGAAGCCGTAGTGGTGGAACAAAACGCCAGAGCTGGAATCGACGTTGGGGTATGGATTTTTAGTCTTTCCGTGCTCCTTCAACACTTCAGGGGCGATCTCGGAGTTTTTCTTGACAAGTTGGAACACTGGATCCTTTGCGATCTCAGGTCGCGAGGATGCATAATCCATCAGAGCCTCGAATCGAGAATCTGGCTTGCGGAGAACGGCGTGACCATATCCTGGAACAACCCGGCCTGATTTGAGGGTTGACCAAAGGTAGTCAGAAACGTCCTTGTCAGAGAACCTAGTTCCAACGTGCTCTTGCATTTGCAAGATCCATCGAAGAACTTCTTGGGCGGCAAGACTTTTGTATTATTAGCTTTGATAAAATCTCTCCATGGTATATGAGCTTACCCGTGAAGAGGTCCAGCAAGACCTTGAAGACCGGCACTGTAACTCAGGAAAGGATCGCTCAACGCGCTACCAACCAGATGAGTTGCATGCGCAGAGACGTTGCCGCCCTCATGATCTCCATGAAGAGCCAAGTAGAGTCTCAGCAGATCTTGGAAATTCTCGTTCTCCTTACCTCCCTTACCAAGCATGGCAGCAAAATTGTATGACCAGTCCTGCTCGAGGTCAACTTTCGCAGGAAGAGCTCCACCGCCCTGGTATGAGTTCTGGTAAATCTTGGCAGCGATTACTGGAAGTTTCGCGAGAAGGGAAATACTATCATCGAATGTTGGTTCCCAGTAATTAGCCTTGTTGACACCCTTCTCGTAGGCCTTGGCGAATTTGGAGGTGTGGGAAAGAGCTGAGACCGCAATGGCAAACTGGGTCATAGGGTGGAGATCCGTAGGAAAGTCATCAAGCATCTTGTTGACAAATTGTGGCAGCTCGGACTGTTCTGCGAGCTCACGAGAGAAATGTCGGACTTGATTTGTCGAGGGAACTTTCCCTGTCAAGAGGAGCCAGAACATAGCTTCTGGGAGCATTTCTGTCCCGGTCTTGCCTTTTGGAAGCTCTTTTTGACAGTCTTTAATGGTGCGGCCATGGAACCGGATTCCCTCATTCGCATCGAGAACTGATCCTTCCCATACCATTGCCTTCAACCCTCTTGGGGAACGTCAGTCAATATTTCATGGTTATTGATAAAACCATACCTCATGCCGCCAAGAGTGTTCTCTACCTTGACATCGCCAATCACCTTTCCACCCTGTGCCTTAACCTTCTTTAGGAGCTCCCGCTTGGCGGGAAGGACCTCTTTGAACGTTGCCTTAAGATCTGGCTCGGATGAGGTTGCATAACCGCGGAAGGCTGGTACAATGGCAGGACGTACGGCGAGGGGCTGATGATTGATGAGCAAGGAATTCGGAAGGCTAATAAGGGTTTGTCTCTTACTCGAAACGCCCTCATGGCCGAGGAGGCTGATCTAGCATTCATTGCCATCTTGAAAGCTCTGAGAGAACGATGGCGGGGTATCGTGGGGTAATACACCTAATTGAGAATATAGCAAAAGACAATGAAATAGAGACGAGTATATGAGCTTTAAATAGACAAGAAAGATAGACGCGTTTGCCCTTTCGTCTTTCACAAAATTAATTATTCATGCGAAAGTAAGAAAGGTTTTGAAGCTTCAGAGCTTGGCTTCACAGGGCAGCTTTTTTGCCGAGGATGAAAGACTGCGGAGTCGGCTGCAGCGAGCCAACAGTGACTGGCCAACCACGGTCAACTGGAATGCAGGGCGAGGGTCACCAAAACTTCGAACACTACCGAGAAGAGCCGTGGCCCTTCCCTTGCAATTCCACCCGATATCCGGACGAGGTCCCGACCAGCGGCGACGAGGTGAGGATAGTAGGTATATTGTTTCTCTACGATTTCTCACTTCTCACTATTCAAAATAATCAAAAATGCTACGCAGAATTGCATCTACCGTTCCTCGAAGAGTGGCGGTGGCGCGAATATCGAGTCGGCAAGCAAGGACTTTTTCAATAACAGCTCAAAGAATGTCCCCCTTGAAACCCCTCGATAATCCTATATCTGCAACTCTGCCTTCTGATTCGTTTCAGCTATTACCAGAATCACAAAAGGCGGGGGCGGCAGAAGATGCACTTTATGAGCAGCAGTTGAAAGATGTGGAGGCGTGGTGGGCGAGTCCAAGATATGAGGGAATCAAGAGGCCATACTCTGCGGCAGATGTCGTGTCAAAACGAGGGAGTCAACTGCAATCATATCCAAGCTCTGTGATGGCGAGGAAGCTCTTCAATTTGATCAAAGAGAGAGAGGCGAAAGGAGAACCAATTCACACAAGTACGTAGATCCCAGAAATGAGCTAGATTATTTCTCACATTATGTAGTGGGTGCAATTGACCCTGTCCAAATGACACAACAAGCACCGAATCAAGAAGTTCTATATATATCCGGCTGGGCATGCTCATCCGTCCTCACAACTACAAACGAAGTGTCTCCCGATTTTGGCGACTACCCCTACAATACAGTTCCGAACCAAGTCCAGAGACTAGCAAAGGCGCAGTCCATGCATGATAGAAAACATTGGGATGCACGGAGGAAGCTGAGCCCGGAAGACCGAGCAAAAACTCCATACACAGATTATCTACGACCGATTATTGCAGACGGAGATACTGGACATGGCGGACTATCAGCTGTATTGAAGCTCGCCAAGCTGTTTGCGGAAAATGGTGCCGCTGCAGTACATTTTGAAGATCAAATGCACGGAGGGAAGAAGTGCGGACATCTTGCTGGCAAGGTCCTTGTACCCGTTGGAGAACACATCAATCGTCTCGTGGCTGCTAGATTTCAATGGGACGTGATGGGATCCGAGAATTTGGTGATTGCGAGAACAGATTCTGAAAGTGGCAAGCTCCTTAGCAGTGCCATTGACGTACGAGACCACGAATTCATTTTAGGAGTAGCGCAGGAAGGTATCGAGCCCCTGGCAGAAACTTTGCAAGCAATGGAGTTGTCCGGAGCAACTGGAGCTGAAATAGACATTTATGAAGCGGACTGGGTTAAAAAGACAGAGCTAATGACTGTCGATGAGGCTGTTAGTAAGCAGCTCAAGGAGCACGGGGTCTCCCAAACAGACATTGCTATATACCTCAAAACAACCGTCGAGAATCGCGACATGTCGATTACAAAGCGGAAACAACTGGCATCACAATTTACCGACAAGCCAATTTACTTCAATATTGATATTCCACGAACAAGAGAAGGCTTCTACCACTATCGGGCAGGCATGAAAGCTGCTACCAAAAGAGCGATCGAGTACGCTCCTTACGCTGACTTACTATGGGTGGAGACGGGCGATCCGAACGTCCAGAACGCAGCGCAATTCTCCAGCGAAATTCGTGAAAGGTACCCAGGAAAGGGGCTTGTCTATAATCTATCTCCATCATTTAACTGGATGGGCCACGGCTTCTCGAATGAGACTCTTAAATCGTTCATCTGGGATATTGCGAAGCATGGTTTCGTCTTACAACTGATTTCCCTTGCTGGACTTCATAGCACAGCTACGATATCAAATGAATTATCTAAAGCGTTCAAGGACGAGGGTATGCTGGCTTATGTCAACTTGGTACAGAAACGAGAGAAGGAATTAGGTGTCGATGTTCTGACACATCAGAAATGGAGCGGTGCATCTTATATCGACGGCATCTTGGGCGCTATCCAAAGCGGAAGCAGTAGTAGTAAGAGCATGGGTGATGGAAATACTGAAGGACAGTTTTAAGAAGATTGGAGATCTACGATAGCATTAGTGGCGTTTAAATAGGCTTTACGTGTAGACGACAGCCATGCTGAGGAAATATGGTTATTTTCAAATCAATAATACGCCTTTAAATGTGTATGCCGGGAGATGATCACTCACCTGCCAGCTTCTTTCCAAGAGGAAATTACCGTGCAATACATATTTAGGACTTCAGGACTTACTAAGGTTTAAGGACTCAGGAAGATCAGAATTCGAATTTATGAAATATTTCATTATTTGTCCGTAAGGAAGTTATCCCAAGCTGCCGAAAGGTCATCAAAGCTACCTATTTTGGAGAGTTCCAAAATAGTGTTTCGCTGTCCAGACTTCGGACCTGCAATTCCCTCTACGTACTGCGAAGCAATTTCTTAGTTCTGGAACAGGAAGGCGCCATCGAGAATGTGTGTTGCCTCGCCTTTCCACTCTCCTTCCCAAGGATTGTGTCCGTTAAAGTGATATAAATAGCTCTTTCCTGGCCAACCTTCTGCGAATGTGAGAGCTGGTGTATAGAATCCAATATCCGATGCAAATTAGAGGATTCAACGCAGTGCTATCAAGTCCTCCAGACTCGAGTCAATGCTATAGGCAGCAAGAACCTCATTCGCTGTTTGCGCCTCAGAGATTTAGCAATGGAATTATAAAAAGATTCTGCAATTCCAGCTTTTGCATGTTTTATCATTTCCGAGAAGATAGATGCCTGTAAACTTTGGTGAGCGGTGATTTTCTGCGTTTATCGTAAAGCTTACATCAAATGGGCAATCACCTATCAGCAGTTCCTCACACCAGTCCTTGCCAGCTAAGAATGAAGTATAATCACTGCTCAAAATTTTCACCTGTGAATAAGTTGCTACTTTGGCAAGAATTTCGTCATCTATGACTGGCATCAGAGGAAAATCGGGAGAAATTTTGGTTAGCAGATGTTCCTTAGAAACATCCAAAATTGGCTTGAGTCGAGCAGGCTTCGAAAGGTCATCGATGCACCACACTTTGCAAACCGAAGCGTAGGCAATCTCTGACACCTCTACTGGCAAAGGCTTTAACATTAACGAAGTGGCTGACATGCTCACAAGGCGTTTAATAGTGGCTTTTCAGAATGAAGGTGCAAAGTCCCCGAAGCTCCATTGTGTTAGTTGTCTTCCATTTTTGAGAATAGAATTGACTATTTACCCGAACCAGCGCTCCAAGTCGATAACTAAAAGTGTTGATCTTAACCCTTAATCTTGACGAGAGAAGTTCTTACTTGATACCAACTTTAATTCCATATCATAGGTTGATAGTGGCGAGATGACCATCGGCCTTCAGACACTGTCAATTTCAAGACCTTACAAAGGAATCCAAAATAATCACCCATGTTTGCTTCCATCAATCATACCAGTGCTAGGTTTTTAGTCCAGTAGTATACTTTCCGCAAACCTGTCTTCAACTGTAGAGTATTTAATCCCTAGGAATTGGATTACTTCATCCCCTTTAACCCCAACAATCACTCCTAGAGAATTATGCTCGAAAATCATACTAACTGTCCCCAAAAGTATATATATATATATATTTTTTTTAAAAATTAGAACAAGAATGGTGAAGCTTCAATGAATCCAAATCCTGAAAAGACTTGCTTACCTTAATCTGACGAAGCTGTTGCACTGGGGTTGCTCGGAAAACCTCCCAATCAACAAACGTGACTCGCAATACTACCTAGTATAAGGTACTTCCATATCATGATATTTGTAAACTAATAATTCTCCTACTTCTCATTCTTCATATCCGTAATGACCTTTTCAGCAACCTTAAACCCCTCCATTCCACTCGGCATGCCACAATAAATCGCAGCCTGCAACAACGTCTCTCTAATCTCCACCTCACTCGCCCCATTATTGACTGCTCCCCTAACATGCACCGCCAACTCCGTCGACCTATTAAGCGCGCAAAGCATAGCGATATTGAGAAGCGAACGCTGCTTCTTCTCAAGTCCAGGGCGAGTCCAAATTGATCCCCAGCACGCTTCCGTTACTAGTTCTTGCATGGGACGCGCGAAATCCGAGGCGCCGTTTGCGAGGGCTTTGTCAACGTATTCTTTGCCTGCGACTTCATAGCGAACTTTCAGGCCTTCTTTGAAGATTTCTTTGTGTGCTTCGGATACGGAGTTGGAGGGGTTGCTCATTTTGGGTGAAGATCGGGGAGGGACAGGGATCTTGAGAGGTTGTTACTATTGATCTCATTCGTTCTTGCAGTTGTTATACTTACAGTGTTCAGGGCTTCTTAGACAAAAGTTCAAGTCTAGCATTTGTTTATATGAAAAGGAGAAAGTAAACGCAGTTTGAGTGAGCTTTCGAGTTATTGTTCTCAACGTCATCTTTTCAAGGGTCCGAAAATCGTCCCTCCAAGGACCCCCCTATTTAGCGGGGTATATCGGTCACGTGCTTGCGACGAGAAAGAAATTTGTCAGTTGTTCAACTACAAAGCGTTTGGATCAAAGAAAAAACCACATTCTGAGGACAGGATTGCATGACAGAAAGAGAGCCGTCAACAATACCTTTGTCCTTTAAGATAACAGCGGCGGCGATTTCTTTTTTGGTATAATGTTCTTTATTTCCCAAACGTTGAATGACGTTCGAGTGACCTAAGCAGTGCTGTCCACCCTATTTCAGCAATGTAGGACAATGCTATTGTGGTTCTGTATCTTGAGCCATCATCTCACTCCAAATCAGATCTGCGTACTTCAGCACCTCCTCATTCATAACTTCATCCTGCTTTCTCTACTTCACCTTGCTCAAAGCTATCAGATTCACCCTTCCAGATACTCCATCAACAATCCAGAAGTATGTGCATTCAAATCACATTCTTTTACCCTGTATGCGGGCATGTAGGTACTACAGAATATCGCTTCTGCTCACCTGGAACATGTCGAACGATGTATGGTCTTTCATCGAGATGGATGGGTGAGTTTTGCGATGAATGCTTCATGCTACCAGATCCTCGAATCAAGCAGGTCTACAAAGGTGAGTACGTTGTCGGCCCTGGCGGTCGAACCACCGGTGACGAACTTGCATTGGCAGCAGAAATATGGAAATTGGCAGAGGAGCACATGAGGATAGGTACCCATGATCTTCTCGCTTTCGTCGGACCCGAGTTTCAAAGACTAACAGATAATGATATGAAGCACCTTTATTCAATCTTTTGGTTGCTTAACAACGAACTCTGGGACCGCATCAAAAACCCCCATTCCCATTGGAACCCCGAAATGGAGCCACCAACCGACGAGCAACGAACACTCATCCTTCAGCTCAGATCAATCATTAAACACGAGAGCGTTGCTATTGGGGAGAAAACGATCGTTGCAGAGAACAAAAAAGCGGAGCAAGCAAAGCTC
>Ga0182030_10010818_pt1 | contig 18479 bp, 18 predicted proteins | sample 812S3MmetaG_FD_121299 | JGI IMG/M metagenome (GOLD analysis project Ga0182030, IMG submission 121299) | Permafrost microbial communities from Stordalen Mire, Sweden - 812S3M metaG (Illumina Assembly) | ecosystem: Environmental > Terrestrial > Soil > Wetlands > Permafrost | place: Sweden...
AGCATGTCCTGGATGAACTGGAAGCCGGGAATGCCGACAGCGTCGAAGCTCAGGTGATCGGTGCCGCCGGTGTTGCGGTTGGTGATGGTGGTGACGCCTAGGTCCTTGAGGGGGGCGATCCACTGGGCGAAGATGGGCGCGATGGCGCTGTTGCCCTGGGTGTAGACGCCGCGGATTCTGCCGGTTCCGTTATCCACGTTGAAGTAGGCGGAGATGAGCTTCTGCTCCGGCTTCACGTCGAGCGGCCCCTCGGCGCGGCGCATGTACTCGGGCAGCTGTAGCTGGTCGGGCGCGGTGGAGAGTTTGGCCGAGCCAAAGTGAATGGTGCAGTAGCCCCTGGAGCCGAAGATGCCCTGTTCTTCGCCGGTCCAGAGGGCGATGCGAATGGTGCGGCGGGGCTTTACGTCGAGCGCCTTGAGGATGCGCATGGCCTCCATGGCCACCACGGTTCCCGCGCCGTTGTCGGTGGCGCCGGTGCCGGCGATCCAGCTGTCCAGGTGGCCGCCCACCATCACCACCTGCTCCTTCAGCTTGGGATCGGTGCCGGGAATCTCGGCGACGGTGTCGAAGCCGTGCTCGTGGTCGCCGGTGAACTTGGTTTCTACGTCGATCTCGACGCTGACCGGCACATGGGCCTGAGTGAGCCGGTAGAGACGGCCGTAGCTCTCGATTACCGCCACCGCAACGGGAATCTTGACGCGCTTGTCGGCCAGGTAGGGCGTGCGGCCGAGGGTTGCGCCGTTATCGTCAAAAAAAGTGCCGCCGGAGCCTCCGCCGTTCGCCCCGTCGCGGCTGGGCTCGATGACCGCAGCCACCTTTTCGTCGGCAAAGAACTGGGCGATTTTGTCGAGCAGGTGGAAGCGCTCCATGCGCTCGCGCATCCGTGCCTGCACGTCCGGGGAAAGGCCGCCCGCGCCGGCGCTTACCGGGAACTCGGCCAGGTCTTCGAGGTCCTTGTCGGTGGAGCGTTCGAAGAGCGGCTTGTCCACCGGCGGAACCTCGCGCATTGCGCCGAAAAGAACCACCTTGCCGGCCAGCTTGCCCTTGTATGGGTCGAAGTCCTTCTCGCTTTGAATGCTGACGTAGACCACATCGCCTGTCACCGGGCCGGGCGTCGAAGGCGACCACGGGGTGGCCTGCAGAATCAGCACAGCGGTGTCCGGCGTAACCATGCGCGCCCAGGTGTTTAGCTGCTGCCAGCCCATGCCGAACTCGCCCCAGTCTTCCAGATGCGCGTTCTCCAGGCCGATCTTGGTCAGCGTGTCGCGGGTCCAGGCGTTGGCCTTGGCCAGGTTGGGCGAGCCGGTGAGCCGAGGGCCAATGCCATCCGCCAGCGCGGTGGCAAACTCCATCACGTGAGAGTGGTTCAGGCCTTCGTCGCGAATACGCTGGTACATGCCCAGGTCCAGCGTCTCGGTGGCCGGCTGCACCTCGGTGTAAGGGTCCGTTGCAGCAGGAGGCGCCGAGGGCGCTTTTGTCTTGTCAGCCGACAAGGCAGGCAAAACAAGCGCCGCGGCCAAAACGATCGCGGACGTACAGCGAAGAAACTTTGAGGGCATGGAGATCTCCGGTGGGATGGGGGTATGCAACCCGTTTGCTGAGATTGTAGGCCATCCCTCAGCGGGGACGCTCAGCAAGTGGCACAGCCGGAGGAAAACCCGCCCGGCCGCCCTCCGCGTGGACAGAATCTTAGTCGCTCTTGCCGGAATCCCCTGTAAGTCCGGCGGGCAGGTCCAGCACCACCAGGGCAAAGCGGGTCTGGCCATCCTTGGGGTCTTCAAGGCCCACAATGTGCTGGTGCCGCTTGGAGCCGGCCTTCAGTTCCAGGCTGTCCTCGCTGGTTCCATAGTCTTTGTGGTCAATCTTGACGCCCTTGCTGTTGCCATCGTCTGCGCAGGTCAGGCCTTCCGATGTCGCTACAGGCGTTCCCACGGGCGAGTGACCCTGGCAGGTAATCACGCTGCCGTAGCGGCCCAGAGCCTTCTTGTAGAAGGCGATCACCTTGTCTTGCGAGTCGGGGGTGCCGTAGCTCACCGCGCGCACGCGCAGCTCCCACTCGCCAAAGCCCAGGTGCACATCTGCTGACGTGTGCTGGTCGTCGTCTGAAACCTGCTTTGCGCCGGGATACGCCGGCAGCCCGAGGTCAACGGCCGAGGTCTGATTGGTGTTCACGTGCACGCCGCCGAAGGGCGTGTCCACCTGGACGTTCTTGTCTTCGCCGTTCGCGTCCTTGTCGACATGAACGCGGAAACATCCCGTCAGCCCGCATCCCAAAGCCAGACCGGCCAGCCAACCCGCACCACGGCGCATCCTGTTACCAACCATCGCTCAAGCCCTCTTGCCCCTGTTATACGCCGGACGGCGCAAAATGGTTCCGGGAAATGCTGCGGCGCGAGGCATGATCGCAACGCCCGGGTCCCGGGCGGGATGGGCAGGAGCGGACTGCGGCTATCTGATTTTGCAGGGATGTGACTTCAGGAGCGGATTGCTCAAGAGAATCGCCCAAGAGAATCGATCAATGCGACGAGCTGCCGTCTTCCTTGCTGCTGGTGGCGAACAGAATCGCGGCCAGAAACACAACAATGATGACCGGCACGACGAAGAACGGAGAAGTAATGTGCATGGCGCGAACTCCTGATTCTTAGAGTACCAAAACCTGCGTGATTGTGGGCCGGGTCTATCCAATTGCCGCGTGGCCGCTTTCCAGACCGGGACCGCGCGGCCACGCACGCAACTGCGCCCCGTCGCGGCTATACTGCTGCTCATGCACCACAACCCGGCAGAAGACTGGCAGGCACTGGCGGAAAACTTCCGCCAGATGGACGATGTGGAGCTGCGCGAGCTGGCCGCGGATTTCGGCGACCTGACACCGACCGCGCAGGAGGTTCTGCGCGCCGAGTTGAGAAACCGGCGGCTACCTGAGCCCGGTGTCAAGGCTGACCCGGCGAAGAAGCCCGGGCCCGATGCGCCCGACCGATGGGCCAGCTCCGTCGATCCGGATACGAGCGCCGGCCAGGCAGACGAAGCGGAAGAAAGCGAAGACGACGGCTCTCCCCGCGAGTTCACTTGGAAGACGCCGCTCTGTGATTGCGAAACCACGGAGCAGGCATGGCAGCTTCACGAGGCTCTCAAGCGCGCCGGGATCGACAGCTGGGTTGAGCAGCCGGGGCGGAATCTGGTCAGCGGCCCTCGCGTCGTGGTCGCGGCCGATCAGCTGGAGGAAGCGCGCGAGGTCGCCGCCCGGACAGTTCCCAGGGAGATCATTGAAGAATTTGAGCAGGAGGTGCCGGAGTTTGTCCCGCCCCAATGCCCGGCCTGCGGCGCGGAAGACCCGGTGCTGGAGAGCGCCGATCCCACCAATTCCTGGCTGTGCGAGGCATGCGGCAAGCAGTGGAGCGACCCGCCGCCGGCGACCGACGAGGAATCAGAAAAGGCTGGCCGATAAGCTCCACAAAAACGGAAAGAGCCGCCCGGCAACAGGGCAGCTCTTTCCTTAGGGAGAATAGTTCCAACGGAGGCAAAACCATCAGAACTTTCTGGCTGCATAGTAGGGGCGGGGGAAGGGAGTGTCAAGAACAAATCGAAGGCGAAATAAAACGTTTATTTTCATAGGCTTATAATTCATTTCCTGGAGAACGAGACAGGTCGGTCTTCGACACCTCTTCGCCTTTAACTCCCCTTGTATTTCAGCGATTTGACCGGTTTTCTTCGGGTTTATGTCTAGTTTTCCACAGGTTTGACTCCGCCCGTTAGCCCTTCGGATGCGCCCTGTCAACCGGGTTGGGCGCTTTCGCCACTTCTTCCCGCAGATCGATCCGGATGAACTCTGCATCATAGACCGAGGAAACCGGCCGTCCGCGGGCGATGCGATAGAGCGCCCGGCCGCCGCCCAGGAAGAACCCCAGCAGCAACGCCGCGCTGCCACCCACAATGACCAGCCCGGCAATGCCCATCAACAGCCTGCTGGTCTTGGCGACCTCTGACTCGGTGGGCTGCGGGATGGAGGTCAGCTCGGCTGCAAAGTGGACCGTGGCCAGCAGCTTGTGGCTTTCGTCCGGCACCGCATCGCCGCTCACCAGTGCCACCAGCGGCCCGCTGCGGCGCACCTCGAGCGAGGCCTGGTCGGAGTCCTGCAAAGGCTTGCTCCAGGCCGGCTGGGGCGCGTTGGCTTGCTTGGGGCTGCCGGCCTTGATGTAGGCGCGGATCTTTGCCTCCTGGGCCGCGGCCATCTGCGGCGTGGGGTAGTCGATGATGGTGAGCGTAGCCGGCCCGGAGCGCAGCGAGTAATTTGCCGTTACCACCTCTGCGCCGCGGTCGAAGCCCACCAGGTCCGCGGGCAGCACGCCGCCCGAGCCGGTGTAGCCGGCTGGTCCCAGCGCGTAATGCGTCGTCTGCGGGTCCAGCGCGTCCTTGGGCAGGTTGCCCATCACCGGCGGCGGCAGCGCGCGGGGACCATCGGGAAGCGTCAACTCACCGGCCAGCTCGCGCAGCTCTGAGCCGGACATGGGGCCAATCTCGGAGAAGTTCGCATCGACCACCGTGTTGCCCTGCCAGAACAGCACGCGGTTGTGGTCAGAGGTTGCGCCGCTGCCGACCTCTTCCTTCGGCCAGCCGTTCTGCCGGTAGAACGAGTACGCGCCGTAGGCCCCGCTGGCGTCGTGGAAGCGCAGGGCGCGCAGCGTGAGCGTTTCGCCGCTGCGCTTGTAGCCGGCCAACAGGCCATCGCTGAAGTCGTACTCCTTCAGAGCCTCGGCGTTGGCGGCATCCGCCTGCGCGGCGTCGGTCAGTTTCTTGGCTGGCTCTGTCTCCACCCATCCAGCAAAGGCATCGGGCAAGAGCGCGGCAGGCGCCGGCGGCGTTGCCGGAGCCGCTTTGGCCGCCTCGTGCTTGGCCGGCTTTGCCTTTTTCGCGGGAGCGGCCTGCGCCTGCACTGAAGCCGCGGCCCCCAGCAGCGCCGCCGAACAAGCCACAGAACAGGCCAGGATGGACATCCAACGCATCAGTAGACTCCGGACTTCAGGGTACACGCTGGACCTCACCGGCAGCCAAGGCTCGTCGCCGCTTCAAGCGTGACTCCATCTTCTCTTGGACACTGCGGCAGCCGGAAAGGTTCCCCACCCGGCGTCGGGCCAGCCGCTTCGGCTCAATCTTTCACGCCCGGGTCTTCCTCCGTCTCCGCGCCCGCCTGGCCAGGCAGCAGAAACCACGCCGCAACTGCCGCAACAACCACCAGAGCCAAACCCAGCAAATCGCCGTGCAGGCCGAAAATCTGTACGGAAATAGCCGTGGCCACAATAAAACATCCGCCTCAAAGGCAAAAGCATGCCAGAGCGCGGATGGTGGGTTCCAGCCAGGGCAGGCCGGCGAGGGGAGGCGCGGCTTTGCGGAAGTAGCCGGTCGGGTCGGCATAGAACTTGCGCGCCATCACGATCACGTAGCCGCCCAGCAGCGCACGCGAGGCCACGGCGGCTGCCGGATTGGACATCAGTTGCGCCGGGTCAACCATTCCTGCCCTCACTCTCATTCGACACCGTAACCCGAGAAAATGTTCCGCCCGCAGCACCGACAATTTGCGCCCCGTTGTCCACAACTTGCTCGCAGGCGGCAGCCCCTCGTATCATCCTGCGAGAGACAACCGATGAGCGAAACCCCTAACAAGCCAAGCTTGCGCGTCAAAGGCAGGCTGATGTCCGCCTCGGAGATCGAGCGCACGCTGGTGCGCCTGGCTCACGAGATTGTGGAGAAAAGCAACGGCAGCGCGGACCTGGCGCTGGTGGGCATCAAGCGCCGCGGCGTTCCGCTGGCCGAGCGGCTGGGCAAGCTGATCTCCGGCATCGAGAAGCATCCGGTCGACACCGGCGTGCTCGACATTCAGTTTTATCGCGACGATCTTTCGACGGCAGGCGTGCGCCCGGTGGTCACGCCCGGCGCCATCGGCATCAATATTGAAGGCCGCGACGTGGTGCTCTGCGACGATGTGCTTTATACCGGCCGCACCATCCGCGCCGCGCTGGACGCCTTGTTTGACCACGGCCGTCCACGCCGCGTGCAGCTGGCCGCGCTCATCGACCGCGGCCATCGCGAGCTGCCCATCGAGGCCACGTATGTCGGCAAGCATGTGCCCACCAGTAGCCGCGAAATCATCGAAGTCAAATTCCGCGAAGTCGACAACGACGAGCAGGTGCTGCTGGTCGAGCGCGTGGACTAGCGCGAATTAAGGAATGTGGAACTGCTTGGCTTTGTAACAGGGCACGACTTTAGTCGTGCCGCAAGACGACCCAAGCACAGAGCGGCTTTAGCCGCCGAGGGAATGCAAAGAGTTTGGAGATGAACCTTCAGGGGCTAAAGCCCCGAGTTTTTCAGTTCCGGCATGCAGCGCGGCTAAAGCCGCGCCCTTTCAAAACCGGATTCATCAGAACCTCTTTTCAACGGTACCAGCGTGAAGTACGAATGACCGCCTCTGCAACTACACGCCGCCCCATTCACCCGCCGCCAGCGCCCGCCTCTCTGTTTCCGTATCATCCCGGGTCTCTTCTGTCCGCCGCGGATCTGACATTGGACGAGATCAGCCACATTCTTACCCGCGCAACGGCTCTGGAAACCCAGGACCCGCTCACCCGCGATCGCATTCTGGCCAAGCGCCGCGTGGCGCTGCTCTTCTACGAGTCCTCCACGCGCACCCGCACCAGCTTTGAGCTGGCCGCCAAAGGCCTGGGCGCAGACACCACGCTCGTCTCCAGCCTCTCTTCGAGCATTGAAAAAGGCGAGACCCTCAAAGATACCGGCCTCACCCTGCGCGCGCTGGGCGCGGAGACAATTATTCTGCGCCACAACTCCTCCGGCGCACCCTGGCTGCTGGAAGCCGAAACGCGCCTGCCGGTGCTCAACGCCGGGGACGGCATGCATGAGCATCCGACACAGGCGCTGCTGGACCTGCGCACCATCCTCGCGCATCTGCGGCCCGGCACCCACACGGTCACCGCGGAAACACTGGCCGGCGTCACCGTCATGATCGTCGGCGACATTCTGCACAGCCGCGTGGCCCGCTCCAACATGCAGCTGCTGCCACGGCTGGGTGCGCGCGTGCTGCTCTGCGGCCCCAAAGAGCTGCTCCCCGAGATCGCCGCGCAAACCGGCCCAGGCATCGAGATCGAGCGCGACTTCGAAGCAGCGCTGCGCCAGTCGCAGGTGGTGATGATGCTGCGCATTCAAGCCGAGCGGCTGGCCGGGTTGCAACTCGATCTCGAAGAATACAAGGCCAACTACCAGCTCACCGGCCCGCGCCTGGCCGCGCAGGCACCCAAGGCCATCGTCATGCATCCGGGGCCCATCATTCGCGGGCTTGAAGTCACCGCCGGCGTCGCCGACGGCGTTCAATCCGTCATCCTCGAACAGGTCAAAAACGGCGTCGCCATCCGCATGGCAGTGGTCGAACGCGCGCTGACGGCCGCGCTACAAAGAGGAGGGCGCGCATGACGGCGCTGGTCATTCGCGGAGGCCATCTCATCGATCCCGCCGCCGGTGTGGAGGGATTGAAGGACATCCTGCTGAAGGACGGCCGCGTGGCGGAGATTGCCTCGCCGGGCAAGCTGAAGCAGACCGACGGCGCGGAGACGCTGGACGCGACTGGCCTGACCGTCGCGCCCGGTCTCATCGACATGCACGTCCACCTGCGCGAGCCGGGCCAGGGCTACAAGGAGACCATCGCCACCGGCACGGCCGCCGCGGCAGCGGGCGGATTCACGTCCGTTGCAGCCATGCCCAACACCCGCCCGGTGAACGACTCGCCCGAGATAACACGCTGGATGCAGGCCGCGGAGCGCGGGGCAGCGGTCCGCGTCTTCCCCATCGCCGCCGCCACGCGCGGGTCAAAGGGCGAGGCCATCAACGACTTTGCCGCGCTTAAATCCGCCGGCGCCGTGGCCGTCTCTGACGATGGGCTGCCCATCCTGAAAGACTCCGTGATGCGCGAGACGCTGGCTGCGGCGGCGCGCGTGGGTCTTGGGGTCATCCAGCACGCGGAAGACACGCGCATGACGCACTTCGCTGGCGGCATCGCCGGAATGAACGCCGGACCCATGGCATTCAAGCTGGGCCTGCGCGGCTGGCCCAATGAGGCCGAGTCCTCCATCGTCGAGCGCGATATCCGCCTGGTTCAAGAGCTGCGCGACGCCCGCGTCCATCTGCATGTGGCGCACATCTCCACGGCCGGCGCCCTGGCTGCCGTGCGCCAGGCCCGCCGCAACGGACTGCGCGTGACCTGCGAGGTGACCCCGCATCACTTTCTGCTGACTGAGGAGCATGTGGGCTTCTACAACACGCACGCCAAGATGTGCCCGCCGCTGCGCGCTGCAGCAGACCGCGACGCCATGCTCGAGGGCATTCTTGACGGCGTGGTCGACGCCATCGCCACCGACCACGCCCCCCACGCCGTGCACGAGAAGGAAGTGGAGTTTGAGCAGGCCCCCAACGGCATTACCGGCCTGGAAACCGCGCTGGGCCTGAGCCTGCGCTGGCTGCATGGGGAAGGTAAGCTGCCACTCGGCCGCGTGCTCAGCCTGCTCAGCGCGCAACCGGCCGCGCTGCTCAACCTGAAGGGCCGCGGAACGCTGGCCGTGGGCAGCGTTGCCGACGTGGTGGTCTTCGACCCCAAGGCCGAGTGGACCTACAGCGCGAGGCAAACGCTCTCCAAGTCGCGCAACACGCCCTTCGACGGCTGGGCCATGCAAGGCAAGGTCCGCTGGACCATCAGCGAAGGCCGCATCGCCTACACAAGCGAGTAGTGCGGCTGAATGATCGGCCGAGGAGTGCGGGTGCCCCAGGTCTCGCTCTTGAGACCTGGGAGACCACGTATTCACAAGGTCGCGGCGCTAGGACGCCTTGCCCAACAGCTCCCGCTCGGCCCGGAGCCAGTCCTCCGCATCGTGCCCATGCGCGCATCCCCGCTCGGCCCAGAAGCGATGCGCCACCTCTGCTACTTGTTCGTAGGACGCCGAGATTGGGGTAACGTTCGTCTTCTTGCTGGGCGCTGCCTTGCGCGGTTTCCGGGGTGTGGTCGCTTTCTTCACGGTCTCTGCCATGGGAACTCCCTTCTCTCATCCGGGCCGAAGATCTGCCCATCCTCTACAGACTACGAGACACCTGGCAAACCGTGATTACGAAACGCCGCGGAAAGAACCTCAGTTGTCAACCCCTGTTCCGGGATGGAACGGGCTGGCTTTGGCTGCCAGCCCGCAGCGCCCGCACCCGTCCTCGCCAGAAATAGATTGCCCACCGCGCATTCAGTCCCTATGCTTGACGAGCATCTTTGCGCGTGGCAACACCCTCGCACAACGGTGCGCGAATTGGAGCAGGGCAAATGGATAAGCGAGAGTTTCTCAAGGCGTCCGGAGCTGTTTTCGCCGGCAGCATCCTGTCGCACCGGCTTGCCGGCCAGGAGATTACCGGTCCGCGCCAGAACTGGGCCGGCAACCTGACCTACAGCACCAACCGGCTCTTCTCGCCCGGCTCGGTCGATGAGGTACGCCAGGTGGTCGGGAGCTGCGCCAGCCTTCGCGCCCTGGGCTCGCGCCACTCCTTCAACTCCATCGCCGACAGCACCCAGAACCAGATCTCGCTCAAGCGCCTCGACCAGATCGCTATCGACGACAAGGCCCGCACCGTCACCGTGGGCGCGGGCATCCGGTACGGCGACCTGGCGCCTTATCTCGATCAGCACGGCTACGCGCTGCACAACCTGGCCTCGCTGCCGCACATCTCCGTGGCCGGCGCCATCGCCACGGGGACGCACGGCTCCGGCGTCCACAACGGCAACCTGGCCACCGCAGTCGCCGGCCTGGAGCTGGTCACAGCCGACGGCCAAACGCTGCGCCTCTCGCGCGAGCAGGACGGCGAGCGGTTTCTCGGCGCGGTGGTGGGTCTGGGCGCGCTGGGCGTGGTCACCAGCGTCACTCTCAACCTGCTGCGCACCTTCCAGGTGGCGCAATCGGTCTATGAAAACCTGCCCCTCGAGCACCTGAAGGATCACTTCCTGGAGATTTTTTCAAGCGGCTACAGCGTCAGCCTGTTTACCGACTGGCAGCAGCACCGGGCCACGCAGGTCTGGGTCAAGCGGCGGCTCGCGCCGGGTGACAAAAACGCCTGGGAGCCGGAGCTCTACGGCGCCACGCTGGCAACCCGCAAGCTCCACCCCATAGCCGGCCACGACGCCGAGCCCTGCACCGACCAGCAGGGCATTCCCGGACCCTGGTACGAGCGCCTGCCCCACTTCCGCATGAACTTCACCCCGTCGAGCGGCCGCGAGCTGCAGACCGAGTACTTCGTGCCCCTGGACCGCGGCTACGAGGCCATCCTGGCCGTGGAAAAACTGCGCGACCAGATCACGCCGCATTTGTTCATTACCGAGCTGCGCACCATCGCCGCCGACCAGCTGTGGATGAGCATGGCCTACCAGCGCGCCTCGCTGGCCATTCACTTCACCTGGAAGCCGGAGTGGCCGCAGGTGAGCAAGATCCTCCCCCTCATTGAAAAGCAGCTTGAGCCCTTTGCCCCGCGCCCCCACTGGGCCAAGCTCTTCACCATTCCGCCGGAGCAATTGCAGGCCCGCTACGCCCGGCTCGCCGACTTTCAGGCACTCGTCAAACACAACGACCCGGAAGCCAAGTTCCGGAACGAGTTCCTGAGCAGGAATCTGTACTCAGGTTGAGGAGCCCAAAGGGACCTGGCCTGCCGCGAGTGAATTCGAGTGTCTTGACGAGCGATTTATATCCGGGTAATATTGTTTTTACCCGGACAAAATAGGGCGAGGCGGCAACGATGAATCCAAACTTCCTTTCAACGTTCACGGCATTTGCGGGCACGCAACAGATTGCCAGTGGCTCCTGGCTATACGTCAGTGCCAAAGTGCAGACGCAAGACACCCTGCGCGAACTCGCGCCGATTCTAATCTTCGATGACAGCACCGGTGCAGTCATCGATATTGACCCTCGCATTACCCAGGACAGTCCCCCCCTCCGATCAGCGGAAGCCGAAACCGGCATAACGTCGAAGAGTGAGCCGACCCCGTCAGTCGAAGGAGTGCGAGGTCCAGGGCGTCCGAAATTGGGAGTCGTAGCTCGAGAAGTGACCCTGTTGCCGCGGCACTGGGAATGGCTGGCCGGCCAGCCGGGAGGGGCTTCAGTCGCGTTACGCAAGCTGGTGGAAGAGGCCCGGCGGGCAAACCAGGGCAAAGATCGTCTGCGACTTGCACGGGAGGCGGCCTACAGATTCATGTCAGCCATGGCGGGAAACGAACCAGGCTTTGAGGAGGCAACGAGGTCTCTGTTTTCGGGAGACAAGGAGCGCTTTGCAGAGCTTGTCGAGCCTTGGCCGATCGACGTGAGCAGCTATGCGAAAAAACTTGCCGCCCGGGCATTTGAATGCCAAGTCGCCGAGCAGAAGCCGCAAACCAGGCCCCGCTACACGCTGGATGAATTGCTGGCGAAATGCGATTCATCCGAACCGCTGCCATCGACTGAAAGGGAGTGGATCGACGCCCCCGCTGTTGGCCGCGAACTGCTATAGGTCGTGGTGCAATCGGCTCGCAAAGGGAAGCTGGAGATCACCCTTTGCGCCGATACAGGATCTGGAACTCGTAGCCAGCATTGGCGGGGAACAGGCCGGCTACGTGGCGGAGGCGCTCGGCGAGGGCCGGGGCGGCCAGCAGCGGGTACTCGCGCTCGCGCAGGTCGTGGTAGTCGAAGTCCACGGCCAGGGCCAGCATGTAGACGGCCAGCGAGTCAGAAAACGCCGACTCGTAATAGCTCGACCGGGAGCGCTCGTCGATGGTCTTCGGGCCGCCGCGGCCGTCGAGAGCCCTTGCGTCCTGGGCGCGACGCCGGGTCTCCCAGGCGTCCTGGCTGGTCTCGCCGCGCACCTGCGCTTCGGCTTGCGACCAGGCAAGGGCAGAGAAGCTCTCCGGCACGCCGGCTGCCTCCACAAAGTTGTGGGCCACGTTGATGAAAAACTCAAAAGCCAGCCCAAACCGGTCTTCGACCAGGCGCGTGGAGAGAAAAACTGCTTCCGTCGATCCGAAGGTCGTGTTGCGATGGCAGATCGCGCGATCACCCAGATCGACCGTGTAGGAAGGGGCGATCATCACCTCGCCGGTGTCGGCAATGGCCAGGGGAACGAAGTAGTAGGCGCGGTTGGCGAGCGCGGCAGAGAGCGTGGCCGGCACCGCACCCACCAGACGCTCGATGTCGGTTTCCGAGACGCGGGTCTCGCCCCAGCCGGCATAGTGGATGCCGTTGGCGGCCTCGGTCACGGTCACCTGGGTGGCCACCTTCTCCGCGGGCCAAAGCTCGATTTGTGCGCCGGTCGACATCAGCTAGTATTCTAGACGACGAGGGCCATGGAGATGACAGAACTGGTTCAAGCGCAGCGCGGCGGCAAGGTTCTCGGCTTTCCCCTGGAGGGCTTCGGCCTCTTCACCAGCCTGCTGCTCTCGCTGGCGTCGGCGTTTTTCACCTTCTTCGCCACTACGTGTATTGCCATCTTTGCGCTGCTCGGTTGGAACGTCTTCGGCCACCACGCGGTGAGCTATGCGGACAGCTACCGGTACGTCGGCTTTCCGGCCGGCGTGGTAGTTCTGCTGGTCGCGCTGCCGGTGTTTGGCGTGCTGTGGGTGCGCGCGAAGGTGCGGCAGTAGCCGGGGATTGCGCTCGACTCCCACCCTTCGGTCGCCGCGGCGACCGAAGGGTGAGGGCACCCAAACTTCCGTGATGCCGAGGAGAGGCTACGCGCCGGCTGGCTTGGGGTTTGCCTTGTCGTACCGAGCGAGGCGGATCTTCTTGGCCAGGCCGACCTTCGAGAGCAGCCAGATGCCCCAGTAGTTGGGGTCGATCTCATACCAGGCCTGCCCGTGTTTGGCGGAGACGGGATGGGCGTGGTGGTTGTTGTGCCAGCCCTCGCCGCCGCTCACCAGCGCCACCCACCAGTTGTTGCGCGAGTCGTCGCGCGTCTCAAAGCGGCGGCTGCCCCACAGGTGCGTGGCGGAGTTGACGAACCAGGTGGCATGCAGGCCCAGCGTGACGCGCATGAACGCGCCCCACAGCAGCATGCCAACCGCGCCGGATGCACCACCAAACAGCCAGCCGAAACCGAACAGCAGCACGCCGCTCGCCACCAGCGGAATCCAGTGCCACTTGCTCAGCCAGACCATGAAGCGGTCGCGGGCCAGGTCGGGCGTGTAGCGGCCCAGCACCTCGGTCTGCATGTGCAGCGTGTTACCCCAGAGAATCCAGCCCGTATGCGCCCACCAGCCGCCTTCGCGGGGTGTGTGCGGGTCGCCGTCCTGATCGCTGTGCTGGTGATGCACGCGATGCGTGGCCACCCAGAAGATGGGTCCGCCCTCAAGCGCCAGTGTGGCGCAGACGGCCATGGCATGCTCCAGCCACTTGGGCACGTGATAGCCGCGATGGGTCAGCAGCCGGTGGTAGCACATGCCGATGCCTACGTTGATGGCCACCACATACAGCACCAGCATGACCACCAGCCGCTGCCAGGTAAAGAAGAACAGCGCCGCCAGCGCGCCCACGTGAAACGCGATGATCACCCCGAGGGTCAGCCAGTTGACACCCGCGCCCACTGATGCAGCGCGTCCCATGCGCACTTCAAGCTTGGCCGGGACGGCGTGGACGCCGACCGAGGCAGTAGATTCGGGGATTTCGGCAAGGGGGGCGATTGGGCCCAGCGGTGTCACTTCGGGGTTCGGTGCGGTCAGAACTGATGCCATAGTGGGGAAAGATCCTTGGAGAGCGGCAACATGCCCACTCTAACTCCCATTGTATAGGAAGCAGTACACAAGCCGAGCCCCGGACCGCGCACTGTCGCTGGACAAACGAAAATATTCCTCCCAAATGTGAGCAATACAGAACACTTTCGGGAGACGCGCGGAGAAGTCCGTGCTGAAATGCTCATGGTCGCGTCAGACCGGAGGCCGTCTATTCGCTGCTGGCCGACCCCGCGTCGCCGCCGCCGCTGACGAAGAGCTTCTCCGCCTCACCGCGCAGCACGCGGTAGAGCGCGAACTGGCGCTGGGTTGCGCCGCGCAGCTCAAACAGCAGCTCGCCGCGGTTGTCGGCCATGGCGTCCACCGCGTCCACCAGGCGCATGCGCGGCTTCTCATCCAGGTGCGTGCCATCGGTCACGTTCTTCAGCAGCACCAGGGCGTTGCCGTAGAGGTCGGGTTGCGCGATCAGGGTTACAAATTTTTGCTGAGCCGCCGGACCGCCGGTGTGCGCGCTCAGCACCAGCGTGGCGCCGGAGCCGTAGGCCAGCTCAAAGACGCGAAATTGCTCTCCGTCAAGCGGAGCAGGAGCGGGCGGCGCGGGCGGCGCAGCCGCTTTCTTTGTCGTGGTGCGCCTGGTTGCGGATTTGGTTGCGGGCTTGGCCGGCGCCGGTGGCGGAGTCAACCCCAGCGCATCCCGCGCCATTTCTTCCAGCGAGGCCTTCATCTTGGCCTCGTCGTCCGGATTCGACCAGGCATAGGTCCAGGGATGGACGGGGATGGCCTTGGCGTCGGAGACGGCGACCGTCTGCTGCACGTCGGGCGGAAATCCCATCAGTGTTGGCGTCACTTCAATCGCGTCGCCGCTGGACTTGCCGCGCTTCAGCCGGGGCCGGTCGGGATCGGTGTCGCCGGCCACGGACTCCACATCCGCGGTGTCGGCGGCCGGCTTTTTGCGGGTCTTCTTGAGCACAGGCCGGTCCGGATCGTCGGGCGCACTCGCCGATGCGGAGTTACCTGCTGAGTCGTTCGCCGAGCTGTTGGAGCTATCGGTCTTCCGGTGCAGCGTGGGCTGGTCCGGATCAGGGTTCGCAGCCGGACTCGTGGAACCTGTGCTCCCCGCAGGCTGGCTGTTGCTAGTGCCATCCGTGCTGTCGCTGGAGGGCTTCTTGTGCAGCACCGGCCGGTCGGGATCGCTGGGTGCGGTCTGGCTGCCGGTGTCGGCGCCGCTGGGCGCGTCGTCCGCGTGGTGCTTGCGGTGCAGCACCGGTTCGTCGCTCTGCGTGTCGTCCTCATCGGCAAGGTGGACTTTGGCCAGCTCTGCCGCCGAGGGCCTGGGCTTGGCGCTGGGCATGGGCTTCCACTTGCCAAAACCCACCCACGAACCCTGCTGCCGGCCGGCGGTGCTCACGTCGAACAGGCCCAGCGGCTGTCCGTTCTGCTCCAGCTCGTACTCGACCTCCGGAATCAGCGCCATCGGCTCCGGCCGGGCCAGGTAAATGCCGCCGTCCTGCAGTTCGCCGCCGTCCAAGACTGCCACCGGAACTAAGCGGCTGGCCTTGGGCTTACCCGCGTCGCCGGTCCACTCAAGCACAGCGATCGAGCGCAATTCGGGCGTGCCCTTGTCGGTCTTGCTCACTTTGCCCACGTATTGCGCCGCGCAGGGCAGCGTGGCGACGAGAGTAGCCGCGACAAGCAGCAGCGGCCGCCCACCCTTGCCGAAAAAATCCGCCGCGGCGCACGGCAAGGATGGGGCACCCTCCTTTACACGCTGCACGGACGTTCGTTTTATCAACAAGCTTTCCACCTTGCGCAATGACATCTGCCGCCCGCGTCGGGAATAATCGAACCTGATGGCTACTCCCTTTACCATACGAGGAATTTCTCCATGCCGCTAAACCAGAAGGTGGAACTGAACCAGAAGGTCCCCGACTTTACCCTCCAGACCGACGAGGACAAGTCCACCAGCCTCTCCGCCTACGCCGGCAAGCCGGTGATTCTGTTCTTCTACCCCCGCGCCGACACCCCCGGCTGCACCATTGAGGCCTGCGGTTTCCGCGACGCCTTCAAAAAGCTCCAAGCCGCCGGCGCCGTGGTGCTGGGCATCAGCCGCGACACGCCCAAGGCCCAGGCCAAGTTCCGCGCCAAGTACCAGCTGCCCTACACGCTCCTTGCTGATGTAGACGAGAAAGTCTGCAATCTGTTTGGCGTGCTGAAGGAAAAGAACATGTACGGGAAGAAAGTGTGGGGCATTGAGCGGACCACCTTTGTGATCGGCCCCGACCAGACGCTGCTGCACATCTTCCCCAAGGTCACGCCCGAGGGCCACGCCGAGCAGGTGTTGGAACTGCTTAAGGAATGGAACAAGACGCACAAATAGCCGGAATGCCAAGCCGCGTTGACCATTCGTCTACAGGAGCTCCGTTGGTCCGGCAGCAATCCTCCGTGCCCCGTCCTTCCGCAGTCGCATCGCGGAAGGGCGGGAAGCCACGAACCTCAACCGGAGGCGAATTGAAAGCGACTCCTGGCCAGCTCATTCCTCGCGCCTTCTTTGAAGATCCGCCCGAGCAGGTGGCTCCGCGGCTGCTGGGGAAAATCCTGGTCCATCGGATCGACAGCGAGACCGGCACGAACTACCTCGCCGGCCGCATCGTCGAAGTGGAGGCCTACCTGGGCCCCCACAACCTCCCGCCCGACCCCGCGGCCCACACCTATCGCGGCCCCACGCCACGCAACCAGGTCATCTTCGGCCCCGCGGGCCACGCCTATGTGTACGCCATCTACGGCAAGTACTTCTGCATGAATGTCTCCTGTGAGCAGGAGGGCCAGGCAGGCTGCGTGCTGGTGCGGGCGCTCGAGCCATTGCATGGAGCGGACCTGATGGCGCATAACCGGGGATTGGAGCCCGGCGCGCCCGCTCGTATGCTTACCAGCGGTCCAGGGCGGCTGTGCCAGGCGCTGGGGCTCACCCGTCCGCTCCACAACGGCCTTGACCTCACCGATCCCGCCTCGCCGCTGCAACTCCGCGACGACGGCGATGCTGCCTGCGAGGTGCTCATCACGGCCCGCATCGGCATTAACGTGGCCATCGACTTGCCGCTGCGCTTCGTCCTGCGCGGACACCACTGCGTCTCCGGGCCCAGCCCGATGCGGTAACGGCGCTGGCGGCGCGGCCGGCAATCCTCTCAAAATCACGCTGAATGCCCTCAAAATCTCTCGCCGCACCCAAAAACCTTCAGCCAAACTTAAAGCGCGCTTGCTAGGATGGTCTCGATGCTTGCAAACTCCCGCCCCACCAGGAGAACCCCAGCGTGAAACCATCCCTGTTGTCCCTGCACCTTGCAGCAGCCATGGCCATGGCTGCCGGCCTTGCCCTCACCGCCGCAGCCCAGGCCCCGCCGGCCGCACCTCCGCCCGGTGGTGCGCCACCCGCCCATGAACACAGCTTCCCCAAGCCCACCAACCTCAAGGTGCTGCCCAAGACCATGACCGGCGAGCAGCTCCACGAGCTGATGCACAAGTGGGCCGGGTCGCTGGGCACGCACTGCGACCACTGCCACACCACCGACCCCAAGAATCTTGATGAGCACGGCCATCCGCGCTTCAACTTTCCCGACGACTCCAAGCCCGAAAAGCTGACCGCGCGCACCATGTACAAGATGACTGCGGAGATCAACAAGAATTACGTGTCCAAGCTTCCCCACGCCGACGAGCCGGTCACCTGCGCCACCTGCCATCGCGGCCACGAGAAGCCGGAGCACTTCGTGATTCCCGACCCCGAGCACGGCGGCCAGCATCCGCCACCCGGGCCGCCGCCCAGCGGACGCTGAGCCAATCCAGTCGCCCCGGCCGGGCTCCAGCTTTTCCAGGCAGTCAGGCTCCGTGCCCCATCCTTTAGCTTTTTTTCTGGCGAAAGGGTGGGAAGCCCGAACCCTATCCTGCGAAATTTCTGAATCAGCGCACCAGAGACCGGCTCAGGGCTTCCAGACGAATGTAGCCACCGCGCCTGCCTGCAGCGTGGTGGCCGCCGTCTTGCCGTGGAAGCGGATGCCGAGCTCCTGGCTTGCCGTTCCGCTGTTCAGCGTGTAGAGCACGATCGATCCATCCGGGTTGCGGAAGGCCACGTCCTTCAGGCTGCTCCCAGCCGGCTCGTCCGATGCGATGCGCACCGCGCCCGGCAGCAGAAACTTGCTGGCGTGGCCCAGCACATAGTAGTCGAGCTCCGGCCTCACCACAGGCTTTGCCGGGTCGCTCAGGTCGATCGTCACGAGGCCCCGGCAGGTGTCGCATCCGCCCACCACCGGGCCGTGATTCTGGTCCGTGGCCAGCGCCCACAGCACATAGCTGCGCGACCAGTTGCGCGTCACCGCGATCAGCTCCGCTGCTTCCTCCGCAAAGACGTTGCCCTTCTGCCAGGTTCCGCCGCTCGACTCGGTCACCCACTGGTCCTTGTCGGGAAACTCCTCATGATTTTTGGTCATCACCGCGGGGTCGCCGCCGTAGTGGTGCCAGGCTGTGCCGGCGGCCAGCGCGCCGGCCTTGGGGTCCTTGAGCACTGTCTCGGGATAGTCGGGCCGGTCCCAGTTGTGATCGTAGGCCATCACCTTCGGACTCAGATGCGCGGCTGCCAGCGCCGGCCCCAGCGCCTCGCCGAAGAATTTGGCCTGCTCGTCGGCCAGCATCTGCATGCCGCTGTAGGTGGGCGGCGCAT
>Ga0182030_10010820_pt1 | contig 18477 bp, 10 predicted proteins | sample 812S3MmetaG_FD_121299 | JGI IMG/M metagenome (GOLD analysis project Ga0182030, IMG submission 121299) | Permafrost microbial communities from Stordalen Mire, Sweden - 812S3M metaG (Illumina Assembly) | ecosystem: Environmental > Terrestrial > Soil > Wetlands > Permafrost | place: Sweden...
ACCCCTGCACGACGGGCTGAAAGAAGGGAAACTGATTGACCTCCAAGTGATTCCGCTCGAGTTGTTTCTTGATGCGGTCGATCGTAGCGTCGGTCCAGTACTCGTCGACGTCTTTGCGGGAATTGGCAATCAGTTCTATGGTCTCGAACCCGAGGCTGCCGATAATGTCGATGGCTTCCTCGGGGTGAGCGCCCGGACCGAGACTATGGAAATTCCAGCTCACAGACCCGATTTTAGCTCGCCGTTTGCCGTCAGCGCCTCCCTGGAAAGCGGGTGGGACGGGCGACGCCGAAAACGAGGCACTCGCACTTGCGATCAATGAACAACTCCCCAGACCTAAAGCCGATATGAATTCGCGACGTTGCATGGTTTTTCTCCTTTGTTGTATTACTGCCGTCTTGGCGGGTGGCGGTGGCCCGCGCTTTTTCAGTGTCGCGTAGGCCAAGCCGCCCCCTACGCAGCTTGCGGCACAGATACCCCGAGTTTCGATCGAGACCATCCTCAGGGCTTGGGCGCGTGAAAGGCAAACTGGCCGGACGCTACTTCGAACACCAGGGCTGAACCTTCCTGCCGCAGGTAACGAACGCCCTCCGCCTGGGAAACGGGCCGGCCGCTTTCGGTAACGTGCTCCAGCGAGTTACCGGGCAAGAAAACCGTGGCAGAGGCGTTGGCCGGAATCCGGACTGTCAACTCGAAACCGGCATCGTCGCGCTTCCAACTGCTCTCAACCCTGCCTCGCACCGTGTCGTGCCACGCTTTCACCCAAGTCACATCGCCGACCGGCTGGGGCTTGATGGTAATGCGATCGAAATCCGCTTCGATCCCTGCCAAGCCAGCGTAAAACCACTCTTCAATGTGGCCAAGCATGCAGTGGTTCTGCGACGAAGCGGGGTCTGCGTCCCAGGCTTCGGTGAGCGAGGTGGCGCCCCGCGCAAGTTGCGCGCCGTAACTGGGGGGGTCAGTGCGATTGGTCATGGCGAAAAGCAGGTCGGAGCGTCCCCCGTCGAGGAGCGCACGGACAAGGTAATGGTAGCCGATGTCGCCGGCGGTCTGCTGATTGCCGCGGCGCGTCACGTCGTTGATCAGGGCTTTTAGGACGCGCGCACGTTCTCCGTTCGGACATAGGTCCATGACCAGCGGCATGGCTTGTGCGGTCTGGCTTCCCGTAGCGTATTGCCCCGTTTTCGGATCCAAAAAGCTGCGATTAAACGCCTCCTTGACGCGCTCCGCAAGCGCGGCGTACCGATCGGCGGCTGCCTCGTGCCCCAGCAGACGGCTCGCCTGCTCCATTACGCGCAGATCCTGATAATACGTGGCCGTTGCCGTCACCCCCAGCGGGGTGAGCTTCGAAACCCCCGGCTCCCCGGGTCCGATATCATACCAATCGCCCAGCCCGTAGGAGATGATATAGTTTTGCGCCTTATTTCCCAGATAGTCAATGTATCGAGCCATGGCCGGCAGGCTCTCTTCGAGAGTGCGCCGGTCGCCGTATTTCCGGTACAACCACCAGGGGACCATCACCATCGCGCTTCCCCATTCCGGAGAATCCCCGAATCCGTAGGCGTGGACCGCATAGTTGGGCGCGGTGTCAGGGATAAGCCCCTCGACGGTCTGCGCATCTCGCATGTCGCGTGCGATTTTGGGGAAGTACGACGCGAGGTCGTAATCGAACCCGATGCTGGACGCCATCAAGTAAGGCACTTCCAGCCAACCGAGTTTCTCGCGGTGCGGGCAGTCGGTGACCACGCTCTGCAGGTTACTGCGCACCGCCGCGTCGATCAGTTTGTGGATACGGTTGAATAGCGGGTTCGAGCAGGTAAACCCGCCGGCCTGGGGCGCCGAAGAGTAAAGGAACTGCCCCTCCAGAGCGGTTACTTCGGCATCACCTTCCACCTGGACGTAGCGGAAACCATAATAGGAAAAGCGGGGATGCCAGGTCTCCGGGCCGCCGCCCTTCAACGTGTAGGAGAAATACTCGGGGCCACCTGAGCTTCTTTGGGTAACGAAGCCCTTGCCATCAAGCAGCTCTCCAGGGGTGAGGCGTACCTGAGCTCCGGCCTTACCGCGCACGGTAATCTGCGGCCAGCCAGCGAAATTCTGGCCGAGGTCGTAAACATGAATTCCCGGTGCAGGCTCGCTGATTTTCTCAGGGGGAAAGACTTGCATCACTTTGATGGGCGGCTGTGATTGGGAAAACAGGCGCTCCGTCGAATCATCTACGATCTCGGCCGCCTCCCAGCCCTGCTCGGCGAAACCGGGCTCGTTCCATCCCGGCTGCTCCTGGCGAGCGTCATAATCCTCCCCGCCATATATGCAAGAGAAGCGGGTGGCGCTGGGCGCGGCTTTCCAGTTTCCATCCGAGACGATGGCTTGCGTTGTGCCATCATCGTACTCGATGCGAAGATGCAGGATGAATTTGGGGCGGCCAAAACTTCCGGTAAACTTGACGTAGCGGCCGCCCGCCACATTATACATGCCGTTCCCCAGGAGCACGCCGACGGCGTTGGCTCCTGGGCGCAGGAAATCTTCAACGTCGTAAGTCGCGTATAAATTCGTGCGGCGATAGTTGGTCCAGCCGGGTTCCAAAACGTGGTCGCCCACTTTGCGGCCATTGAGATACAGCTCGAAGAACCCTAACCCGCAGACGTATGCCGTGGCGCGACTTATGTTGCGCTTGAGCGCGAATTCCCGTCGAAACATGGGCAGCGGGCCGGAGTTAATGGCGGTGCGACTCCAGGCGACCCAAGTTGCCTGCCAGTCTTCGGGCTTCAGGATTCCCATGGACCAGCTTGCCGCGGCGCTCCATTCCGATGGATTGCTGTTCTTATGCCATGCCCGTACTTTCCAGTAGCAGCGCTGGTGGGACAAGAGCGGCTTGCCCGCATATAGGATGTTAAGGCTCTCGCCGCTTGCCACCTTGCCGCTGTCCCACAGGTCCGTCTGTCCACCTTCGAGCGCTGCCGGCGAGGAAGCCACGAGTATCTGGTAGGCAGATTGCGACTGAGCCCGCTCCAAAGACGCGAGTGTCCAACTGAGACGCGGCTGCACAGCGTCGATCCCGCGCGGTTCAACCCGATACTCACAACGGAGGTTTGCTGGTGTGACACCCGGCGACGCCAGGAGCGCCAACAGGAAAAGAGCAGTCATTGAACCTCCTTCCACGGCGGCCACGAGTGCCCGGTTGGCACGTCATCATGGTCCTGAGAAGGGTGGTGAGAGCACATTGCCCCGCCAGAAGACAATCGACCCAAACCCCTAGTGGAATTTCTTCACAGATTCCAAGAACTGTTTGGCCGTGCGATCAAGGTTTTCGACGGCTCCCCTCCCTAGCGGCGCCAAAGTGCGCCAGAGGTTAGACAATGTCTTCGCTCTTCGCGTCCCATCGTACCGCTCGCTTCTGGTGATAGGAAGCGATCGACATCTGGCAAGCGATGGCTGAGCGGTAACCGATTTCAAACGGGCAGTTGGGTTTTTTCCGGCTGCGCATACAATCGAAGAAGTTCTGCATATGTTGATCGGTAGCCTCGAAGTATCCATGCGACTGTCCTCCTTGCACCGGAACCGAGGAGAGGGTTTCAACGCCACGGCCCTCGCCACCTTCGGGCAGGTAGCGCACCTGGTCGCCTTCATTCCGCGCGATCATCCCTTTCGTGCCCAGCAGCATGTCATGGCCTTCGCCGTAGAAATCGTTTCCAAACATGGAATTCCACGTGAACAGGACATCCCCTTGCAGCATCGAGACGTCGATGGTGTCAGGCACCTGCATCTTGGGGGAGAGGAGGTTGGCGCCCGTCATGGTGACGCTGTCGGGTATCTTGAAATCCATCAGTTTGTACCAGAAGCCCACTTGGTGGACCATGTTCTCATATACGTTGCTGCCGTCGTAATCCCAGTAGAAGCGCCAATTAATATAGCGCTGCGGGTCGAAGGCATGAGCAGGGGTTGTCTCGCCCTCGAAAGCCTTCCAATCCACGTGCTCCGGATTGCAATCGGCAGGGATTTCGCGCGTCCATCCGCCGTAGGGCGCATTGCGGTAGTGATGGGTGTGCAACTGGGTGATAACGCCCATCTTTTCGGGGGTGACCAAGTCTCGAATCCTGGCAAAGCCTGGAGTGCTGGTCGATTGGATCCCAACCTGAACCACGCGGTCCGACGTCTCGAAAGCCTTCTTCATGCGGCGCGCGTGGCCGGGATTGAAGGCCATGGTCTTTTCCTGGTAAACGTCTTTACCCGCCTCGATGGCGGGAACAAAATGCAGAGCATGCAGGTGCTGGGGTGTGGCGATCAGGACCGCGTCAATGGACTTGTCGTCGAGTAACTGGCGGAAATCCTTATAGGTCTTGATGGATGGAACAATAGCCTTCACTTCGTCGAGGCGTCGAGTATAGACATCCGCCACTCCAACCGCTTCGACGTTGGGGCAGCGAATGGCTGCATGAAAGATCTCCTGGCCGCGGTCACCCCCGCCGATCAAGCCAATGCGGATGCGATCGTTGGCTCCCAGCACACGGCTGGAAGGGAAGAATCCGGAAGCAACCACGGCAGCCGAGCCGCCCAGCGTTTGCTTGATAAAAGTGCGCCGACTTGACATAGAATCGCTCCTTCTCGGGATGGGAAATAACATCTTGTTGGGTGATTGTTCTAAAATCACTGGGTTGTACGAACGGGGCGTCGCCTTAGACTGGTGGTCCCGCAAGCAGTGGAGCCAAGGCTCAGACCCCGCCTATCCTGAAACGGGGCCACCCTCTGGCTCGGCATGGGCTTCTCCAGGTCCAAGCCTACCCACGCCATGAGGGTTCAGACCTTACGCGCATGGCCATCTTGGACTCTATCACCCGGAGATGGAGAGTCAAGAGGTAATTTCAAATTTCAACATTAGCATTTTACTGTGTGAAATTACCTCCAACTATTGCGCCCATGTTGCGCTTTGCCGCCTTCGGCAGCTCTGCGGATTTCCACTCCCGAAAGGCAGTTGCGACCCGGCCGCTCACACCCTATGATGGTGGATGAAGGAGCCGTGGGACTTGAAAAAAGCGTTGATCCTGAGCATTGCCTCTCTGGTCCTGGCGGTATTTTCCGGCGCGGTCGGGGGTTGCCGGCAGTCTCCCCCCGGTCCTCAATCAATCTTTGAAGAAGCTCAGCGCGCATTGAGTGCCCATGACTACCTGAAGGCAGAGCAGGGATTCCGCGAGGTCATCAGAATCGACCCGGGCTCGGCGGCAGCGTATGCCGATCTGGGCGTGGTGTACATGCGAAGGAACGAGTATGGCCGGGCCATTGAAGCTTTCAAGAATGCCAAGAGACTCGCACCCCACGTGACGGGACTTGACCTGAATCTGGGCCTGGCCTATTACCACCAAAACGACTTTGCCGAAGCCATTCCACCCTTTACGCGTGTTCTTCAGTCCGATCCCGGCCAAGCGCAAGCGCGCTATTTGCTCGGCATGAGCTACTTCCTGACCGATGATTTTGAGCACACGGTGGCGACGCTCGATCCACTCCTCAACAGTCAAAAGGCGAATTTGGATTTTTTATATGTGCTGGGTATCGCTTATGGAAGGCTCAAGCGCCAAGAGGAATCCACCCGGACCTTCGAGCAGTTGGTCCGCGTGGGCGGTGACTCGGCCCAACTGCACCTGCTGATGGGCAAGGCTCACCTTGATCTCTCGGAAATCTCTCTCGCCCAGAGCGAACTGGAGAAAGCCGTGGCCCGTGACCCCAAGTTGCATTTTGCCCACTACAACCTCGGAGTGGTTTACCAGAAACAAGGCAAGCTGGATCAGGCGTCGGCACAGTACAAAGAGGAAATGTTGCTTACTCCCGACGACCCGGGGAGTACGGAGAACCTGGGCTTGGTGTACCTTGAACAAGGCAATCCGGATGAGGCCCTCGCGATCCTCCGTCAAGCGCTCAAGATTGATCCCAAGCTCTACAAATCGCTGGATGGGATGGGCAAGGCTTATCTGCTTAAGGGCCAACCCGAGCAAGCCATACCCTATTTCCAGCGCGCCTTGGTCCTCGCCCCGGACAGTGCCAAGATGCATTTCCAATTAGGCCAGGCTTACCTGAAAACCGGAAAACGCGAGAAAGCGCAGAAGGAAATCAACGAGGCAGGGCGCTTGCAGGCAGAAGTTCGAAAAAAGTTTGAAGACACCGTCTCGGGAAAGTTACCCGCTCCACAGGCTCCGGGCGAGGTGCCGTGAGTGCGCCTGGAACCGGGCGGGTGGAAGGCGGCGTTCGGATTTCTCACCACGGGTTTAGGTGGGCGGGGCTAAACAGGCTGCGGAAAAACCCCACGCCGTGGATAACCACCCCGGCGCCCAAGGCGCCACCCCTCCTGAATCAGGAGGGGAGTTGTTAAAAACGCTCCCCTCCTCAGATGAGGAGGGGTGGCGCGCCGCGCGCCGAGGTGGTGCAGACAAGGGGACAAAGGGGTAACGTTGATAAGGACAGCGCCAACACGTTTTTCCGCAGCTTATAAAGTCCCGTCCTTCCGGTAGCCCAATCCATGTATGGCGAGAAATGCGCCTCAGCGGAATTGCCCGGCCTTGACGATGCCGCGCCCTTCCTGAATTGTCACGAACTGGTCCGCCTCGATGCTCCCCACCTTTTCGACTATGCCATTGGGCCATCGGACTTCAATCTGCTCCGCTTTCTTCACGGGTCCCAGGCCGAAATGCTGCCGGAGGTCGCTTTGCGAGATATAGCTTGAACCGCTGAGCACCTCACGGATCTGCCGTCGCCCGCCCGCTGTCACTGCTATGCGGGCGCCGATAGCGGTGCGGTTCGAGCGCGTGCCGACGACCTTTATTGAGAGCCAGTGATTCCCGCTGTGGTTCTCGTTGCGCAGCAACGAAGGCGGTTCACCCTGATTCATGATCAGGATATCAATGTTCCCGTCGTTGTCGAAATCGCCGAATGCGCAGCCGCGGCTGGCGTGGGGATCGAGGACGGCGGGACCACAGAGATCCGAGACCTCCTCAAAGCTTCCGTTTCCCAGGTTGCGATAGACCACGCGCTGAGTTCTGAACTTGTAGTCGGGATGGACCTTTTCGACTTCGGGGTAAACGGTTCCCGTGACATGGAAGATATCCAACCAGCCGTCATTGTCCAGGTCGACGAAACCGGCTCCCCAGCATACGTACCGCGTATTGACAGCCAACCCGGCGGCGGAGGTCAGGTCGTCGAAGAACTCACCCTTCAGGTTGCGATAAAGAATAGGTGTGTCGTCGCTAAAATGGGTAAGGAAAAGGTCGAGATAGCCATCGCCGTCGTAATCTCCCACGCCGACGCCCATGTTGGCTTGTTCCCGGCCGTCGCCATTGACCGCCACGCCGGATTCCATGGCGCATTCGGTGAAGGTCCCGTCATGATTATTGCGAAACAGGAGGTTGGGAGTCGAATCGCAGGCCACGAAAAGATCCGGCCAGCCGTCGTTGTTATAGTCAAACGCCAGCGCGGTCAAGCCATAGCGCCCACCTGGCTGCAAGACACCGGCTTTTTCCGAGACCTCGGTAAACGTTCCGTCACCGTTGTTATGGTAGAGCGAACAAAACTCCTTCTTCAGGCCCAGCGGACCGCAGTTGACAGGCACGCCTCTATACTGGCAATACCGATTGGCGCCGCCGACGGGGGTGGTGGCCAAATCCATGTCAATGTAGCGCGAGACAAATAAATCCAGGTGACCATCGCGATCGTAATCAACAAACGTGCATCCCGAGCCATAGCGCGTGGACTTTGGCTCGAGCCCCGCCTTCCCGGTGACGTCGGTAAACGTTCCATCGCCGTTGTTGTGATACAAAACGTTCTTGCCATAGTAGGTCAGGAACAGGTCGTCGTTCCCGTCGTTATCGTAGTCTCCGATGCACACGCCGTAGCCCCAGCCGGTGTGGCGGAGCCCCGCCTTCCCGGTCACGTCGGTGAAGGTGCCATCGCGATTGTTGTGATAAAGGTGGTTCGTAGGTTCTTGGCCGGGAGGGAATCCCTCGAGCTTCGTGCCGTTCAGCAGGAAGATATCGAGCCAGCCATCCTGGTCGTAGTCGTAGAAGGCGATTCCGGCGCCATTAGCCTCCACAATGTATTTCTTTGCATACTCCTCTCCGTAAATGAGGGGAGTGGTAAGGCCGGCGCGCGACGCCACGTCAGTGAAAGTAACGGGAAAGGGCAGGCCGGAAAACTTCGGCCGGGGGGCCGCCCGAACGCCCCGCGCAGCCATACCCTGCGCACCCAAGCGATAGGGGTTGGCCAGAAAAGCTCCTGCGGAGCCCAGAGTTTTGAGGAAATTTCGACGTGTCGCGCGCATGGTAGGAAATATTACAGTACAAGTTTACCTTACTGCCTTCGTTGCGCCTACGAAATTCATGAGGTGAAGAATCCGGCGGACGGGCAATCCCATGGGGTGCTCGGCGGTGGGGAGTGGTGTCATTTTGGATGTAGCACGGGTGTCCCTCCCGTGAACGGTCACGGCCAGGATGGCCGTGCCACAGCAAATGACACCACTACCCGGCGATGCATTATTGCCTCCACCAAGAAGCCGCGGGGTGTAAACTGCTGTGGCTCAGGATTCCAACATGGAAACCCTGGGCGAGGATACGTGGAGGTCGTAATGAATCGCCGGGATTTTATGGGAAGCATGGCAGCGGCTGCCACCGTGGGACCGATTCTGAAAATGCCGCTGCCCATCGGCAGCAGCACAAGGGTGCAGCTCCCGCGCGCCGCTTGGATCGAGAAGGGGCTGATTGACGCGGGAGGAAGCCACGAGCCTTACATCTTTGTGATTCGCCGCGGCGGCGAATCGCTCAATGCCCGCAAGGAGTACGAATGGAACCAGAGTGAAGAGCTGATTCGCACGCTCCACGAGCAGGGCATCGAAGTGTTTCACACCCACCTCTACAAAGGCTTCGGCATGGCGGCAGAGGCGCCGGAAATGGAGGACGCCCGGCGCACTGCGGCCATCGTTCATCGCTACGGTATGAAAGTGGATAGTTACATCCAATGGAATACCATGATGTATGAGACCTTCTTTGCCGAAGAACCACGCGCCAAGGATTGGATTCAGCGCGACGTCAGCGGGCTACCCATCTTGCTGGCCTACGGCTATCAGCAGTCGTATCGCTACCGGCCGTGCTTTACCCACCAGGAGTATTTGGACTACCTCAAGAAGATCGTTCGCTACGCCGTGGAAGAAGTCCAGACGGACTTCATCCATTTCGACAATTTCGACCTCAACCCGGAGCCTGATTCCTGCCACTGCCCGGCATGTGTGGAGGGGTTCCGTGACTTTCTGCGAGCGAAATATCCCCCGGAGAAGCGCCACGAGCGGTTCGGCTTCGAAAATGTCGATTACGTAAATCCTCCGCAGTGGAACCGTCAGAATCCGCCGCAGAAGATGGCCATCATCTTCGACCCCGCCATTCAGGAATGGATCGATTTCCGCTGCCAGGTCATGGCCGATGCGCTGCGCCAGATGGCGGAGTATGCGCGGTCGCTAAACCCCCACGTGGCCATTGAAATCAATCCGCATGGTATCACCGGCGGAAACCGCGCCTGGGAAAATGCCATCGACCACGCGCGCCTGTTGACCTCCACCGATGTCTTCTGGACGGAGGAAGAGAATCCCTGCGTTTACCTGCCGGACGGCCGCCTGATCAGCAAGATCCGGAGCTACAAGCTGGCGCGCGCATTTCATAATATCCTGCTGGCTTACATTACCGACAACCCTGTCGCCATGGGTGAGAGCCTGGCCTTCAATCAGACGCTGGGCTTCGCCGGCACGGCGCCTATTCCGCCGGCGATGCTGCAATACGTGGCCTTTTACCGGAAAAACCGCGAGCTCTACCTGGGCACAGAGGATGTGGCCACGGTGGGTGTGCTGCGGTCGCACGCTTCGCTCACCCACCACCACGCGCGCGCGCAGCTCAGCGCGATTCTCACTGAGCAAGCTCTGATCCAGTCACGCGTGCCGTTCCACCTGATATTCGATGAGTCGATGCCCGATCTCACGAAACTCCGCGTGCTGATCCTGCCGGATTCGGAATGCCTCTCGAACGAACAGTTGGCCCACATTCGCACATTTGTCGAAAACGGCGGCGGCCTGGTGGCGATCGGCCAAGCGGGTCTCTACGACGAGTGGCGCCGTCTGCGCGTCCAGCCGGGCTTGAAGGGATTGGCCGAAGGGCAACCGCCGGCCCACGACTACGAGGAGCAGGTTGAGGAAACCGCGGCGCCCTCGGGATCAGTGCAACGGAATCAGGCCGGAAAGGGAAGAGTGGTTTACATTCCCGGGGTGGAATATGACGGGCCTCTTCCCGAAGCTGAAGCATACTTCAATATCAGCAATCGCTTCTGGAAACGGCCCAAGAACTGGGAGCAGATCATTGACGCCGTCCGCTGGGCGGCGAACGATGACCCACCCCTGCAAGTCGCCGGGCCGGATTTCCTGGTGGCCAATCTCGTCGAGCAAGCGGCGCGGCAGCGGAGACTGATCCATCTGGTGAACTATGATGCGCAGAATACCCGCTCGATTTCGTCCGTGCGGGTGACCTGCGCCGTTCCCAACGGCAAAGTGGCGAAGGACGTGAGCCTGTATGAGGTCGAGGGCGATTCGCCTCAGGCGCTCAGCTTCACGCCCGAGCCCGCAGGGGTCTCATTCACGATTCCCGAGATGAAAATCTACGCGGTCATCGCGGTCAGTTGGTAGTTTCGTGGGCAGGTATTCACCATGGACAGAAGAGAATTCCTGGAATCATTAGCGGCAGTTCCGGCGGCCGCCCCGCTCGCCGCACGTTCGACGCCGACGGAACCAGCCGGCGCTACTCTACCGCGCAGTTCGGCTGAAACGACATTGCCGGGGGCGGGGCCACGGATCCGTGAGAACTTCAATCGCGGCTGGCGGTTTGCCCGGCAGTCGCAGGGAACCGGCGCGTTGGGTTCATTCGACCGGCAGAATGAGGCGGCCGCCCAGGTCGAGCCGCGCTTTCTCCAAGCCTACCTCGCTGAATACGACGACGCCGGTTGGGAAGCCATCAACCTGCCTCATACCTGGAACGCCTTCGATTCCATGGATGAGGTGCCTGGCTACTGGCGGGGGATCGGCTGGTATCGGAAGCACTTCAAGCTGGCCAGCCGGCATTCCGGCAAGGCGGTTTTTCTGGAATTCGAAGGCGCCAGCAGTGTCGCGGAATTCTGGCTCAATGGCCAGCGCGTGGGCGAGCACAAGGGCGGATATACCAGCTTTGAAATGGATGTAACCGACTATGCGAAATTTGGGGACGCGGATAACGTTCTGACGGTGAAAGTTGACAACCTGTTTCGCGACACCCTGCCGCCCACGGTCAAGACCGACTACACCTTCTACGGCGGGATCTATCGTGACGTCTGGCTGCGCATATCTGAGCCCACGTACGTCTCCGACGTGTTCTGGTCAACCCCCAGCGTGAGCGAGCAGGGGGCGGAGATCAGACTGCAATCCCGGGTGGTGAATAAAGCGCCGCAGGCCGTGGAACTAACCCTGGTGCATGAGGTGTTTGACCCGCACGGCAGCTTGGTCAAGAGCCTGTCAACTACCGTCGAGATTCCGCCTCGCCAGGATCGAGAGATCACGCAGGATGGCGGCACCGTGATCAACCCTCTCCTCTGGTCTCCGGACTCTCCCCACCTCTACCGCATTCGGACCAGTCTGCTCGCCGGGGTTCGCCCCGTGGACACCCTCGAGAATCCCCTGGGCTTCCGGTGGTTTAAGTTCGATGCGCAGAGAGGCTTCTTTCTGAATGGGAAACGCGTGCAGTTGCAGGGGACAAACTGGCACCAGGTGTATCCGGGAATGGGGAACGCCCTGCCCAATTCCCGCCACGTGAAGGACATGGAAATCATTCGGGCGATGGGCGTGAACTTCTGGAGGACCTCGCATTACCCGCACGACCCGGCCACCATGGAAGCCTCCGACCGCCTGGGCCTGATGGTGTGGGAGGAACTTCCCATCAACAAGGAAATCGGCAATCCGCCGGAGTACATCGCCAATTGCCTGACCATGGCGGAGGAGATGATCCGCCGGGACCACAACCATCCAAGCATCATGGTGTGGGGTATTGCCGGCGAGGTGAATGCTCCCTTATCGGTCGCAACAAAGGTGGTTGCCGCGGTTGCCGAGCGGTATCGCCACCTCGATCCCTCGCGGCCCGTAGGCATGCACGCACCTCGCGGCGACGAAATGGAAGCGCTGGTGGATGTGGTGGGGTTGGGTGTAGGGAAGGAAGCCGATGATCAACACCGCCGGTTTCCCAACCGCCCCTATCTCACAGCGGAGTATGCGGCCTCCACCATGGGACGCGGCATTTACGGCGGCGGACCGGAGAGCGAAGACCTGGCCTGCAAGAACCACGAGGAGTACTTGCGCCAGTTGAACCTGCGCCCCTGGATGGCCGGCGGCGTCATCTGGCATCAGTTTGACTACGAGGGCGAGACCTACGACACTGTCATTCCTCACGTTGTCAGCTTCGGCATGGGCGATCTGTGGCGAATCCCCAAAGATGTTTATTACTTTTATCAAAGCCAGTGGACCGCCAAGCCCATGGTCCACATAATGGGCCATTGGACGTGGCCGGGAGAGGAAGGCCAGGCGCGCAGCGTGAAGGTTTTCAGCAACGCCCGGGAAGTGGAACTCTTCCTCAACGGCAAGTCGCTCGGAACCAGGTCCGATGCGAGCGCGGCGGGACTTGCGCATCCTCCACGCGTGTGGACCGTCGCTTATCAGCCGGGGACTCTCAAGGCGGTGGCGCGGCATGAGGGGAAGGAGATCAGCGACGAGCGCCAAACCGCCGGCGCGCCCCACCGCCTCGTGCTTGAAGCCGATGCGCGGGAACTTGCATCCGGGAACCTGGAGAGCATTGCCTACCTGACGGTGCGGGTCGTGGACGAGAACGGCACGTTGGTGCCTTGGGCGGAGGTCCCCATCACCTTCACCTCCGCCGGGCCTGGTGAACTTCGGCGGCAAACCTGGCTCGGGCACGGGGCCGGATGGACGCTCGACTCCGTTGCCGGCATGGCACGGATGGCTTTCCAGGCCACGGACCGCACCGGCCACGCCACCATCAGCGCTTACTCCCCGGGCCTGCGGATGGGAAGGATTGAGATCGCTGTGCAGGCGCCCGGTAAGCCGGATGAGATGGAATATAAGGAGAAGTTTGAAAACGACGAGCCGTAGGCGCAGTTGCCACCAGTCAATGGATGCGTGATTCCGTGCCAGGACACCGCCAAAGTCTAATGCGGTTGAAAGGGACCCCTCACCTGCCCTCCTCCGTCGGGCACCCTCTCCCCTGGGGAGAGGGCTGTGATTTTGGTTTCTCTCCCTCTCCCGTGGGGAGAGGGGGGACCGCAAGGCGGGGGGTGAGGGGTTTCTTCGCAGGTGATGCATTCACGGCCATGGAGGTATCTGGCGCCGGTAGTGTCGCAGTTTGAATTTTGATCGTAGGCGGTTGGCAGATGAATTGCCGAATAGATCCAACTTTTACGTAGCTTAGCGGAGCCGTTTCTATCCAGTGTTGCAGTTCTGGTGCCAAGTTCTCCACGAGGGCTTTTGCGGAAGTCTTCGATAGTAACGTGCCCCAAATACACCTCAGTGAACTTCATGGGTCTCCGGCTCACGGCCGGCTGTGTCTCGCCATCGATGTCATAGACGAACACGCACATCCACTGCTCGCGTGCCCCATGTGTATCAACGGCCCCTCCCGGCTTCCTCGTAGTTTTGATCTCAACGCCTTCAACCCCTGATTGTATGCAATCGTTTGGATACACTCCCTGGACGAGCAGATCAGGGTGTCCGTTAAAATACTTGTTCGGCACGAGTGTTCGTGAATGTATGGCAAGGCTGGCAGTGAGCATATCAGAGAGAAGTCCAGACATAATCGCGGGGCGGAGCATGTCATCCAAGCGTTGCAATCCCTTGCTCAGCAGTAGGATATTCACGTCATAAAAGAAGTCGTAAACGTCCTGCATCGCCAACTGAAAATCGATGAGGCGAAGTTCAAAGGGCGGATTCGCGTGTGGGTTAAACTTTTCGGGTTCCGCTTGGCTTCGGACTATAGGAACGCTTCGCATTGTTGTCTGTGATTTGCAGTGAAGCTAGTCGCTCAAAAGCTTGCTTCCCCATGGCAAAGTATTGTCGGTCAGAATCAGTACCGATAGCGTGATGGCCAACGGCTTCTGCCGCCGCCAAGGTAGAACCCGATCCAGCAAACGGATCGTAGATGATCCCGATTCCCAGGGGCAGTGACGCTTTAACCAGCTTGCGCAGGAAGCGCTGAGGCTTCAGCGACGGATGCGGAGCGATGTCCTTCTCAGGACTGCGGGTGGGCGAACATTGAATTACATCTTTAAAGGGTTCTTCTTCCGAGAGGCGATGAAGGGCACCGGCTCCCCATTCGCGTAGGTTTCTAGACACGGTCCCATGGAATGGCTTGCGGAAGACTCCCCACGGTTCCCAACATGATCTCGGCATTACAGTGACCTCTGGAAAGTCTTGCTCGGCGCCCTTCGGGCGGTCTCCACCTCGAAGTGTCTGTACCAGGCGGATTATCTCACCGCGTTTCTGAAATCCAGCTTCCATGAATGCATGGAATGTCATCGTCGATACCAAAGGGTTCGAGGCAATGAAGACATGCCCTCCGGGGACGAGAACTTTGAGTAGTCCATGCGCGACGGAGGTGAAAAATCTATGGAGACTGCGCATTTCTTCTTTTGAAAGGACCGTAAATCGGGGGACAGGACTTCGTTTTGCCCCATCAAAGCTTGGAGGAATGCGCCACACCCCGCCTCGGCCCTTGCGAAGTTTCGCGTGGTTGTTATCGTCAAACTCGATCACGCCGTAGGGTGGATCGGTCACAACAGCATGGATGGAGTCGGCGGGAAGATTTTCCACCCACTTTAGCGCATCGCCATGAATGTATGTCGTCAATTCGGATAGGTGGTGACGATTCTGCGGACCGTGGGTCCGGACCATCTGCCACAATCGTTCCTCGCGCATCATCAACTCGCGCATCCAAACAGGAGCTTTGTTCTCCGCCGATGTCTGCGTGGGTATCGGAAGCGAAACCTGAATGCCAAGGCTCATTGCCATCCGCCCATGGGTACCTGCCTAGCACCCAATAATATTCAACATCTCTTCAATTGTCCAGACGTGACCGTAGTGTCTCAGTTTGGTCTGTTGTTGCGCCTGTCTCTGACCGCCGGCTTTCGATTCAATAGATTCCGGCGGTCAGAGACCGCCGCACAGCAAACCGAGACACTACCGACGTGACCGCCTATGCCAGATCCCCTGGCAGTGGTGACTCGCAGAGCCGGGCTCAACCATCAGCTTCATCACAGTATTTATCGACACACCTGCGAGCCGACTTGAGGCTCCAGGACTCACTCCCCCCGATAAGCATCACTACGATTCGTGCGCGTTCTTCAATCGGTAGTTAGATTTTCAAACTGAGACACTGCCGGGCTTTTCCCATTGGCAAGGAGTATAGCCGTGTTATACTAGCTTAGGAGCACGGTGCGCGCTGGCGGGCGCAAGGCGGTAGGCAGGAGGCAGTAGCCAGGAGCCCGATAGCTGCTGACGGCTGTACGCTGACTGCCCCAATCCACTGTCCACGATCCACTGCTCTGGGAGGTTCCCATGTCCCTGTTATATCGACAGCAAATGACCGGGAAGAAACTGGCCGCATTGGAGGGCTGGATCCGGGGATGGGGATGGGGCACAAAAGCTACGTGCTCGCTGTCTCGCGGCGGCTATAAGCTATCAGCTCAAGATGAAAGAAAGATTCCAGCCTGTACCCATTGTGGCGACCCGCGAAGGTGCTTATCAAGGTCCAAAACGAGCCCGGCAAAAGATGTTAAAAATGAAGAGTGGTCTGGATGAGTTATTGAAAACAAATGTGTTACAAAAGTGCTCTGGATGAGTTGATGAAAATAAAGCAGTTATACGAAATTAACGATAGTCCTTTGAAAATAAGCAGTTTACTTGATAATCTGGCAAGGAATTCGCGGTGGAAATCCGAAGCAGGTCGCGCACTCGCGGAGAATGCCGACATACTCTGCGCGATGTTTATGAAAATAAAGGAGAAGGCGGTTGAACGTAAGTCGAGAAACGCAGGGATTGGCGACGGCGGCGGTGAATCCCTTTGAGCATGGGGTGATCGGTCGTCTAATGGGTTTGCGTCCTCTACGAATAACCCCTCACAGAACATAATCCTTGCAGACTTTTGACACTAGCCTGACATATCCCGGTGACACCTGCAATAACATGCGGAAGTCTAACGGTAGGGAAGGGTTTGTAGACTAGCGCCCGCGCTCCGCCCCCCGGACACGGGGCAAAGCATTGACCTCTTTCCCAACCCGCGCCCCGAATCATTCGGCGGTGCACCTGTGGCGGATTGCCGTCCAGGAAGGGAACTTGCCGTGAGGACTCAAGGCTCAATCAAAGGAGAACTTCATGATAAAGCGACAGATCGTTTCTCGCGGGCTCAGCGTAATCGGTGCCTTGGCCTTTGCCTTGGCAGGTGTTTGTAGTCTCGCGGCTGAAGATGGCTCCGTGCTGCGCGGCCTCACCGCCATCAACACCATAGCTTCGACGGTCCCTTCGAACGGCGACGTCAACCCCTACGGTGTCGCCATGGTGAATCAATCCGCCGGCAATCTGCATGCGGGTGACATTCTGGTGAGCAATTTCAACAACATTTCGAACTTGCAGGGTACCGGCACCACCATCGTCGAAGTGGCGCCGAACGGATCGGTCAGTCTTTTCGCGCAGATTAACGCCGGAACATTGCCCGGCGCGTGCCCAGGCGGGGTGGGGCTGACGACGGCTCTGGTTGTGCTGCGCACAGGATGGGTAATTGTCGGCAGCCTCCCCACTACGGATGGCATGACGGACACCATTGGAGCCGGCTGTCTGATTGTGCTCAACAGCAGGGGCAACCCCGTGGAGACGTTCTATGGCTCCCTGATCAACGGTCCCTGGGACATGACTGCGGAAGAATCGGATCAAGAGGCCAGCGTGTTTGTAACTAATGTGCTGAATGGTACAGTTGCGGCCAGCGGAAGCCTGGTAAACCAGGGGACCGTGCTGCGTATTAACCTGGGGGTTTCCCAGTGGACCATGCCTTGGATTGAGTCCATGACCGTGGTGGGGTCGGGGTTCCCCGAACGCACCGATCCTAACGCCCTGGTAATCGGGCCGACAGGAGTCGGCCTCGCCGCGGCATGCGACGGTGATCAAGACAGCGATGGTGAGAATCCCTTACAGCAGGACGCGCGGGTGCTCTATGTTGCCGACACTCTGGACAATCGGATCGCGGTAATCCCGCATGCGCTGACGCGCACTAACTCAGCAGGCATCGGCTTGACGCTTTCCGTGGGCGGCAGCCTGAACGCTCCCCTCGGACTCGCCGTGGCTCCCAATCAAGATGTTCTGACTGTCAACGGAAACAACGGGTTCATTACCGAGATCACTCCGCAAGGGCGCCAGATCGCCACGAAGCTCCTGGACAATACCGGTGGTGGTCCCACGGCTGGAAACGGCGCGCTGTTTGGATTGGTCTTCGATTCGGAGTTGGGGGTTGTCTTCGTGGATGACGACAGCAACACTCTAAACCTGCTGCACTGAAGCCGGAAGGCAGAGCAACCGACAAGCGCAGAATAGTCCCGGGCCAGAGGGGATTATTCTGCGCTGCCCGCTGCCCTGAGTGAAATTCCAGGGCAAACCCAGGGCCGGATTCTCCGACTCAATCAGAGGTTCTCAAAGCGGCACGCGACCAGAGCTTTTTGGGATAAACGGTAAACTGGAGGGAAATCAGGTTGTCGCTCCGCGGTGTTGTGGCGAGAAATGGGAACACCCAGAGCTCGTGTTGGGCAAGGAGTGATATCTCCATCTCCTTTTGCACTAACCAGCCGGCTTGGACCCGCAAGGAATTCTGCGACCCTCCCGCGGGTATCAGGTCCCGGCTTACTTCCTGCTCACGCCATCCAACTTGCACGCGTTTTCGGGGAGAAAGCCAATAGGTACTACTGATGTCGAAGGCAGACCCACGCCTGCCGACCGTATTGCCGATCAGGAAACCTTTGTTGGTGTATGCCTCCTTGTAGAAAAAACTGGTATAGGCCTCCTCATGATGGTGGGTGTTGGCAACTTCAAAGCGAAAATCAAACCTTCGCAGGCGCGGAATCTGGGACAGGTAAATGCCCGGGTTGTACATGGCACGGGAAGGGTTCACCACCGGGTTGACGTCATCTTCGCTGAAGTTATCGGAGTAGAGGGTCACCCACTTGCGCAGATGCGGGAGGCGGTAGGAGAAATCCAAACCACCCTGGCGCTTTCCGGGAAAATCCCGCGGATTGGCGACACCGAAAACGTCGGTCACGCTAAAATAAGTGGCGAACAAGTTGCGAAACGTGAAAGGAATGCCTTGGCCGAAAGCCTCCGTTGTGCGGGAGATC
>Ga0182030_10010821_pt1 | contig 18476 bp, 17 predicted proteins | sample 812S3MmetaG_FD_121299 | JGI IMG/M metagenome (GOLD analysis project Ga0182030, IMG submission 121299) | Permafrost microbial communities from Stordalen Mire, Sweden - 812S3M metaG (Illumina Assembly) | ecosystem: Environmental > Terrestrial > Soil > Wetlands > Permafrost | place: Sweden...
CGCCAATGAACCAGCGGCAGGCCGAACAGCGTGGCCCGGCTGCGGTATTCCGAGGTTTCCAGCGGAGGGTGCGCCGGGAACAATTCTGGATGACACCGGTGTTCTTCCGCGCGCAGTCCCCGCATGGTGCGGTTATGCCGCCAGGTGAACGCAAAAGCAAACAAGACCCAGGCCAGCACCAGCACCCAGGCGAGCGCCAGGACGAGGGACGGATGAGATTTCCAAAACCAAGGCGCGGAAACCCCGAACAGCGAGCATGCCACAAAAAACATGATTCCGCCGGCCAGCATGATGATCCCGTAACGCTTAATTGAGGCGCGCTCGCGCGGCGTCCGGGTGTTTTTGACGGCCTCACGCCAGCCCAAGAAGCCGAACAAAAATCCCAGCGCCGGACCGCACAAAACGCCCCACACCACGGAGATGAAACCCGTTCCCGTCGCCGCCGCACCGCCCTTGGCGGCGGCGCCCGCAGCCTTGGCCGAGGCGGCGAGCGTAAGCGGCAGCGCCGCCAGCACGCCCAGCGTGAACGTCTGGCCGGGGTTTGTCCGCACCAGCGCGCCTTCGACGAACGCGAGGACTTCTTGGTGCAACAATCTGCGTCCGCGCGAAAGCCGTTGATGCACGGCCTCCTCGCTCAAGGCCAATGCTGCCGCCACCCGCCCGACGGATTGATGTTCCCGGTAAAACAGCACCAACGGCTCGCGATAAATTTCCGGGATGCGCTCCAGCGAGCGCCAGAGGATGGCCTGCTCCTCATGGCTGATGGTGTGGTCGCGCGGCAAGGGTTCGGGGGAATGCGAACCGGCCAGACTTTCCAGCGATTCGCCTTCGCTCGCCGGTTCCCGGCCCTCGCGCCGGAGAAAGCCGTTGATGATGTTCCGCGCGATGCCGCACAGCCAGGCCCGCAGCTTTTCGGGTTCGCGCAACTGGCCGAGCTGCCGCCACGCGGCGAGGAAGGTCTCCTGCGCCAGATCTTCGCTCTGGCCAAGGTTGCCGGTGGCGCTGTAAGCCAGCGAACAGACGAGCGATTGATAGCGCGAAACAATCTGGCCGAAGGCGTCGCGGTTGCCGGACAAAGTTTCACCCACCAGCTCGGCATCGGTCTGAGGGGCGGCGGACATGGTGTTGGCAGTCATCATAACACCGCATAAGTGGCCGGCCAACGCCGAAACTGACAAAGTATTTTGGCCGGCCGGCTTTTCCGGATCTCGGCCTTTCGGCCTAAAACCCGCCCTGCCAAATCCAGCGACCGGTGGCATCTTTCCCGAGCCGGAGATTGTTCTTTTGGGTGCCGCCACCTTTGAAGCTCACCTCGTAAGGCACCAGCACCCATGAATTAGGGCCCTCCTGGTAAGGCGTGCCGAGACTGATGATTTGCAGTCCGCCCACCATTTCCTTGAGCTTGTCGGTATATAGATCGTCGAACCGCCTGCCGGCCGGCACGTTCGCCGGCCAAAACTGGGTGACGGCATTCCAGTCTCCTTTTCCATTGGCCTCCAAGAAATTCCTGGCGGCCTGGGCGGCCTCCGTCGCCTCTTGCGGTGGCAGCTTGACCTGGCCTGGACTCTGTTCGGTGGAACTTGACGCGCGGTAATGATGGACGACGGTTTGCGTGGTGAGAATGGCGGCAGTGGTCACCGCCGCAACAATGATGACTTGGGTGGTTTTGGTCATAAACAGCAGTTTGAGGGCGGCGCCGCCTTTGGCGGCCGTGGCGCCGGCGGTGGCCGATTTGGCCGTGGTGGCGAGCAGCGGCAAGGCCGCCACGACGCCCAGCGTAAAATTCCGGCCCGGATTGGTTTTCTCCAGCGCGCCTTCCACGAACGCGAGCACTTGTTCCTGCAACAGTTTTCGTCCGCGAGACAATCGCTGCCGCGCCGCTTCTTCAGTCAGGTCCATGACTTCCGCGACCCGTTCAATGGATTGCTGTTCCCGGTAAAACAGGATCAGCGGTTCGCGGTAGGTTTCCGGGATCTGTTCCAGCGAACGCCACAGGATCCCCTCCTCTTCCTTGCTGATGGCCTGCCCGGCCGGATTGGAAAGCGTGGCGGTGGTCGTCAGGCTTTCATCCAACAGTTCGGCGCCGGCCAGGGGATTGCGGGTTTGTTGGCGAAAGGCGTTGTGAATCAAGTTTCTGGCGATGCCATGGAGCCACGCCTTGAACTTTGCGGGCTCCTTCAAATCGCCGAGTTTCCGCCAGGCAATGATGAAGGTCTCCTGCGCCAAATCTTCGCTGCGGGATAGGTCCCCGCACCGGCTGTAAGCCAGGGCGCAGATGGAAGCTTGATACCGTGCCACCAGCCGGCCAAACGCATCGCGATCGCCGTCCAAGCCCAACGCGACCAACCGGGCGTCGTCCAAGGTTTCGGCATCCAACATCACGTCCAAACTCATACTCGTTAAAGGAGTGGTTGGAAACCCAAGAATGTGACAAAGAATCCGCCGCCGACCAGAAACCGATGGGGCGCCGATTGCCAATCGGCGCATCGCCACCGGTTGCAAAACCGACGGAGCGCCCGCGCTACGCATCCAGTTTTTCTTCGATCACCGCCACCCGCTTGAGCAAATCCGGCAACTGGGTGACCGCGACGATCTGCCGTTTCATCTGCCGGTCCGGCTGGGCGGGCGAGCCAAACCACTTTTCCCCGGCGGGAATGTCATGCATGACGCCTGATTGCCCGGCCACCGTCACCTGGCTGCCAATCTTCAAATGCCCGGCCACCCCCGCCTGCCCGGCCAGAATGACATAATCCCCCAGTTGCGTGCTCCCCGCGATCCCCGCCTGCGCGATCACCAGGCAATGCTCCCCAATCACCACGTTGTGCGCGATCTGCACCAGGTTGTCGATCTTGCTCCCCCGCCCGATCCGCGTCGCCTCCAGCGCCCCGCGGTCCACCGTGGTGTTCGCGCCAATCTCCACATCGTCGCCGATGATCACCTGGCCGATCTGCGGCACCTTGCGATGCACCCCCTGCTCCTGCACATACCCGTAACCGTCCGATCCGATCACGGCGCCGGCGTGAATCCGCACCCGCCGCCCGAGCTCCGTCCGCGGATAAAGCGTCACCTGCGGAAACAGGCGCGTCTGCTCCCCGATGATCGAATCGTCCCCGATGAAATTCCCGCCCTGCAACACCGCGCCGGCCCCGATGCGCACCCGTTCTCCGATGCAGCAATGCGGCCCGATGTGGGCCGTGGGGTCAATCTGCGCCGAAACCGCCACCACCGCGCCGGGATGTATTCCGGGCGTCCACTGCGGTTCGGGGAAGAACAGCGCCAGCGCCCGGGCAAACGCCACCCGCGGATTTTTCACCCGGATGACGCTTTTGCGGCTGGAGCTGAAACGCGCGTCGGCGATGATCGCCGTCGCCGCGCCCTGTTCGGCCCGGGCAAAGAACGCCTCATTTTCGGCAAAGGTGAGATCGCCCGGACGGGCTTGGTCGGCGGGCGCAAAGCCGGTCAGCGGGGTGGCGGGATCCCCCCGCACTTCCCCATCAAGCTGCGCGGCGACTTCGGCAATGGTAAACATCATGCCCCACCACTATAAAGCAGGACGCCGCCAGTTCAACCCTTGGTTTATGCCTTGGTTTATGCCGCCGCCCGGCAATTTGTCGTGGCGGCGGGCATCCGGCCGGCCGAGGAACCGGGCGTCCCGCCGCTCTTTGGCCGGGCACAATTGTTGGCGGCGGTTGCGTAAATGACTCGGAGCCGGTATAGTTTCCTCATGAGTACGATTACGGTCGTTTTGGAGCCGGATGCGGATGGCACGCTGCATCTGCCGTTGCCGATGGAACTGCGGCGTGGGAAGGTGAAGGTGGTCGCCACACTGGAGAGTGAACCGGTCGCCGTCCCGTCCCGAGGGGGAACGCCGCTGGAGGCTTTGAAAGAATTGCGCAAGCTGGGGGCCTTCAAGGACATCACCAACCCGGTGGCGTGGCAGCGTGAACAACGCCTGGACCGCCCGCTGCCGGGCCGGGACTAGCCGATGCTCTTGGACAGCAACATTGTGATCCATGGCGCACAAGGTGAACACCCGGCCTTGGATGCGATTCTGGACCGCACTGATCTGGCGGTGGCCGGCGTGACACAGATTGAGACCCTTGGTTTTCACCGCCTATCGGTCCTGGAGCGGCACTGGCTTGAAACCACCTTTGACAGGGTGAAAATTTTGAAGTTGGATGAGGCCGTAACCGCGCGCGCCATCAACCTGCGCCAGGAACGTAAGATGGGATTGGCCGACGCGATTATTGCGGCCACGGCGCTGGTTCATCAATTGCCATTAGTGACGCGGAATACCGCGGACTTTAAACATGTGACCGGGCTGCAACTGATGGATCCTTTTGCGGCCAAGGCGGTTTGATGCCACCCTGAAATTCATCATGCCGCCCAATTCCTTAAACCAGATGTTCCCGGTGCTCCAAGTGGCCATCGGCCCGGTCATCCTCATCTCCGGCGTCGGTCTCCTGCTGCTGACCATGACCAACCGCCTGGGCCGGGCCATTGACCGCTCCCGCCAGCTCACCGACGCGCTGGCCGGCCTCTCCGGGCATGAATTGACCCAAACGCTCGCGCAAATCCAGATGATCTACCGGCGCGCCCGACTGCTGCGCGTCAGCATCCTGTTCGCCTCGTTCAGCGTGCTGCTGGTTTCCGTGTTGATTGTGACCCTCTTCCTGGGCGCCTGGGTGCGGGCCGACGCCCCGTGGCTGAACGACCTCATCTGTGGCGTGTTCATCGCCTGTCTGGCCTCGCTGTTCATCTCCCTGGCCGCCTTCATCCACGACATCAACCTCTCCCTGCACGCCTTGAAACTGGAGTTGCTGGACCACAAGGTGGAGGTGAAATAGCCGTGCGTCCGGCCGCCGGATTGAACGCGCGAAGGGTCCTGGAAATGCGACCGACCGCCGACCCCTTCTCAACGGCTGAATTTGCCCAAGCCGGATTCCACCAGAAACAGGCCGAACAGGCCCACCCCCAGCAGGCCGGCCGCCAGACCGCCATCGGGCACCGAATCGCCCTCGGCTGCCGGCATTAACACCAACTGATTTTGCGCGGCATCGCCCGCGTCGTCCCATAATTGCAACAATCCCACGGCGTTCCCGGTGTAAGGGCTTTCCGCACCGGCCAGACCGCCAAACTGGGCGAGGGCAGCGCTGTAAAAAACATTTTTGTCGGCGGTGGGCACCGGATAACCGCCATAGGTCTGGCCGCCTTGCAACATCCAGATGGCCGCCTGCAGCAGGTTGTCATCATTCCCCCGGGCCGGGCCGGTGTAGTCAAAACCCGCCAGGCGCTGGCCGGCGGCGGCAAACTGATCATAAAGCCAGGCCGCCCCCTGGGAGACGGGGAGTCCGGCGCCCACGGGGGCGGTGCCCGGGGTCGCCTGGGCGATGCCGCCGAACGTATAAGTGTAAGCCTGGTTGGCGTTGAAATCCACCCCGGTTTCGACGCAAAACGTCTCCACCCCACCAGCCACCACGGCGCCGGGATTATATAAGGCGACCGCGGCATTCTGCACCGCGGCCGACGAAAAATCGGCCGAGAACTCGCCGCCCCCCAAACCCGGATAAAAGGCGGGGGTGCTCAACGAAACCGTGTCCATCGCCGTGGCCCTGACCCCCGTCACCGCCATCGGAAGGATGGCGGACAGGATGGTCAAAATCGTTGTGCGTACCGGTTTCATCAATTGGTCCGTATGCGGTGGCAGGAACTTTGAAAATTCGTCAAAATTATCTTTTGTTGCCCAAGCTTATGTCTGCAAGTTAGCGCAATGGTAATAAAGCCCACTTTTAATAGTTTGTCAACCAGCAGATTATGAAACCGGGCCTGGACAACCCGCCCGCGGCCCCCCGCGCCGGGCGCGGCAGCAACTTTCAAGTGGTTAGGCCACAATCGATTACCAATAACCCCCCGGGCGGCGCACAAAAGTTGTGCGCGCCTCCTCAGCGCCGGATCAGATTAATTTATAGAGCCAAACCGGACGTCAGAAGTAGCCAGCACAATGACACTTTAAAACGAAGCGGAAGGTGTTTGCTGCCAGAGGTTCCCCCCCTGAAGCACGCCGGGTCATCAGAGCATGCCCATCCCCGGCGCAACCGCGTCGGCCCGCCAGAAACGGCATTGCACCCCGGGCGTTTTTTTGCTTTGCTGGTGAGGGCTCGGAAAAACCGTTGACGGGCTGGGGCCGGATGGGCGGCCGGCGCCGGTTTTTGCGAACCTTGTCCATGTTTTTAAATGTCATCCAACTGGCCGAATCCCTCGGCGTGGAAGAGAATGTTGTCGAAGGGTGGGTCCGCCATGAGGGCCTGCCGCATGTGACCGACCGGGGCCGGATGTTGTTCGACCGCGCCGAGGTGGCCGACTGGGCGACCTCCCGCGGGTTGGCCGCCAAGGTGGGTTTCCTCGCGCCGGGCCGGGCCCAAAGCGCCGCCGGTCTCAAACTCGCCCCCCTGCTGCGCACCGGCGGCATCTGGCGCGACGTGCCCGCCGCGGGCACGCTGCCGTTGCTGGCGGATCTGGTTGCCAGGCTGCCGGGAGCCACCCCGCCCATCCGCCAGATGCTCCAGCAGCGGTTGCGCGCACCCAACGGCATATCCTGGGCACTCGTGGGCGGCGGTTTCGCCCTCCCGCATCTCCGCACGCCGGTCGCGCTGGGACGTGAGGCGGCCCTCTTTGCCTTGGTCCTGCTCCGGGAAGCTCTGACGGTGAATGAGCCTGCGCCGGACGATCAGCCCATCACCCGGCTCCTGTTCTTTGTGGCCCCCTCGCCGCGCACGCATCTGGAAATGCTCGCCCGATTGAGCGCGACCCTGGCCCGCGGCCAACTGCGGCAACGGATCGTTGCGGCCGCCCCCGACGACGACCTGTTCGCCGCCGTGGCGGCGATGGAGGCGGACGCCCAACCGGAAGGCGGGGCATGAGCATGGACTGGCTGCTGCTGCCGGCCGGCGCGGGCTTGGTGGCGGGCATCTTCACCTGCCGATTCCCGCGGATCTGGCTGATGGCCACCTTCGCCGGGGCGCTGGCGGCGTTCGCGGCCGCGGTGGCGGGGTTGTACGGCGCCGCTTGGACGCACGACGGCGGAGCGGTCTGGGACTGGCAGCCGGGCTGGAGCCTCGGAGGCACGGAGGTGCATCTGCAACTGGACGGCCTCAGCGCTTTTTTCCTGGTGTTGCTGGCGGTCCTGGGCGGGGCGGGGACGTTGTATGCCAGCGGGTATTGGACGGACGCCCAACATCCGCGGACCGCGCCGACGGGCCGGGCGTGGTGGAACGGGCTGCTGCTCAGCATGGGCTTGGTGCTGTTGTGCGCCAACGGGTTGCACTTTCTCATCGCCTGGGAGCTGTTCACCGTCTGCGCGTATTTTCTCATCACCCAGGAACGGCAGCGGCCGGAGGCGCGCGCGGCCGGCTGGCTTTTTTTCGCGGCCTCGCATGTGGCGACCCTGTGCCTGTTCGCCTTTTTCGCGCTGCTGGCGGCGCACAGCGGCGGCTGGGAACTCGGACCGGCTTTGCGGGCGCATCTGGATTTGAAGCCACTGTTCTGGCTGGCGCTCATCGGGTTCGGGATCAAGGCGGGGATGTTTCCGCTGCACATCTGGCTGCCCTCCGCGCACGCCAACGCGCCGTCGCATGTCTCGGCCATTCTGTCGGGCATGGCCATCAAGCTGGGGATTTACGGGCTGATGCGGTTCACCGGCTGGCTGCCGGTGCCGGACGCGGCAGGCTGGGTGATCGCCGGGCTGGGGGTGGTGAGCGCGGTGCTGGGCGTGGCCTTCGCCCTGGGCCAGCATGATCTCAAACGGCTGCTCGCCTACCACAGCGTCGAGAACATCGGGATCATCCTCATGGGGCTGGGCTTCGCCCTGATCGCGGCGGCCAACGGCCACGCCGCCTGGGGCCAACTGGCGCTGCTGGGCGCGCTGCTGCATGTCTGGAACCATGGTTTGTTCAAGGCCCTGCTGTTTCTCGGCGCCGGCTCGGTCCTGCACGCCACCGGCACGCGGCAGATGAGCCGGCTCGGCGGGCTTTGGCGGGCCATGCCATGGACGGCCGGACTGTTCGGCCTCGGCGCGGCGGCCATCGCCGGCCTGCCGCCACTCAATGGATTTGTCAGCGAATGGCTGGTGTATCTCAGCCTCTTTGACGCCGTGTCCGCGCACGGCCCGGCGGCCTTCGCCGCCATGCTGGCCGCCGTGTTTCTGGGGCTGACCGGCGCGTTGGCGCTGGCCTGTTTTGTCAAAGTGTGCGGCGTCGTCTTCCTGGGTCTGCCGCGCACGCCCGTGGCCGAACACGCCCACGAATGCGGCTGGCGGATGCGGCTGCCCATGCTCTTGCTGGGCGCGGCCTGCGTGACCATCGGCCTGGCCCCGGCCTGGTTCCTTCCGGCGCTGACCGCGGCCGCCGCCGCCTGGCAACCCCCGGTGGCGGGCGCCCCGGAACCGCTCGCCCCGCCCGCACTGCACGATCCGGCCGCCCCGCTGGCCCTGCTGGGCGCGTTTCATCTGGCCCTGGCGGTGCTGGTGACGGCGGCGGTGGTGCTGCTCTGGCGCCGGGTGCGCCGCAACGGCGTCGAGCGCGCCGGCACCTGGGACTGTGGTTATGCCGCGCCGACGCCGCGCATGCAATACACCGCCGGCTCGTTCGCCGCCATTATCACCGGCTGGTTCGCGTGGATTCTCCGGCCGGTCCGGCACACGCATCCGCCCGCGGGCTTCTTCCCGGCCGCCGCGGATTTTACCGAACACACGCCCGAAACGGTGTTGGAAGAGGTGGTGACGCCCGTCGGACGCCTGGTGATGCGCCTCTCCGCGGCGGCGCGCGCCTTGCAGGACGGCCGGGTGCAATCATATATTTTATACTTGCTGCTCGGCCTGGCCGCGCTGGGCGTGCTGGCCGTGATCGGAGGGGCCCGATGACCGCGGCCTTTGACATTCTGTTGCGGCTGGCGGCGTGGCTGCTGCTGGCCCCGCTCCTGCCCGGCCTCATCAACCGCGTCAAGGCGCTCGCGGCGGGCCGGCGCGGACCGCCGGTGTTCCAGCTTTATTTCGACCTCGCCAAACTCTGGCGCAAGGGCGTGGTGTTGAGCACCGCCGTTTCCCCGGCGCATGTGCTCGGCCCGGCCGTGTCCTGGGTCGCCCTCCTCAGCGCGGCGCTGCTGCTGCCGGTGGGCCCGGCCGGCGCGTCGCTGTCCTTTCGCGGCGACGCCCTGCTGTTCATTTATCTGCTGGCCCTGGCCCGGTTCTGTCTGGCGCTGGCGTCGCTCGACACCGGCTCGGCCTTTGAAGGCATGGGAGTGGCGCGGGAAGTCAGCTACGCCGTGCTCAACGAGGCCGCGCTGATCACCGCGCTGCTGGCGCTGTGCGTGCAGAGCGGCAGCGTGTCGCTGGCCACCATGCTCGCGCCGTCGGCGGGCGCGGGCGCGGCCCTGCTGGCGGCCGGACTCTTCGGCGTGCTCCTCGCGGAAAACTGCCGCGTGCCGTTCGATGACCCCAACACGCACCTGGAGCTGACGATGGTGCATGAGGCGATGATTCTGGACCACAGCGGGCCGCCGCTGGCGGCCATCCTCCACGGCGCGGCGCTGAAGCTGCTGCTTTTTGCCGTGCTGCTGACCGAGGCGGTGCTGCCGCTCGGCCAATGGACGTTCTGGCCGGCCCTCGGCGCGCTCACCGTCTCCGTGCTCCTCGTGGCGGTGGCGGCGGGCCTGGTGGAGTCGCTTTTGGCCCGGCTCGCGTTCCGCCGGGTGCCGCTGTTGCTGACGACCGCGTTTTTGTTCTGTCTGTTCGCCCTCCTCGTGGCATGGAAGGGGGGCGTGTCATGAGCGGCGCCCTGAACCTGCTCATCGGGCTGGCCATGGGCTTCAGCCTGGTGGCGCTGGCCAGCAGCCGGCTGCCTTCGGTGATCCGCGCGGCGGCGCTGCAAGGCATGGTGCTGGGCTCCCTGCCGTTGCTGCTGGAGGAGCAATTTCAATGGCTGGTCGTGGTGGTGGCCGGCGGCACAATCGTCATCAAGGGTTTTGTGATTCCCTCCTTGCTGCGGCGGGCGTTGCGCGCGGCGAACATTGACCGCGAGGTCGAGCCGCTGCTCGGGTTCGTGCCGTCGCTGCTGCTCGGCGCGGCGGCGATCATTGGCGCGGCGGCGTTGGGCAGCGCCCTGCCGTTGCTGCCAGAGCACTCCAAAACGCTGCTGGTGCCCGGCGCCTTCGCCACCGTGGTGAGCGGCTTCATCCTGCTCATCGCCCGCGCCAAGGCCATCTCCCAGGTTTGCGGCTATCTCATCTTGGAAAATGGCATCTACATCTTTGGCCTCCTGCTCATCAACTCCACCCCGTTGCTCGTGGAGGCCGGCATCCTGCTGGACCTGACCGTGGCGGTGTTTGTCATCGGCATCATCGTGGACCGGATCCAGCGCGAGTTTGACACCTTGGACACCCGGAAATTGACCTCCTTGCGCGAATGAGGGACCTCCTGCTTATCCTCATCCCCCTGCTGGCGGCGGGCGCGGCGTTCGCCTGGCCGGACGAACGGACGCGCCCCCGGCTGCTGCCCGTCGCGGGCGCCCTACATGCCGGGCTCACCCTGTGGTTGCTGGCCTCCCCGCCGCAACTGGCGGCCGGCGCCTGGTTCGGCTTCGACCCGGTGGCGCGGGCCGTGCTGCCGATGGTCTCGCTGCTGTTCCTGATCTGTGCGCTGTACGGGGTCGCGTATCTGCGCATCCGCACCGAGCGCCGGAACCGGGTCTTCGTCACGGCGCTGCTGGCCGCGTTGGGATTGCTGAGCCTGGCGTTACAGGCGCAAAACCTCGGCCTCCTGTGGGTCGCGGCGGAGGCGGTCACCTTGGTGACCGTGCCGCTGCTGCATTTCAACCGTACGGCGCGCGCCTTTGAAGCCTCGTGGAAATACCTTCTCGTCGGCGGCACGGGCATCGCCCTCTCCCTGCTCGGGACGTTCTGCCTCGGCTACGCGTCGTTGCTGGGCCACGGCAGAGGCGACCTGACCTGCCTCGCCCTGGTCGCCCAGGCGCGAAACGCATCGCTCTCGCATCCGTGGCTGGTCACCGCCTGGGTACTCCTGCTGGCCGGCTATGGCACCAAAATGGGCCTGGCGCCCATGCACACCTGGAAACCCGACGCCTACGGCGAAGCTCCCGGGATGGTGGGTGCGCTGCTCGCGGGCGGCACCACCACCATGGCCTTCACCGCCATTCTGCGGGTGAAGCAGGTCGTGGACGCGGCCGGCCCGGACGAAGTTGTGATGACGCAACGGACGTTGCTCGCGTTTGGGCTGTTTTCCATGCTGGTGGCCGCGCTCTTTCTGTTGGGCGCGACGGACTTCAAGCGGATGCTCGCATATTCCAGCGTGGAACACATGGGCATCCTCGCCGTCGGCGCTGCGCTGGGCGGCGCGGGCCTGGCGGCGGCGCTGTTTCATGTGTGGACCAACGGCCTGACGAAAGGCGCCTTGTTCCTCAGCGCCGGCAACCTCCGGCGCGCGGCGGGCGCGCAACGGGCGGAGGCGGTGGCCGGCATGGCCTGGCGCGCGCCGGCGTCAGCGGGCATTTTCATCGCGGGCATTCTGGCCGTGACGGCCTGTCCCCCGTTCGGCCCGTTTTTCAGCGAGTTGAAAATTGTGCTCGCCGCTTTTCAAAACCATCACGACTTTGCCGCGGCCGCCTTTCTGGGCTGCCTATTGTTTGCGTTCTTTGGCCTGACCCGGCTGCTGTTCGCCATCGTGGATGGCCGGCCGCGCGCCGCCGCGCGGGCGACGGGCCAACGGCTCCGCGAGATTCCCGGCGTCATCATTCCACCGCTGCTCTTCCTCGCCGGCTCCCTCTGGCTCGGCCTCGCCACACCGGCGTGGTTGCGCGATGCCTGGTCCGCCGCCGCCACTTTTCTAACCCCCACGCCATGAACCCGCCCCCGGAATTTCTCCCGTTGAGCAACGGCACCAGCGTCCCGTGGGCCGAGGTGCCGGCCTGGCCGGTGGATGATCTGGTGACGGCCACCAGCGCCGCCCTGGAGCGCGGCGGCCGGCTCTGCGCCTGGTTCGGCGTGCCGGGCGCCGCCGGCACACAACTCATGGCCGTGCTGGCGTTCGACGCCGAAAACACCCTCGCCGTGGGCCGCAGCACGCCGGTGAAACAGGGATATTCATCCTTGACGCCGCAGCACCCGCAGGCCCATCTGTTCGAGCGGGAAGTGTGGGAACAACACGGCCTCGAGCCCGCAGGACATCCGTGGTTGAAACCCGTCCGGCAACCGGCGGTCAACCATCCGGCGATGGGGGAATTCTTCCGCGTGGCCGGCGGTGAAATTCACGAGGTGTCCGTCGGGCCGGTTCATGCGGGCATCATCGAGCCGGGCCATTTCCGGTTCCAATGCAACGGCGAGGAGGTCTTGCACCTGGAAATTGCGCTGGGTTACCAGCATCGCGGCCTCGAGGCGCCCCTGGCGGGCGGGCCGGACCGCACGACGATGAGCCGGATGGAAACCATCGCCGGCGACACCACCATCGGCCATGCCACGGCTTATGCGATGGTGCTGGAAGCGCTCACCGGCGCCGAGGCGCCCTTGCGCGCGCAATGGCTACGCGCCATCGCGTTGGAACTCGAACGCCTGGCCAACCACACCGGCGACCTGGGCGCGCTCGCCGGCGACGTGGCATTCCAACCGACCTCCGCCGCCTGCGGAAAAATCCGCGGCGATTTCCTCAATCTCACCGCCCTGCTTTGCGGCAACCGTTTCGGGCGCGGCCTCATCCGGCCCGGCGGCTGCCGGCACGACCTGGAAACCGCGCGCGCGGCGCAGTTGGCGGCGCGGCTCCAAACGGCGCTGACCGACGTGGACCGGGCCGCCGAATGGTTGTGGGATTCCAACTCCGTGCGCGGCCGCTTTGAACTGGTCGGCACGGTGACCACGGACCAAGCCGCCGCCCTGGGCTTGGTGGGCGTGGCCGCCCGGGCCTCGGGCCTGGTGCGGGACGTGCGGTTTGATCATCCGGCGGGCTGGCACCGGTTCGCGCCGGTGCCGGTCGCGGTCTGGCCGGGCGGCGATGTCTTCGCCCGGGCGCGGGTGCGCTGGCTGGAGATGCAACGGTCCGTCCAGTTCATCACCGAACAGCTCGCCACGCCGGCCGAAGGCGAACGCTTCGCCGCGCCCGGCGCCCCCGCCGGCGACACGCTGGCCGTGGCACTGGTGGAAGGCTGGCGCGGCGAGCTCTGCCATGTGGCCGTCACCGGCCCGGACGGGAAATTCCGCCGCTACAAAATCACAGACCCGTCGTTCCACAACTGGGCGGGGCTGGCGTTGGCCATGCGCGGCCAGGCCGTCTCGGATTTTCCCATCTGCAATAAAAGTTTCAACCTGTCGTACTGCGGCTTTGACCTCTGACCATGTTCATCCCTGACACCATCGTTAATCGCCTGCGCCACGGCTGCCAGACCATGGCCTTTCCCGCCGGGCCGCCGCCCGCGCTGCCCGACCGCCACGGCGGCGCCTTGCGCGTGGACGCCGCCAAATGCGCCACTGATTGCGCCGCCTGCGTGCCGGTCTGCCCCACGCGAGCCATCGTCCGGCCGCCGGGCGAGCCGGTGGTGCTGGACCTGGGCAAATGTATTTTCTGCGCGGAGTGCGTCACCGCCTGTCCGTCCCAGGCCATTACGCAGACCAAAGATCATCGCCTGGCGGTGCGGCGGCGGGAAGATTTGCGGCTGGGACCGCCGGGGGCGGAGGAGGTGCGCTTGGCCGCCGCCTTGGATGAAAAGCTGAAGGCGCTGTTCGGGCGTTCGCTCCGGCTGCGGCAGGTGAGCGCCGGTGGCTGCAACGCCTGCGAGGCGGACGTGAACGTGCTGAACACGATCGGGTGGGACCTGGGCCGGTTTGGCATCCAGTTTGTGGCCTCGCCGCGCCACGCGGACGGCCTGCTCATCACCGGACCGGTGTCGCACAACATGCGGCTGGCCCTGGAAAAAACCTACGCCGCCGTGCCCGCCCCCAAACTGGTCATCGCCACCGGCGCCTGTGCGATTGCCGGCGGCCCCTTCACCGGCCTCCCGCAAGTGTGCGACGGCGCGGCCGCCGTGGTGCCGGTGGATCTCTTCATCCCCGGCTGTCCGCCGCATCCGCTGACCATTCTGGACGGTCTGTTGCGGCTGCTGGGAAAGCTGGCTTGAAAGTTGGCCGTTGGCTGTCCCACATGGATTCGAACCATGAATAACGCCTCCAAAGGGCGCTGTGTTACCATTACACCATGGGACAAGCCGGACCGGCAAAATTCATCGGGCGATGAACTCCACGCCCCACCTTAGCAGTTGGCCCGCCCCGGTTCAAGCCGGGAAATTGCTCTGGCGGCTGTATAATTCCTAGGGTTAGGTGGCTATCAGGTGCGGCGGCTGGGAGGCACCCACGATCACCCAAAAAAACGAAAGTGTTATTTTGGTTATTTATGGTTGTTTTTGGTTATTTTTCACCCAAATATTCGTTGTAACATATTGGACTAAAACTGTTTACTGTGATTTTTGCAAAAACCACCGGACGGAGCGGCGGCGGGAGCAGCCGACCGCCATGATGTTCATTGTTAAGCACCTTATTGACAATGTGTTGCAAATAATTTACCGCCAAACTCAGTTGGTCTGGGGTGTCGCGTCCAGCCAGGCGAGCACCGGTGCGGTGAGGTCGTCGAAGTAATAGGTGAGCGCTTCGTGGGTGGCGTGCGGGACGATGAGCAACCGGCTGCCGGGGGCGGCCAGGCGCTCCAAGGCCGTCACGTCCGCCACCGGCGCGATGGTGTCCTCGCCGCCGGCGACGAACAAGGCGGTGACGGGGTGGCGGGCCAGGACGGTGGTGGTGTCCAGCTCCGGCGCGGGGACGCCGAGTTGGACGGGCACCTGGCGCAGGCCGGAGCGGATCAGCCCCTTGGGCAGCCAGCCGGCGTAATCATGGACGATGTTCAGCACGGAGTTGGACAGGCTGGCGTAGGGGGCGAGGGCCACCACGGATTGCAGCCGCGGCTCGACGGTCTGCCAGCGCAAGGCCAGGGCGCCGCCGTAGGACTCGCCCAAGGCGACCACCGGCCGGGCCGGGGGGGCGTTGGAACCCAGTTGATCCAGCAGTTGGCTCAGATCGCGGGTTTCGCGGAGGCCGTAGTAAATTTGCCGGCCGCCGGACCGTCCGTGGCCGCGCAAATCCACCAGCACGCAACGCCAACCGTCCTGCCCGAGCCGCAACGCCCACGGGGCCAGCGAGAATTGCGCCAGCCCATAGCCGTGCAGCAGGAACACCGTCCCGCGGGGCGCGGCGGTCCAGGCGTTGGTCGCGCCGGGCACGGTGGCGTGGAAGGTGAACTTGAACTGCCGCCGTCCGTCGGCCAGCCAATTGGTGGAGGTGACGCCCACCTGATAATGGGCCGGATTGATGACCCGGTAGCACAACTGCGCGGCGGGCGGCCCCACCTGCACGTATTGCCGGGGGAAGTTGGTCAGGAACTTGAGGTCGTAATCCAAGGTCACCGGCGCCGAGGGCGCAAACCAGTCGGGATACGTGTTGGGGGCCTGCAGGATTCGGTGCGCCACGAAGGTCCCGCAGCCGGATTGCCCGAGCAGCAGAATTAAACCGAAAACGGGCAATAATAATGAAAACGTCCACCGGAAACGGCGTGGCGGCGCCTCGGCAGAGCAACGCACTCCATTTTTGCCGACTACCGCGAAAATCCCATGGAGAGGGGGAACCCAACGACGAACCGGCGCGAAGGGCGGGGCGGGCAGTCCTCGGCCCGCCGTGAGCGTTGTGAAGGGGCCGGTTGGCCGGCCAGCGTCCGACGGCGCGCATCCCGCAGTCGCGGAACGTCCTGCCTGATCCTGTTCGCACCGCCGGGTGATCCCGCAGTCGTGGGACGGCCTGCAGGGACAAGGTTTTTTCATTCCCCAAGGATCTTCACCAACACACGTTTGTGGCGGCGACCGTCGAACTCCCCGTAGAAGATCTGCTCCCACTGGCCAAAATCGAGCTGGCCCTTGGTGATGGCCACCACCACTTCGCGCCCCATGATCTGGCGTTTGAGATGGGCGTCGGCGTTGTCCTCGCCGGTGCGGTTATGCTCGTACTGCGCGACCGGCGCGTGCGGCGCGAGCCGTTCCAGCCACGTGTCGTAGTCATGCAGCAGGCCGTCCTCGGCGTCGTTGATGAACACCGAGGCGGTGATGTGCATGGCGTTGACCAGGCACACGCCTTCCTTGACCCCGCTTTTGGCCACCAGCCCGGCGACCGTGGGGGTGATGTTCACAAAGCCGCGGCGGTTTGGGATTTCAAACCAGAGATATTCGGTGAGACTTTTCATGATGTCTTATTTTTTCGCCACCCGGAACACGCTGCTGGCGGACATCTCCGCCAAGCCGCCGGGGTGAAACGCCGCGCGGTACTCCTCGGTCTCGAGCAGATGCTGGTTGACGGGCTTGCGGTCGCGTCGCAGCAGGTATTTCAATTCCTTGAGGTTTTGCGACCACCGGAACCCGTTGAAAAATTCCGCGCCCGCAAACTGCGTCTTGTACAAGGCGTTCTCCGAGTAGCAGGTGCCCAGGTAAAGGTGTTTGACGCCCCGCCCGGCGAACAGCTCGACCGCCGACGTCATCATGTACATGCCCAGGTTGCGCGCAAAATACGCGAGGTCGTAAAACGCGTAGTAATAATACGCCAGCGCGTCGCCCGCCACATGCAACGTGGCCACCCCGGCCTCCGCCCCCGTCTCGGTGTCGGTAAACACCAGCAGATGCGAGATCACTGGCGCGGCAAACAGCAGGTCCAGCCGTTCAAACGTCATGACGTCCCGGCCGAACTTGGCGTCCGCGTAGGTCTTGAAAAACTGCCGCCGCGCGGGCGTGTACTCGAATTTTTTCCGCGGGACCAATTCCACCGTGATGCCCTTGCCCTTGCGCAGAATGCGCCGGTTTTCCGACGACGCCGCGTACCGCGCCAGGCTCACGCGGATCTGCCGGCAGAGATAAAATCGGTCCAGGTTGCGGGAGGACGGCAGGAAGCCGGCGTTGAACAGGTCCGCCGGGGTCTCGCCCGCCTCCGGCACGGCCCACACGGCGTAGGGGAACTGGTAATTGGCGTAATCGGAATTTTGTTCGGAAAAAAGGAGTTTCATGGCTTCGCCGCCCGGGCAAGGGCCGGGGCGGCGAGAGAGGCACCGTAACAAAACGCCGGCGGCATCCGCAAGACGGAATATTCAACCGTGAAGAATGCAGCTTGGGAATTTTTTAACAGAAGGCAACGAAGGGAACGAAGGGGAAGAGCCGGGGTGACGAGGCTCCGATTTAACCACGGATTACGGACTTTTGACAGAATGACAGAATGAGCAGAATGGGAGTCCAAACATGGTTTATCGGGAGCACAAACCGGAATGTTGAACCACTTGACGTCCTGACGGAATTCCGCGAAAATGTGCTCGTGAGCACAATCGCTCCGCAGATAATCGAACTCGTTAAAAGCCGGCCGGCGGAGGAACAGCAGGCCGTTCGCATTGCTTTGGCCGGGCAACCGGCGGTCCGCGTCCGTCCGCAACGGCGACAACTTCCGCGCCTGGCGGACGGTTCTTACTTCAATCCGGCCGGCATCCCCAACGACGACCCCATTTTTCAAATCCTCGAACAAATTGAGGACGAACGCCATCGCGACCCCGGCCCGCCGGCTCCCGCCTTCGATTGAGCCGTGTATTTGCTCGATACCAATGTTTTGAGCGAATTGATGCGGCTCCGGCCCGACCCGGCCGTCGAGGCGCGGTTTGAGTCCGAACACGACCCCCTCCTTACGTCCGTAATCTGTCTTGAAGAGATCCGTTATGGAGCGAAGATTGCGCCGCCGGGCAATAAGCTCTGGGAACGCTTCGTCGCCGACCTGCGGCCACATCTGACCGTGCTGCCACTGGACGAATCCCTGGCCGTCCTCGCCGACGATCTGCGCGCCGAATGGAAAACGCGGGGCCGGCCGGTCGGCTACCGGGAGGGTTTGATTGCAGCAACCGCGCAAGCGGGCGGCTTGGTGCTGGTTACCCGCAACATTCGCCATTTCGACCACGTCACCGGTTTGAAAACTGAAAACTGGTTCGAGCCGCCTGCAGCGGCGGTGGACCAACCGGACTGAAGACTCCGCCCCGGAAAGGCACGCCGTAAGCGAGGCCCCCATTAGCGAGGCGGTTCAGAAAGCGGTGGCACGGCAGGCAGAACGGTTTGGCGCGGGATGGCTCCAGGCGCCGGGGAGGCGGGAGGCGGATTTGCGGGCGCGGGGCAAAGGCGACAACGGGATTCAACGCATCCACCTACGTCCCGCAAGGCGGGACGGAAGCTTCGGCGCGACAAGTGGGCGGGGGGCTTTGAACCACAGGGGCACGGAGGCACGGAGAAGAAAAGAGGGTTTTACCACGGATCACGGATGACACGGATTTGGGGGAGAAGCTGAATCCGAGGATGGGGTTAAACGCA
>Ga0182030_10010822_pt1 | contig 18476 bp, 17 predicted proteins | sample 812S3MmetaG_FD_121299 | JGI IMG/M metagenome (GOLD analysis project Ga0182030, IMG submission 121299) | Permafrost microbial communities from Stordalen Mire, Sweden - 812S3M metaG (Illumina Assembly) | ecosystem: Environmental > Terrestrial > Soil > Wetlands > Permafrost | place: Sweden...
AACAATGGCGGCGGCTTCACCACCGCCGGCGCACCGAGCTCGCCCGGCCTCGTGTCGGTCGCGAGTGCCTCAGGGTTGTCGGTTTACAGCGCCTTTAACCCGACGGATCGCCATTGCCTAGGGACCTTCGTCCTCGCCCCAGGGGCTACGTTCACCGTGCTCGGCGAGAGCAACGCCGGGACCTACGACTTCTGGTTCGGCCCGACGACCGCCGACGACTGCACGGCGAGCCTTTTCACTACAGAGACGACGGTCCCCTCGGGATGGTCGAGCGGCGACCCCTCCGCCAGCGGATGGCCGGGCGCCTAGCCAGACATTCAGCTGGCCCACGAGGTGCCGGCTCTCCGATGACCGGCGGTCCGACGATCAGCGACCCGCTTTGTCGGGCAACATGCCCCATGTCGCGTTGAGGACGTAGCCCCTTCCACGTACCAGGCTCCGACGCCACTCGACCGCCCGATCGCCGGCATAGGCGACGCGCTCGACCTCGAGCACGCCTTCTTCCCGGCCGGGGTGGAGCAGCTTGCGCTCGGCCGGGGCGCAGGCCACGGCGCGCAGTTGCTCACGCCCCCCGGTGATCCGCAAGCGGCAGCGTTCTTCGAGCAGCCCGTATAAGGAACCCTGGTTGAGGTCGCCGCCGAGAAAGTTGCGCCGTTCCGTCGCATCGAGGGCAAGGGCAGACCAGTCGAGCGCGAGAGGCTCGCCGTCCGCATAGCGAAGGCGCTCGACCCATTGCACGCTTTGGTGAGTTTTGAGGCCGAGTGCCCGGGCAGCCACTTCTCCTGCGGGGCCTTGCTCGACGCGCAATACCTTGCTTGCCTCGACGAGACCGGCGGCCGTGATCGCCTGGGCGAGACCCGCCGTGCCGAGGATGGGCGCGTCGAGCTGACGGTTGACCACGAAGGTTCCGCTGCCGCGTCGAGCCTCCAGCAGCCCTTCCCCCCGCAGGCGGCGGATTGCCTCGCGAACCGTCGCCCGGCTGACGCTGAAAGCTCCTGCGAGCTCGACCTCTGTCGGGAAGCGTTCGTCGAACTCGCCGGAAGAAAGTCGTCGTCGCAACTGGCTTGCAAGCTGGGCCCAAAGTGGTAGCGGGTCGCTCGCGTCGAGTGCCGCGAAGTCGGTAGCACGGTCTTTTTCTCGTGACGGGCTCACGCGGTCAACCAGCCGATCACAAAGGACGCGAGGATGACAGCCAGGACCCAGGTCGCGATGGCGGAAAAGAGCCAGTCGCGGCGGCGGGCGAATGCCACGACACTTGTGAGAAGGCCTGCCACAGGCGTGAGGATCAAGACGAGTATGCCGGCGACGATAATCGCCTCGCCGTCACCGTGGCCGATCCCGCCCCATAGGGCCGCCAAGGAATGCGGGAAGCTCGCCTTGGCCTCGAGATGGGACTGTTCACCCGTGTGCGAGGTGAAGGCACTCGGTTGCGAGACGACCCCGGCGATGTAGCCCCCGACTAGCAGCGTCGCGCTCGCGAGCACGCCGAGGCGCAGCACGCGACCGACCGCCGCCCGCACGCCACGGGGCGACGGCGGTACGAGAGCACCGTAGGCGAGGGTGTCCGCGGCCATCAGGCGACCGCCTTCCAGACCATCTGCACGGCCACGACCATCAGCACGGCCACGAACAACACCCGGAGCCGGTCGGCACGGATGCTCTTGAGCAGCTTCGAGCCCTGCGTCGCCCCGACAAGCACGCCAAGCGCGACCGGCCCTGCAATGAGGGGGTCGATGTCACCCCGGGCAAAGTAGACCACGGCGCTGGCGGCCGCCGTGAGCCCGATCAAAAGGTTGCTCGTGGCCGTCGAGACCTTCATCGGGATGTGCATGGCGATGTCCATCGCGGGCACCTTTAGCACGCCCGACCCGATTCCGAGCAAGCCGCTCACAGTCCCAGCAAGGTACATGAGGCCGAGGCCGAGCCCCTTGTTGGCGACAACATACGGCACGTGCACCTGCTCGGCCTCGTCGTAGTAGGCGGAGTCGAGCGCCAGCCTGTCGCCCAATCGGTCCCACCGTCTGCTGACGGCGGTGATCGTCTGGCTTGTTCGCACCACGGCAGCTCGTGGCGCATGTGATCGCAGCATCTGTGCGCCCGAGATCGCGAGAACCACTCCGAACAGGGCGAAGAGGACACGGGCGTCGAGTACCCCCGATAGCAGCGCCCCCGTCACCGCACCGATCGTGGTCGCCATGGCCAGGAATGTCGCGACGCGCAGGTTGGTCATTCCCTCCCCCACGTTCTTCGCCTCGCCCGCCGAAGAAGTCGCCGCTACCGCGACGATCGAAGTCCCTATCGCAAGCCGGATATCTAGGTGAAAGGCCAGTGTCAAGACAGGCACAATGACAAAACCACCGCCGAGCCCGAGCAACGACCCGAGCACTCCGGCGACGACGGAGGTGCCGAGCAATACCAGCGAGAGCTCGATCAGGTTCACTGTCCCTACCCTATATTAGTACGGACAATCAGACTACTCATTTGTCCTGACAACCGGATCATTTCCCGCGATGAGTCAGCAGCAGGGCGGTCGCTATTGACTCGTGACACATTGTCCGGGAACGGCCACGCGGACCTTTCGGACGATTCAACGCGGGTCGTCCAATGTCTCGCGAACGGTGGCTAACCTCGTGGCTCAACCTGAGTCCGGACGCGGAGAAAGGGCCGGTGGGGGGGATACCGGCCCCTTCTCAAGACTCATCAGTCGCTGGAGGGGGGATTCCGCTACTGAGGTCTACGTATATAGTGCACGATTTCACAGCATCGGTCAAACAGTTCTTATCGATAGCGGGTATCGTTCTCTGCGATGGAACTACGACAACTGAGCGCTATCGTCGGCATCGCAGACCACGGTTCCTTCTCCGCTGCAGCCGAAGCCCTGCAGACGGTGCAGTCGAACATCTCCGCGCACGTGAAAAAGCTCGAGCGCGAGCTCGGCTGCGAGCTTGTCGACCGCGCGAACGGGCAGATAACAGAGGCGGGCGAGATCGTTGTCGCCCGCTCGCGACGAGTACAGGCCGAGCTCGATGCGATGCTCTCGGACGTGGTGGCGCTCACACGAGAAGTTGCCGGGACGGTCCGCATTGGGATAATCGGCACGACCGCCCGCTGGCTCGTGCCCCAGCTGCTGAGGGCTATCCCCCAGCGCTACCCGCACCTGCGACTGGTGTTCGTCGAATCGCCCAACACCAGGCTCGACACCCAGCTCGCTACCGGACAGGTCGACATCGCCGTGCTCGACCTACCCGCAGAGGGCCTTGACCTCGCCGTAACGCCTCTTTTTGAGGAGGACCTTGTCCTAGTCGTGCCGGTGGACCACCCGCTCGCCACTGCCGGCGAGGTCAGCCTCAGAGAACTGAAGGGCATCCCACTGTTGTTGCCTCTTGCCGGTACGGCCTTTCGCGCCGACCTTGACGCAGCTCTAGCGGCTACGGGCACGACCCTGCTCGCCCGAGCCGAGGTTGACGGCACTCGCCTGATCGCCTCGCTTACCTTCGAGGGCTGGGGTCCTTCCATCCTGCCCGCGACGGCGGTGCCAAGCTACCTCCTCGCCCAATTCGCCCTCGTTAAGGTGAAAGAGATCCCCCGGCGCCTCGTAGGTGTCGTGCGACGGGCGACCGGTCTTCCCTCCGCTCCGGCTCGAGCAGTCTTGGAGCTCGTCACCGAGATCGTCTTCGACGCCTCGAGGAGACCCGAGTGGCTGACTCCGGCTCCGCCCGACCTGCGCCAAAGCGGTGGCGACAGCAGGCGTTCAGGTGTCGTCAGGCTCTGAAGGTTTCCCCAGAGGCTCGCGCCACATGAGCCAGAGGCGAACAGAGCTCGCAGGTATGGGCACCTCGTCGATGACCTCGAAACGGTGCCGCCGATAGAACGAGACGTTCGCCTCCTTGGAGGACTCGAGGTAGGCGGGCACGGCGTCGCGGTCGCAGATATCGAGAACAGGGGCGAGCACGGCCGAGCCGAGGCCCCTTTTCTGCCACTGCGGGTCTGTTCCGAGGCCGCCGAGGTAGTAGTGGGGCTTCTTCGGATGGCGCGACTCCACGAGCTGGACCACTTCTAGAGTCGCGCCGGCACGCCTGCCGAGGACCAAGAGCTTCGGGATCTGTCCGAATAGCTCGCGTACGGTCGGCGAGCCGCTTCGCGGCGGCGACCACATCGCGGTTGAGCGACAGTCCTCGGTTGTGTAGGCCGCCCCCTTCCCCTTGGGCGTCTGGCGCAGCTGAAGGGTGAAAAAGCGGCGCAGGGCCCGCCCTCTTTTTTGCGCGTCGGGGAACATGTACTCGAGCATCGGGTCGTCGTAAAAGGCCCGGACCAGTGAGGCAGTAGCTGCCGGCACGTCTTCTGGACGCACCAGGTGAACCTGGGGCACCGCGGGCATCGTAGTGGCGCTCCCGACCGTGCACCGGGAATCTGTCGGTGCCGCGCGGGGTTCAGCCTGCATGGCCCCGAATCGTTTTTCTGTCAACTGGGATTACCGCTGTCCCTTTGCCCGCAATGCTCACGAGCACGTCGTGGCCGCCCTACGCGGAGGCGCGCGCTTTGAGGTTGAGTTCGTCCCCTACTCCCTCAACCAGGCGCATGTCGAAGAGGGTGGGATCCCCGTGTGGGACGACCCCGAACGAGCGCCTGACCTGCTCGCCGGTCAAGTCGGCATCGTCGTTCGCGACCAGTTTCCCGAGCAGTTCTTAGGCACGCACCTTGGCCTGTTCTCTCTTCGCCACGACAAAGGCGCCGACTTACGTGACAAGGCAGCACTGGCTTCGGTGCTCGAGGGTGAGGGGGTTGACGCTTCGCGCGTCTTCGAGGAGATCGAAAGTGGCTGGCCTCTCGACGCATTCCGAAAAGCGCACGAGTCTGCCATTGCTGACCATTTCGTTTTCGGTGTCCCGACCTTTATCGCAGGCGAGCAGGCGGCCTTTGTGCGCATCATGACAAGACCGCGTGACGACACGACTCTCGCGATAGCTACGATCGAGCGCGTCCTCGACTTGCTTGGCGATCATGCAGAGGTGAACGAATTCAAGCGGACGTCGATACCCCGCTGAAATTGGCCTGTTTGTCACAGCCCAACCTGCGAAAATGACTGGCGCGGACCCTCACTGCTAGCGTCGCAGGCATGCGGATCATCTCAGAGCAAGAGCTCGGGAACCGCCTCGGTTCACTGACCGAGACAGCGCCGCGAGTCGTAGCGTCTGGCAACTGGTCAACCCCAAGACGGGCTCTCGAGATCGTCGACGCGAACATCGAGAGCTACCGGCTGTTCGTGTTGGGTCTCCGGCATCCCGTCACCACCCGATCGAGTGTGCGCCTTGAGTCGCCGTTCGTCGGGCCGGGAATGCGCCATTCTTCCTCTCTCGATTACATCCCGATGCGACTGTCCCTAGTGCCGCGGTTGTTCGCGATCTCCCGCCAGCCCGACGTCCTGCTCATACACACATCCACTCCGAGAGCCGGCAAGGTCTCCCTCGGTATCGAGGTGAACGTTCTTCCTGCAGCCTTGGAGGTGGCACGTGCCCGCGGCGCTCTAGTCGTCGCCCAGGTCAACCCGCGGATGCCCTACACCTTCGGGGAAGGCGAGATCTCGACGAGCCTGATCGACATCGCCATCGAAGTGGACGAGCCCCTCCAGACGGTCAACGCTGCTCCCCCCAACGACGTGAAGCGCCAGATCGGCGAGCACATCGCTCACCTCGTGCCAGACGGCGCCACGCTGCAGCTCGGCATTGGCGCCATTCCGGACGCCACGTTGAGCGGGCTCAAGGAACGCCGCGGCTTGCGCATCTGGTCGGAGATGATCAGCGATGGCGTTTTCGTCCTCGAGCAGGTGGGCGCTCTCGACCCCGAGAGCCAGATAGTGACCTCGTTCATCGGCGGGTCCGAAGAGCTCTACAAGTGGGCTGACAGCAATCCCCGTTTGCGCATGTTCCGTACCGAGACGACAAACGACCCGGCAATGATTGCCGTGAACCCCATGATGATCTCCATAAACGCGGCCGTCCAAGTCGACCTGTTCGCTCAGGCGAACGCCAGTTACGTGGGGGGTCGTATCTTCTCAGGATTTGGCGGCCAAACTGACTTCATCGTCGGGGCGCTCCACTCGACCGGCGGTCAAGCCGTCATCGGCCTACCTTCGTGGCACGAGAAGACCAAATCCTCAACGATCGTTCCGCTCCTCGACGCCCCGGCGACCTCATTCCAGCATTCGGTCATCGTCACCGATCAAGGTTGTGCTCACATCTTCGGACGTAGCCAGCACGACCAAGCCCGCTTGCTCATCGAAGAGGCCGCTGCCCCTCAAGCACGCGAAGAGCTATGGGACGCTGCCGAGCGGCTGGGACTCGCAGACCAGCAAAGCGGTACAAAGCCAGACGATCAGAAGTCTTCTTGACGTAGTGCCATGGCGGGCTCGCCCGCCGTGGCACCGCTCCGCTAAATCGGAAAGTCCTCGTATCAGTCGAGGGAAATCGGCTCGTCGTCGTCGACCAAGCTTCCGGACCCGATCGGCGTCTCAACGGCAAGAGCCGTCTTCTCGGCCACGAGGCTGCGTATCCGTTGGTGGAGCTCGACCATGAGCTCCGGGCTGTCGCGTAGGAATTGCTTGGCATTCTCACGACCCTGGCCCAACTGCTCGCCTTCATAGGTGTACCAAGCACCGGACTTCTTCGCGATCCCGAGATCAACGGCGACATCCAGCACGGAGCCCTCCCTGCTGATGCCCTTGCCGTAGACGATGTCGAACTCGGCCATGCGGAACGGTGGGGCGCACTTGTTCTTCACGACCTTCACCCTGGTCCGGTTACCAACGATGTCGGCCCCGTCCTTGATCTGTTCCAGACGACGGATGTCGAGACGCACCGACGAGTAGAACTTGAGGGCGCGACCCCCAGGGGTCACCTCGGGCGATCCGTAAATCACGCCGACCTTCTCCCGCAGTTGATTGATGAACAAAGCGATCGTGGAAGATTTGGACAGGGTACCGGTCAGCTTGCGAAGTGCCTGGGACATAAGGCGTGCCTGCAAGCCGACGTGGGTGTCGCCCATGTCACCTTCGAGCTCGGCCCGGGGAGTGAGCGCCGCCACCGAGTCGATGACGATCACGTCCATTGCCCCGGAGCGGATCAGCATGTCGGTGATCTCGAGTGCTTGCTCGCCGGTGTCAGGTTGGGAGATGAGCAGCTCGTCGATGTCCACGCCTATGGCCTTGGCGTAGACGGGGTCTAGCGCGTGCTCGGCGTCGATGTAAGCGCAAATCCCACCATTGCGCTGGGCCTCGGCCACCACGTGAAGCGCCAAGGTTGACTTGCCGGATGACTCGGGTCCGAAGACTTCGATGATCCTGCCTCGCGGGAGCCCACCGATACCGAGCGCTAGGTCGAGGGCCATGGCACCAGTCGAGATCACTTCGATGCCCATCCCGGTGTGCTCGCCCATGCGCATGACCGAGCCCTTCCCGAACTGCTTCTCGATCTGGCCAAGCGCCGCCTCGAGTGCCTTGTCACGCTCCATCTTCTGTTCTCTCCCCTCTCCTGCTGCCTGTCGGCGCTTTTCTTCCAGGACAACATCTCCTTGCTGCGGTGTCGCTTTGCCCTGGCTCGCCGCCGAATCTCCGGTAGGCCGCAACCTACGAAACGGTTGTGTCACTCCCCCGATGGGTCCCTGCTGCGAGCTCATGACATCACTGTAGTTCCAAACATATGTTCGTTGGTGGACCAATTTCCAGATGATCCGCGACGACACCAATGGCGCCGCAGGCGAGCGAGTGGTCGCTCCTTTAGGAAAGCTGGGCTCCTGCACCGAGACGACGGCGCAAGCTGTTGAGAGCCGAGATCGTGGCGAGCTGGCGAACCCTTTCCCGATCGCCCGGCAGGCGGGACTCGACAGCTTCGGGGTCCGATCCCGGCAGGGCCAGGCCGACGACAAGGGTCCCAACCGGGCGGCCCTCTTGCTCTGTCGGGCCGGCGACACCGGTCGTGGCGAGGCCGACATCGCTGCCGAGGACCCTCCTCGCCCCTTCGGCCATCGCCGCCGCCGCCTCGATGCTAACGACCGGCCCATCTGGGATCCCGAGCACCGAGCGCTTGACAGACGAGTCGTAGGCGACGACCGCCCCCCGGAACCACTCGCTCGCTCCGGGCACGGCAACAAGGCGCGAGGAGAGGAGGCCGCCTGTCAATGACTCGGCAACGGCGAGGGTCAAACCGCGGTCTCGAAGGAGGCGACCGACAGCGACCTCCATCGTCTCCTCGTCGGCACCGAACACGGCGTCGCCGAGAAGAGCCCGGAGCCTTGCCTCTTCGGCCGCGAGTGCCTCGTAGGCAGTCGCCTCGTCGGACGCCTTGACTGTTAGGCGAACCTTGATCCCCTCGATACCGCTCGCCAGGAAGGCGATAGTGGGCACGCCGAGACCGCCGCCCTCGAGTGCCTCCACGCGTCCTGCCACGCGCTCGGCGAGCCCGGACTCGCTGTATCCCCAGGTGCGAAGAGTCCGGCTTCGGATCACCGTCGTCTCAGCGGACCTTCGCCGAAGATCGGGCAGCACGGACCGCTCCATCATGTCGTGCATCTCGTAGGGCACCCCGGGAAGGGCGTACATGACCTTGTCGCGTACCGGGCAGATGAGGCCGGGGGCGGTGCCGAGAGTCTGAGGAATCACCGTCGCACCCTCTGGGACGTCGGCCTGGCGCTCGTTGTTGACAGGCATCGTGCGGCTGGAGCCGCGAGGGACAAAGCGCTTCTTGATGACTTCGAGGACGACTTGGTCACGGCGCAAGGCGACGTTCATCACGCGGGAGATTGCCTCTCGCGTAATGTCGTCCTGGGTCGGTCCGAGGCCACCGCAAATGATCACCGCCTCATTACGCTCGAGAGCCTCGCGGAGGACCTCGGCGATGCGGGCGATGTTGTCGCCGACCCTTGTTTGGAAGTTGCAGTCGATCCCCGCCAAGGCCAGCTGTTCGCCGATGAAGGCCGAGTTCGTGTCCACGACCTGTCCGAGCAACAGCTCTGTGCCGACCGCGACTACCTCTACTCGCATGGGATCTTCCTTGTCTGCGCGCTCAGGCGACGGGCCGACCCACGCCGTCGTGCGTCGGGGACTGAGCGCCGGCGAGCAACTTTCGCGAGTCACGCAGGTACTCGAGCCCGGTCCAGAGAGTGACTGCGACAACGAACCACAATGCCCAACCCACAACCCGGGCGTGATGCAGCCCGACGGGCGGGAGAAAAGCCAGCCCGATGACTATGTCTTGCAGCAATGTCTTCGCCTTGGCCGTCGTGCGGGCCGGTACCGAGATACCGCGCCGACCGGCATAGCTGCGAAAGACGCTCATGGAGATCTCTCGGGCGGCGATGAGGATCACAGGCAACCAGCTCACCTCGCCGATGGCCGCCAATGACGCCAGCACTCCGAGCACGACGCACTTGTCAGCAAGCGGGTCCAAAAAGGCGCCGGAACGAGTCGCGCCATAGCGCCGGGCGACGACGCCGTCGAAGAAGTCGGACGACGAGCAGACGAACCAGAGCCCTACCAAAAGCCAGCTGGACGGACCGGTCGAGATGACGAGCGCCACCATCACGGGCGAGGCGAGCAACCTGGCAAGGGTGAGGGCGTTGGCGGGCGTCAAAAGCGCCGAGGGCCCAAACACGGTCTCACGGCTTGTCATCTGGTTACCCCACTCGCGAGCACGCTGTCAGGCACCGCCTCGAGGTCAGGACCGCTCGCTCCCACAAGGCGCACCGGACCGAGCCACCCCGTGGCGAGCGAGCGCGGCACACGCACAACCCCGTCTATCTCAGGCGCTTCCCGGTAGGAACGTGCCAGACCGGGTGAGTCCACGAGCACTTCGCATGTCGTGCCGACCAAGCTCCGACGTCGGCGCGCCGTTACCGACTCTTGCAGCTCGGAGCATTCCTTGAGACGCTCGAGCGCCAGTGAGGCCGGGACCTGGTCGCCGAGGTCAGCTGCAAGGGTCCCTTCTTCGCGTGAGAAGCTGAAGAACCCCGCCCAGTCGAGCTCAGCCTCCTCGATGAAGCGCAAAAGCTCGTCATGATCCTCCTCCGTCTCGCCCGGGTAGCCGAGGATGAACGATGACCGCAGGGCCGCTGTGGGTTCCAGGCGGCGTATGTGCCCGATCCGTTCCATGAAACGGGCCCCGTCACCCCAGCGACGCATCTTGCGCAAGAGGGGCCCAGAGGCGTGCTGCAGTGAGAGGTCGAAGTAAGCGACGCCTGTCGCCAAGACTGCTTCGACAAGTCGATCATTGAGCGAGGAGGGGTAGAGATAGAGCAGGCGGAGCCGCTCCACGCATTGGCGCGCCGCCTCGACAAGCTCGACAATGCCAGGGCGCGCCAGGTCGTTCCGGCTCGCAGTAATGCTGCGATCCTTCCCGTAAGAAGCGAGGTCCTGGGCCACGAGCACGATCTCACGCGCCCGGAGGGCCTCAATCTCGCGCAGGATGGAAGCAAGCGACCTGGAGCGCTGCTTGCCCCGAAATGACGGGATGGCACAGAATCCGCACCGCCGATCGCATCCCTCGGCTGCTTTGACATAAGCCCAAGGCGCATCAGAGCTAGGCCGGGGAAGCTCAAGAAGATCGAAGCTTTGAGCAGATGCCTCGTTCACTGCGTCGCTGGAACCAACCCGAACGACACGTCGGGTCGTCTTCATCTCGACTGGCACCCCAAAACCGGCCACGAGGTCGATCTCGCCGAGTGCGGCCGCCAGCTCCTCCCCGGAGCGCTCAGCGAGGCATCCCGTAACGACGAGACGGGACCCGTCCTTTCGGAGCCCGTCGAGCTCGAGGATGGTGTCGATCGACTCTTCGCGGGCGGCGTCGATGAAAGCGCACGTGTTCACAACGACGAGATCGGCCTCGCCCGGGTCCGCTGCCGCTTCGTAGCCCCCCGCGGTCAGGCGACCGACGAGCTTTTGCGAATCGACCTCATTCTTCGGACAGCCGAGCGTCGTGATCCAATAGCGCTCGTCCACCGTCGAAGCGTACCCAATGCGGCGAGGCGACCCCCCCCAGGGAGCCCTCAGAGTCGGTCGAAGAGCTCGCGGCGCTTCTGCTCGTACTCGGCGTCTGTGATGACGCCGTGTCTGTGCAATTCGGCAAGTTCGCGCATCTGCTGGGCGATGCTCGGCGCGATCTGGACGGGCGGCGCGGTTGGGCCTGGCTGATATGCCTCGGACGCAGGAGGGCTTGCTGGCGTGGGATAGCTCGCTGGCGGCGAGTAGGGCGCCGGCGGCGGCGCGGCGACGGGAGAGTCGTCTTCGGGAGGGGTGGCGCTTGGCGTCGGCGCCGTCACAGGCCGGGACACTTCCTCGAGCGCCACGACCGGACCCTCGGGCACCACCTGGCCGAAGGTGTACCCGGCGGTGCCTTGGGACACGACGCGGTTGATGAGCGACTGCACCTCCGCCGGTCGGCTGATGTCGGGAAAAGGATCCTGCCCGTGCCGTCCGGCGGACTCGACTGTCAGGCTGCCCGCTCTGACCAGGCGCTCCACGATGGTTTGATGATAAGTCACGTCCTGCACCCGCCCGATCGGGATCTCCCGCCCTGTCCTTCGCAGCACGCCTGTCCGGTACACGATCCGATGGCAGGTGACGACGAATGACGTAGTGCTCCAGACCAGATAGCGAGTGGTGAAGTACACGAGCGAGGCCAGACCGCAGCCGAGGAGGACCCATCCCATGTAGACGGGCGCGCTCGACCAGATAAAGAAGAGCGCCACACAACCGCCGAGGACAACCAAGGTGAAGACAGACGGCCAAAACAGCAGGGACCAGTTCGGTCTCGAGTCGAGGTAGACGTTCTCGCCGGGGGCCAGCAGCTTGGTCGGAAAGCTCATTGCGCCCACCTTTCTAGACGCGGCCTGCTCATCCCAGCTTGCTCGCGATGGACCCGGCCACCCTGAGGACCGATCCGTCTGACCCGGCCGCGGAGAACACTGCCGCGGGCCGTGCGGTTGCCTCCTTCAACAGGTCGAGTAACAGCGTTGTCAAGGGCAGACGGGGATCGATCCACAGATAGTGCGCGAGGGAGCCGGGGATGGTGTTGACCTCGTTTATGTAGATGTCCTCGCCGTCTGACAAGAAGTCGAGCCGTGCCACGCCGCGTAGGCTCACGAGCGACGCGACCTCTGCTGCCAGCTTGCGGATGCGTTCTGCCAGGGCGGCCTCGATGTTGGCAGGGAGCTCTCGGGGTGCAGAGGTCATGCCCTCGGAGCCGACATATTTGTCCTGGTAGCCGAGGATCTCTCCCCCTTCGCGTGTCCGAAGCGGCCTTTCGATCGCCGAGAGCTGAAGTTCGGGCCAGCTGCGGACGGCCAGTTGCAGATCGAACATCTCCTCGTGATAAGGCTCGAGGATGGCGCCGCATCGCAGGTGGGAGTTGGCTTTCAGGCGGGCTCGCGCGGTTTCGAAATCAGCCACGACCTCGATACCTATAGAGGAGCCTCCGAAACGGGGCTTCAAGATGTATGGGGGGGCAAAGGCGGGCTTCTCGCTGTGCTCGCTCAATGGCACCCGGGCCAAAGCCGGCAGGCCGGCGTAGACCATGAGAGCGCCAAAAGCGAGCTTGTCCATGCCGAGCGCGGCGCCGGTCGCCGTCGGGCCTGTGTAGCACACGCCGGTCAGGTCCAGGGCACCTTGCAGACTCCCGTCCTCCCCCGGACCCCCGTGGCAGCAGTTCAGCACGGCATCGATCTCGAGGCGGCTCTCGCGAGCACGCAGCCCGCTGCCGGGCCTGACAAAGCCGCCCCCTGGGCCACTTATCAGCCGCAGCCGTACCGCGCTCGATGGCACCCCCTCGAGGAAGCCGGCCGCTTCGGTCGCGTTGTGGACCTCATACCAGTCTCCTGACTTGGACCAGTACAAAGAGCGCACGCTGCCGACTCCGGGCGTACGGGCAAGGGCATGAACAGCCTGCAGACCGGTGAGGATCGACACATCGTGCTCGGGAGACGGGCCACCGTAGATGACGGCCACTCGGGCGGGCAGCCCGCCCTCGCGGGGCCCTTCTGGCTGTGCGGTTCCTAACGAGCCTCGCTCGCTAAGACGGCGCTTCGCGCTGTTGCTCATCGTGTCGCCACTCTATGGCCTTGCCGGCCGAGGCGGCCATGCCGGGGACCGTCGCGCACTTCGTGTGGTTCGTCGACACCCCGACACATCGCGAGCTCACAGGAAGTGATCAGGCAGATCATTCTCGAACAACACCGCGTCCCCGGGCCCGAGCTCTTTTTGCGCCCACGAAACAGCCGACTCGCGACGACCGACGAGCCTGAGGGACGGCGAGGTGGCAAGACGCCGGCAGCCTTCGACGAGAGCCGCCCGATTCGTTCTACCCACGACGACTAGATCGGTGACGATACCTGCAGCTGCCTCGCCCAGGGCGGCGTTCTCTGTTCGTTGCGAGCTGCCGAGCTCCACCATCCCGGGCGTCACAAGCACTCGTCGCCCCGCCGGTGCCGCCGAGGCCAGCACATCGAGGGCATGGCGAGCACCGGCCGGGTTCGCGTTGAAGGTGTCGTCGAGGACCAGGTACCCGCCAGCTGCCCGATAGGGCTGGAGCCGGTTGGGAACGGCAGGCAAAGAACCCAACCTGCTCGCCACTGCCCCAGGCGACATGCCCAACTCGAGCGCCACCGCAGCCGCGCAAGCGGCATTGGTCCTAATGGGCGGCAAAGAGTCTGCCAGGAGCTTGGCGAACCCGGCTGGCTTGCCAGCTACGTAAAGCTCCAGCCCTTCGCTCTCGGCCAGCACTGCGACGTCTGACGCCTCGTCTGCCCCTGAAGCGCGGACCACCTTGTGGTCCTTTTCGAGGTCGCCCGCCAAAGCATGCAAACGGGGGTCGTCGACGTTGAGCACCACGACGCGGGCATTTTTCGTGATCTCGGCCTTGGCTTCGAGCGTCCTTTCCAGTGATCCGAAGCGCTCCAGGTGTGCCGGGCCGATTGAGGTGATGACAGCCACCTCGGGGTGCAGCCACCCGCAAAGAGCCGCGATCTCACCTGGCCCGTAGGCACCCATCTCCGCCACGAGAACATAGGTTCCCGGAGCTAGGTGCTCGATCACGGTGCGGGTGAGGCCCGCTCGGTTGTTGAAGCTCCGGGGACTCGCCACCACCGTATGCTCTCCGCCCAGCAGATAGGCGATGTAGTTCTTCGTCGTCGTCTTCCCGTACGAGCCGGTGATCCCGACGACGAGCGGCTGGACAGCGCCGAGCAGGCCAGAAGCTCGGCGCACGTACCGTTGCGCGAGGAAGTCCTCAAATGGTGCCTGCACCGCGAGCGCCATGTCGACGAGGAGAGGGACAGCCACCGCCACGAAGGCGGCCGTCGTGACCGCTCCCGACAAGGCACCAAACAGGGCGCCGAGCCCAACGAAAAGTGCCTCGAAGAGCGCGGCCAGGACGCCAAGGAACCTGAGGCGCCTCGTCCAGGCAAGACGGGAAGTACGGCCGCGAAGCCCTAGGCCCACCGGGCCGATGGTGACGACGACGGCCGTGGCGATAGCGGCCCCGGGCAGGACGGTCGCGCAAGCCGCCCCGGCCAGTGCGAGACCAACAAGAGCAGCGTTGAGGGGCGTCCCGGCCCACCACCGCCACGCGAAGCGCATGACCGACCCGGCCATGTAATGCTCGCGCTGGGCAACGCGGAGCCAGCGCAGTTGTCCGAAAAGGCTCGAGAGGACCGAGGTTCCGAGCGCGAAGACAGCGAGCGCCGTCACCCGTTCGGCTCCCACTTGGAAGATGCCCAGGGTATCAAGGGCGCAGCCGCCCGATGGCCGAGCGCAGCTCGTCGGGGACCGTGAGGGGGGTCAGGTGTCCGGCTCCGGGACAGACCACGAGATGCGCCTCGGGTAGCTCTGCCTCAAGCCGTTTCGCCACCGCGAGCGGAGCGGCGGTGTCGTTGTCGCCCCATACGAGCTCGACTGGGCACGAGACAGCCGCGAGCACGGAGCTGTAATCCTCCCCGAGGGAGCGGACGAGGACGTCACGCATCACCCCTGTGGCGGCCTTGTAGTCGTCAGAGCCGTAACGCTGCCTGAGCGACTCCATCCTTTGTTGGGTGACAAAGCCGTGGGACGCCATCTGGCGTGCCAGGCGAAAGGCGAGCGGAGGCTTGACCCGTGACCCGAGAGGATGGTGAAGGGGCGCTCCGCTCAGCACAAGTCCGGCGATCTGCTCAGGGCGCGCCGCGGCCAGGTGCACGGCCACGCGCCCTCCAAAGGAGTGCCCGAGCACAACCACGCGCGCCTGCATCTCCTCGAGAACCGGGGCGACGGCCTCTGCATACTCGGCAGATCCCCACGCTGTAGGCGGCGGCGGAGCGCTCCCGAAGCCCGGCAGGTCGAGCACGACCGCATCCAAACCTCCCGGAGAGAACACGGCTTCAAAGTCCCGATGATCACGCCGCCATCCGTGCAGGGCGAGGACCCACGGGGTGCCGCTGCCGTAGCGCTGGCCAAAAAGGCGCGAATCGGCGAAGGACGAAAGCATCTGAAGAAACCTAATGCGCGAACTCAACGGCGAAGTTGACCGTCACGTCTTCGCGCACTGGCCAGAGGCCAGAAGGCTCGCTTGCGCCTGAGCCTTGAGTCACCCTGCCGCTACGGTCTAGTCATGGAGTCAGGTTCGGCGCGCTCGAACGAGATGGCCGGGCGATTGCTGGCTGGTTGTGATCCCCAGCAGAAAGAGGCAATCACCACTACGGCGCAGCCGTTGTGCGTCCTGGCGGCGGCTGGCTCTGGTAAGACACGCGTTCTCACGCGTCGCATCGCCTGGCGGGTCAATGAGGGCTCTGCCGTAGCCCGCTATGTCCTTGCGCTTACCTTTACGCGCAAGGCGGCCTCAGAGATGCGCGCCCGGCTCGCCAATCTCGGTCTTCCCGAGCCCGCCACAGCCGGGACCTTCCACGCCCTGGCGCTCGGGGAGCTCCGGCGCCTCGCGGCTGAACGGGGCCGCCCCGTCCCAGTTGTGGTCGCTTCCAAAGCAAGGCTGCTCGCCGCTGCGGCGGGTCCAAAAGGAGCTCACGACCGCGCCACCTTGGCCGAGCTTGCTTTAGAGATCGAATGGGCGCAGGCCCAGTGCCTGACGCCTCGCGATTACGAACGAGCACTCAACTCCTCCCCGCACCACAGCCAGGTCGATCCGGCCGTGGTCTCGGAGGTCTGGAGACGCTACGAACGCGAGAAGCAGCGCCGGGGCGTGCTCGATTTCGATGACCTTCTCCTGCGGTGCGCGCATGAGCTCGTCACTGACGCCGAATTTGCCGCCTCAGCCCGTTGGCGTTTCCGTCACGTGTTCGTCGACGAGTACCAAGACGTGAACCCGGCGCAGGTCAGGCTTCTTGAAGCTTGGCTGGGCGACAACGACGACTTGTGCGTTGTCGGCGATCCTGACCAGGCCATCTATTCGTGGAACGGGAGCGACCCACAGGCTCTGGTCGAGTTTCCTGCGCGCCATCCTGGATGCGCGGTCGTGCGCCTGGGCACGAACTATCGCTCGAGTGAAGCCGTGCTGGCAGTCGCTTCTTCGGTGCTTCGAGGCGAGTCCTCCGCGCTTGCGGGCCAAGGAGGAACCGACCTGACATTCCCCTCGCTCGAGGGATTCGCCTCGGCCCGCCAACGTCCGAGCGTGCAATCGCAACCCGTGGTTGCCTACGAGACAGACGCCGACGAGGCGTTGGGTGTCGTCGCGGCCCTTAGGCGGGCGCGCAACCCAGGCGCGTCTTGGTCGAGCGTCGCCATCCTCGCCCGCACGAACGCCCAACTGCTCCTGTTTGAACGCGAACTCGAGTCCGCCGACGTCCCCTTCCGCAGCGGCGGAGGGCGCGCCTTCCTCGCTCGTCCGAGCGTGCGCCGAGCCTTGGAGCGATTGATGACAGAGGCGAGCCCTTCCGGGTTCCGCGTTTGGATCGAGGATCTCGCCGGTCCCGCGCCGAGCGAGGAGGCTGAGCTCGACCTTTCAGAGACGACGGTCACAGGCGAGGCGTGGATTGCTCGCGGTGACGACGATCTCCACGAACTCGCTGCGCTCGCATTTGAGTATCTCCGCTCGGACTCGAACCCGAGCGGAGATGGGTTCGTCACCTGGCTCGAGGCGAGCCTACGCAGTGATCCTCCCCGTCAGGCTGGAAACGCCGTCGACCTAATGACATTCCATCGCGCGAAAGGCCTCGAGTGGCGGGTGGTCTTCCTGACCGGTCTCGAGGATGGTCTTGTCCCGATTGCGCACGCTCACACCGCCGCGGCCATCGCTGAGGAACGCAGGCTCCTTTATGTCGCTTGTACGCGCGCTATGGACGACCTGCATTGCTCGTGGGCGCGTGAGAGATCTTTTGGCGGGCGAAGATCGGCCCGCAAACCTTCGCCGTACTTGGCCACCATCGAGGCTACCCACCGCGCTCTTGCGGGCTTGGTGGAGGTGACCCCAGAGCGAGCCCTGGCCTCTCAGCAAAAGGTGCGAGCCCTCCTCGCCGGGCGCGAGCGCGTGCGCCGCGATCAATGAGGTCGGACTGGGCGGCTCCTCGAGCCGATCGTCCCGATCGTGCCCTCAGATCGTTCGCCCGAGTAGCATTGCGTGCGCACTAGCGTTTCTGTCCGAAAGGGTCACGCCGCCACGGTGGCCAGGGATATAGCGTCAGAACGGCAGCAAAGGGCTTTTCCGTGAATCGACAAAAACACCGGGCGATTGCGTGGCAATTGCCCCGGGAGGAGGGTGGCTGATGCCCAAAGACGGCGAGAGCGGCGCGTCTGACCTAGAGGCACGCAACCACTACCTGAGCATCATTGACGATGCTTGGGAGATCTATCGCGAGTCCGTTGAGGGCGCGTGGGATAATTACGAGGAAGCCCTCAAGCCTGTGCGAGATGTCTACGAGCAAGCGCAAGGCACCGCCGAGGAAGCCCATGGCGAGGCGATCGACGCCGCCTGGGCGGACTACAAGCAAGCCGTGGCGAACGCTCCGACGACGATGCGCCGTGACATCGTGGCTCAGGCGCGTGCCACTTACAACGAGCTGGCTGCGCAGATCCGCAAGACCTACAACGAGAGCATGGCTATCGCCCGCGACGACTATCTGCGGTCCGTCGATGAGGCAAGGGCTGCTTATCGAACGGCCGTCGACAGCGAGCTCGACTCCCACCGTGACGCCGTTCGCGCCGCCTGGAGCAGCTACCTGCAAGCGGTCGACTCCACCCTGGCTAGCGAGGACTGATCTGCCGCTCAAAACGGCCCGCCCCTGTCGCTGCTAGATTTGTGCTGCTTAATCGACGCAAATGATCGACTCACGGTAGAACGGGCTTTGCCTTCAGTTGGCCGGCCCCTAGTCGACTGGACGGGCGGATGCACATCTCAGCCAGAATCGAGTACGCGTTGCGGGCCCTGTGCACCTTGGCCGCCCGCGACGGAGAGCCCCTCACCGCGGAGGAGCTTGCTGAAGCCCAAGGCCTCCCTGTCCGATTTCTTCGG
>Ga0182030_10010823_pt1 | contig 18476 bp, 17 predicted proteins | sample 812S3MmetaG_FD_121299 | JGI IMG/M metagenome (GOLD analysis project Ga0182030, IMG submission 121299) | Permafrost microbial communities from Stordalen Mire, Sweden - 812S3M metaG (Illumina Assembly) | ecosystem: Environmental > Terrestrial > Soil > Wetlands > Permafrost | place: Sweden...
CCCACGAGATCGAGCAAATGCCGCGCGCGCAGGCAGCCCTACTGCACATCCTGACCGCCAGCGAACTGCGCCGCCGCACCGCCGCCGGAGACTATAAGACGGTCGCGGCCTGTTACGACACCGATAATACCGACGCCGCCAAAGTGCCGGAGCTCTACCGCCAGAAGGAAGAGGTCAAAGACTGCACCGTGTACTGGGATTTCGGCCGCAAATAATCGGCTCACACGGTGCATAATAAGTCACCTTTCCGCGCTTCCAGGACATCGGAACCGCGATCTCCGGGAACCACCCGGCAGCGAGGCAACTCGCCGCCGGACGCCGGATAGACTTTCAAATCTCATGAAATCTCATACTGGCAAGCGCCGGTTGCAGAATAGGACTTCAGCTTCATCGTCTTATTCCACTTCTCGGTTACCCGGTTGTTCGGCCTCGGCAGACCACCGATTTGTTGGGCTTCCGCGGCAAAGGCTAACCCCTTCACGATGAACGCACTGCCGATTAGTTTTGGAGCGCCGACATTGGTCAACTTGCAGTTTTGGTGTTTCGGGATCTTCAGTACTTTGCCATCGAAGCTTCCCTCTTGGGCGGTCATGAATTTGTCCCCGCCTTTTTGCGTAATGTCGATCTGATGTATGTCCAGGATTGGCATATCAGGGCAGCATACCATGGCTTCCCGGATCTCTCAAGAGGTCACACTGAAATTAACTGAAATTCTCCGGCGTTCTTACCAGCGCTCTGCCCATGCTCCGGAGCGCCCCGGCCGGGAGGGCGCACCAAGGATCGGTCGAGGCAGGCCGCCGGCCGGCGCCAGTCGCGCCCATTGGCAGGCCGCTGCCCCCTTCGCGTACATTCGGAGCGAAGCTGCGGCGTTGTGAAAGGCATCCCAGTTAGCCACATTTGGCTACCGGACCACCGAAACCGCGGCCCGGTTCCAGCCTTCCAAACAGGTAGAGGTAATCCGCATGTTCAGCCTGAGAAGCCTAATCGTGTGCACCCTGGTATCCCTGGCCGGAACCGTAGTCGGCGCGAATGCCGATGTGCCGGCTCCCGGCGTCGTCAATTATTCCGAGGGGCAGGTGGCCGTGAATGGCCAGGCGGTACAAACCCGACAGGGCCGCGCTGAGGTATTACTCACCCCCGGCGTCTATCTGCGCGTCGGCGAAAACAGCTCTGTCAAAATGGAGAATTCAGCCTCTGGCGGCGTCAAGCTGGAGTTGCTGGGCGGCCAAGCCCTGGTGGAAGTGGACCAGGTGACCCCGGGCCGCCGCGTCGACATCATCGACCAGAGCGCCGACGCCCACCTCGAACGGCCAGGCATCTATCTTTTCAAAGCCGGCGATCCGGTCATCGATGTTTACAGTGGGAAACTCCGGGTGCAAGACGACCAGCGGTCCATCGAACTCAAGCGGGGCGAAGAACTCCGCTTGACCGGCGCCCCGTTGAAAGCGCAGAAGTTCGACCGGACCGACCCGGGCGCCCTCTATGCCTGGAGCGCACAACGCGCCGGTTATTCGTCCCAGGTGAGCGAATGGACCGCCGAAGACCTGTTGGGACTGGATGGATTAGCGTCTTACAGCGCAGGCTGGTATTGGAGCCCGTGGTACAACTCCTGGGCCTTCATCCCTACGAAGGGGTACATTTTGACGCCTTTCGATTACGGCCTGTACGCCCCGCAGACACCGAAGTACCGCACGCCGGTATTTGGCGACTTCCGCAACTGACGACGCCTCGCCGTGGGTTAAAATACAGGACGTCCACGGGAGAAATACTTTGCGATTTGTCACGTTTCAAGAGAACCGGGATCCCGAACCTGGCGTCTTGTTTGGCGGCCAGGTAATCGGCATCCGCAGGGCCGGCTTTGAAAGCGTAGCCTCGGTGATTGCCGGCGGCGCGGACGCCCTGGATCGTGTGGCACGCTGGCTGCAACGTCCGCCGGCCAGCGAATTGCCCGATATGGCGCGGATCAGGCTGCTGGCCCCGATTCGCCATCCTCCCAAGATAATCTGCATCGGGCTGAACTATCGCGATCACGCGGCCGAGAGCAAGATGACGATTCCCGAAGTGCCCACGGTGTTCGCCAAGTTTTCCACCTCGATCATCGGCCCCGGCGACCCCATCGTGCTGCCCAAAAATTCCACCAAACCGGACTACGAGGCGGAATTCGTGGTGGTGATCGGCAAACGCGGCCGGCATATTCCCGAAGAGAAGTGGCGCGACTACGTATTCGGCTACAGCATGCTCAACGACGTCAGCGCGCGGGATTTTCAGATGGCCACCAGCCAGTGGACAATGGGCAAGACTTTCGATACGTTCGCGCCCTTCGGCCCGGCTATCGTCACCGCCGACGAAGTGCCCGATCCGCATAACCTGGCCATCTCGCTGACCCTGAACGGCGAGGTATTGCAGGATTCCAACACCGGCAACATGATTTTCCAGACGCCGCGGCTGATCGCGTTCCTCTCCAGCGTGTTCACCCTGGAACCCGGCGACATTATCTCCACCGGCACGCCCGCAGGAGTGGGATTCGCGCGCAAACCGCCGCGCTGGCTGAAACCCGGCGACGAAGTGACCGTGCGGGTGGAAGGCCTCGGGGAGTTGACCAACCCGGTGGTAGCCGAACGGTAGGGCTATTTCCCGACACGCTCCAATGAGGAAGATTGCAGCCGCGACAGGGCGGCCCGCATGGCTTCCAGGTTGCGGTCTGTACCGGCCACGAACTGGTCGGCCTTGGAGATCACATCTCTGTGGAGCCTGAAGAAGAGGTCCACCACCCAGGGATCGCGCCAGCCGCGAGCGGTTTCTTCGCGGATCATGCGCAGCGCCTTGGCCGAAGAGTAACCCTCCTTGTAGGGCCGTGGACTGGTGAGCGCGTCGTAGATGTCGGCGACTTGCAGCAGCCGGGCCAGCAGAGGAATTTTCTCGCCACTCAGCCCGTCGGGGTACCCCGAGCCGTCCCAGCGCTCGTGGTGGTGGCGGATGACCGGCACAACCGGCGCGAGGCTCCTCAAATGGCGGCAGATCTCCACGCCACGCGTGGGGTGGGTGCGCATCACGTCCCATTCCTGCTCGTCTAAGCGGCCTGGTTTGAATAGGATGGAGTCCGGAATGCCCACCTTGCCGATGTCGTGCAAGTAGCCGCCGCGATAGAGCGTCAAGAGCTGGACGCGGTCCAGCCCCACGACGATTCCCATGGCCACGCTCATGAAGGCCAACCTCTCGCAATGAAAAGCGGTGAAGCGGTCCCGCTGTTCCACGGCTTGCGCCAAGGCGAAGAAAATGCCTTCCACCTGCGTGATTCCCTTGACTCCCCCTTCTGTTCCATTTGCGTCCGACGTTCGACGGATTGGCTGCAGCAGGTCGTTCCAGGGATGGAGCGCACCGTTTCCAGCCGGCTTCCGCGGCTTCTTGCCTTGCTCACTGGTTTCCATGTTCAGATGCATGCGCTGATAGCCATATCGACTGAAATCCCACGAAGCGTTAGAGGTCTGGCCTCGATCACTGATACCTCACTACGGTGACCGCGCGCCAAGCGGAGTTGCCGGCGGCGTCGTACGCCCGCACGGTGACCGTATTGTTGCCCACCAGTAAGGGAATCGTGGCGGACCAGAAGGTAGTCCCGGTAGCCGTACCGGCGCCTCCCGTGGACGTCGTCCATTGCACCGACTGGACGCCGGCATTATCGGCGGCGGTGCCACCGATCGAAATCGTCGCCGAATAAGCCGAGACGATGGAAGAGCTGGGGGAAACAATCGTCAGGGTGGGCGGCACCGTATCCGGGCCTGCCGCTGCGCCTGTGCCTGTACTGCCGCTGCCCGTGGTCCCCGTCCCCGTGCTGGCGCCTGTGCCCCCGCCCGTGCCCGTGGTTCCCGTGCCCCCCGTACCGCTGCCCGTGCCGGTACCCGTGGTTCCCGTGCCGCCGCTGGCGCCGGCGCCGCCCGCCGGAGGGGTGACGGCCGCTGTCTTCGCCCCGTAAAGCGCCTGGATTCCCGCGATGTCGTCGGCGTTGAGCCCGGTCTGCAAACGGTAGTAGGGATACATCACCGCGTCGGGGTTGTCGGAGTGGGCCAGACCCAGAGCGTGTCCGGCCTCGTGCAGGGCCACCGAAAAGATGTCCACGTTCGCGCCCACGTTCCAGCTTTCGTCGGCATCGAGATGCATGTCGCCGGCAATCGGCTCGTTGTTGTTGGGCACGGGATAGAACGTATGCGCCAACACGCCGCCGGGGCCATCGAACGGATACGCGTCTCCATGGGCATACCGCGCGAACAGAATGTCGATGCTGCGCTCCAGGTTGGTTTGGGTGGCCGGCGCGATCGTGATGTTGGCATACTGCTCCCACACGGCGAAGGCCCGCACGATTTCGCTGCGCACCAAAGCCTCCGGCACTTTGGGCGTGACCGAATCGAAGTAGTATGCCAGCGACACCTGGCCGGTGGCGTCTTTGCTCCAGCCGCTGCCCGCCTGCACGTACTGCGCCGCCGGCCCGACTGCGGTAAGCGCGCCGGCGCAGCCGACGATGGCATCGCCATCCTGCAATCCGGCCGACGCGGGCAGAATGTAGGCCACTGCGTCGAGCGCGGCCAACGCCGGAAGGGCGCTGTAGGCTCCCGAAAGCAACAGTTGTCCCGCCAGCAGATTGGGGTTCTGAACGATCGTGAAGCCCAGATTTCCAGCCAGTTCGCCGTCCGTGCCGATCTCCGTATCGGGTTGAAAAATGACCAGGTACGCGGCCGCCGGCTGGCTTGATATGACAGGGCTTATTTTATCCGCAGGGTCCATGGGCCCGGACCAAATCACGCTCAGCCCCCGCAGGTTGAGCGCGACCGCGGAAACCATCAGGGCATTGTCGGGAACATAGGCCAGCACCTGGATCCGCCGGGCCGCCAACTCGGCGAGAACATCCGGCCCGGGGTAGGCGCCGAACAAAACCAGGTAGTGACGTTTGGCGCTCGTCGCGGGACGGCCAGGCGAAGCGTTGCCTTGCGATACCGCCGGCACAAAGTTGCGCGTTTTGAGGCGAATGATGCCTTGCGGCCACGCGATCTGCGTCAACAGAGACAAGATCCATATGAAACGGATAATCATTCTCCAAACTCCGAATATCCGTTTCGGCAAAAACTGAGACTTTTTGGGCCCGTCAGGCACCAATTGCATATCCAAAGTGAAGGAATATCTATATCTAGGGTTTCTTTTGGCGCTGTCCCCCGCCTATGCGGCTACGGACTCCCCCCGCCTGGTATACGGCATCGCTACCGTGGCGGGCAGCGGCTCGCTGGGCGACGGCGGGCCCGCCACAGCCGCCCAGATCGGGAGCATCCAGGGCATCGCCGCCGACCGTTGGGGTAATTTGTATCTTTCCGATACGGACCACAACCGCATCCGCAAGATCGACACCACCGGCACGATCACCACCGTGGCGGGAACCGGCGTCGCGGGTTTCAGCGGCGATGGCGGGCCGGCCACCAGCGCCCAGCTCAACCTGCCCTACGGCATTGCCGTCGATCTGGCCGGCAACCTCTACATCGCCGATCTGAACAACAGCCGCGTGCGCCGCGTCACGCCCGACGGCGCCATCCAAACCTACGCCGGCAGCGGCGGACAAGGCTCCTCCGGCGACGGCGGCCCCGCCACCAGCGCGCAAATGCTGGAACCGCGCAACGTGGCAGTGGACGCCGCCGGCAACCTGTACATCTCCGAATTCGGGGGCAATCGCGTGCGCAAGGTGACGCCCGATGGCCGGATCGCCACCGCGGCGGGAACCGGCATCGCAGGCTATAGCGGCGACGGCAATCCCGCAACCATGGCCCAACTCGCCTTCCCGGCTGGCTTGGCCGTAGATCGCCAGGGCGACCTTTATATCGCCGATTCGCAGAACCAGCGCATCCGCAAAGTCCTGCCCAGCGGGCAGATCTCGACTGTACTGGACGGCACCCGCGCCTTTACTCTGCTCACCCCCATTGCGGTGGCGGTGGACCTGGCAGGCGACATCTTCGTGGCCGACGCCACCTCGCTGGTGCATGAGTACACCGGCGTCAACGCCTGGGTCACCGCCGCCGGCGCCGGCGCCGCGGGCTTTTCCGGCGACGGCGGACCAGCTACCGCCGCCCAACTGACCCAACCGCGCGATCTGTCCGCGGACCTCAACGGAAACCTCTATATCGCCGATCAGAACCGCGTGCGCAAAGTCGACACCACGGGCACGATCCACACCGTCGCGGGGGACGACTACCTGCACGCCATCGGCGACGGTGGCGCCGCCATCGCAGCCGAGTTGTACCTGCCCGCAGCCGTGGCTCTGGATAGCGCCGGCAACCTCTATATCGCCGACACCGGCACCAACCGCGTGCGCCAGGTCGCTCCCTCGGGCGTGATTTCGACGGCTGCCGGCTCGGGCGTGGCATTGCCGGGCGGGGAGGCCACGGTGGCGACGGCCACTTCCCTCATGACGCCCATGGGTGTCGCCGTGGACCAGTTTGGCAACCTGATCATCGCCGAAACCGGGGCGCACCGCATCCGCCAGGTTTCGGCCGACGGCCGCATACGCACCATCGTGGGAACGGGAGTGGCCGGCGAGGGGCCGGAACTGCTGCCTGCCACTCAGACGCAATTGCGCGCCCCGCGAGGCGTGTGCCTGGACCGCCTCGGCAATCTCTACGTGGTGGACACCCTCAACCATCGCGTACTGCTGGCGCCGCCGGCAGGGGTGGTCACCACCGCCGCGGGCAACGGCGTTCCGGGCGCTGGCGGAGACGGCGGCCCGGCGCGCTTCGCGCAACTTAATCAACCCAGCGCCTGCGCGCTGGACAGCGCCGGCGACCTGTACATCGCCGACACCTACAATCACCGTATCCGCAAGGTGGATACCACCGGCATAATCAGTACGGTGGCCGGCGTGGGCGTGGCGGGCAGCGGCGGCGATGAGGGCCCGGCCACGTCTGCCAGCCTGAACGCGCCGCGCGGCGTGGCGGCGGACGACAACGGCAACATCTACATCTCCGACACCGGCAACAACGTGATCCGCCAGGTGGCGCCCGACGGGGTGATCCACACCATCGGCGGCACCGGCGCCGAGGGTTTCGCCGGCGACGGCGGGCCGGCCCTGTCCGCCCTGTTAGACACCCCTGGCAGCATCCTGCTGGACGGCGCGGGCGATCTCTATTGCGCCGACACCAACAACAACCGCGTGCGGCGCCTGGTTCCCACCGGCGTGATCCTGCCGCCGGCCGTCATCCTCCCCACGCCGCTTTCGGTGGTGAATGCCGCCAGCCTGGCCGCCGAGCCAGTGGCGCCCGGAGAAGTGGTCACCATTTTCGGCTCCGGCATGGGACCAACGGCCGGTGTCGGGGCCCTCATCGATCCCACCGGACTGGTGGCCAACCAACTAGCGGGCGCGGAGGTCCGTTTCGACGGCGTGCCGGCCCCGCTGTTTTACGCGCAAGCCAACCAGATCAACGCGCAGGCGCCCTATACCGTGGCGGGCGAGACGGTGACGCAGATCGAAGTTCTCTACCAGGGCGTGAGCGTGAACACCACCAGCGTGGCGGTCGCGCCGGCGGCGCCGGGCGTTTTTTCCACCGCGGTCAACCAGGACGGAACCTACAATTCGCCATCCAACCCGGCGCCTCGCGGCACCTTTCTGACGGTGTATGCCACCGGCCAGGGCCTGACCAACGGTCCCAACATTTCCGGTCAGCCGGCGGCCGCGCCGTATCCACAGCCCAACCTGCCAGTGACGGTAACGGTCGGCGGCGTGACGGTACAGGTGGCTTGGGCAGGCAGCGCGCCCGGCCTGGTGGGCCTGTTGCAAGTGAATCTGCGCGTGCCGGGCGGCTACGTGCCCTCGGGCGCGGTCCCGCTGGAGCTGACGGTGGGCACAACGGTATCGCCAGACATCACGATCTGGGTGCAATAAAGCGAACGGGTTTCCTGAATCAACCCCGAATCGCCGAATTCCTTGACGCCGCAAACTCATCGTGCTATTTTTTTAGCATGATTTCGGTCAGCAGGATGATCGCAACGGTCCCGGTGGCGCTCCTGTACGTGGCGGCCGCCCGCGGCCAGACTGCCGATTCCCGTCCGTCATTCGAGGTGGCGTCGGTCAAGCCCTCGCCGCCCCCTGGTCCGAACAGAACCATGGGACGGCTGGTGCGTGGCGGGCCCGGAAGCACCGGCCCGGGCGCCATTACGTTCACCAACATCGACCTGTTCAGTCTGGTAACCATGGCCTACGGCGTCAATGCCTACCAGCTTGTGGGACCGGGTTGGCTTGGCGCCACACGGTTCGATATCACCGCGAAATTGCCGCCCGGCGCCACCAGGGAGCAGTATCGGCTCATGCTGCAGAATCTCTTGGCCGAGCGCTTCAAGCTGGCGGTTCATCGCGATAAGAAGGAGGGCCGGGTATTCGACCTGGCAGTGGCCAAGAATGGTCCGAAGCTGAAGGAATCCGCCGACGACCCCGCGGCAGCGGCGGACGATGGCAGCCTGCAACCCCCGCCGTCTGCGCCCCGGCCGCCGGTGGGTTACAACGGTCCCATGGCCCTGCTATGCGCGAGATGCTCGATCGAACAGTTCACCGCGCGCCTGGCCGGACTGCTGGGCCAACCGGTCAGCGACGCCACCGGTCTGAACGGCAGGTACGACATCAGGCTGCAATATTCTCTGGCGGGTCTGCAAACCGGCCCGTCGGTCGACGCCGACGTTCCAGCCACTATATTTGACGCCCTCCAAGAACAACTCGGACTCAAGCTGGAGCCGAAGAGAGGCATGATCGATCTGTTGGCGATCGACCATATCGAGAAAGTCCCAACGGAAAACTGATACATTCAGCCGCGGAACAGCTCAATTTGCCCTACAGCCAGTCCAAATCCTTGTATCGCTCGCCCGTCAGATGCAAAAACAGCGGCTCCAGCGCGTCGAATTCCTGGCCGTTGCACTGCAGTTTGCCGTCGGTGGCCAGCACTGTCACGTCGCCCTGCCAGACCAGTTTTCCGGGCTTGGTGATGATGGCCACGTCGTGGCATACCCGCTCCACCGTCTCCAGCACGTGCGTGGTCATGAAGACCGTGCGGCCCTGGTCGGTAAAGCGGCGCAGCCATTGCTTCATCAGCGCCACGCCGGCCGGGTCGATGCTCTCGAAGGGCTCGTCCAGAAAAAGCACTTCCGGGGAATGAATCACCGCCGCGGCGAAGGCCACCCGCTTGCGCATGCCGGTGCTGTATTCGGCCAGCGTTTTCGAGCTATCGGTCAGCTCCAGCGCGTCCAGCAGTTCGCTCACGCGTTTGCGCGTGGTGGCTTCGTCGAGCCCGAACATGCGCGCCACGAAGGCCAGGAATTCGTGGGCATAGAGCGGGTCGAACAGCCCCAGGGTTTCCGGCATCACGCCGATGCGCCGCTTGATGGCGGCATTTTCGGAATCGAACTTCTGGCCCAGGATCTCGACCTTCCCGGACGTCGGGTCGAGCAGTCCCGTCAGGCAGCCGATGGTGGTGCTCTTGCCCGAGCCGTTTGGCCCCAGGAAACCGAAAATGCGGCCCGGCCGCACCTCCAGCGAGAGGTCCTCCACCGCCGTCACGTTGCCGTAGCGTTTGGCCAGATTGCTAATGCGGATCGCGTCCATCGCCATCAACCTTTCCCTTCCAGGAGTGCCATGAGTCGTTCCCGCCGCGCCCGAAACAGGGTCGAGGCGTAGCGCAGCGAAGCCACGTAAAACGCCACCGCGACCAGCGCCAGCAGCGGCGGCGCGAACCAGTAGGCCGTCGAGATTGCCGCGGGCCAGACTTTGGCCAAGATTTGCGGGCCGAACAGCAGAGTCAGCATGCCTCCTATCACCACTACATTGCCGGCGAAAGAAAGATCGTTGCCGAAAGCCTGTTTGTAGTGTCCGCGCCGCGGGCCGAGCAGCGACGTCCACAGCGCCACGCCGTGAAACAGGAACAGGCTGGCGAGGCTGCAGCCGACGAGCATCGCCAGCATGCGGGCGTCCGATGGAATTGGCCCAAATAAGCTCCACAGTACGGCCGCCGGAATAATCAGCGCGCCGCTCAGGCTGACGAACATGTAGCTGCCGGCGCGCAAGGCGGCCGCCGGATCGGTGGGCAGCAGCAGGAAGCGCCGGAAGCCGCCGCCCACATAGCCGAACTGGTTCACCGCGAACTGCCCCGTGCCCACAAAGCCGATGATCCCGAATACCGTCAGCGCGACGGGAACCGGGCCGCCGCCGAACGGCCTGCCGGCATGGGTCTGCCGGCTGAGGAAAAACAGCAGGAACGCCGCCAGCGGCAAGGACAGCGGATAGATGGTTCGGAAGCGGTTATTGCGCCAGTAGAACCGCAGCCAGTGGGCCACCAGCGGGCCGGTCTTGGGGCCGTAGACCGCCGCCATGCGGTCCATGCGATCCTCCCAGACCACCTTGATATTCTGCGCTACGGCGGCGGGTTTCTGCGGCCACCGCTCCAGCGCCGCCAGCAGGGCAAACAGAGCCACCGTCCAAACCAGGATCACGCCCAGAGCCTGCAGCGCCGCAAGGTCCACGCGGGTCATGGCGACGCCCGCGGCCGCCGGCGGCGTGATCTGCCACGCGTGTTTCAAACCGGCGACCAGCGCGGGGTTCTTCTTCAGCACCGGTTCCATCATGGCCGGCACCATGCCCAGGCAAACCACCGCGCCCAGCATGATCATAGAACCGAACTTCCTGCTGGTGAGCCGCTCGACCAGCATGGCCAGCACGCGGGCCGCGATGTAATTGCAGGCGAACAGCAGCAGCACGGCAAGGAAACCGTACCCGAGTCCGCCGGCGCCGAACAGGTAGAGGCCGAACGCCGTCCCCAGATCGAGAACGAAGAAGAGAATCCAGAAGGGGTCGGCCATGCCGATGAAGTGGCGCGTCACGCGCCGCTCCGCCGCGCGCAACGGATAGCGGCGCAACTCGGTCTCCGAAAAGATGGCCGTCATGCCGAAGCCCAGGATCACGCTAGCCAACAGCCCTTGCGCGAAAATGCCCGTCAGCACTGCGCCCGCCATGACGGTGCCGTGCCCGCTGCGGATGGCCACCATGCCCGCGCCCACTCCGCCCGCAGCCAGCAGCGAAATGACCATTACCAGCAGCAGATACCCGGCGAAGAACAGCGCAATCTTGCCGTTGCGCGTGCGCGTATTGGCCCACAGCAGCTTATAGCGCAGTCGAATCAGGTTGCCGATGAGTTCCAGGTCCATCAGGATCTCCCTATTTGCGCCCGCGCGGCGCCGGCGGAACGGCCACGGCGCCGTCCCGGGCGCGTGCGCGCATTGGCCCACAGCAGCTTGTAGCGCAGTCGAATCAGGTTGCCGATGAGTTCCAGGTCCATCAGGATCTCCCTATTGGCGCGCGCGAATCACCTCTTCGCCAAGATACGGGCGCAGCGCCGGCGGCACCACCACGCTGCCGTCTTTTTGCTGATAGTTCTCGACAATCGCCACCCAGGTCCGCCCGATCGCCAGGCCGCTGCCGTTGAGGGTGTGCACGAACTCCGCCTTCTTGCCGCCGCGCATGCGGATGCCAGCCCGCCGCGCCTGAAACGCCTCGAAATTGGAGCACGACGAGATCTCCTTATAGCCGTTTTGCCCCGGCAGCCAGACTTCGATGTCGTAGGTCTTGGCCGAAGAGAATCCCATATCGCCGGTGCACAGCGTTACCGTGCGGAAGGGCAGGCCCAGACGGCGCAGGATGTCCTCGGCATCGCCGGTGAGCTTGTCCAGCTCGCCGTAACTCTCGTCGGGACGCGCGAACTTCACCAGTTCCACTTTCTGAAACTGGTGCTGGCGGATGATGCCGCGCACGTCGCGGCCGTAGGAGCCGGCCTCGCTGCGGAAACAGGGCGTGTAGGCCACCAGCTTGATCGGCAGCGCATCGGCCTCCAGGGTCTCATCGCGGTAAATATTGGTCACCGGGACTTCGGCGGTGGGAATCAGCCACAAATCGTGGCCCTCGCACTTGAAAAGGTCCTCTTTAAACTTGGGCAACTGGCCGGTGCCGTAAAGACTCGCCGAATTCACCAGGAAGGGCGGCAGCACCTCGGTGTAGCCGTGCTCGCGGGTGTGCACGTCGAGCATGAAATTGATCAGCGCGCGCTCCAGTTTGGCGCCCAGGCCCCAATAGAGGGCGAAACGCGCCCCGGTGATCTTGCCGGCGCGTTCGAAGTCCAGGATGCCCAATTCCGGGCCTAGGTCCCAGTGCGCCTTGGGCTCGAAATCGAACTGTGGAGGCTCGCCCACGCGGCGGATTTCCAGATTGTCCGCGGCATCTTTGCCCACCGGCACGGATTCGTGGGGCACGTTGGGGATGCCGGCCAGCAACTCCTGAAACTCGGCGTCTATGGAATTCTTCTGCTCGTCGAGCGTGGCGATCTCCGCCTTCAGGATGCGCACCTGTTCCTGCTGTTCGGCGGTGTCGGCGCCCAGCTTGCGCCGCTTGCCGATCTCCACGCTCTGGTCGTTCGCGCGGGCCTTTAACTGCTCGGCTTGCGTGATGGCGAAGCGGCGGCGCACGTCGAGTTCGCGGAACCGGTCGAGGTTCGGCGGGTTGCTGCGCGTGGCCAGGCGCGCGGCGATGGTTTCGAAGTTGTTGCGGAAATGTGCGAGATCGTGCATTCCCTCCATGCTAACGCACGCGAAGGGCTATTCCTCTTCTTCCTCTACTTCCACTGGTTCGATATCCTCGGCTTCAAAGATCTCGCGGCAATCCAGACATTCCACGTAGTCCACGCCGGATCTCCGGGCGATGATCTGGGTACGGTTGTGCTCGCAGGCGGGTTGCATAAGCAGAGCTTAGATGAAGTTTATTCTAACTGTCCGGCGCGCCATGTCAAGCCCCCTCTTCGGGGGACATCGCCCGGCGCGTTACAATCCTGGTAGATGCCCTTCCCAACCCAACGCCTGCGCCGTCTGCGCGCCACCCCCGCCATCCGCGACCTGGTCCGCGAAACGCATCTTCACCCGTCGCAATTCATCCTGCCGCTGTTCGTCTGCCCCGGTGAGGGCGTGCGGCGCGAGATCGGCGCCATGCCGGGCAATTTCCAGTTGTCCATCGACGAACTGGTGAAGGAATGCGCCGACGTGCAGTCGCTGGGCATCGGCGGCGTGATTCTGTTTGGCCTGCCGGAAAGCAAGGACGAGATGGCCTCCGGCGCATACGACGACAACGGCATCGTGCAGCGGGCCATCCGCGCTCTGCGCAAAGAAGCGCCCGGGCTGCTGATCGCGACCGACGTGTGCAACTGTGAATATACCAGCCACGGCCACTGCGGCTACATCATCGACGGCGACGTAGATAATGACACCACCTTGCAGTGGCTGGCGAAATCGGCGCTCTCCCACGCCCGCGCCGGCGCGCACATCGTGGCGCCCTCCGACATGATGGATGGGCGCGTGTGGGCCATCCGCCAGGCGCTGGACGCCAACGGCTACGAGAAGGTCGCGATCCTGGCGTACGCCGCCAAGTTCGCCTCGGTGTTCTACGGGCCGTTCCGCGAAGCCGCCGAATCGACGCCGCAGTTCGGCGACCGGCGCAGCTACCAGATGGACCCTGCCAACGGCCGCGAAGCCATGCGCGAGATCGAGCTCGACCTGCAGGAAGGCGCCGACATGATCATGGTGAAGCCCGCGCTGCCGTATCTCGACCTGATCCGCCAGGCGCGCGACCGTTTCGACGTGCCCATCGCCGCCTACCAGGTGAGTGGCGAGTATTCCATGATCGTGGCCGCCGCGCGCAACGGCTGGATCGACCAGGAACGCGCCATGGTGGAGACGTTAACCTCGATCACGCGCGCCGGGGCGAGCATTATCCTGACATATTTCGCCAAACCCGCCGCGCGGCTATTGGGGTAGGACTGCGCCGCGGTCACCTCGGAGCTTGCAATCATCCCAACGTCATAGGTACCGTTTTAGCCGCGCCAGCAGTTCCGGAGGGTTAAAGGGTTTGATGACATAATCGTCGGCCCCCAATGTAAATCCACGAGTTATGTCTGCCTCCTGCTGCCTGGCCGTCAATAGGATCACACGCACCGGCAGGGCCTCGTTACGGACCGCGGCCAAGACTTCATATCCGTCGATACCGGGCATGTTGACGTCCAGAATGGCGACCGGGGGGTGGCAGTCGCGGATGGCCTGCAAGGCTTCGTTGCCATCGCAAGCCAGGCGGCATTTGATGCCGGAGCCCTGGAGGATGCCCCGCAGCACCATGCGAACGGTCAGGTCGTCATCGGCCAGCAGCACCTCCGACTCGCTGGTGGTCTGGCGAGGCAGCGGCGATCCAAAGGGCGCTGGCGCCCGGTTTCCTGGGCTTGTGGCCGGGGCCGCGGGCGGGATTTTGACCGCTGCGCCGCGGGCCAGTGCGTGGCTCAGTCGAATCAGGGCTTCCTCCGGTTGCCAGCCGTCGATGAGCAGTTCGCTGGCTCGCGGCAGCACCCCCGGATCGAGATCCAGAAAATGGTCGCGGACGCCGATCAGCACCAGGGGCTGGCTCAGGGCCGCCAGGGTGAGCGGATGGAGCCAGTGAGTCCCGAAGTTTTCGGGCCGCACGTGAACCACGGCCACGCTACAGGCGCCGATGGCATCCGCGTCCGGCTTGCGCGCGGCGTCGAATAAGCGCGGCTTGGCGCTGGCGCGCTCCAGTGCCCCGCACAGCCGTTCCGATATTTCATCCGAGCAGCCTACCAGCGCCACGCTCTTGCCTTTGAGGATGGCCTCCACCGATGCCGGCACCGGGCTCATACTGGCTTCCGGGGGTTCCACAAAGCCGACCACCAGGTTGGAGAGCGCCTCGCCCAACAACGCCAGGTCGGGCGGACGCGCGCGGACCAGTTTTTCGGCCTCGCCCGCCAGTCTTGCCAGTTCCGGATAGTCCAGCGCATAGGCGGCTTCCAGCCATTCGTGCACCTGGAGGATGGCTTGCGGGACGTCGAACTTGCGGTCGAGACTTTCCAGCAACTGCTGGCATTGCACGACGGCTCCTTCGAGGAACCGGCGGCGCAGGCTTTCCAACTCCGGGGGGGACAACGTGATGCCGCCCGGAAAGCCCCTGGGCTTTTCGACCGCCGGCGACTCCACGGGCGCCGGGGGCGTGCTTCGATTCTCCAGATATTCGCGAACCCGCTTGGCTAGGGAAGAGGTCTCGATCGGCTTGGTAATGTAACCGTCGCATCCGGCGCGGAATGCCCGTTCGTCGTCCCCCTTCATGGCGCACGCAGTCAGGGCGACCACGACGATATCGCGGGTGCTGGAATCCCGCTTGATGCGGCGGGTAAGTTCCAGGCCGTTCATGCCGGGCAACTGGATGTCGACCAGCATCAGATCGGGATGCAGCGTTCGCAACAGTCCCAGGGCCTGCTCGGCATCGCCGGTGGCATGAACCGTGTACCCTTCTTTGCGCAGGAGAATGTCCGTCAGCTTGAGGTTGACGGGCGCGTCATCCACGATGAGAATGGTTTCATTTGCCATGGGGGCGAGTTGCCTCCGCCGGCGGCTTGCCGGGAAGCGCCACCCCACGGCGGGAGGCGACCACGGCAAGCACTTCCTCATAATTGCGTAGCAGGGAGCGAAACAGCCCGGCGAGGTCCACGGGCGGGACCTGCTTGGCCGCCGATTCCAATTCATGACACAGGGCCGCCAGGCGGTTGGCTCCTATTTGCAGGGCGCCGCCTCTGATGGTGTGGGCTTCCTGGCACACGGTGCGCAAGTCGGCGGCGGGAAGCGCCATGCCTATCCGTTGCAAACGCGAGGCGGTATCGGTTTGAAAATCGGCGATCAGTTCTTCCACCAGATCGCCTTCTCCGCTCTCCGCTAATTGCCGGAGCGCGCTGGGCACCGTCCACACGGCGCAACAATCGCCGGGGGCCTGGCTGGCATCGCGCTGGGTCTTAAGCGGCATAGCGTACCGGGAGGAACTTTCGCCGACTCTAGGGTAAGTCCTGGAAGCGTACCGCGGCAATATGCCGTTTGTTAGCTGCCCGAATGGCTCCGAGGCTATCCCCATGGCTCCGCCGGCGGAGTCGGACACCTGCCTGGCAAGGAGTCCGCTTTCAAGGAATTTGATCGTGCCGGCGAACGGCGAATGATAGAATGTAAAGCGTCCCATGCCTAAATCGATAGCAGAATTGCAATCCATCGCCCGCCAGATCCGGCGGGAAATCGTGGTGATGATCGGCGCCGCCGGGTCGGGCCATCCGGGAGGTTCCCTCTCGGCGGTCGAGATCCTGGTGGAGCTTTACTTCAATCACATGCATATCGACCCCAAGAACCCGGCCATGGCGGATCGCGACCGGTTTATTCTCTCCAAAGGACACGCCGCCCCGGTGCTGTATGCCGTAATGGCGGAGGCCGGCTACCGGGAGACCCCGGTGGATCGGTTGAATACCCTGCGTAAGCTGGGGTCGGTGTACCAGGGCCACCCGGATATGCGCTTCATTCCATCGCTCGAAGCTTCCACCGGATCGTTGGGCGAAGGGCTTTCGCTGGCGCTCGGAATGGGCATCGCGGCGCGCCTCAACGGCGGGAAATCGCGCACCTACGCGATGCTCGGCGACGGCGAAATTCAGGAAGGGCAGATCTGGGAGGCGGCCATGGCCGGGGCCTTCCACAAAATCGACAACGTGGTGGCCATCGTGGACAACAACCGCATCCAACTCGATGGCTTCGTGAAAGACATCATGGCCGTGGAGCCGCTGGCCGATAAATGGCGCGCCTTCGGATGGCACACCATCGAGATCGACGGACATAACTTCCAGGCCATCCGCGATGCCCTGGCGGAAGCCGAGGCAACCAAGGGAAAGCCCACTTGCCTGGTCGCCCACACCATCAAGGGGAAAGGCGTTTCGTTCATGGAGAACAACCCCAAGTTCCACGGGACCGCGCCCACCGCGGACGAGGTCAAATTAGCCTTGCAGGAGCTGCAATAACATGCCCGCGAAGACCAAATTCGAAATCAAACTGGGACCGGCCACGCGCGAAGCCTTCGGGCGCGCACTGGTGGAACTGGGCCGCGAGAACAAAGATGTGGTGGTCTGCGATGCCGACCTGTCGAAATCCACCATGACCGTCTATTTTGCCAAGGAGTTTCCCGATCGCTTCGTCTCCCTGGGAATCGCCGAGGCCAACATGACGGCCATCGGCGCGGGACTGGCGCTGGCGGGGAAAATTCCCTTTGTGTCCAGTTTTTCGGCCTTCGCGATGAACAAAGGCTTCGAACAACTGCGCGTCTGTGCGGCTTACCCGCACGTGAATCTCAAGGTCGTGGGGACGCACAGCGGCATTTCGATCGGCGAAGATGGCCCCTCGCAGATGAGTATCGAGGAAATCGGCCTGGCCTGTTCGCTGCCGGGGTTCGTGGTGATCGCGCCGGCCGACGAGGCCGCCACCAAGGCGCTGGTCAAGGCAGCCGCCGCGCATGTGGGGCCGGTCTTCATTCGCACGGGACGGCCCAAGGCAGCCATCGTCTATGGCGCGGACCAGAAATTCGAAATCGGCAAAGCCATCCAGGTGTCTGACGGCGACGACGTGACCATCATCGCCAACGGCCTGCTGGTGGCCCAGGCGTTGCTGGCCGCCGACACGCTGGAATCCGAGGGCATTTCCGTGCGAGTGATCGACATGCACACGGCGAAGCCTCTGGACCGCGAGGCGATCGCGCGCGCCGCGGCCGAAACCAAGGCCATCGTGGTGGCCGAGGAACACCTGGTGGATGGCGGACTGGGCGTCCGCGTGGCACAGGTGGTGGCCGAGACGCGGCCGTGCCCCATGGAGTTTGTGGGCATCCAGAATACCTACGCCGAATCCGGCACACCGGACGAACTACTGGACAAATACGGGCTGGTGGCGCGCGACGTGGCGGCGGCGGTCCGCAAGGTGATGAGCCGCAAGAGCTGACCGGACAACATGGCAGAAACCGGATGCCTATCCGAGATCTTCCTGGAGCAAAGCCCGGCGTGTCTCTGGATCGTGCGCGACGACCTGGTGTTCCACCGCGTGTACGGCTCGGCGCCCGCGATTTTCGGTAGACCGGCGGAGGAGTTGCAGGGCCGCTCGGCGCGCGATGTGCTCGCCCCGGAACTGGCCAAGACGTGGTGCAGCCGCTTCGGCCGGGCTCTGGCCGGCGAGAGCCTGCACTTGCGCGAGCGCAGCGGCAACACCACCTGGTACATCTCGGTATTCCCCATGCGCGCGCCCGACGGGACGCGATATGCCGGCGCCATGGCGCACGAGATGACGCCCTGGAAAACCGCCGAGCAGGAATTGCGCAACACCGTCCTGGGCGCGCTGAAAGCTCAGGAATTCGAGCGCAATATGCTCTCCAAATTCCTCCACGACGTGGTGGGCCAGAACCTCACCGCCCTGGGACTGCAACTCGACCTGGCGCGCATGGACGTGGAAAGCGTCTCGCCGGAGACCTGCGTGCGTATCACGGAAATCCAAAAGGTGCTGGAGACCGTGATGGAGCAGGTGCG
>Ga0182030_10010824_pt1 | contig 18475 bp, 14 predicted proteins | sample 812S3MmetaG_FD_121299 | JGI IMG/M metagenome (GOLD analysis project Ga0182030, IMG submission 121299) | Permafrost microbial communities from Stordalen Mire, Sweden - 812S3M metaG (Illumina Assembly) | ecosystem: Environmental > Terrestrial > Soil > Wetlands > Permafrost | place: Sweden...
CGAGCGGCCTTCCGGGGTCTCGTCGGCCAGCGACGCCAGCTGTGCCGCATCGGCCAGGTCAGCGAGGCTGACACCCGGGGCAGGAATGAAGCGCGAGGCCAGGCGGTTGCCGAGCGTGATGGTGCCGGTCTTGTCGAGCAGCAGCACGTCGACGTCCCCGGCTGCTTCGACCGCGCGCCCGGAAGTCGCGATCACGTTGGCCTGGATCATGCGATCCATGCCGGCGATGCCGATCGCCGACAGCAGACCGCCGATCGTGGTCGGAATCAGGCACACCAGCAGCGCCACCAGCACCGTGATCGAGATCGGCGCGCCCTGTCCGGCGGTGGCCACGCTATAGATCGAGAACGGCAGCAACGTTGCGGTGGTCTTCAGAAAGATCACGGTCAGGCCGGCCAGCAGGATCGCGAGCGCGATCTCATTGGGCGTGCGCTGGCGCTTGGCGCCCTCGACCATCGCAATCATGCGATCGATGAAGGCCTCGCCGGGATTGGCCGAGATGCGCACATGCAGCGTGTCCGACAGCAGTCGCGTGCCGCCGGTCACCGCCGAGCGGTCGCCGCCCGCTTCACGGATCACCGGTGCGGACTCGCCGGTGATCGCGCTCTCATCGACCGAGGCGGTGCCCCAGACCACCTCGCCATCGCCGGGGATGGTATCGCCGGCCTCGATCAGGACGATGTCGCCGCGCCGCAGTGTGCTCGACGGCACGCTCTCATAGGACTGATCGGTACGGCCACCCGGAAAGCGGCGCGCGCTGGTGTCGCGTTTGCTCGATCGCAATGCGGCAGCCTGGGCCTTGCCGCGGCCCTCGGCCAGGCTCTCGGCGAAATTCGCGAACAGCAACGTCGCCCAGAGCCACAGCGCGATCGCGAACACGAACCAGGGCCGGCCCTCGGAGCTCAACCCGCCACCGAGCTGCACCAGCCACAGGCCGGTGATCAGCAGGCTGCCGACCAGCACCACGAACATCACCGGATTGCGCCACTGCACCCAGGGCGCCAGCTTGATGAACGAGTCCTTGATCGCCACTTTGACGAGCGGCGGATCGAACAGCGGACGTGCGCGGGCAACGGTAGTCATTGCGGTCCTCGGAAGTTTCAGGTCAATGAGCATGAAAATCTAATGCGCCAGAAACTGTAGTTCCTCGACGATCGGTCCGAGCGCCAGCGCCGGAAAGAACGCGAGTGCGCCGACGATCAAAACCGTTGCGGCCAGCAACACCACGAATAGCGGCGTGTGCGTTCCGAGCGTGCCCGCGCCGGCGGGGACGTGCTTCTTTGCGGCCAGGCTACCCGCGATGGCGAGCACCGGCACAATGAGCCAGTAGCGCGACACCCACATGTCGATGCCGAGCAGCGTGTTGTAGAACGGCGTATTGGCCGATAAGCCCGCGAACGCGCTGCCGTTGTTGCCGGCCGCCGATGAGAACGCGTAGAGAATCTCCGAGAAGCCGTGTGCGCCGGGATTGGCGGTGCCGGCGCGGCCGGCCGCCAGCGACACCGCGATCGCGGTCAACACCAGCGCGAAGAACGGCGGAATCAGGATCACCAGCGAGGCCATCTTCATCTCGAACGATTCCAGTTTCTTGCCCAGGTACTCCGGCGTACGCCCGACCATCAGGCCGGCGATGAATACCGCGATGATCGCGAACACCAGCATGCCGTACAGGCCCGAGCCGACACCGCCGAAGATCACCTCGCCGAGCTGGATCAGCCACATCGGTATCAGGCCGCCAATCGGCGTGAAGGAATCGTGCATCGAGTTGACCGAGCCGTTAGAAGCCGCGGTGGTGGCGGCGGCCCAGAGCGCCGAATCGGCGACCCCAAAGCGCGTCTCCTTGCCTTCCATGTTGCCGCCCGACTGCAGTGCCGACGGCGCCTGCGCCACCGCGGCCGGATAGGCGGGATTGCCGCGTCCTTCGGCCCAGGCGGTCAGCCCCAGCAGCGGCACCCATAGCACCAGCATCGCCGCCAGCACCGCCCAACCCTGGCGGGTATCCCCGACCATGCGTCCGAAGCTGTAGCACAGTGCCGCGGGGATCAGCAGGATGGCGAGCACCTCGAGGAAATTACTCAGCGGTGTCGGATTCTCAAATGGATGCGCCGAGTTGACATTGAAAAACCCACCGCCGTTGGTGCCAAGCTGCTTGATCGCGATCTGACTGGCCGCGGGCCCGAGCGGAATCGTCTGCGTGTCGACCTTGACCGGCTTGGTTTCCGGGTTGCCTTTCTCGTCCTTGACGGCATTGCCGGCCGCGTCGGTCACTGGCTCCTGGACTGTGATCGGATTGACCAGCGTCGCGGTCTCATAGGGCCTGAAACTCTGAACGACGCCCTGACCCACCAGCACCACCGCGAGCACGAGCGAGAGCGGCAGCAGGATGTAGAGCGTGCTGCGCGTCAGATCGACCCAAAAGCTGCCGATCTGCTTGGCCTGCTTGAGCGTAAATCCGCGGATCATGGCGACCAGCACGGCGATGCCGGTCGCCGCCGAGAGGAAATTCTGCACCCCGAGCGCGAGCATCTGCGTCAGATAGCTCATGGTCGACTCGCCACCGTAGCCCTGCCAATTGGTGTTGGTGATGAAGCTCACCGCGGTATTGAATGAGGAATCGGCCGAGACCGCGCTCATCTGCTGCGGGTTCCACGGCAGATACGCCTGCAGGCGCTGCAGCGCGTACACCGCGAGCGCGCCCAGGGCGTTGAATGCCAGCATGGCAAGCGCGTAGTGCTTCCAGCTCATCGAAGCTTCAGCGTCGACGCGGCACAGCCTGTAGACGCCGCGCTCGATCGGGCCGAACCAGCGCGTGACGGCGCCGGTGCCATCGAATACTCCGGCCATATACAGGCCCAGAGGCTTCACCAACAGCAGCAGCACGACCACATAGATCGCGAGCTGCAGCCAACCGCTGGCGGTCATATTAGAAGTTCTCCGCTTTGAGCATTGCGTAGAGCAGGTAGCCGAGTAGCCCCAGCGTGATGACCAGGGCAATCCAGTAGAGCGTCGTCATGGCCGCACCAGCAGCCGTTCGCAGACAACGATGCCGCCCCAGGTCAGCAGCGTGAGCACGACGATCAGGCCGATAAACCACAGATCCATAAGGCTCTCCTTGCGCAGGCGGCACACTACTATCGTGCCGGGCGCGGACGTAAAGAAGCCGTAAAGATACCTACTGCGGCGAAATGAACCGCAGATCCAGGAGTTGGCGCGGTGCTCGCGCCCGGCGCTCGCGCATCGATCGCGCCGGCGCTATCGTTGGGCCGATGCAGATTGTGACCTGGAATGTCAATTCGTTGCGCGTGCGCCTGCCGCAGCTGCTTGAGTGGCTCGCCGCCAACCGGCCCGATATTGTCGCGCTGCAGGAAACCAAGGTGCTGGATGCGGCCTTTCCCATCGCCGAGATCCAGGCGGCCGGCTACCAGGTGGCATTCAACGGCCAGAAGACCTACAACGGCGTGGCGATCCTGGCGCGCGAGCCGTTGAGCGAATCGGTGCTCGAGATCCCGAGCTTCGACGATGCGCAGCGGCGCGTACTGGCAGTGTGCTGCGGCGGGGTGCGGGTGGTGAACCTGTACGTGCCAAACGGCCAGTCGGTCGGATCGGACAAATACGACTACAAGCTGCGCTGGCTGCGGGCGCTGCGGCTCTGGCTGGCCGCCGAGCTGGCGCAATATCCGAAGCTCGTGGTGCTGGGGGATTTCAATATCGCACCCGAGGATCGCGACGTGCACGATCCGGTGGCCTGGGCCGGATCGGTGCAGGTGAGCGAGCCGGAGCGCGCGGCGCTCGGCGAACTGCTGCGGCTCGGGCTGGCCGACGTGTTCCGCCAGTTCGATCAGCCGCCGCAGTCCTTCAGCTGGTGGGACTATCGCGCCGGCGCATTCCGTCGCAACCACGGCCTGCGTATCGACCTGATCCTGGCGGCAGCGCCGCTGGCACCGCGCTGCAGCGGCTGTCGCATCGATCGGCTGGCACGCAGCGGCGAACGCGCCTCCGACCACGCGCCGGTGATCGCCAGCTTCGAGATGCTCTGACATATTGCATGGCATCCGCGCGCTGCCCGGGATGCGGCGCCGCCCGGCCACCTTATGTCCTCAATGTCCTCAAACTGTGCGGCGCGTCGCTGGTGGATCAGCGCACGCTGACCTAGACTTTCGCAATTCACGGCTTTGCCCGACGAACAATTACAGCCACCTGATACCTTGGCGCCCCCATGGCCAGCATCCGACGCAGCGACTACGACATCACGAACACTGTGCGAGTCAGCTCGCCGCAGGCGGTGCTGCGCGCGGTCGAGGCGCTGCTGGTTTCGACCTGGCCGGACATGGCACTGGCGCCGGTGGAGCGGGCATTCGCTGATTTCGATGCGCTGTTTGCTGGCCGCATGCCCGGATTCTCCGGCGTCGATACCGTCTATCACGACCGCCAGCACACGCTCGATGTGACACTGGCGATGGCGCGGCTGCTCGCCGGCTATGAGCGCCAGGTCGACAGCGCACGCCAGCTGGGGTCGCAGCGCGCCACTGCGGGGGTGATCCTGGCGCTGTTCCATGACGTCGGCTATCTGCGCCGCAGCAGCGACCGCGCCCAGGCCAATGGTGCTGAATTCACGCTCAATCACGTCAGCCGCGGCGCTGAATTCCTGGCGCACTACCTGCCGCAGATCGGCTTGCCGCAATGGGCCGATGTGGCCGCGCAGATCATTCACTTCACCGGTTATGAGCGCCCGTTCGACCAGATCCTGACCCATGATGCGCGTGACATGGCGCTCGGACATCTGCTCGGCACCGCCGACATGATTGCGCAGCTGGCGGACCGCTGTTACCTGGAGAAGTGCCGCGACCGGCTGTATCCGGAGTTCGTGCTCGGCGGGGTGGCGATGTCCACCGCGGACGGCGCGCGTGCAGTGCGCTACGCCTCGGGCCTGGATCTGCTGCGCCAGACACCGGCGTTCGTCGCCAATACCCGCGCCACGCGCCTCGACAACCGCTTCGGCAGTGCCTATCGCTACCTGGAAATTCTGTTCGACGGCCGCAATCCCTACATCGAGGCCATGGACCGCAACATGAACTACCTGGAACAGATTCTGCGCAGCGAGAGCTGGCGCATGCTGCGCCGGAATCCGCCGCTGCACGCGGCCGATCCCAATACCCTGGGCACGGTGCGCAGCCTGATGCTGGGCTACTTCAAGAAGGCCTGGCTGCAGGATTGAGCCGCACGGCGGCCAGCGCCGCCGCGCCCGGCTGCGCCACCGCGCACACATAGCGCGCATGAATGTCGCGCAGCTGCCGGCGCACCGCAACCGCACCCGCCAGTGGCGCCTGCTCCAGCGCCGCGGCCAGCAGTTCCAGGGTCAGTGCCGGCAGCGCTGCGCTCGAAACTGGTGCAAAACTCACGTGCCAGGGTTCCGGCCGCACGCCGCCGCGATCGCGATCGTAGGGCAGGAAGAAGCCGAATGACTCGCAGTGGGCTGGCAGCCAGGCTCCCAGGCGCCCGAACACTCCGTCGGCGCGGTACTCCGCAGGCACCAGCTGCGCCCGCTCGCCCGCTGGCAGCGCAGCGCGGTCGATCACGTCGATCTCCGTGCCCCAGTGGTGGCGGCTCGCCCCCGGCAGCGCCGACCACAGCAGAATTGCGCTCACCAGCTGCTCCTCGGTCATAGCGCTGCGGTCGAAGGCGCCGCCATGCTGGTCGAGCAGCGGCCGCCGGCCGTGGAATTTATCGTTCCAGATCAGCAGCTGCTGCTCGAAACTGCGAAAGCTGGAGGCCGGGACCAGATCTATGTCGCTGCGGGCTGCTTCGGCCCGCAGGCCAAGGAATGCCGCCGCCGCATCAGGGTGCAGGATAGCGCCCAGGAGCGGCATTTCGAGCACGTGACTGCGCACGCGCCCGGTCAGTTGCTCGGGACTAAGTCCCGACATTTTTGCTAGCCGCCGCGCGATACATACGGCATCATTCTAATGTTAAATATATATATGGAGGCCGGATGAACGGCCCGCGATTCAAGTATCTGATGCTGATCCTGTGCAGCGTCGTCCTGGGGGTAGCGGCCTTGCTGGGCTACCTGGCTCGAAGCTACGACATGCCGCTGTCGGTGCTGCTGCTGTCCGGCCTGTTCGCCGCGTTCGCCGTCATGCTACCCGGCTTCTGGTCCTGGCGTCAGCGCCAGCGGCTGGATCGCGCGGTGCGCGGCCTGATCGGTGCCGCGGTACAGATCAGCCGGGGCGAATTTCGCCAGGCGCTGGTGAGCACCCGCAGCGACAAGATCGGTGAACTCGAGCATGCCTTCGAAAACATGCGACTGGCGCTGCGCAACACCACCTTTACCCGCAACTACCTGCACAGCGTGCTCAACAGCATGACCGATGCGGTGTTCGTCACCGCCCCCGGCGGCAGTGTGCGCATTGCCAACGACGCCGCCTGCCGGCTCACCGGTTACCCTGATGATGAGTTGATCGGCAAGAACCTGGTGACGCTGCTCGACCAGGGTGACAAGCTCGGTCCCGACCCGCTACAGGTCGCGCGCGACACCGGCGAGACCGTGTTGCGGACCCACGCCGGCCAGACCATCCCGGTATCGTTCATCGGCTCGACCGTCGCCACCGAGGACCCGGAATTCGAGGGCGAGATCTACGTCGCCCGCGACATCACCGAGCGCAAGCGCGCCGAACGGCGTATCCGCTACCTGGCCCGTTACGATGCGCTGACCAAGATTCCCAATCGCATGCAGTTCCAGCACCTGCTGCAGCAGGCGATCGCGCGCTCGCGGCGCAATGGCCAGGGCGTGGCCATGCTGTACGTGGATATGGATCGCTTCAAGGAGGTCAATGACACTTTCGGCCACGCGTCAGGCGACCGGGTGCTGGAAGTGCTGACCGAGCGGCTGACGCGAGTGCTGAACACCGAGGCGGTACTCGGGCGGCTCGCGGGCGATGAGTTCGCGCTGTTCGTCGACAGTGTCAGCCAGGACGCCGAGGAGGCCGGCGGCCAGGTGGCGCAGCTGGCGCGCACCGTGCTGCACGCCGCCGGCGAGGCATTCCATATCAATCAGCAGGAAGTGTTCCTGACCGCCAGCATCGGCATCGCGCTGTGCCCGCGCGATGCGGAGAACGTGATCGACCTGATCCGCAATGCCGATGCGGCCATGTACTACTCGAAGCAGAACGGCGGCAACACCTACGCATTCTACTCACCGGAGATGAACGCCGCCGCGGTCGAGCGGCTGATGCTCAAGAGCAAGCTGCGGCGCGCAGTCGAGCGCGATGAATTCGTGGTGCGCTACCAGCCCAAGGTGGACCTGCGCGATGGCCGCGTGGTCGGCGCCGAGGCGCTGCTGCGCTGGCGGCTGCCCGGGCACGGTGACATTCCGCCGGCGCAGTTCATCCCGATCGCGGAAGAGAACAACCTGATCAGCGCCATAGGTGAATGGGTGCTGGAGCGGGTGTGCATGGATTTCCGTGCATTGCGCCGTCATGTGGCCGATCCGGGCCGCATCTCGATCAACCTGTCGCTCAAGCAGCTGAAGCAGGCGAGCTTCATCCTCAACTGCCGCTCAGTGTTCGAACGACACGAAGTGCCGACGCGAAACCTGGAACTGGAGATCACCGAAACCACCCTGATGGCAGATCCGCGCCGCACGGTGCAGATGTTGAACCAGCTGCACGACATGGGGCTGCACCTGTCGATCGACGATTTCGGTACCGGCTATTCGTCGCTGTCAGCACTGCAGCAGTTCCCGATCGGCACCCTGAAGATCGACCAGTCGTTCGTGCGCGATGCGGCCGACGATCCGGCCGATGCGGTGCTGGTTCGGACCATCATCGACATGGGCCACAGTCTTGGCATGGAGGTTGTGGCCGAGGGAGTCGAGTCGGTGCGCCAGCTCGAGTTCCTGCACGCCAGCCGCTGCAACTTTGCCCAGGGCCAGCTGTTCGGCCAGGCGCGCAGCATGGACGAGTTGCTGCAGCTGCTGCAGGCCCAGCAGGCCGGCCTGCCGGCGTTTTCCAGCCTGCTGCCGGACGCAGCGGCGACGCTGCGCCCGCTGTCGGCCTGACTGACCCCGCAGGCTTGTCACTCCTTCAGCAGCAGGCACAATGCGCGCATGCGCGTTTTCCCGTACCGCTGGCCATTGCGACTGTTGGGCGCAGCGTTGCTGCTGGCCTGGGCCGCGATCGCACTGTGGCAATCGCAAAAGCGGCTGCCTGCCGGCGTGCAGATCGCCGGCGCCTGGCGCGCTGTTGCAGCCGGCGACATCCACTTTCTGCGCGATCTGACGGCTGCTGACGCCACCGGGGCGCCGCTGAGCGAGCGCCAGATCAATGTCGCGCTGCTGCAGATGATTGCGCAGGCGCGTGAGTTGCTGGTGCTGGACACGGGCCTGTTCGGGGATCTGCCGGCTGCGGGCGCCGGCGCGCAGCGTTTGCGCGCGGCGACCCCGGTCGCCGCGGCCATGGCCGATGCACTGCTGCAAGCCAGGCAGCAACACCCCGGGTTGCAGGTGCTGCTGCTGATCGACCCCGCCAGCGCCCAGCTGGGGGTCGGACCGGCAATGCTGGAGCGGTTGCGGGATGCGGGCATCGCCGTCGTTGTCGTCGATGTCGCGCGGTTGCGCGCTCCGAACGCGGCCTTCTTTGGCCTGTGGCAGCTGTGCTGCCGCTGGTGGAGTCCGGTCGCGGCCGAAGGCGTCTGGCCCAATCCGCTGGGCGTGGGGCCTTCGGGCGTATCGATGGGAATGTGGGGCCAGACGCCCGGGTATCAGCGCAGCCATCGCCAGCTGCTGATCGCCGATGATGGCAGCGGTGGTCTTACCGGCCTGATCTTCTCGCGACCGTTGAATGCCGAGGCCGCGCTGCATACCGCGGTGGCTCTGCGGCTGGCGGGCGAGGCGCTCGAGCCGCTGCTCGAGTCGGAGTTCGTCGTGGCGCAGTTCTCTGGCTGGAGCGGCGGCGGCGCGATGCAGGAGCGTTCACAGCGGCTGTTCGAACGGCAGCGACGCGCGATCGCGACCCCGCCGGCGGCAGAAGCGGCACAGGCACGGGTGGTGAGCGAAGCGGCGATCGCCGATGCGCTGGTCGAACGCATCAACGCGGCCGGCAGCCATGACGATATCGAGATCGCGGCGCTTTATCTGTCGCAGCGCGACCTGGTGCGCGCGCTCATTGACGCGGCCTGGCGCGGCGCGGCGGTGCGCGTGCTGCTCGATCCCGGCAAGGATGGCTATGGCTATGACCGCTCGGGAGTGCCCAACCGGCAGGTGGCTTCCGAACTGGTGGCCGCCAGCGATGGCGCGGTGCGGGTACGCTGGTATCGCACCCACGGCGAGCAGTTCAGCCCCGGTTTCGCATCGATCCGCAGCCATAGCCGCGCCTGGCTGATGGTCGGGACCGCTGAGCTCAGCCGCCGCGATCTCGACGACTTTAATCTCGCGGCCGCATTCATCGCCGAGCTGCCGATCACGGCAGCGGCGAGCATCGACGCAATCTCCTGGTTCGACACCGTGTGGTACAACCGCGCGGCCGGCGGCACCGAGTACAGCAGCGACGCTGACGTCTATGCCGATGCCTCGCAGCTGGACTACTGGAAATACCGGCTGCTGGAGATCAGCGGAGCCGCGTTCGACTGAAGGCGCGCCAGTTTCGCGGCTGGCCCTGATGGTGCTCTTGGTGGCAGTATTGTGCCGATAAATAAACAGTGCCGATGCAGTGAGCCGCTGGCAAGCGGCAAGGGGTCCTTGTGCAATGCGGTATAAAGAAACACGTGAGCAATCCGCCGAGTTGCTGAGGATGGTACTGCCGCTGATGGCCAGGCATTCCGCTGGCTTTCATCCGTTGAGCTACAGCGTCTGGTACGAATACGCGTCGGGGGTAAACCCCGCGCTGCGGGCCGCAATCGATGCCCGGCTGTTGCAGACGCCGGTGCTCGGCGATCGCGATGTCGAGCTACTGTTCGATGCCCACGTGGCGATGCGCGATATCGACTCCTCGGCCCGCATGCGCGTCGAGATCGCGCGCATGATCGATCACGTCGATGGCGTGGCAGTCGAGGCCGGCGAGGATGTGCAGCAGTACGGCAACGAACTCGCCCGCTACCGCGAGCGTCTGCGCGATGATATCCCCAGGGAAAGCGTCGACCAGGTGGTCGAGTCGCTGATCGGCGATACCGACCGCGTGCGCGTCAAGACCGGTATCTACCACGAGCACCTGAAGAAGAGCTCGCAGGAAGTGGAGCGGCTGCGCGGGGAACTGGAACTGGTGCAGGGACTGGCGCTGAGCGACCCGCTGACCGGGCTGTTGAACCGGCGCGGTTTTGATTACCAGATGCAGCGCATCGGCCACGGCAGCCTTGCGGGCTGCACGCTGTTGATCCTCGACATCGATCATTTCAAGGCCATCAACGACGCCCACGGCCATCTGCTCGGGGACAAGGTCATCGTGGCGGTGGCCAACGTGCTGCGCGGCTGCGTCGGTGAACGCGGGCCTATAGCCCGCATCGGTGGCGAGGAATTCGCGGTACTGCTGTCGCACACCTCTAGCGTCGGCGCGGTGGAACTGGCTGAGCGCATCCGTGGCGCGGTCGAACAAGGCAAGATCCGGCGCAACGACAGCGATGAGAGCATCGGCAGTGTGACGGTGTCGCTCGGACTTGCGACCTGCGCCGACAACGAACAGTTCGAGGCCCTGATCGCGCGCGCAGATCGCGCCCTCTATCAATCCAAGGCGGCCGGGCGCAACCGCGTGACGATCGCCGAACGAGCTTCCAGCGCCGTAGCCTGAAGGCGTCGCCTGGAAGCTTCGCCCGAGAGTATTAGCGCGGCATTAAGCCACATTAATGCAGCGTCGGACTTTCAGCGATTTCCCGCCGGCGCTTTTTATGCTCTGATGCGTACCGCCGCCGTGGCAACAGGCGAGGAATTCCATTGAAAATCGGGATGATCGGTCTGGGCCGCATGGGCTCGAACATGGCGCGGCGCCTGATGCGCGCCGGACACGAATGCGTGGCCTTTGATTTCAGCGCGCCGGCGGTCAAGGCACTGGCGGGGGAGGGCGCCACGGCCGCCGCTTCGGTGACCGACCTGGTCGCGAAACTACCGCAGCCGCGCGTGCTTTGGATGATGGTGCCGGCGGCCGCGGTGGATGCGCTGCTGCAGACGCTGTTGCCGATCCTCAAGGCCGGCGACATCGTGATCGATGGCGGCAACTCGCACTACGCCGACGATATGCGGCGCCAACAGGAACTCAAGCCGCGCGGCGTGCACTACGTCGATGTCGGTACCAGCGGGGGCGTGTTCGGCCTGGAGCGCGGCTATTGCCTGATGATCGGCGGCGATGATGCCGCGGTGCGGCAGCTCGAGCCGATTCTGGCGGCACTGGCGCAGACCAGCGGCGAGTCCGGCGTCACCGCAAGCACCGCGTCCCGCGGCTACCTGCATGTCGGTTCCAGCGGCTCGGGGCACTTCGTGAAAATGGTCCATAACGGCATCGAATACGGCCTGATGGCGGCCTATGCGGAAGGCTTCAACCTGCTGCACCGGGCCGGCGAGCCGGTGCAGGCGCGCGCCGCGGATGCTGAGACCGCGCCGACGCGCGCGCAGCTGCCGACTGCGATGAACGTGCGGCTCGACCAGGTCGCGGAGCTGTGGCGGCACGGCAGTGTCGTGAGTTCCTGGCTGCTCGATCTGCTGGCCAGCCAACTGGCCGAGAGCCCGGTGCTGGAGAAGTTTGCCGGCCATGTGGCCGATTCGGGCGAAGGCCGCTGGACCGTCGAGGCGGCGATCGAGGCGGGTGTGCCGGTGCCGGTGCTCGCTACCGCGCTGTTCGCACGCTTCAGCTCCCGCGGCGAATCCGAATTCGCCAACCGCACACTCTCGGCGATGCGACTGGGCTTCGGCGGCCACCAGGAAAAGCCGGCCGCACCGCCCGCCTGAGCGCAGCCCGCATGGACCTGCCGTACTCCGACGCCTTCGTTTTTTTCGGCGCCACCGGTGACCTGGCCTACAAGCAGATCTTTCCGGCGCTGCAGGCGCTGGTGCGGCACGGACAGCTCGCGGCGCGGATCGTCGGCGTCGGCCGCTCCGGCTGGAACCGCGACAAGCTGATCGAGCAGGCGCGCGCTTCGATCAAGGAGCACGGTGTCTATGACGAGCAGGTATTCAACCGGCTGGCAGCGCTGATAGGTTACGTCGATGGCGATTATCGCGAGGCCACGACTTTCACCCGCCTGCGCGAGGCACTGGGTGACGCGCGCATGCCGCTGCATTACCTGGCGATACCGCCGAGCGTATTCGCTACCGTCATCGGCGGCCTGGCCGACGCCAATTGTGTCGCCAGTGCACGCGTGGTGCTGGAAAAGCCATTTGGCCGCGACCTGAAATCGGCGCGTGAACTGAACGTCATCCTGCACAAGTACTTTCCCGAGGAGTCGATCTTTCGCATCGATCACTACCTCGGCAAGGAGCCGGTACAGAATATTCTCTATACCCGATTCACCAATGCGTTTCTGGAACCGACCTGGAACCGGACGTACATCCGCAGCGTGCAGATCACGATGGCGGAAGATTTCGACGTGCGCGGGCGCGGCAAATTCTACGAAGAGGCCGGCGCCATCCGCGATGTGATCCAAAATCACATGCTGCAGGTGCTCAGCAGCGTGATCATGGATGCGCCGCTGCACGCCGCCGCCAACGCGATGCGCGACGAGAAGTCGCGGGTGCTGCGCGCCATCCGGCCGCTGGATGCCAACAGCGTCGTGCGCGGCCAGTACCGCGGCTATCGTTCGGAGGACGGCGTGGCCGACAACTCGCAGGTGGAGACCTATGCGGCGGTCAAGCTATACGTGGACAGCTGGCGCTGGGCCGACGTGCCATTTTATATCCGCGCCGGCAAGTGCCTGCCGGTGACCTGCACCGAAGTAGTGGTGGAGTTCCGGCGTCCGCCGCGCGAGGTGTTCGGTGAACTGGTGCCAAGCCTGTCGAGCCACCTGCGGCTGCGCCTGAATCGCGAAACCCTGATCGCGCTCGGCATGCGGGTCAAGGTCCCCGGCGAGCGCATGTCCGGCGAAGACGTCGAGCTGATCGTCACGCGCCAGCCCGGTGATGCGATGATGCCGTATGAGCGGCTGCTAGGGGATGCGTTGCGCGGTGATCCCGGCCTGTTCGGGCGCCAGGACGCCATCGAGGCGCAATGGGCAGTGGTCGATCCGGTACTCGGGGACATCACCCCGGTGTATGAATATCCGCGCGGTTCCTGGGGCCCACGTGAAGCGCAGCGCCTGATCGAAGGCGACGACGGCTGGCTCGATCCGGTGATCTGAAATAGCCGCGGCGCGCGCAGCGCTAGTTCGGCTCGCCTTTGTGAATTTCCGGCCGCTGCACCTGAGGCGCCGGCTTCGCGCTGGGCGGCGGCGGAGCTGGCACCACGGGAACTACTTCGCGCGGCGGCGGTGGCGACTGCATCTGTACCTGCAGCGCGGGACGCGCCTGTTGCGGTGGCTGAAATTGCGGCGATCGCTCCGGGATAGTGCGCCGGTCGAGCGGCGGCGGCGCACGCGGCGTGGCACCGGGGGCGAGCTGCGGCGCGGGCTCCCCAGGTGGCGCAGCACCCACGGGGGTCACGGGCATCACATGCCGGTCGGGCATGGCGGGCCTGGCCGGTACGGGCGTGACGGGCGCGCGCGCCGGTGCCAGCACGATATTCGAATACGCACTGTCGGGTCCTCGCAGGTGCTGCAGTGCCGCCGGTGGTAGCGCGAGGCCGCCATTGGCGCGCATCGCATCCATCTGGTTTGCGAATGATGCCGGCGGCGGCGGCGGTTGCTGACGGGCGAGCACCGCACGGCTGGCGATGGCCGCTGGCGGGCGCCGGACTGCTGCCTGCGGCGCCGGTCCGAGCACGCTCTGACGCGCGGGTACGATCGCGGGCGGCCGCGGCGTTGCGCTGGCCTCCTGCCAGTGTAGCGGTGGTGCGATGGTACGGCCGGTGACCGGCAGGCCGGATGCGAAGCTCGTCTGCGACACGACGGTCAGTGCGCGCGGGGCGTTCTGGTTGGCGTAGCGGTTCTGCAGCGCCGGGTTCTGGTAGACGTCGCTGATGGTGCTGTTGTTGCTGATGCGCGTGTTGCTGGCGTTGACGTCGTGCAGGTAGCGCGCACTGACGTGATAACCAGGCAGGTAGACTTCGCCCGGAGCAAGCGCCATCCAGCCCACGCCAGGGGCGACAGCTGGCGTGACGGCGCCGGCGGCACCGCCCATCCATGCGACCAGCGCCGGTGCGTAGATCGCGCGACCGCGCGGGGGCGCGGGCACCCAGCCCCAACGCTGGTTCAGGTAGGCCCAGCGGCCGTAGTGAAATGGTGCATACCCCCAGGGTGCACTGTCGACCCAGGTCCAGCCCCACGGCGTGACCCACAACCAGCGTCCGTGGCTGTACGGCGCCCAGTCCACTGCCATCGCGGTCGGATACCAGACATAGCCGTAATCCGGTTCCCGGCGCCATTCGCCGTAGTCCTCCAGGTCCTGCGCGCCGACCACGTCGCTGGCGACATACGGGCTTGTTTCCTGGTCCTGCACCCAGTGCTTCGCACGCTGCGCGCACCAGCGGTCGAACTCATCCGGGGCAGCGAGTGCCGCCACGTCAACGCTGCCGTCGGGGCCGAACTGCGCGCCCTGGCCGGCTCGCAGGTTGATCGACTGGCCGGCACTGGTAATGACCTGCACCTGGCCGGCGCGCACCGACACGGTCGTGTCGCCGGCGTCGTCGACGTCGATGCGATAGCTGCCCGGCCGCAGCAGCGACACTGCGGCGTTGGGAGCATCGATCTCGAACGACAGCGCCGGATCAGGATCACGCAGCGCGATGTTGATCGTGCCGGCGCTGAGCTGCAGCTGCTGTGCTTCATCGCTGAGGTTGAGCAGCGTCACGCTGCTGTTCTGGGCCACGCTTACGGTGGCCGAACCCAGTTCGATCTCGGCGCGCGAGCCGCGGTCGCTCCACAGCTGATCGCCGCTGGTCAGCGGCCGGTTGATGATGGCTGCACTCCACTCGTCGACGCTGGCCGGCTGCAGCGACACGGCGCCCGCAAGGTAGCTGATGCGGGCCGCGCTGGCCGGCGGATCGACGTCGTCGGCTGCCGGCTGCTGCGGATCCTGCTGCGCCAGCGCCGCGCTGCCCGACAGCGCGGCGAGGCCGAGGCAGGCGGACAAGGCAATGAATCTGAGGCGCCACGCGTTCATCTGATAGCCCGGGGCTTGAGGGCCTTACGCATCAAAGCGTTGGTGAGTCATCCTGCAGCAGTGCCCGCCGCACCAGCCTGATCGGCGGGTACCCCTGCTGCATGAAGGCATCGTGGAACTGTAGCAGCCGGAAGTCTGCGCCCTGGCGCGCGGCAAGGTCTGCGCGCAGCTTGAGAATCTGCAGCTTGCCGAGCGTGTAATAGAGATAGGTCGGGTCGGAAGTTCCGCGCTTGGTCTCCACCAGCCCGACTTCGCGTGACTGATAGCCCTGCTGCACGAAGAAATCGACCGCCTGGTCGAAGCTCATATGGCCGGTGTGCATCTGGATGGCCACGATATAGCGCGCATTGCGCAGCAGCGCATCCTGAAGCTGGCCCAGCCGCAGCAACTCTGCCTGGTGCTCATCCGCCGCGCCGCTGCCCGGCTGTCCGTAGCCCTCATCGAGCATCATCTGCTCGCAGTAGTGCGCCCAGCCTTCGGAGTTGCTGGAGGCGCCGAGAAATTTGCGCACCCGGTCATCGACCCGGTGCATCCACAGGAACTGGATGTAGTGTCCCGGATAGGCCTCGTGCACCGCGACGTTGCTGATTACCGGGTAATTGAACTGCGCCATGAAGCCGGCGATGCGCCGCGCGTCCCAGGCCGGGTCCGGCAGCGTGACATTGAAATAAGCCTCCTGTGCCGCCGGCTCGAACGGCCCGGGCGTGTCCATCGAGGCGAAGGTGGTCGCGCGCATGAACGCCGGCGTCTCGCGCAGAATCGGCCGCAACGTGGATGGCACGGTGATGATGGGGTGCTGCTCTAGGAACGCCACGAGGCTGTCGAACGTGGCGCGGAAACTGTCGAGCAGCTTGTCCGGCGGCGGATGGTCGAGCGCCAGCTCGGCCAGCACCTGCTGCGCGCTCTTGTCAGGCTCGAGCTCGGCGGCGACGCGCGCGAACTCGGCTTGGTTGTGGCGCAGGTCGGCCATGCCGATCTCGAGCAGCCGCGGCAGCGGTGTATCCACCATCTCATCGTCTTCGAGTTTGGCGCGGAACGTGCGGCTGCCGAGGCGGAACTCGCCGTGCGAGCGCGGCAGTAGCTCGTGTGTCACCCACTGCTGGTAGTCCTGCAGCGCCGCGATCACGCTGGCGTTGGCGGCGGCGAAGTCGCGCTGCAGTCCAGCGTCGTCAGCGCCGGTGAAGGCGGCCGGCAGGTCGTCGTGGAAGAAACTGACGATGCCGGGCAACTGCTCGAGCGCGATCTCTGTATAGATGCGTGGCGGATTGCGCAGATTGGCGCGCGCGGCGCGCAGTGCGGCCAGCATCAGCTGCTCGCGCGCGCACACCAGTCGCAGGCGTTCGTTGGCCGGTGCGAACTCGCGTTCCATCAGCACGAAGACGCTGTTGGTGATGCCGGTCGAATAGAAATTGGGATCCTTCTGCCACGGGCGGATGGTCTGCAGTGTCAGCAGGCTGCTGCGGATGCTCGACAGCAGCAGATCGCGATCGCCTTGCACGCGCTCGGACAGCGTGGTGGCGTCGACCGCCTGCATGCGCCGCAGGTAGCCCTGCAGCGCCTTGCCCTCCCGCTGCAGCCCGGCGCTGCTGAAATCCTCGAGCTGGGCATCGTAGCGATGGATGCCGGCGGTGGTGGCGGCGGTCGGATTGGCGGGAAAATAGAAGTTATCGAAATAATCGTCGGCCAGGGCCATGAACGCGGCATCGCCCGGCGCCGCGTTCGCCATCGATGCCGCACCGGACGGCAGCGCCCAGACGCACAGCGTCAGGGCCGCGACCAGCTGCACCATTAGGCGGTGGCGGCGCGTGGGCACGGCGACCTCAGTGCGCGCGCGACGCCGCGAGTGCCGCCAGCACCGGTCTGGTATCCGGCCGCACGCCGCGCCACAGATAGAACGATTCGGCCGCCTGTTCGATCAGCATGCCAAGTCCCATGTGCACCTGTGCGGCGCCGTGTTCGCGCGCCCAGGAGGTGAAACAGGTGTCGCTGCCGGCATAGAACAGATCGTAGCAGATCGTAGTTGCCGCCAGCGTGCCGGGCGGCAACGGCGGCAGCTGCGACTCAAGGTTGGCGGCGGTGGCATTGATGATCAGATCGAAGCACGCGCCGTCGAGCGCCGCAAATCCGGTTGCGCGCACCGGACCGAGCGCTGCGAATGCGCGCGCCAGCGCGCCGGCGCGCTCCTCGCCGCGGTTGGCGATCACCAGTTCGCGCGGCTCGAGCTGCAGCAGCGGCGCCAGGATGCCGCGCGCGGCGCCGCCGGCGCCGAGCAGCAGCACGCGCTGCGCGCGCACCGCGACCCTGAGGTTATGCGTCAGATCGCGCACCAGGCCGGCGCCATCGGTGTTGTCCGCCGTCAACCGGCCGTCGGCGTTGCGGATCAGCGTATTGGCCGCGCCGGCGGTGCGTGCGCGTGCGGTCAAGTCCCCGGCCAGTGCCATCACGGTTTCCTTGTGCGGTAGCGTGACATTCAGGCCGTGGCCGCCGCCGGCAAAGAACTCGTGCACCCGCAGCGCCAGCTCCGCCGGCGCCACGTCGATCGCGCCGTAGCTCATGTGCTGGTGGGTCTGCTGCGCGAACAGTGCATGAATCTGCGGCGAGCGGCTGTGGGCGATCGGATGACCAATCACCGCGTAGCGGTCAGGCGCCGGCATGGTCGACATCGGACGTGCGCACCAGCCATTGCAGCGCGCTGCCGCCGTGCTGTGGCTTGTCGAGCGTTGCATGCAGCTCCTGCTGCCACAGCGTCGCGCGCTGATCGAACTGGTAGGGCGGATTCACCAGCAGCAGGCCGGAACCGTTCAGTCCGACGCGCGAATCACGCGGGTGGATCCACAGCTCGAGGCTCAGCGCCGGCGCCGGCAGTGCGCGCTCGACCCGCGCCAGCCAGGGCGTGAGCGTGCGCTCATCCTTGATCGGGTACCACATCAGCACCACGGTGTTCGCGAGCCGTTGCAGGCTGGCGAGGATGTGTTGCAGCGCCTGGTCGAATTCCGCGGCCGGATTCTCGTACGGCGGATCGATCAGCAGCAGGCAGCGGCGTTCGCGCGAAGGCAGTACCGCGGACAGTTGCTGGTAGCCGTCGGCGCATTCGGCGCGCATGCGGCGGAAGCCGCCCAGTGCGCGTTCCAGGGCGCGGCACTCGGACGCCAGGATCTCCCAGCAGATGCCGCGATCCTGCGCCCGCAGCGTGTGCGCGGCGATCCATGGAGAGCCGGGATAGGCATGGGCGTCGGCCACGTCGGC
>Ga0182030_10010825_pt1 | contig 18475 bp, 17 predicted proteins | sample 812S3MmetaG_FD_121299 | JGI IMG/M metagenome (GOLD analysis project Ga0182030, IMG submission 121299) | Permafrost microbial communities from Stordalen Mire, Sweden - 812S3M metaG (Illumina Assembly) | ecosystem: Environmental > Terrestrial > Soil > Wetlands > Permafrost | place: Sweden...
CCCAAATCACGGCCGACCTTGCGCGTCGCGGATTGTCGCGTGATCGGGTGCTGGCACTGGCACTGCGCCTGCTTGATCGCGGCTACTTCCGCGCCGGCGGCGAGCAATACGCCGAAGAAAACGAGTCGTACGGAATCTCAACCTTGTTGTGTGAGCACGTGACCGTGCACCGAGATGCGATCGAATTCGACTACCGCGGCAAGAGCGGGGTGCAACGCACTCTGGAAATCGAGGACGCCGAAGTGGTTCGTGCCGTCCGTGCCCTGATGCGCCGCACCGAGCGCACCGAGCGACTGCTGTTATGCCGCACCGCATCCGGGTGGGTGGACGTTCACGCTGACGATCTCAATATCCGGTTCAAAGAGCTGGTCGGAGACGACTACACCGTCAAGGACCTGCGAACCTGGCATGGAACCGTGTTGGCCGCCGCGGCGTTCGCCGACGCCGACCCCGCGGTGTCGGAGCGAGTGACCAAACGCGTTGCGGCAGCGGTCATGAAGGAGGTCGCCGAGGAGCTGGGGAACACTCCGGCGGTAGCGCGCGGCTCCTATGTGGATCCGCGCGTCGTCACCGGCTACGAACAAGGGTTAACCATCGGCGCCGCCCTGCGGCGGGCCGACCGGGCCCGGCGGCCTGATGCCGCGCAGGATGTACTGGAAAAGGCCACCCGGATGCTGATTCGCCGAGTCGCCAAGGACGACAACGGCTCCGAATTGTCGGTTCTGGCCAAAAGCGCGTAATTACGTTGCTATCGCAAACACGAGTCAAAGTTGAAGGGTGGTGTGTGGGCTCATACCGTAAGTCTCCCGATACAGCACCGAGAACCGGCCCGCGTGTACGAAGCCCCAGCGCTGCGCGATCTCCCCAACGGTGATCGCAGAACGGTCGGCGCCCTTCAACTCTTGGTGTGCGCAGTGCAGCTGGACCCGACGCAGATACTCGGTCGGGGTGGTGTCGAGCTGCTGTCTGAAAAGATATTGCACCCCCCTGGGAGTCAGATGCACTGCGGCCGCGACCTCGTTGATGCCGACGTCGCTTCCCGCGTGGCTGTGGATGAACGACACCGCGCCTTTGAGCGCGCCCGGAACGGAAGGGTCGCTGAGCAAGTCGTGCTCTGCGGTCACGTTCGTCGGATAACAGTCAAGCAAGACCGCCGCCAATAGGGTGCCCGCCGAGGCAACGATCAGCGGTTGCCGGGCGGTGTCCGCCGAGCCGAAGGTAGCGGTCACGTAATCAAGTGCTCGGTGCCAGGCCCGCACGGCAACGCGCGAACGTGGACGCGAGTCGAGGAATTGGATCCGTCGCGGTAACGGCACCTGCCGGTCAGCGGCGGCCTTACGTAAGACGTCCGCCGGGATGCTCACGACGTCGAACCGCGCAGTGCTGACCTCGAGCACGCACGGGTTGTCGCGGGCGAGGAGCAACGGAGAATCCTTGTCCGGCAAGGGTTCCCCGGGCACGGCCAACACCCCCGCCCGGGGCTGGATCACCAGAACGGTTTCGCCGCGCGAGATCTCATACTTCGCGTGACCCTGAATTCGTATCTCGTCAAGCGTCATCCATGCCGAATCACGCCGCCGGTGGCTCACGAGGGAGCCTTTCGCGAGGGCGGAGATCTGCCAACTGGGCGAGTAGGCGCTGGCAAAGAACTGGCGTGCCGCAGCCGGGTCGACACTGCGGAATTGGTCATACCGGAGCGCGGGCAGGCCAGGCAACCTGGCCGACTCACCGTTGGGGTGAAAGTCCAACGCGGTCGCACCGATTGACCCGCCGTTGAGCGGGTGCGACGTTGTCTTTTCGGCGAGTTCCGTCATGGTGGTCACGCGGGGCATCGCCTGCCGTATACCGGCTGTCGCGCGATCCATCCGCTCACGGTACTCCCGCCGGCCGTGCTGGCGAAGGTGACAATTTCTGCAGGGTGAGCTGGCGATAGGCTTGCGATAGAAGCGGTCTCGGTCGCCAGGCCTTTGAGCACGGCGCGCGCCCGGTCGTGACCGCGGTTGGTCGGGTCGGTCTCCGCGACAACGGGTTCCGTGCCGGTAACGCGGGGTAGGGCTCTGATTGCGATATCGATACCGTTGCCCGAGGACGGGCCCCGGCCGCACTGCCTGTCATAGGCCGTCACGTCGCGCCCTTGAGCGGCAAACGCCGCACCCAGAACTGTGTAGAGTCATCGGCGGCGAAGTCATCGCCGCTGATGATTGCAACCTTAAAGGCCTCTGATATGGCCTTCCCGTTACCCGCTCTGGGCGACATTAAACCTAGTCGTATCGGTGCTTCGCTTGATGTCCTTCAGTTTCGCTTAGCGGATAACGGTGCGGACCTCCGGTGCTGGTTTTCGCGACCGGCCATCGCCCGTGAAGCAGGTGGATCCCCTGTTTTGCCCCCGGTCAGGCGGGGCATTCTGGCGGAGTCGTCCTATCAAGTACAGGAGGGTGAGCAACAATGCCAAACCCGTCGATCAAGAACGAGAAGATGTACCGCGACCTGCGCAAGCAGGGCAACTCCGAGGAAAAGGCAGCGCGGATCTCCAATGCCGCCGCAGCACGCGGTAAGTCAGCGGTAGGCCGCAAGGGCGGCAAGGGCGCGGCCTACACCGACTGGACAGTGCCGGAACTGAAGAAGCGGGCCAAAGAGCTTGGCATATCTGGCTATTCAGGCCTGACGAAAGACAAGTTGGTCGCCGAACTGCGCAACCACTGAGCCCGCACCCGCTCTTGCAACGCCGGCGCCTCACCGTTTGTCATCTGTTTAAGTAGCGGCGAAGTGGGCAATAGCCAGATATGTCAGCACCCGCGTTTCGCAGCTACGACCGCGTCGTCGTGGTAGTGCCCGCCCACAATGAAAAGGCGGACCTTCCAGGGTGTTTGCGGGCGGTGTTGACCGCAGCCCTGTGCGTGCCGATTTCGGTATCGGTGGTCGTGGTGCTCGACGCCAGCGACGACGACAGCGCGGAGTTGGCCGGCCGGTATGGGCCCGACGTGCATTTCGTCAGCATTGACGCCCACAACGTGGGCGCCGCCCGCGCGGTCGGCTTCGGTTATGGGCGGTCGCTGTGTCGCGACGACGACGAGTGCTGGTATGCCACCACCGATGCCGACAGCCGGGTGGACCCCGGCTGGCTGATCCATCAGCTGAAACTCGGTGCGGAGCTGGTGCTGGGCGTGGTCCGGGTTACCAACTGGCGCCAGCATTCGGCCGACGTCGCCGCCCGCTATGCGCGGGCTTACCAAGCGAGCATGCCGGATGAGGACGGCCAGCACGAGCACATTCACGGCGCGAACATGGGCTTCAGCGCCCGGGCCTATTGGCGAGTTGGCGGCTTCCGCGCTCTGCCCTCCGGCGAGGACGTCGATCTCGTCGAGCGGTTCGAGGCCGCCGGCTATCGCATTCGCCGGGACACCGAGTTATCGGTCATTACCTCGGCGCGAACCAACGGTCGGGCTCCGGACGGATTCGCTGATTACCTCAGCCAATTGGGTGGATCGGCGGCGGGTGATTGCGCGTGACGGCGGGATTGGTACGCCACTGGCTCGAGTCCGGCCGACTCGAGCTGCCATTGCCCGCATCCGGTCGCACTAACGAGCGTTGGGAACGTCTGGCCCTGCTGGCCGAGGATGACATCGTCGCGGCCCGCATCGCCGAAGCCCATGTCGACGCCGTGGCGATACTTCACGAGTTGGGCGGCAAGCCACCGGAGTCCGGTCAGCTGTGGGGAGTATGGGCAGCAGAATCCCCCGACGCCGTGGTGACAGCCACCGACGTCGGCGACGGCGCGTTCACGCTCAGCGGGACCAAGGTGTGGTGTTCGGGCGCAGGGTTTTGCACCCACGCGCTGGTGACGGCGCGGCTGGCCGACGGAGTACGGGGACTGTTCGCGGTGGCCCTGGTTGATCCGGCCGTCAAGGCGCTGCCGACCACCTGGTGGAACGCCGGCATGGCTGGCAGCGACACCCGACCGGTGCAATTCACCAACGCCCACGCTGTCGCCGTGGGCGACCCAGGTGACTATCTGAGTCGGCCCGGATTCTGGCACGGCGCGATCGGGGTAGCCGCATGCTGGCTGGGCGGTGCGCGCAGCGTCGCCGAACCGTTATATCGTTGCGCTGCAAGCGGATCAGCCGATGCGTATTCGCTGGCGCATCTAGGCGCCGTGGATGCCGCGATCGCCGCTGGTGACGCGATACTGGCCACCGCGGCAGCCCAGACCGACTCCGATCCATTCGACCGGGCCAATACTGCAGAACTACTTGCCCGTCGCACTCGGGCGATCGTGGAACACGCCGCCGATGAAGCCATCACCCGTACCGGCCGCGCCCTGGGGCCCGGGCCGTTGTGCCAAGATGGGCGCCACGCTCAGCGGGTCGCGGACCTGTCCATCTACATCCGCCAAAGCCACGCCGAGCGAGATCTGGCCGCACTGGGGCGGCTAGCGGGACGCCCGCGGTGAGGCACGACGTGCAGACCGCATCGATGGGCAACTGCGCGAGGTTCGCCGCCAAGCCGTTGACTCATGGCGGCACACCGGCGCCGGTGTGGCTGGCCAGCCTTGAATCCCGGCCCCTGCCACGCCTCGATCTGACCGAGTGCCCGGGCCTGGTCATCGTCGCGGCCCATCCCGACGACGAAACCCTCGGGCTGGGCGCGACGATTGCCCAACTGGTCGCGTCGGGTGTCGACGTTCGAGTGGTGTCGGCCAGCGATGGCGGTGCCGCCCAGCCCGGTGCGACGGCCTCGGAGCAGACCCGCTTGGCGACCACGCGAAGACACGAATTACGCAGAGCAGCAGGGGTCTTGAGTGTTCCCGAGCCGGTATCGCTGGGTCTGCCCGACGGTCAGCTGGCCGATCACGAGGACACGCTCACCGATTTGCTCACCGGAATCCTCGGGACTTCCGGGACGCGCCCCTGGTGTGCTGTCACCTGGCGAGGCGACGGACATCCCGATCACGAAGCCGTCGGACGAGCGGCGGCGTCGGCGTGCGCGCGCACCGGCGCCGAGCTGCTGGAGTATCCGGTGTGGATGTGGCACTGGGCCAGCCCGTCCGATGCGGCGGTGCCCTGGGATCGCGCCCACGCGGTCCCCGTGTCTGACTGGGCTGTTGCACGCAAACGTCAAGCCGCGCAATGCTTTCGCAGCCAGTTCGAGCCAGGCATCGCCGGGCCGACACCCGTGCTGCCGCCATTCGTGCTGCGACGATTGCTTACCGTGGGAGAGCTGGTATTCCGGTGAGCACCCGACTGCCCGACGCCTACTTCGACGAGATGTACGCCGGCGGAGAGGATCCCTGGCAGCTGTCGACGCGGTGGTACGAGCAGCGCAAGTACGCCATCACGATGGCGATGTTGCCGCATCGCCGCTACCGGCACGCGTTCGAGCCCGGTTGTTCGATCGGGACACTGACCGCACTGTTGGCGCAGCGTTGCGATCGGGTGACTGCAGTGGATGTGGCCGAAGCGGCGGTGCGCAGCGCCGATGTGCGGCTGCGAGAGGCCGACTGCCGGGACAAAGTGACCCTGGCGCAGTCATCCGTCGACGCGGAGTGGCCAGCCGGTCCCTTCGATCTGCTGGTGCTCAGCGAGGTTGCCTACTACCTGGACGCCGACGCCTTGGCGCAGGTGTTGCGGCGCGAGTGCGCTCGATTGCAGCCGGATGCGAATATCGTTGCCGCACACTGGCGTCACCCAGTGGCTGACTATCCGCTCACGGGCGACGCGGCCCACGAAGTGATCGCCGGCACGCCGGGGCTGAACGCCCTGGGCTGCTACCGGGACCGCGACGTCGTCATCGAGGTGTTCGACACCGGTGACGGCCGGTCGGTGGCCGCCCGCGAAGAAGTACCGGGGGTCTCGTGACGTCAGGCGTGACGTCAGGCGTGACGCTGCTTACCCGGAGGAGGTGTCCGGCCCCCCGATGGTCGAAAGCCGACTCTGGATACGCTCAATGTCCATGGGTAACGGCAATTCGTCAGTGATTCGGGTGATCTCGACGCCGAAGTCGGCCGTGTCCATGCGCCGACGGTCGGATCCAGCTAGTTTACGTGCGAGCAGCGCGATCTCGTCTTCGGATACTCGACGCGGCAACAAAGCCAGCATCGGCACGTAACCCAGGCGGGGCGCCCCGGCAGGATAACCGGCGCGGAAAAGGGCAACGACGCTCGAAATGCGGTCGGATAAGCTCATCGTCTACCTCACTAATTCCGCTGCACGCTACCACCAGCGGCGTTCACATGCTGGGATAACCTAGCCTAGCGTTTTGAAACCCCAGGAGCGGGATTCATGACGAAATCTTGATCCGGCCTTCCATTCGCGCCGCCTTCCATGCGCGAAAGTGGTCCGGCCCGAGTTCGGACCGGACCACCGCGCATGTCTTATTGGTTGGCCTTCTGGCGTTCCTCGGCGGCCTTTGCGCCGGCGCGGGCAGATTCGGCTTCGGCTTCTTTCTTGCCTGCGTCGCGCTCTGCGTCGGCCTTGTCCTGCTGTGCCTGACCCTCTCGGACCAGGTCGTCGCGACCGGCTAGCGCTCCGCCAACTTCTTTGGCCTTGCCTTTGATGCCTTCAACGACGCCCTCGACCGCTTCTTGTGGTCCGCTCTTGTGCTCCCCCATGGAAATACCTCTCTCGATATCTTGAACTTGCGTCCAGTTCCGTTGTGCATCGGTCTCTATGGACTTTCCCGCGCGACGGAATGCCAAACAGCCTCAGCACCATGAGGCAGCCCACTGTTTGTTGCACAGAGGTCCGGCAATTCCACGATTAAAGGGTGTTTGGACTGCACCTTCTCGGGTATTCGGTGGCGGCTGCGTGTATGGGAATGGAGGCAGGACCATGACCACGATCGCTGTCATTGGGGCAACCGGCACGGTCGGATCTCGGGTAGCCGCCCGGCTGAAAGGTCGCGGTATCACGATGGTCGAGATCACCCGCGCCCACGGCGTTGACCTGATCTCCGGGCAGGGCCTGTCCCAAGCGCTCGAAGCGGTCGCCGTCGTAATCGACGTGTCCAACCCAGTGCCGACCGACAAGTCCGATCTCACGCACACGATTGCCACCGCGTATCACAACCTGGTGGGCGCCTGCGCCTCGAATGCGGTTCAGCGAATAGTCGCGTTGACGATTGCCGGTATCGACGACCCGGTGTTCGACGAATTTCCCTACTACGTGGCAAAACGGATGGCCAAAGAGATCGTGTTGAATGGCCCTATACCGGCGACCGTCGTGAAATCCACGCAGCTGCATGAGTTCGCCACAGATCCAGCCGCGGTCAATTGCACAGACGACGAGGTCATCGTCGAGGACTGGCTGATTCAGCCCATAGCTGCCGACACCGTCGCCGACGTATTGGTAGAGGCAGCGATTGGCCAGAGGCGTGCGCCGCGCACCATCACAGGTCCTCAAGAGGTCCGGTTGCCGGAGCTGACATCGAAACTGCTTGCCCTGCAGGGAGATCGCCGGCGCGTGCGTACGGTCCAACCGTCGCTCGCCGCTCTTTCCGGAGGAGGGCTGCTGGCTCCCGACCACGCGATCGTGCTGGGCCCGAACATCGACGCCTGGCTGAACAGCCAGACAGTCGATGGCGCGCGAAACCAGCCATTAGGCGACGAAAGCACAGAACCACCGCCGGCGCAGGATGCGCCGCACTTTTCACGCGTTTGATTTACAACCTAGTCATGCTGTGGGCCTTGGTGTCTCGTCTGCCCTGATCACTCGCCACGCTTCGGCGCAGCGGGCCACCGTGCGACCAGCGCCAGCGACAGATGGGACGACTTTTGAATAGCGGGGGGTATTACGGGTACCAGAAGACTGGCGGGGAGGAGAAGCCATGTCTGAACAACAGTATGTCTTCGGGTTGACGTGATCGCGGACGTGGCAGAGCCGTTCGCGACCCGTTTGACATTCAGTGAACAACTGGTCGCCGAACTCGGTTCTGCCCGAAGCAGATTGAGAGCTGCTGGCCAACGCAGCGAGTCAGCGGTGATAATCAACGCGGGCGGTGAGGTCGATGCGTTCAACCACGACAGTTGGCGACAGCTGATCCGCGAAACAGCCTCAGCTGCTGAACCACCAGGACCATTCGTCGTCGATGTCAACGACTTTGAGTTCATGGGCTGCTGCGCATTCGAGGTGCTGGCCGCTGAAGCAGAACGGTGTCGAAGCCGCGGCGTCACGTTGCGACTCGTCAGCCGCAAGCCAGCGATGGCACGTTTCGCAGCCGCCTGCGGATTCGCTGACATACTGCCCGTTCATCCCACAGCGGTGTCCGCATTGTCCGCCTCGGCTCAGCGCCGCGAACGCAGGTAGCCCAAGGACGTGATATCCCCGGGGATCGTCTGGCGCCGCGCCTGATCCGAATCCGCGCGATGTCGACTCGCGCGGATCCTGTCGTGAACTACAGTCGCGACAGGATCAGAGGCGAAGGAGGGCGCCCGTGACCAACCCTCAGGATCCGTACTGGAACAACCCGTTCACCTACGACCCGCTTGGCCGGGTCCCCTATGCCGGCCCGCCCATGGGACCTCCGATGGACCCGACGATGGGCCCGACGATGGGCCAACCGACCGGGCCGCCAATCTTTCCCCCGCCACCACCGTCGCCGTACCGCCCGCCCGTCAACACCTTCGCGACATTGTCGTTGGTGTTCGCGTTCGTGTTCGCCCCCGTCGGGGCGATTCTGGGCCATTTGGGACTCGCCCAGATTCGCCGTACGGGTGAACTCGGCCGTGACCGCGCGTTGATCGGGGTGACCCTGTCGTACGTGTTCATCGTGCTTGCGGTTGTCGGGCTCGTCGGATGGACGACCCTGCCCGCCGCCACGACGAGCCACACCGCTGCGCCTGCGACGAGCACCCCCGGCACCACCAGCGAGACACCGGCAGCGCCTAGCGTCGCGCCGGACAACATCATCAAAATCTTGCCCGATCTGGCGGCCCTCAAGAACCTGACCGGTGACCAGAACCTGCAGGCCGGCCAGACCTGGGACCGTCCCAGCAGGTCCAATGTGGACGGATCTATCGATCGTCCAGAATGCTGGGGAAGCGTTGCGCCTGGGGCCCCGGACGCCTACAACGTCGACGCCATCGTGCGGTACCGCGCGGAGGAATTCTCCGACACACAAACTCTGCTCAAATCGAGCCAGGTGATCCAAGCGGTCATCGGGTTTGGTGATCCGCCCACCGCCCAAGCACAACTGACGAAGCTGGTGGATGGATGGCGCCAATGCGGTGGTGCACCCGTGACACTGACGGCTCCGGGCGGGCGCGGGTACACGCTGTCCTTGAGCGCTCCTGCCGATGCCGGCAACGGCATCACGACAATGGACCTGACACCCAAGGGATTACAACTGCGTTTCGTTCGCGCGGTCGCGGCCAAAGCCAACGTCGTGATCGACCTGTACGCGGTCCAACTTGGCACGACCGATGCCAGCGGCCCCCGGCAAACGGCGGTGGCCATCGCCAACTACATCCTCAACAAGATCCCCGACTAGGCATCCACCACGGCCATCCCCGTACGGTGGCGGTATGAAATATGTGGATGTCGACGGGGTAGGACGGGTCAGCCGAATCGGGTTAGGCACCTGGCAGTTCGGTTCACGCGAATGGGGCTACGGCGACGATTACGCCTCCGGCCCCGCCCGTGACATCGTGCAACGTGCCCGCGCGTTGGGAGTGACGTTCTTCGACACCGCCGAGGTGTACGGGCTGGGTAAAAGCGAGCGGATCCTGGGCGAGGCGCTCGGCGACGAGCGCGGCGAGGTCGCCGTCGCCAGCAAGATTTTCCCCGTCGCCCCGTTCCCCGCGGTGATCAAGCAGCGCGAACGCGCAAGCGCGCGGCGGCTGCAGCTGGACCGCATCCCGCTCTACCAGATCCACCAGTCCAATCCGCTGGTCCCCGATTCGGTGATCATGCCGGGCATGCGCGACCTCCTCGACAGCGGCGCCATCGGTGCGGCCGGTGTCTCCAACTACTCGCTGGAGCGCTGGCAAAAGGCCGACGCGGCGCTCGGCCGGCCGGTCATCAGCAACCAGGTCCATTTCTCGCTCGCCTTCCCGCGGGCGCTCAAAGACATGGTCCCGTTCGCCGAGCGGGAAAACCGCATCGTGATCGCCTGGAGCCCGCTGGAGCAGGGATTGCTGGGCGGTAAATACGGCCTGGACAACCGTCCCGGTGGCATTCGCGCGGTGAACGCGCTGTTCGGCACGGAAAATCTGCGCCGCGTGGAGCCGCTGCTGCAGACGCTGCGCGACGTCGCCAAGGAGGTTGACGCCAAACCGGCACAGGTCGCCTTGGCCTGGCTGATCAGCCTGCCCGGCGTGGTTGCCATTCCCGGCGCGTCCAGCGTCGAGCAGCTCGAGTTCAACGCCGCCGCGGCCGATATCGAGCTACGCGCGGAGTCTCGTGATGCGCTCACCGAGGCGGCCCTGGCTTTCCGGCCCGTTTCAAACGGGCGGTTCCTTCGCGACCTAGCCCTGGAGAAGCTCGGGCGTCACTGAGCGGGCGACAGGACCGCGGCGCTGGCGGGGCCACCGCGGGCGACCACCACCGGCATGGAGGTCGAAGCGTTGGTGCGCAGGATCATGTGCACCACCTCGATCAGGTCTTCGACCGGCATCAGTTTGCCGGGCATGCAGCCACGCGAGACCCACAGTGGGTAGGCCTGCATGGCGAGGTCCATATCCCAACCGGCGTTCATACCGGTGGCCGCTTCGCCCTCGCCACCGGCGCACTCCCCCACTATGAGGTTGGTGAAGCCGATATCGGGGTGTTCGGCCCGCCAGGCCTCGACGAGCCGCTCGAGGGCCGCCTTGCTGACGCCGTAGGCGCCCAGACCCGGCCACGAGGGCCCGTAGGGACCCGCGTCGGAAGACAGGAAGACCGCCTTGCCCGTCGACGCGGTCAGGTGTGGCATCGCCGCCGCCGTCACGAGCGACGCCCCGATGACGTTGGTGTCGAAAATGCGCCGCCAGGTTTCGGCATCGGTATCGACCATGCGAACGAGCGGGCTGATGGCGGGTGTGTAGACGATGTTGTCGATGCCGCCGAGCGCGTCGGCGGTCTTGTCGATGGCTGACCGAAGCGACGCCTCGTCGGTGATGTCGCACTCGACGGCGATCGCGGTCGGCCCCGCTTCCTTCGCGGCAGATTCGATGCGCTCGCGTCGGCGGGCCAGCAGCGCGACCTGGTCACCGCGCTGGGCAAGCCCGATTCCAATACAGCGCCCGAGGCCACTCGATGCGCCAACCACCACTGTCCGTGACATATTCGCCCTCTCCTGTAACGCGCTCGTCGCAGGCACAGCGTATCGACCAGTTACCGGACAGGTAACTGCCGGGCGGATCGGACTTCAATGAAATTGCGAAAGATATTGCGCACCTTGACAAAACGAAATCACGATCACGCTCGACGTGACGGCCGCACGGTGGGTCGCGATCGTTGGGCTGAAACCCGGATGACGGTGTTCCTGTCGCCTAACTTGGCTTGGTACATAGCCGCGTCCGCGCGGGCCCAGAGCGAAGAAACCGGCTCGCCGGGAAGGGCAATGGTGGCGCCGATGCTCAGTGTCGCGCAGACCGCGTTCCCGGATACGTGGATCGGTTCGGCCGCATGACGGCGAATGCTCTCGGCGATCTCGGCGACCTCGTCGATGCTGTGGGTGCCGGGCAGCACGACGAGTATCTCGTCGCCCCCCGTCCGGCCAACCGTGTCACCTTGACGGACGTTGTCGCGGATCCGTGCGGCCAGGGTTGCAAGCACGAAGTCGCCAATGCCGTGTCCCCACGTGTCGTTGATGTCCTTGAAGTGGTCGACGTCGCAGAACAGGACGCCGACGTGTGTTTCGAAAGATTGCGGCTGCGCCAGCGCGGACTCGAGGCGGCGGATGGTCTCGGCCCGGTTCACCAACCCGGTGAGGGCGTCGAACCGGGCCATCCGTTCGAGTCGCTGCTCTGCCTCGACCTGGTCGTCGACGATGCGCAGCGCACCGATCAGTCCATCGGTGTTGCCCTGGGCGTCGAGATAAGTTTTCGCATGTCCATCGACCCAGTGGTACTCGCCGTCGGGCGAGCGGACCCGGAACCGTTGGACAACCGATTCGCCGCCAGCGATCCTGTCGAGCGCGGTTGTGACTGTGTCGAGGTCGTCGGGATGGATGCGGTCGCCGTAGCCCGAGCCGATCCACCACTCAGGTGGCGCCCCCAACGCGGCCTCGGCGGACGGCGAGACCCACGCGACCTCGCTGCCGCGAAGGTGAACGATGATGTCTACGGCGTTGTCGGCAAGAATGCGATAGCGCATCTCGGCGTCAGCGTGTTGCTTGCTGACGATCTCTTTCTCAATCAAGAGTCTCTGCTCGCGCTGACTCAAGTAGAACGTGACCGCACCGACGATCACGGCGCCCACCGCTATGGAGACTGTCCACGCCGCTTGCTCGCCAAGGCCGAGCGCTAGGAAGGTCGCCTTCGACAGCGCCACGACGACAGGAAAAGCGGCCATAACGCCGACCAACCGAACCAGTGAGCGCCAGTCAGGTCGGGCGAGTAGCCACGCGAGCGGGGGCCGGTCAGGGCGTGCCACCGACGTGGCGGTGTCCAATAGCAGCAGGCCCAAGGCACTCGACATCGCAAAGCCGGTTGATGGCCCGATCTTCACCAACGCCATAGCGTCGAACAAGTAGGCCGCGACCGCGACAAGCGGAATCATCCCGCCGCCCGCCATGCACACCAACCGGACCACCCAGGTCCAGCGGGGTTCCAGGCGCGTCAGCGCAACGGCGGTGGCCAGGAGCAGCATCGCCGATGCCGTCAGCGGGCTCGGACGCCCTGGCCAGGACGATTGCAGCGCGCGCACCGCTTCCCCGAACCACAGGTGGTCCAGGCCGAACGACCTGGCAGTCGCGTACTCCAGGAGCACCGCGACGGCAAGGGCGCCCACTACTGCGGCCACGCTCTGGCCCGCCCGCACGCGACCGCGCGATGGATGCCCCGCTTGCACCCGGATCGCTACCGCCAGCGCAGCCAGCAATAGTGCAGTCCACGGCGTCATCTGCGGCCAAGACGAATTGATCCGCGTCAACCGCTGGATACCGGTCGCCCAGCCCACCCAATCGACCGCAGCGAGGAAAACCACGAGCCCCACGGCCGCCCGCTCATACCAGGTCAACGCCGCTTTTAGACCCGCGTCGGGGCCGGCACGGTCCATCAGCTGCCCCTCCCTTCCCGGGTGGCGTCCATCTGTGTGGTCGCGCCGCGCCGCTGAGCGTTCGCCGGCATCAACATTTTGCGTAGGAAAGTAAGCGATGCCGTCAGATCAGCAATAGGGCAATAGGGCACTTCATCTGGTAGCTGGCCCGACGACGACGTTCGTGTGGCGATCGCAGGCCATCGCGCCATAGAGCTTGCGTCAGCTGGTTTCCAGGCTTGCCGTCGCCCGAGATCATCCGTCTTCGTCGGCGGGTGCGGCTTGCAGCACCACCGCGGTGTGGGCGTCGACGGTGAGCGTGGCGGCTGCGCCCAATTCCTCCGGCGGTTGCCCCTCCTTGGCGCCGGTGTACACCACGGTGCGCCAACTTTCACCGAAATCGGTTGGTGGAAGAACAAATTCGAGAGGTTCGTAGTGGGCGTTGAAGCACAGCAGGAACGAGTCATCGAGTACCCGCTGCCCCCGCGCATCCCGGCCGGGAATGCCCTGGCCGTTCAGGAATACCGCGACCGACTTGGCGAAGCTTGCGCCCCAGTCCTCGTCGGTCATCTCGTCCCCATCGGGTGCGAACCAGGCAATGTCGGGCAGCCCGTCCTGGCCGCGCCGGCCCACCGGCTTGCCGTTGAAGAAGCGCCGTCTGCGGAACACGGGATGGCTTGCGCGCAGCGCCGACACCGTACGGGTGAACTCCAGCAGGTCGGTATCGGCAGCGGCCCAGTCGATCCAGGTGAGCTCGTTGTCCTGGCAGTAGCCGTTGTTGTTGCCGTCCTGCGTGCGGCCGAGCTCGTCGCCGTGGCAGATCATCGGGACGCCCTGCGACAGCAGCAGTGTGGTGAGGAAGTTGCGCTGCCGACGGGCTCGCAGCTCATTAATGCCGTCGTCGTCGGTGGGCCCTTCGGCGCCGCAGTTCCACGATCGGTTGTGGCTCTCCCCGTCGTTGCCGTCTTCGCCGTTGGCCTCGTTGCGCTTTTCGTTGTAGGACACCAGGTCACGCAGGGTGAACCCGTCGTGGGCGATGACGAAATTGATCGACGCCACCGGCCTACGCCCGGTGTGTTCGTAAAGGTCGGCCGATCCGGTCAACCGGTAGGCGAACTCGTCGAGCGTGGCGGGCTCACCGCGCCAGAAGTCCCGCACGGTGTCGCGGTACTTTCCGTTCCACTCCGTCCATTGCGGCGGGAAATTGCCCACCTGGTAGCCACCCGGGCCGACGTCCCACGGTTCGGCGATGAGCTTGACCTGGCTGACGGTCGGATCCTGTTGCACGAGTTCGAAGAACGTCGAAAGCTTGTCCACGTCGTAGAACTCGCGGGCCAGGGTTGACGCCAAGTCGAACCGAAAACCGTCGACGTGCATCTCGGTCACCCAGTAGCGCAGCGAATCCATGATCAGCTGCAGTGAGTGCGGGTGTCCGACGTTGAGGCTGTTGCCGGTTCCGGTGTAGTCCATGTAGTACTGCTTGTCGTCGTCGACCAGCCGGTAGTAGGCGGGGTTGTCGATGCCGCGCATCGACAACGTCGGGCCCAGGTGGTTGCCCTCGGCGGTGTGGTTGTAGACGACGTCGAGGATCACCTCGATCCCGGCTTCGTGTAGATCGCGCACCATGGCCTTGAACTCCTGCACCTGACCGCCCGGCGTGGCGGTACGGGAGTACTTGGGGTCTGGCGCGAAGAACGAAATCGTGTTGTAGCCCCAGTAATTCGACAGACCACGCTCGATCAGGGTGGAGTCGTTGGCGAAGTGGTGCACCGGCATCAGCTCGATCGCGGTGATCCCAATGCTCTTGAGATGATCGATGATCACCGGGTGCGCCACGGCGCCGTACGTGCCGCGGATCTGCTCGGGGATGTCGGGATGAGTCTCGGTCAGTCCCTTGACATGAGCTTCGTAAATGACGGTGTCGGCGTATTCATGTTCCGGCGGCCGATCGTTGCACCAGTCGAAAAACGGATTGATCACCGCAGACTTGGGCATGCTGGCCGCGGAGTCGTCGTCGTTGCGGCTGTCGGGGTCGCCGAACGTGTAGCTGAACAACGACTGGTTCCAGTCGAAGATGCCGTCGATGGCCTTCGAATACGGGTCCAGCAGCAGCTTGTTCGGGTTGCACCGCAGTCCGGTTTCCGGCTCGTAGGGGCCGTAGACGCGATAGCCGTAGCGCTGGCCGGGTTCGATGCCCGGTATGTAGCCGTGCCAGACGAAGTAGTCGACCTCGGGCAGGGTGATCCGCGTCTCGCTGCCATCGGCGTCGAACAGACACAGTTCAACTCGCTCGGCCACCTCACTGAACAGCGTGAAGTTGGTGCCCGCGCCGTCGTACGTGGCGCCCAGCGGGTACGCCTTGCCCGGCCACAGTTCACCGGTCGGCGTGGGAACAGGCGCGTCTGCCCTGGTCGCGTCTGCTGTCGTCATGGGCCACTTGATACCCTACTGCGACACGGGTCAAACAAGCAGGTGAAATATCCTGGCGGACAAGATATTTGCGGGCATCAGGAGGCGCTGGCGGCCGGTCCTGGTTTCAGGATGACCTTGACGGCGCCGTCCTGCTTCTTCTGGAAAATCTCATACGCGTGCGGGGCCTGGTCCAGCGGCAGCACGTGGGTGGCGAAGTCGTCGACGCCCAGGGGGTCGTCGTCGGTCAATAACGGCATGATGTCGTCGACCCATTTCTTCACGTTCGCCTGCCCCATCCGCAGCGTCACTTGTTTGTCGAACAACGTGAGCATCGGAAGGGGATCGGCCATTCCGCCGTACACGCCGATCAGCGAGATGGTCCCGCCACGGCGCACGATGTCGATGGCGGAGTACAGCGCAGTGAGCCGGTCCACACCCGCGGTCTGCATCAACCGCTTGCCCAGTGCGTCCGGCAGTATTCCGGTGACTTGCTGGGCGAACTTGGCAGCCGGAGAACCATGGGCCTCCATGCCCACCGCGTCGATCACCGAGTCGGTGCCCCGGCCGTCGGTCAGGTCCCGGATCGCGTCGCCCAGAGATGAATCCAGACGTCCCAGATCGATGGTGTGGATGCCACGACGCGCGGCACGGGCTAGGCGTTCTGGCACCAGGTCGACGGCGATGACGCGGTAGCCGAGGTGATCGGCGATGCGCGCGGCCATGTCGCCGATGGGACCCAGGCCGAGTACAGCCACCGACCCACCGTCTGGGATGTCTGCGTATGCCACCGCCTGCCAGGCCGTCGGCAACACGTCGGACAGGTAGACAAACCGTGAATCTGGCGGTCCGACAGGGACTTTGATGTGGGTGAATTGCGCCTGCGGGACTCGCAGCAGTTCGGCCTGACCGCCGGGAATTTCGCCGTAGATCTCCGAGTAGCCGAAAAGCGCCGCTCCCATCCCCTGGTCGCGCACCTGGGTGGTTTCGCATTGCGTGAAAAGTTTCTGGTCGCACATGTGACAACTGCCGCAAGAGATTTGGAACGGGACGATGATCCGGTCGCCGACCCGAAGATCGCCCGTCTCGGCGCCGACCTCTCGGACAATGCCCATGGGCTCGTGGCCGAGGATGTCCCCGGGCTTCATGAACGCCCCGAGGACCTCGTAGAGATGCAGATCGGACCCGCAAATGTTCGTCGAGGTGATTTCGACAATGGCATCGGTGGGCTGCTCGATCTTCGGGTCGGGCACCGACTCCACACGAACATCGCGCTTGCCGTGCCAGGTGACAGCCTTCATGCTCACTCCTAGCTTCGCAGAATATTTGGCTGGTACCCGGCTGCGAGACGTCGAAACGATCTGCGGTTGCGCCTTTTGCGTTCGGGTATCACCCCGTAGTGACCAGTCCCGGAGTGATCATTGTGGGCAGCGGGCCAGCCGGCGTGGCGGCGGCGGAGTCGTTCCGCGAACACGACGCCGCCACGCCGGTGCAGATCCTCACCGCCGACATCGACATGCCTTATGCACGGCCGCCGTTGAGCAAGGAGTACCTACGCGGGCAGACCGATGACGTCGCACTGCATCCCGCGCAGTGGTTTGCCGACCGGGCGATCGAGATCACCCGCGGTGCCGGGGTCAACCGGCTGGACCTGGTCGAGCACGCGGTATTCGTCGGCGCGCAACGCCATGCGTTTGACAGGCTGATTTTGGCCTCTGGGGCGGCACCAACTGCTCCATCGATTCCCGGCGGCCAACGGGCTCGGCTGTTGCGCTCGCTGGCCGATGCCAGCGCATTGCGCGATAGCGCCCACGACGCCGACTCCGCGGTGGTCATCGGGTCCGGGTTCATCGGCTGCGAGGCGGCCGCTTCTCTGGCCTTGCGCGGCGTGCCGGTGACTCTGGTTGCCCCCGAACCACTTCCGCAAGAAAAGCGGCTCGGCACCGCGGCCGCCGAACGATTGCGTGACCTGGTGAACGAGACGGGTGCCCGCCACGTCGGCGGAGTAACGGTCAAGGAAATTACCGAGACCGGGGTGCGGCTGGACAACGGCGTCACCATTGATTCCGACTTGGTCCTCGCCGCGACCGGCGTGACACCGCAGAGCCGCGCCGCCGCCAAGGCCGGTCTGCAGATCCGCGAGTCCCGGATCGTGGTCGGCTCCGATATGAGCACCTCGGCTCCCGACGTATACGCCGCGGGCGACGTCGCGCTGGCGCGACACGAGGTCGCCGGACGCCACCTGGCCATCGAACACTGGCAGGACGCGACCGATCAGGGCGCCATCGCCGGGGCCTGCGCAGCCGCCGCATCTCCCACGAAATGGTCTGGTGTACCTGGATTTTGGACGTCCATCGGTGAAGCGACGCTGAAGTACCACGCCTGGGGCGACGGCTACGAACGCAGCCGGATGATTAATCACCTCGACGGATTCACCGTCTGGTATGAGTCCGGCAATGTGACCGTCGGCGTCCTGACCTACAACGCAGACGATGACTACGACCGGGGCGAGCGGCTGATCGCGGAGCGCCAACCTCCTCCGGTGGCCATGGCATGACCGGCCACGGCGACGAGTCAGCACCCACCCCGATCTCCGCCCTAGACCCGATGCCGAAAACAGGCTGAGACCGTTTAGCGGGCGGAAATGCCGGGCAACCGGCCGTGGTGGAAAGCGACAGCAACGACGACATGCTGGACCAGTCGGAGAGCCTGGACTCCGACGAGGTGCGCAACGACGACGGCGACGAGGTGGTTGATCCGCCCGAGCATTGGATCGAGGCCGAGGACCACGAGTCGCTGGACGAGAAACTTGCGGCGGAGATTTCCGACGACGCGCGCGATCAGATCGTCAGCGACGACGACCTGGACCGCATTGACCCGAATCAGCACGGCCG
>Ga0182030_10010826_pt1 | contig 18475 bp, 13 predicted proteins | sample 812S3MmetaG_FD_121299 | JGI IMG/M metagenome (GOLD analysis project Ga0182030, IMG submission 121299) | Permafrost microbial communities from Stordalen Mire, Sweden - 812S3M metaG (Illumina Assembly) | ecosystem: Environmental > Terrestrial > Soil > Wetlands > Permafrost | place: Sweden...
GCCCGTCGTAAACTGGTCGAGGCGATGCACCGGCAGTGGTTGCAACAAACGAAACGCCGGTGGCAGGCGATGTTCGGCTGTGCGGTGCCCCAGCCCGCGCAACTTGCCGGCCAGAAAATCCGCGAGAATGCTCAGCGCCGAGATGTCCGTGATCGGCGCCGGCACGGAGAGGAGTCCCGCCGCTTTGTTGACGATCGCCAGCGACAAATCGAGATACACCAAACTCAGCCGGGGATGAATCCGCCATTCCTCGTCGAGCACCAACGTGGACGACCGGCGCCCCTGCAATTTCAGCGTCCCGCGCGGATCGGGGATCAGCTGATTCGGTTTTCGCGCCACTGCGCCAGCGAGGCTCACCCGTCCCGCCAGGATCCATTGCTTGGCGCGTTTCCGTGGTGTGTCAGGGAATTCCGCCAACAACCAATCCAGCAGTGTCCGTTTCGTTTGGTCCATGGAAAGGCCGGTCGTTGCGCCCGACCATGCGCAACTATATGCAGCTGTCCTATATTGAGCAAGTTGTGCGAGCGGATTTATTTTTCGACGACTGTGTGACAGTGTCTCAAAATGCCGCAAGATGCAGACTTTTGCGGCGATTTTACGGCGAGTGGAATTCGGCTGGGAAATACTGCGGCAGAGGCGGCAACGGCGGTTCAGCGGGGTGCGACCGGTGGAGACCGTAGCAGCGTATCGTGCGATGGCAAATCGATCGGGTCGATGCCCCCCGTTATTGAACAACATAATGACGACCACGGGTAGAGGCGTCTAGCCCTGCAAATCCCCCAGTGAGATTGCACTGCAACTCGCGCACCTCAAAGGCTCGATTTCCTCCGGCAGGTCGTCCAAGTGCAGATAATGCTCAAGCTGAGCAATGAGCCGCTCGTGTCAATCATCACATCACGAACAGAAGCCATGCGCGTTGGGACGAATGATTGATGAAACTCGTCAGTGGCCGCATACGCCGCCGACAGCACCAGCGCAGTCACTGCTGTCTTCCAGGGAGTTTTGCCGCTCGCTCCCAGTCTCGTTTGCCGCAACGCCCTCCAAAGCAACAATCCCAGAACCCCATACTCAGAAAGATGTCCGGCTTTGCGGATAAAACAGTGCGCGTTCTCAACTGCCCCCGGGGAGATGTTGGGAATCAGCCAGCGAAGAATGGGCTCAATAAAGCGCGACGTGTTGGCGGCTGATCCAATATCGGTGGACAATGAGTAGATCAAACTCATCCACGCAAGCATTGGCAGCCAGTATTTAAGAAATCGACGCATCGGGCGCGGGGTCGGCTCTTGCCGGTCACTCGTTCGAGTTGAATTAGAATTTGTATGTCTTCAGCGATTTCTGGACAAGTTGAAACTGGAACCAATGTGTAGTCCTAGTCGGTACCGATAGCCCGCCGAGGGTTTCAAGGAGTCGAGGTCAACCGTACAAATCGCATCGAGGACAGAGCCACTCGGTCTTGGCGGGACGCTTCGGGTGAGCCGTGTTATCTAATCTCTCAGTGCCCCCAAGGTCGTGGAAATCTTCGCATTCCTTGTCGAAGGCTGCCCGCGGATGGGGCGCATAGCTGAAAACGAAGGCCTTGTAGCGGGTATGTTGCCTAGCCCAAGAATGCAGTTGTTTGGCCAGGTCATCGTCGGAGCGGCCAACATACAGGACACAAAAACCGTTTTCCTGAATGCGGCCCAGCGCATAATTCCCAGCAGAAGTTCTTGTTACAACTTCCGCGATCTTCTGCGCGGTGAGGCTGTAGGGTCCTTCTATGGCTGTTGATTGCACGATCCTCGCATTCGTTCAGTTTGGGAGCATCGCCCTTGCCAACCCAACCTGTAGACACAACGAGGTCTTTGATAAAGCAACTAACGAGAGGAGTCAAGCCGGAAGCCTTATTCTTACTGATATACAAGGCGACTAAGCGGCGCCGAGGTCATCAATTATTTCGCCCGCCGCCGTCAACATCCCTGCCCGCTGCTACCCGTAAGCTCAAGCCGACTCGCCGCTGCTGAATATCCTCGGGCAGGATCGCGGCGGGGAACATCCCGTGCCTTGGAATCGAATGCCGGACAACATAACCGGTCTTGAGGTCCCGGACGACCCCGTCGAACCGAAACGGCGTCTTCTGCCAGCTATCAATCCTGCCGGTCGTTTTGGTATGGCTGGTTGATTCTCGAGCACCGAAGTTGGATGAGTATTTCGACCTCACGGGCATCCGAGTATTTACATGGTACAGGATCAATCGCAGTTACCAACTCGCTCTCGGAATGTTCTGGACAAGCGCTTGAGATTGTGAAAAAATTCACTAAGTAGCAGAGGTGTCGCCTGTCCTGTGCGGATCCGGTCTTGGGTCGCGAAGGGTAAGCGGACGTGAGGTTCAGAAAAGTTTTGGATGAATCGCGCTGCGACTGCTCGCAACGTTCCCCGTGTTTTCCGGCTCCAGGTAATTCCCGGCCCCCCGATTCTGTCTTGATGCAGTTGGCAGTTCGGATCCGGGCGAGTGACTCACCGTTGGAGTCCGCCGGCTGGCCTACATGCGATGCCGTGGCCGTTCGACCCACCAGACAGTTCATCTCTGTTTGCAAGAAAGGAGACGCTTTATGAACATCGAGGAACTCCAGAAACTCAAGAAAATGGCCCAGCAGCATCTCGCACTTCGTGGAACGAAGAAGAAGTACCGCGTCGTGATCAGCATGGGCACCAGCGCCATCGCCGCGGGCGCGCGTGAAGTCATGACAACGATGCTCGACGAACTCGACAAGCGCGGGATTGACTACGTGGAAGTCGCGGTCAGCGGCGAGATGGGACTTTCCGTCGCCGAGCCGACACTCCGCGTCGAGGACAAGAGCGGCGAGCAGGTCACGTACGCGAAAGTTACACCCACCGCCGCCCGCCGAATCGTGGCCGAGCATTTGGCAGGCGACAAGATTGTCGAGGGTCTCGCCGTCGGTAAAGTCAAAGGATTACGGAAAGGCGAGTGACGCAAACGGAAGAAGGGAGCTATGCCCATGGCCACCAGCATCCAACACGGCCAAACAACCGCGAGCAAAGAGCCGCCGGTTGACTTCAGCCGCCTCACCCGCATTCTGGAACAGTTTAAGGGCCAGAAAGGGGCTCTCATCCCGATCCTCCAGCGCACTCAGGACCTATACGGCTACCTGCCGCGCCCTGCGCTCGCATTCATCTCGAAACAAACACGCATCCCACTGAACCGCATCTACGGTGTCGCGACGTTCTATGCACAGTTCCATCTGAAGCAACGCGGGCGCAACCTCGTTCGTATCTGCGACGGCACCGCCTGCCATGTGCGTGGTTCGGGGAGAAACCTCGACGCGCTCCAGCACGCCACCGGCATCGCTGCCGGCGAAACCTCGTCTGACTACAAGCTCACGCTCGAAGTCGTTTATTGCCTCGGTTCGTGCGGCATCTCGCCGGTCGCACTGGTGAACGAAAAGGTTTACGGACGGCTCAACTCCGACACGCTCATTCAGCGTGTCAAGGCACTCGACTAACCAGGACGACGCGATGGCCAAACTCAATACCATCCAGGACCTGTCGCAACTGCGCGAACAATGCCAACGGGCGCTGACCGCTCGCGCCCGGGCTGGCGCGGCCATCTTTGTCGGCGCTGGCACCTGCGGCATTGCCGCCGGCGCGCGCGAGACGATGCAGGCCATCCAACAGGAACTCGGTCGCAGGAAACTCACGGTACCCGTGACGAGCGTCGGCTGCATCGGCATGTGCGCCAAGGAACCGCTTGTGGACATCCAGTTCAACGGCGGTTCGCATGTGTTTTATGCCAACATCCAGCCCGACATGGTGCAGCGTCTGATCGAGGAACACGTCGTCAACAGCCGGCCCGTTCGGGAATGGGCCGTCTGCCGCACGGCCGAAGGCGAACCGCCCGCCGACGAGCCGCAGGCGATTCAAAACGTCCCGCAATTTCGTGACCTGCCGTTCACCGGCAAACAGATCCGGATCGTGCTCTCCAACTGCGGCATCATCGATCCAGAAAAAATCGAAGAGTACATCGCCCGTGACGGTTACCGCGCGCTCGCCCGCGCCCTCGCCACATGGTCGCCCGAAGAAGTCATTCGCGAGATCAAAGAATCCGGTTTGCGCGGCCGCGGCGGCGGGGGTTTCTCGACCGGCATGAAATGGGAACTGTGCCGCAAATCGCCCGGCGACACCAAGTAAGTCATCTGCAACGCCGACGAAGGCGATCCGGGCGCGTTCATGGACCGGTCGATCCTCGAAAGCGATCCGCACGCCGTCCTTGAAGGCATGGCCGTGGCCGGGTACGCGATGGGCGCGCGCGAAGGCATCATTTACTGCCGTGAAGAATACCCGCTCGCCATCGACCGACTCGAAGCGGCCATCGCTCAGGCCACCGACCTCGGACTGCTCGGCGCGAACATTCTCGGCACCAAGTTCAGCTTTGACATTATCCTCAAGGGTGGCGCCGGCGCATTCGTTTGCGGCGAAGAAACCGCCCTCATCGCCTCCATCGAAGGGCGTCGCGGCGAACCGCGCCCGCGTCCGCCATTCCCCGCCGTCAGCGGTCTCTGGGGCAAGCCAAGCAACATCAACAATGTGAAGAGCTACGCAATGGCTCCGCGGATCATCCTTCGCGGGGCGGCGTGGTTCAAAACCATCGGTAGCCCCAAATCGCCGGGCACGGCGGTCTTCGCGCTTACCGGTAAAGTCAACAACACCGGCCTCATCGAAGTCCCGATGGGCATTCCGCTCGGCGATATCATTTTCGATGTCGGCGGCGGCATCCCCGGCGGACGGTCGTTCAAATCCGTCCAAACCGGCGGCCCACTTGGCGGTTGCCTGCCGGCCTCGTCGCTTAACACACCCGTCGACTTCGATTCACTTCAGGAAGCCGGTGCGGTGATGGGCAGTGGCGGCATGATCGTCGTGGACGACGATACCTGCATGGTTGAACTGGCGAAATACTTCCTCACTTTCGCCGCCGCCGAATCGTGCGGCAAATGTGTCCCTTGCCGCATCGGCGGCCAGCGCCTGCTGGAAGTGTTGACCCGCATCACCGAAGGCCAGGGGACGCGCAAAGATCTCCAGACCATCCGCGACATATCCGCCCATATGATGAGTTCGTCGCTTTGCGGCCTCGGTCAGCGGACGCCGGGCCCCGTGATGTCGGTCTTGCGGTTCTTCGAACAGGAAATGCTGGCCCACATCGACGAACATCTCTGTCCGTCCGGCCAGTGCAAGAAGCTCGTCCGAGCCAAGTGCGTGAACACTTGCCCGGTCGGCGTGGACACGCCGGCGTATCTCGCACTCATCGCGCAGGGCCGGTACGCAGAGGGCCTCGCCATTCATCGCGAACGCAATCCATTCGCGGTCATCTGCGGGCGGGCCTGTCCGGCGTTTTGCGAAACCAAGTGCCGCCGCGCCGAACTCGACGAACCAATCGCCATCCGCATGACCAAGCGGTTCATGGCCGAGCACGAACTCGGAGCGCCGTGGACGCCCGAACCACTCGGTACGCCTGAGCAACGCAAGGCCGCGGCTGACAAGAAAGTGGCCGTCATCGGTGCCGGCCCCGCGGGGCTCACGGCTGCGCTGCGCCTGGCCCAACTCGGCTACGGCGTCACCGTGTTCGAAAAACTCTCCGTGCCCGGCGGCATGATGAGTTGTGCGATCCCGGAATACCGGCTCCCGCGTCAGCCGTTGTTCCTCGAAATCGATAATATCAAACGCGCCGGTGTCGAGATCCGCTGCAACCAGACGCTCGGCAGGGATTTCACGGTCGACGAATTGTTCGACAAACAAGGTTTCCACTCCGCCGTACTCGCGATCGGCGCGTGGCGCAGCCGCCAACTCGGGATCGCCGGCGAAGACAAAAGCGGCGTCATTAATGGTCTCGATTTTCTCCGCGAAATCGCGCTCGAATCGTGCCAGAGGGCTTTCGGTGGCATTTCCGTGGCCAACATCCCCGACCTGCGTGGCAAACGCGTCGGTGTGGTCGGTGGCGGCGACGTGGCAATCGATGCCGCTCGTGTGGCCTTGCGGCTCGGCGCCCACGAAGTCCATGTCATGTACCGACGGACCGGCGACGACATGCCGGCGACGCACTTGCCCGAAGAAATCGAAGGCGCACTCCACGAAGGCATCCGGTTTCACACACTGGTCAACCCGGTGGAGATTCTCGGCAACGGCGCGGTCACCGGGGTGCGGCTCATGCGCCAACGACTCGCCGAATTCGACTTTACCGCACGCCGCAAGCCGGTCGCAATGGAATCGGAAAGTTTCACATTGCCGCTCGACTTCCTCATCCCGTCTATCGGCCAGACGCCGGATTTATCGTGGATGAAACCTGACCAACTCACCACCACGCGCAGCCGTACTTTCGTCGTCAACGAAGCATTCGGCACCAGCCGGGCCGGTGTGTTCGCCGCAGGGGACGCCGTGACCGGGCCGGCGACGATTGTCCAGGCGATTGCGCAGGGCAATCTCGTCGCGGTCGCCGTGGATAAATGGCTCCGTACGGGCCAGATGTCGAAGCCGCGATTCGTGACACCGCGGCACGACATCACTCTGTTGCATAATCTCGACGACTTCGCCGGCGCACATCGCCCAACAATGCCGCGGCTCAGCGTCGCCGAGCGTGACGGCAACTTCAAGGAAGTGGAACTTGGTCTGAGCGAGGAAGTCGCGCGGACGGAAGCGAAACGTTGCCTGCGTTGCGACCTCGAATGGCTCGACCGGATGGGCCTGCCGCGCCCCGAACCGGTCACCGCCGCCAGCAGGGAGACATCATGAACGAGCCCGCTCCCATCAGTATCACAATTAATGGTCGACCCGTGCAAGCCAGGACCGGGCAGACCGTCTACGAAGCCGCGGCCGCGACTGGTATCCACATTCCGGCGCTCTGCTATCACCCGCGACTCAAACCGGAGGGCGCATGCCGCATTTGCCTTGTCGAGATTGATAAACAACGCTCGCTTCAGCCGTCATGCACGTTCCCGGTCGTCGAAGGCATGGTCGTGCGCACCGATACGCCCGCCGTCATCGCGTCGCGGAAGGCGTCTTTGCAGATGATCTTTTCGGAACGGACGCATTACTGCATGTTCTGCCCCGCCAGCGGCACCGGCGAGACGACCGACTGCGAATTGCAGCAACTCGGCTACGAGCATGGCCTCGATTGCTGGACGTACGCGCCGAATTACAAAAAACAGTGGCCGGTCGATGCTTCGCGGGAATTTTTCGGGATGGACCATGGCCGCTGCATTCTGTGCCGGCGTTGTATCCGCGCCTGTGAAGACATTGCCGCCAACCACACGCTCGGCCTCAACCAGCGCGGTGCCCGGACGATGATCAGCGCCGACGACGGCGTGCTGTTCGGTGAATCCAGCTGCGTCTCGTGCGGCACCTGCCTGCAAGTCTGCCCGACCGGCGCATTGCATGATCGCCAAAGCGTTTATCTCGGTCACGAATCGCAAATCAAACGCACGGCCGCCACTTGCGTCGGTTGCGCGGTGGGTTGCGGCATCCACGCGATCACGCGCGACAATCATCTGCTGCGCGTCGAAGGCGATTGGGACGCTCCCAACGGCGGCCTGCTCTGTTCGGTTGGCCGGTTCGAAGTTGTCGAACCGAAACCGGCCAGAATCCTCCAGCCGCTGGTCCGCCGCGACGGCCGACTTGTGGAAACGAGTTGGGACGACGCGTTGGCGTTGATCGGAACGAGATTCAGCGAAGCGCACCTCGTCGCCGGCGTCGCATCACCCCGGCTCACGTCCGAGTCGCTGGCGGCCTTCGAATGTTTTTTCCACGACGTGCTGGAGAGCAGTGAAATCGCGTTGTTGTCGGGCGAAGTCCCGCCGCTCGATCTCGGTATGATGGTCTCGTTGCGTGACGTGGCCAATGCGGATTGCATCGCGGTCATCGGGGGTAACCCGCTTCAAAACCAAAAGGTGCTTGGTCATCTGGTCAGGCGGGCGCTCGACAACGGGGCGCGGTTGATCATCGTCAATGACGAGACCACCGGCATCGATGACTGGGCCGAACTGCAACTCGAACTCGAAGACATCTCGTTTCACGCCGCGTCGCCGTTCGAGCGGTTGAAGACCACCTACCATTTGCGCGTCAGTGGCGTGCTCGAATTGGAGAAAGCCATCATATCCGCGCAGCGGCCGGTGTTGCTCTACGGCTCCGGCCTCAGCAGCAGCGTCTACGCGGCGCTGCGAAGCCTGCCGGCGCAAGCGCGGTTCCTGCCGTTGGTCAAAGGCGCCAATGCCGTCGGAGCGGCCCGGCTCGGCATCGAACCGCGGCCGGTGCGCGGCGACGCATTGTACGTGTTGCTGGGTGATGACCTGAGCAATGGCCAGCCGTTGCCGCAAAGCGAGTTCACCGTCGTCCACGCCGCCGTCCGTTCCGTGTGGACCGATGCGGCCGACGTCGTGTTGCCCTCGCCCACCTGGGCCGAGCAACGGGGCCACGTGATCAATCTCGAAGGCCGGCGGTTGCCGGTCGTGCCGTTGCTGCAGGCGCCGGCATCGGTGCCGTACCACAGGCAGACGTTCGTGAAACTGGCGGAACGAATGGGTCAGACGTTGTCGCCCGAAGCGCTCGTGCACCTCGCGGGACCGGAGTAACGAAAGGATTGACGATGCCGAACAAGCCCACTGTCGCAAGCGATTGGCTCGCCGGCTGTGCCGGTTGCCACATGTCGTTGCTGGACATCGACGAACGGATCGTCACACTCCTGGAGCAGGTCTCCCTGCACGCAACGCCGATCACCGACTTAAAGCATCCGCCTGAAAGCGGCGTGGACGTCGGCATCCTCGAAGGCTGCGTCAATAACTCCGCCGGGGAACACGTCGCCAGGCAGATGCGCGCCCGCTGCAAAGTGCTCGTGGCGCTCGGCGATTGCGCGGTGTTCGGCGGTGTGCCGACGCTGCGCAACGGGGTCTCCTGCCGCGAAGCGTTGCGGCGCGCCTACATTGAAACCGAAAGCACCGCGGAAGGCCACATACCGAACGACCCTGAACTCGCCGTCATGCAGGACGCGAGGGCACTCGACCAGGTGGTCCCGGTGGACGTTTATCTCCCCGGCTGCCCGCCGTCGGCCGACACGATCTTTTTCGTGCTCACCGAATTGGCCGCTGGCCGCACCCCGGCGTTGACCGGCAAGAATCTCGACTGGCATTGAGACGACCATGGCAAACACCATCACAATCGAACCGGTGACCCGCATCGAAGGTCACGCGAAAATCACGATCCACCTTGACGACGCGGGCAACGTTGAGCAGGCGCGATTTCACGTCAACGAATTCCGCGGGTTCGAAAAATTCTGTGAAGGCCGGATGTTTTACGAGATGCCGCTGATCACCGAACGAATCTGCGGTATTTGCCCGGTCAGCCACCATCTCGCCTCGGCCAAGGCGGGCGACGAAATCCTCGGGGTCGAACCGCCGCAGCCCGCGCGTTTGCTGCGCGAACTGATGCACATGGGCCAGACGATCCAGTCGCATTCGATGCACTTCTTTGAACTGGCTGGTCCCGATTTGATTTTGGGGTTCGACGCCGATCCAGCCATCCGCAACGTTGTCGGCCTCTACCAAGCCGACCCGAAACTCACCGTCAAAGCGATCACGCTGCGGAAATTCGGCCAGGAAATCATCGCCAAACTTGGCGAACGCCGCGTTCATCCCAATTTCGCCGTCCCCGGCGGCGTCACCAAAGCGCTTGCCGCAGCCGACCGCGACGCGATGCTATCACAGGTGGAACCGATGATCGCTCTTGCCCAGGACGGCATCGCTGTGATGAAAACCTGGATGGAGAAACACGCGGAGGAAATGGAAAAGTTCGCCGCGTTCCCCACCGGTTACCTCGGCATGGTCACCGACGATAACGCTGTTGCCCTTTACGACAGCGCCTTGCGGATGGTGGATGCGCAGCGCCGTCTGATCGAACGTTTCGACGGCCGCCAGTATCTTGATTGTATTGCCGAACACGTCGAGAACTGGAGCTACCTCAAGTTTCCCTACTACCGCAAACTCGGCTGGCCTGGCGGCGCCTACCGCGTCGGCCCACTTGGTCGCCTCAATGCCGCCGAGAAAATGTCCACACCACTGGCGCAAAAGGAATTCGATCTGTTCCACCGCCTGGGCAAAGGCAAAGTCGTCGAAGGTTCGCTCTATTACCATTACGCCCGCTTGATCGAGAACCTGTACGCCATCGAACGTGCTCGCCAACTGCTCGAAGACCCCGACATCCTCTCCGCCGAGATCCGTACCAACGCTCGGCCCTCCAACTGCGAAGGCGTCGGCGTTATCGAGGCACCGCGCGGTACGCTCTGGCATCATTATTGGGTCGACGAAACCGGTCGGCTCGAAAAGGTCAACCTCATCGTTGCCACCGGCAACAACAACTACGCCATGAGCCGCGCGGTCGAGGAAGTCGCCAGGATGTACATCCATGCCGAACCAGTGAAGGAAGGCACCCTCAACCGCATCGAAGCCGCCATCCGCGCCTACGACCCCTGCCTGAGTTGCTCCACGCATGCCATCGGCCAGATGCCGATAGTCGTGGAAGTCTTTGACGCGCGCGGCAACTTGCAACAGATGATCAGTCGCTCGTGACGCCCCAAGCCATACCCGCTTTGAAAACGGCTTGAAAGTGCTTGCAGACCAGAAGTTGTCTCATAAATATGTCCGCCTGGTTTTTGGGGTGCTCTGGGTGATGAAAACCACCTAGTTTCGGGCAAAAGCTCGATCTCCAACGCAGAACAACTGGCAGAATTCCATTTATGAGATGGCTTCTAATGTTGACCGCGAGCTTGAGCAGGAGTGGTTCGTCGCTCTGCATGCCATAGAGGTTCCAGCGCAGGCAGAATGCATTGAACGCCGCGCGAAAAACATCGTCGCGGTGACGCGGGTTTACGGAAAACGACGGGCGCAGGTTGCGTTCGGCGCCCATCGTCCGGCGGATCACGCCCTTATGGTCGCGGTAGGCCTGGACATTGAATGCCGCATTGATGCGCGTCCACTGGCGGCGAAGTTGTGGATCGGTGCGGATGGAGTACTTGGAGCAAAGCAAACAAAGGGGTTGTGCATGATCAACACGCTTTATAAACGCGGGCGGATTTGGTGGCTGAAGTATCGGTTGCAGGGCGAAGATACGAAAGCAGCGTGTGTTTCACTCAACACGAGCGATAAACAGGTGGCAGAGAAACGACGATCTGATCTGGTGAACGAATTGGAGCGGGAGCGGGCTGGCATTATTTCGCCAAAAGAGATGCGGGAGGCTGCGTGTCGGGATGTTTCGGAGTTGGTGGGGGAGTTTGTTCAAGATTTGCGGGCAAGGGGAAGGGCGGAAAAATACGCGAGTAATTTGGAAACACGACTGAAGACGTTGGCGAGCGAGTGTGGTTGGAAATTGTTGCGCGACGCAACGGCGGACTCGTTTGTGTCGTGGCGGTCCCGTCAAACAGAGTTGAAGGCGAAAACGCTCAACGAATATCTGAACGCGGCTTGTGGGTTGTTGAACTGGCTACAGAGAAATGGGCGGATGGTGGCAAATCCTCTCAAGGTGGTCGGAAAAGTCGAAATGCGAGGCGTAGAGACTCGTCAGCGGCGAGGACTGACGGAAGACGAGTTGCGACAACTCATAGCGGTGTCGGGGTCGCGGAAGGCTGTGTATCTGGTGGCGGCGTTCACTGGCTTGAGAAGGGGCGAATTGGAGCAGTTGGAATGGAGCGACGTTCATATCGATGATTGTCCCGAAGCTTTCATTGAGGCACGTGCTTCTACGACCAAGAACCATAAGAAGGCGACGATCAAGCTTCACTCGGATGTTGTGAGCGCATTGCGGGAGTGGAAAACGGCGAACGGCGGCAAGAGTGAACGGGTGTTTCGTGTACCGAAGATCGAAACCTTCCGTGGAGATTTGAAACGGGCGGGAATCGTGTACAAGGACGCTCAAGGGCGGTTTGCTGATTTTCACTCCCCTGCGTGTCACCCTCTGTACAAATCTACAGCGGGCGGGCGTTCCTGAGCGCGTGGCGATGGAAATTATGCGGCATAGCGACCGCAGATTGACTGACAAAGTGTATACGGACATCTCGTCGTTGCACACGTGGTCGGCAATCGAGAAGCTTCCGAGTGTATCGGCGGCACTGTCACAGGGAGTGTACCAAGATTTAGTCGTAGGTGGTCATTCGGTGTCAGTACCTGTCACGGAGGGTACTGGTGATGATATCGAGGGAATGCCCGTGAACATTGGTGAGAGTCACGAGTTGGCAGAAACTGTCACGATGGGACAAGATGAGAAGTGGCGCGCCCAGCAGGAGTTGAACCTGCAACCTTTGGTTCCGTAGACCAACGCTCTATCCAATTGAGCTATGGGCGCACATGCAATGTTTACAGCGATTTTATGAGCATTTCCATGTGCCTTAATATCGTGCTTGCAATCTAAATTTGCAATCTTTAAGATTGTTACACCATGAAAGCCGTCCTCAAGAGCCAAGTCTTGAAGAAAACCAATATCCCATGCCTGTACCGCTCCGCGGATTCGGGCATCTTCTACGGCATCTTCACCCGCAAGGACGATCAGGTTAAGAAATCACTCAAAACCACTGACAAAGAACTAGCACGTCGTCGCCTTGAAGCATTACGCCAAAAGGTAGCGCGACTCAACACCAAAGTAGGGAAGGCGATTCTCTTTGGTGATTTTGCCAAGCGGTGGCTGGACGTGGTCGGTGGTGCTATGAAGCGGTCAAGTCGTGTGCGGCGCGAGTCAGCAATCATTGCGCTGAGACCGCACTTCACAAACACAGTGCGGGCTATAGACAAAAGCCAGGTCGATACATGGGCCGCATCGCGGAACAAAACTGTGTCGGCGCGGACATTCAACATCGAGCGCGAGACATTGATTCAGATTCTCGATTACGCGATGCGGGACGGTCTAATCTTGGAGAATTCTGGGAGAGGAGTGGAGCGGCGCAGACAGCACCAAGCCAAGGTTGTCATTCCGACGAAGGCCCAATTCAAAGCTCTGCTGGAAACACTTCGGCGGTCCGACCTCCGCTACCAACAGGCGGCTGATCTGTGTGAATTGCTTGCGTATTCGGGCTGTCGCCTTGGTGAAGCCACGGCCATGACTTGGGGCGACGTGAATCTTGAACTGAAAAACTTTACTGTGACGGGTGGTGAATACGGGACGAAGAACCACGAGACGCGTACAATCCCCTTATTTCCCGCATTAGAAGAGTTCCTTCTGCGCTTGCAGGCCTCACTGGCCAAACCGCTCGAACCGACTGACCGGATTGTGCAGATCAACGACGGAAAGAAAGCCATCACGTCTGCCTGTCAAACGTCAAAGCTTCCGCACTTTCACCATCACACCCTGCGCCACTTCTTTTGCTCCAACGCCATCGAAGCTGGGATTGATTTCAAGACGATTGCAAGCTGGCTGGGTCACAAAGACGGTGGCGTCCTGGTCGCCCGCACGTATGGCCATCTACGCGACGAACACAGCGCCGCAATGGCGAAGCGCATGAACTGGGGCGCATCCACAGCCGAACCCGGCAACGTCGTGCCAATGGCGGCCAAGAGGTAAAGTACGGTTCGCATTTTCGCTTTACTCAGCCGTTGTTTCTTTCAGAAATCGTTCGATCTCGGGCAGTGGAAACAGCGGTCGCCGTAACACACGGCAGGGCCGCAGTAAGCCGCGAGCAACAAGTCGGTCAACCGTGATCGGTGTTACGCCCAGTGCTTTGGCGGTTTCCTGTCGCGTAAGTGCGAGTCGGCTTTCCATGTTTATTTCCTGCTTGGCAGCCATGCCAGACGTTTTATCACTTGCTGCCATGAAACTTGTTCCCGAATGGGAACAAAATTCTCTGCCGGATGCGCTTTACTCCAGCGCATGGAAAGATTGTACGCCCGACCCCTAACTCCCGTTAGAACGTTCTGTGCCACCGGGATGACCATCACATGTACCAATGAATGAACGGTCTGCGTCCGATCAGGCGTACCACCGATTTGCCGGGGCCGTGCGGGCCTATGCCCCGACTGTGCCACGGAAGTGGCAGAAGTTTCTCAGGCTCACGCCGGGGATTGCCGAGCTTCGACGCAAGGGCGCGTCGTACCAGGCCATCACGGAAATTCTGCGTGCCGCCGATGTGTTGGTCTCACGCACGACTGTCGCGCGGTTTTGCCGGGCTGTTCTACGCCCGTCCCATCGACGGAAGCAGCGCCGTCCTACTTCCCGAAACTTGCCGTCTCAACCACAGGACTCTTTCGCGGCGCCCGTGAACACCGGCGGACCAAGGATCGCCGATCCCCGGATCATCTAGCCATGCAACAGCAGTTAAGGATCGTCTCGGCCTTTTGATGGTACGGCTCGCTTCACGCCGTCAAGGTCGTGCGTCTCCCGTAAAAACGCGCCCAGTCGAGCGCAGAAGCGGCGCGTGTCTGCACAGCAGGTGAACACTTTGTCAGAACGATGCCCAGCCCTACAAATCGCATTGCTAGTACTCTTGCCCGGAAGTAAGATTGCCCCGCGTTTCCAGATCTAAGTGAGTGCGGATCGACCTTCGTATGACACCCGAGGAAAAAGCCCGCCAGCAAATCGATGCCATCCTCAGCCTGTGCGGCTGGATCGTTCAGGACAAGTCGCAAATGAACCTCCACGCGGTAAAGGGTGTGGCGCCTCGCGAATTGGCCGAGCAGGAGCGGATTGTGGCGGAAGTGGAGCGGCGGTTGAGCGTGTTGGAGGAGTTGTCCGCGCTGGTCGAAAGCAATTTGAAGCGTGCCACCCGGCTAGGCATGAGGGCAATTTGCCTCATGTAATACTGGATTGCCAGACTAATCAGCCGGGGCCAGATTCAAAATGATACACTACCAGAGAATCACACACGCGGTCGCGCTTCTAACCTATTCGCAAGGAGCCGCTTGGTGACAAGGGCGGAGTTCTGAGGTTGACAAGGACGAGCACTGGGTCTGGGTGCCTATGCGTTGAAGCGTTCGGCTGCTAACGGTGTGGCACACCATCATACCATGCATTCAGTGTTTAGGCGGCATGACCGCTGGGAAAAAGCCTCACATCTCTGTGGCCTTGATGATCCACGGGTGACTGGTTTCCCATTCACGAGTGATGCGGTCGAGCGTGCCAAGTGTCACGTCGTCAGGCAGCAGGCGCCCAAACACCGTGTACTTCTTGTTCAAATGCGGGGCGTCGCCTAACAACACCGAGAAGGAGCTGACGGCGGAGTCCGGCGCAACATCGCGCGCCATGGTCAGCATCCACTTTTTGTGTGCTGCCAAACCATTGTTCTGAGACTCGACTTCAAGCGGCAGGCGCCGCATTAACTCTCGCAGGTTACTGGAAATCTGCTGACCGTCGACCTTTGTTTCGGCTAAGGCTATTTGGAGCAGGAAGTTCGTTTCACAGCGAAAGAATGATGTTCCGTCGAATGCGCCGCCTTTGAAGAGCTTGTAAAGTTGCGTGGCATGCTGCGGCGCGAGACTTGGATCAAGCACCAGGTGTATCTTGCCAGCCGAGGTCTCCAACTCAATTTGCTTGGCTTGGGTCAACATCGGTCCATCCTTGCTCGCGTCGAACAACGGGAATCGGTTTGCGCCGTCGGTGCTTTTGTGCTCCGTTGCACTCTGTTCGGCAACGGTGGCCGCTCTCTTGCTCTTGTCGCCCTCGTCAGCCAAGGCGGACTTCGGAGGCTCAATACCGCAGGAAACCACGTTCTTGTCGGCAAAACACCAACTGGGACGAGCAAACTTGTCGTCGGCGAAGAGAATCCCGATCGATACCATCGAGTCTTGGGCCGAACCTGTGGTGTTGTCGTATGTGGCGTGCAGCTCATAGTGACGTCCACCCTTCAGCGGAATGCCTTCCTTACTGATGATGTTATCGATATGCCGGATTTCCAGGCCGCCCTTGGTTTTTGTTTGAGACTTGACTTCAAACACCTTGCGGTGGTCCTCCGCGTCACACTCCACCAGCGAGGCGCTGGTGCACAATGGATGGATATGGCTCCAGACCGCTTGAATCTTTCTATCTTGGGCGGCGAAGCCCCGGTCGCGCACATCGGTGACGGCGGTCGTGTAGGTGTGTTCGCCGGGCGGGACCACCCAGTGTCCGCTCAATCTTCGGCCCAACGGATCAGTGAAAGTTGACATCGCTCCATTGTTAGGAGCCGTCACTCCATCAGACATACCGAGACAATCCGGCATCGCCTTGTGATCGGTCTCGGTTGCATGCGGAGTCTCTTTATCCACTACGACCGTAATATACGGTACGTACCAGTGTAACGCCTTGACCGGATGGACTAGCTCCGAGTCTTTGATGAACCAGACCGTGCAGCGATGCTTCACTCGACGGTGATCGTCCGATGTTCGATTGGCGGCCTGAAAGATGAACGTCCATGGTTCATCACTGGCCACTGGCACGGCAAATCCTTGTGGATACCTGAACTCAGTCTGTCCTTGAGTTAAAGAGATGAGCCGGGTATTCACGGTACGCTCGCCTTCCGGAAATGCCTTGTTGCGGAATTCCCGATCTACATCCAGATTCATGTGGCAAATGAACTCGGCGGTGGGAAGTGGTTTGTCGTTTTCGTCGAGCACCTCAAGCTTAATCCCCTTGAACCAGTACAGTTCCCGCGGCTGCCCCTTCAAGGGATTCAATCCGATGGGTTTGCCGTTCGTTTTCGGGTCTGTCCCGCCACCATTCATTGACGGCGCTCCTTGAGGGTTGCCTTCGACAAAGGTGACCATAGTTTCCGGCAACACCACGTCCTTGGAATTGACGAGGTCGCCGACGCGAAATGTCTGTCGGATCCATGGACCTTCCATTGATTGATATCTGCGGTGAAGGTCAAATGGGCCGCTGACAATCTCCGCCGTTTGAATGGGACCCTCAGGCTGTTCGCCAGCACTCCTACTGTTCACACCCCGAACGGCTGCCGCCGCAAGGAGTGAAATCGCTATTAGGAACACGAAGCCAAATATGAATTTTTTCATTCTTATGTCTCCACTGATTTCTATTTACAATGCCTGTCAAACGGGTCAGTCACTATCTCCGAAGCTTTGCTTTTATTGCACCTGCTGGTTCGAGGTGGTCAAGCCGGCAATCAGCTTCAGCGCCTCGCCGCTTTCCCAGCGTACAAAGACTTCTTTATCTTCCAGGAGAGAAACGAGGATCTTCCAGACTTCATTAATTTGGCCGGGGGTAAACTGAGAACTGCTAAGAATCGCGTCTCCGAAGCGTTCACAAGCCAGGCCCTTTTCCAGAGAATCTCCCGTTTTCAGCAACTGCATAAGGTCCTGATACTTGAGGTCCGTCGACTCACGGATCCGGGAGATATCCTTCGCTCTCTCAGGGAAGCGTTTCCCGACCGAAAGCGCGGGTTCGTCATAAGGAAACTTGAAGATAAAAGGGAGGCTTCCGACCACTTGATGCCGCTGTTGGATGTCGGGGCTCCTGAGAAACTCCAGGGCGAGATCCTGGATTTGTTTCAAGAATCTCTCATCGCTCACGTACCCCATTAGGGCAACTTCCGCGAGACGACGCTCGTTGGGATTGCCAGTTCTGGCGATGGCCAACAGCGCTACCGGGTCGTTCGTCAGCGACTTACCCGGTGTCGGCTGCACCCACGGTATTTCCTTTCGGCGAGGTAATGAAACGAACTCAGCCGTCAAGTAGTACCCCATTTCCGTCGTGTATTCGGACCGGACCGCCCATCCACAAGCAATGGCCTTCCCAATCTGATTGAGCGCGCCTCGAAGGTTCACGTTCATTCCCTGTAGCGCCACATCGTCCGGCATGAGGTACCTTGGAAGAACCGTGTGGACGCGAACTCGATCTGTCTTCGCGACGAACGCGCTCAGCGAATTGGAAATCAGCAGGTCGATCGATTTGTCCGTAACAGTAACCGTTTGGAGGGCGACTGGAGCGTTCAAAGGATTGTCGGGTGCCGAGATCGCGCCTGGTTGCGCAATGTTACGGAACTGTGTCGCCGGGTCAACCGAAACTGTGGCGAGATGCTGGGTTACGAGCAAGTCCAGCGATTCTTCAGGCCCAACCTTCCCCACCCCATGTGACAGCATATTGGAAAGTTGTTTGGTCGAGGTGGCCTTCAACACGAGTTCGTAAGACACGTAGTGTCCTTGAGAAACTTCGGAATGCCACAAGGGCAGCAAGTCAAGCGGTTCTGTGTTCGCAGCTCCGCTGGAAAAGCACGGACTCCCGGTAAGCGCCAGAAGAACCAGTCCGATCGTTAGATTGCCTTTTGAGCGGCTGCTCCTGCATTTCATCATATTATTTATGTCCTCATTGCAGACCAATTGGCTGAGCGTCACCAATGCTTGAGGCGCTATTGACACCCAAATCCAGTGTAAAAGTTATCACGTTCTGCCCGACAAAACCTCCGCAGGTCAAAGTCTGATCTGCCTGGAACACGCCGCTTAGCAACTGGTTCGCCCCGAAATCATCATGGATA
>Ga0182030_10010830_pt1 | contig 18472 bp, 10 predicted proteins | sample 812S3MmetaG_FD_121299 | JGI IMG/M metagenome (GOLD analysis project Ga0182030, IMG submission 121299) | Permafrost microbial communities from Stordalen Mire, Sweden - 812S3M metaG (Illumina Assembly) | ecosystem: Environmental > Terrestrial > Soil > Wetlands > Permafrost | place: Sweden...
ATCTAATTCCCAGGGGGTAGCGACGGGAGCCAATTTTTCTCATATCGAGGAGGGAGGAGCGACGCAGACCGGGTGTCTGCTAGCGACGATCGACGAAGAGATGAGAAAAATTGGCCCCGTCCCTTCGGGTTGCGGGTAAAATCGGGCCATACTTCGTTGTCGCCCCTCGACCTTGGAACCACCAAAGCCTTCGGGCTCCGCCTCGTCTGGCCCGATTTTCCCTCGCAACGCTACCCCCTCGGAATTAGATGACTGGCCCTACAGTTGCAGATCTGAAATTCGGCTGTTTGGTATGCTTGCATTTCTGTGTGTTTGCGCTCGTTCTTGTATTTGAGAGCACGGCGATGAGTTTGTTTTGCCTGCGTGAAGGAAAACGCCAATCTCGCCTGCGCCCGTTGCTGCGTGCGCGAAGGACTTCTTCCGCATTTACCGACCACACAGTTGTTCCGATAGGGAGGAATGAAGCAATGCTGAGTCGCCGTCTACGAATTCGAGTCTTTTCTTTTCTTTTTGTAATCGCCGCCCTGGCGGTGCAAGCGACCGCCCAGAACCATCCGACCTTCGAAGCGGGCGCAGCTCGACGGAACATTACCCCCGATACGTTGCTTCCACTCACGGGCGGGATGGGGCCGACCAGTCCCGCCAAAGGCAAACGAGGCGAGTTGATGGCCCGCGCGATGGTTTTCCGGTCAGGCAATGAGACGCTGGCGGTTGTAGGCCTGGACCTGATCGGCTTTCCGGGAGTGCTGGGGGATCGTGCGCGCGCGCTGGTACCAAGGATCCCTGCCGATCACATCCTGATCGGGGTGACGCACACGCACAGTGCTCCGGACGCCTATGCCCTGCCGGATGGCAAGGGGGGGCACACAGGGTCGCTCGAGTATATGGACTTTGTGGTCAAGCAGGCGGCTGCGGCGATCAACGATGCATTGGACCATATGCAGGCCGCCGAATTGCGCGTGGCGGGCGGGATTGCCGAAGGGCGGATTGCCTACAACTATTATGCGCCCGATCTCTATGACCGGCGGGTGGGGGTGCTACAGGCGCGCAGCCTGGCAGATGGCAAGACGATAGGCACCTTGGTGAACTACGCGATTCATCCGGAGATCATGGGATCCGACAAAGGAATCATGAGTCCCGATTTGGTTGGTCCGCTGTGCGATCTGGTTGAGAGCCAGACGGGCGGGGTCGCGGTCTTTATGAACAGCGCACAAGGGGGCATGGTGACTGCCGACAACCGCCTCCTGGACCAGCCCAGTGACCCCGTACGTGGCTATTGGAAGGACCTGTCCTCGTGGAGCGAGTGCGAGCGGATCGGAGAACTCCTGGCGAGCGAAGCTCTGCGCATCGTGAGCGGAGCCCCGTGGCAGCGCGACCCGGCGCTCGTGGTGCACTCGCGAAGGGTGAAATTTCAGGTGGATTCCCAGGAGATGTGGCAGGTGGTCGAGTACTCGCCGTTGCATTACCCGCACGGTGCGGATCGGAGCGTCACTGCGCAGATCAACCTGGTGAAGTTGGGAAATGCCGAAATCCTGACGATTCCCGGCGAAGCGCTGCCCAATATCGGCTTTTACCTGAAGCGGAAGATGAAGGGGGAACACAATTTCCTCTTCGGATTGACGAACGACGCCTTCGGCTACATATTGACCAAGGTCGATTTCATGAGCTTTCCGCGCTATGAGTATGTCTCCCAGACATCTTTGGGCGAAATGACGGGAGAGGTTCTTATCCAGAACGCGATGGAGATGGTCCAGGAGATGGAAGGCAAATAGGGAAAGACGTACAGGAGATGTGTTCCCAGGACTCCATTTGTGGATTGGAAATTCCGGAGGGAGCCAGCCATCACAGGAAAACCGGTCCAGACCGGCCCCCCACAAAGCTCGCCGGCGCCTTCTGAAACTCAACACAATCTGAAACCCGAACACCGACACAAACTGCCTTGCGGGTCCATTGCGATATTGTTCGCTGCCTCTGTTGGCTAGAGAGTTACTGACGGGTTGCCGACACTGACGGGTTGCCGACTGTCGTTTGCCGACCAACCAGGCCGAACGACACAGCCAAACCTCGAGATCATTGAGCGCTACAGCCTATCCCGGCATTACAATACGAGCTATTTAGCGCCAAGGGGATATCCAGTGCGAGTTAAGAAACCTCGTTTACTGTCGGGAATTTCGTGCTTGTGCACCCTTGCATTTCTCGCCCTCGCCTTGTCTGCCGATGCGCAGACAACGGCTGGAAACGAATTGACCTGGATGGGTGGGTGCGATCGGCTGAACCAATCCGGCGTCTACGGAGTCCAAGGAGTACCCACCGTCGCGAACCTGCCTGGGGGCCGGTCGGCCGCGCTCACCTGGACAGACAGTAAGGGGAATGTATTGCTGTTCGGAGGCTGTGGCTACACGGCCGCCGGTGTGCAGGATGGTTTGAATGACCTCTGGAAGTTCACCCCAGCGACCGGTCAATGGACGTGGATGAGTGGAAGCAGTTCTTGGGGCAACATCCCGACTGGGGGCCCAGCGGGTGTCTATGGGACCCTGGGCACCCCGTCGGCTTCGAATGTTCACGGGGCACGCACCGGCGCGGTCGGATGGACCGATAAGAACGATAACCTCTGGCTCGGCGGGGAAGACTCTCGCCGGTGTTGCAGCCGGGACGACAATTGCCGTGCTTGCCACCAACGTTCTCACGTGGCTTTGGGGAGTGTAAGACAGTCACTTCCCTTGTGGTCATGAACGAGGATCAGGATCGGACGCGAATAGGGCACCGGCCGCTCAATTTCGCCGTTCTACGCCACCTGGCCATCAACGCCATGCAAAAGAGGGATCAAGAGGCTCCTTGCGCGGAAAGTTCAAACGCACCGGTTGGGATGATGGCTATCTCTGCCGCCTACAGGAGTTACCTTGAAATGCGATTGCCCTGCTGATCGGATTGGGCGAAATCTTCCACAACGTTGACTTTTTACCGATTTTGGTGTCATATTGCCAGTTCAATTGAAACGATTGAATTGGGCATTTCTAACGTTTTAGCCGCCTGCATCCGGCTGTGTGAGCCGGGCTAACCAGAAACCAGTCAGGGCCGATCGAGAGCCTGCCACCAAAACATACCTTTGAGGTTGGAGGAACAGCGATGAGAGTCTTTACCGATGGAGATAAGCCAAAGAGCTGGCAGCAATTTTACTGGTTGTTCCTGCTCGTCTTCCTGCTCGTGATGCCGGCGGCCCTCGTCGGCCAGGCCTACTTCGGGTCGATCACCGGAGTGGTAACGGACCCCAGCGGAGCGGTCATTCCCGGGGTCAAGCTCACCCTCACCGACGCGGAAAAAGGCTACACCTTCAACGCCACCTCCGACGGCGAGGGTCGCTATCTTTACCGCACCATCAATCCCGGCACCTACTCGGTGACCGCCGAGATGGCGGGCTTTGAGAAGACCGTCCGCACCGGCATCCACATCGACATCAATATCAACGCGACCGCTAATCTGCAAATGAAGATCTCCAGCACGTCGCAGACTGTCGAGGTCAACGCGCAGAGCCAGACCCTCGACTCCCAGGACGCCACCACCGGTCTGGTCATCGACCGCAAGTTCATCAACGACCTGCCCCTGGTCGATCGCTATGTGATGGATCTGACCATGCTCACGCCGGGCGTGACTGAGGCCGACGATTCCTGCGCCATCAACTGCACGGGGACCAACTTCGTCTCCAACGGCAGCCGCAACTCCACCGCCGACGTGCTGATGGATGGGGCCACGATCAACAACCCATGGCCGGGCGTCACGCAGGTGACCTACACGCCTTCTCCAGAGGCCGTGGATGAGTTTCGCGTCGAGCAGTCGAACTTCAGCGCGGAGTATGGATTTTCCGGCGCGTCTGTGGTGAACATGATCACCCGCTCCGGATCGAACGCCTTCCACGGCGAGGCCTACGACTTCATCCGCAATACCATCACCGACGCCAACAACTGGTTCAACGACCAGAGCGGAATCCCCATTCCCCCCGTGCACCGCCAAGACTTTGGCGGCACTGTCAGCGGGCCCATCTGGAAGAACAAGACTTTCTTCTTTTTCGATTTCGACGGATGGCGCTCAACCAGCATGTCCACGTATCAGGCCGGCGTCCCCACCGACGCCGAGCGCAACAACGGCGACTTTGGCGCGGTGTGCTCGGCGCAGGGAGGATCGTTCGACAGCAAGGGCCTGTGCACCGTTGCCGCGGGGCAGATCTGGGACCCGTATTCGGGCGTCTACGAAGCCAGCAGCGGAAATAACGCTTCAGGAGCGTACCGTCAAACATACATCCCCTATAACAACATGGGAACTTACGCCAGCCCAGGGAACCCGAATTTGAATGGCACGCCTTACCAGTTGTCGGGCGGCAGCGGCGACCTGATCGACCCGGTGGCCAAGGCCATGATGAAGCTGTTTCCGGAACCAACCGCGAACATGGCGAATCCGACCATCTACGACAACTGGATCGCCTCCGGGGCCACCAGCGCGCCCAACAACCAATACGACATCAAGGTGGACCACCGCTTCAGCCAGAAGAACCTGGTGAGCGTGAAGTACTCGCACCAGTGGAGCGACACCTACGCGTATAACTGCTTCCACAACTTCGTCGATCCCTGTTCCAACGGTCCCAACGAGAACACCGCGAACATCTTTGCCATCAACGACACGCACACGCTTTCCCCCACGCTGTTGCTTACAGCGACGCTGGGATTCACGCGCAGCCAGTTGCGCATCTCCAATTACAACGACGAGGGCGGAGTCACCGATCCGCTCAGCACGCTGGGCTTCCCGTCGTATTTGGACTCGAACGGTTTCATGGGCGTTCCCTCCATCTTCATCGGATCTTCCTATTACTCCGCCGGCTATACCAGCATCGGCGGCGACCCCTACGGCGATTACAAGCAGGGCCAGGACGCGGGACAGTTGAGCGTATCGGTCAACAAAGTGCATGGCAACCACGAGATGAAAATCGGCTTCGAGGGCCGCCAGCACATGCAGAACTATATCCAGACCAGTTCCGCCAATGGCAATTTCAGTTTCGATCGCTTCGGCAACGCCGGATGCCCGAATGAATATTCCAGTTGCGGCGGAGACGGAATGGCCGCCTTCATGATGGGCAACCCGGACAGCGGCGAATACTACCAGATCCAGGACCAGCCGGCAACGGAGGATCGCCAGTTCGGGTGGTTTGCCCAGGACAACTGGAAGTACAACCATAAACTCACGCTGAACCTGGGTTTGCGCTACGACGTGTCGATGCCCGGAACGGATCGCCACAACCGGCAGGAGTGGTTCGATCCCACCGTGCAATCGCCGCTTCAGATTGCGGGGTACCAACCGCTCATTGGCGGCGAGGTCTTTGCCAGCCCCAGCGAGCGCACCATCATCAACGACGACTGGAGAGACATTCAGCCGCGCTTCGGATTCGCGTATCAGCTCAACACGCTGACCGTGGTTCGCGGCGGGTATGGAATCTATTTCTCGCAGCCGCGCTCGGGTGGAGCCGGCGGCGCGCCCTATGGCTCGGATGGCTTCAATCAGGGCACCAGTCCGCCTAACACCTATCAGAACGACGGGGCGACGCCTTACCTGCACCTGAGCAATCCGTTTCCCAACGGATTGGAGCAGCCTCCCGACAATAAGCTTGGCCTGATGAACGACGTGGGATTCGGCGCCACTGGCCCGCTGCGCTACATCACCAACAACCCCTATGAGCAGAGCTGGAGCTTCGGCATCGAACGGCAACTGCCCTACAGCATCGTGCTCAATACCATGTACGTGGGCAAGAAGGGCACCCACCTGTTCTTTTCCGGCGACAACTCCATCGACCACCTGGGGCCCCAGGCGGACAGTTACACCACGGCCGACATCAATCAACTGACCACCCTGGTCAACAATCCTTTCTATGGAACCATCACCGATCCCAACAGTGCCCTTGCGTACCCGCAGATCGCATCCTTCCTGGTCAACAACCTCCCCTACCCGCAGTTCCCCGGAGGCGTGACCACCGAGGTGCAGCCGGTGGCCAACTCGATGTATCACGCGCTACAGATTACCGCGGAAAAGCGCTACTCGAATGGATTGCAGTTCTTGGCCAGCTACGTCTGGTCCAAGTCGATTGACGACTCGTCGGTGCAGGACGACAACACCTCGTATCTGGGCAGCTTTACCAGCTTGGTGGATCCTAACCGGCCTTCGATGGAGCGGAGTCTCTCCACCTTCGACATTCCCAACGTCTTCCAGTTCAGCTACACCTACGACCTGCCCATCGGCAAGGGCAAATATTTCTTCGGCAAGATGCCCGGTTTCCTCGATGAAATCATCGGCGGATGGAAGACCAACGGCATCTGGCGCATGGCCGACGGCCGGCCGCTGCCCTTCTTCACCTATGACGGAACCTCGCTGCCCACCTATGGCGGACAGCGGCCCAACATGTTCGGCAATCCGCGGCGCAACAAGACCAAGGACTCCACCTGGATCAACGCCTACTTCGCCAACCCCCAGATCTATCAGCTGCCGCCCATCTATACCTTCGGCAACATGCCCCGCGCCCTCGGAGCCATCCGCTCGCCTACCGCCTTCAACACCGACATGTCGGTGGAGAAGGAGTTTCCGCTCTCCAAGCTGCATGAGGGCCTGAACTTCGAGCTGCGCCTGGAAGCGCAGAACGCGCTCAATCACCCCGTCTTCGGCACGCCCGACACCTCGGTCGACGACCCCAACTTCGGCGTAGTCAGCTACACCTCCAACGGCCCGCGCCAGATCCAGCTCGGCGGCAAGATCATCTTCTAGCCTGCGCGCTCCCGGAGCGCTTTCATCTGCGCTCCGGGCCACAGGGCGCATCCTGTTTATGCGAAGGCCGCAAACGCAGATGCACGGCCAGGAATGTACGGACATCGCCAGGTATGGGTGAAGGGCTACGTGCATCATGTGGTGATCGCCTGTGGCAGCGAGGTGATCGCCCGGCACGAACGTAGTCACGAACGCGAGACAGTGGTCCTCGATCCGATGCACTACCTGGCTCTGCTGGAACAGAAGACCAGAGCGCTGGACCAGGCCGCGCCCCTCCACCCCACGGACGAAGACCTGTCCGTGGGGGCCCCGGTGCTGGCCGGCTGGCAGTTGCCGGAGTGCTTTCGACTGCTACGGCGTCTGCTCGAAGCCACGCTCTAGAAGCACGGCAGCCGCGAGTACCGGGCCCCCAGTGACAGGTCTTCGTCACTGGGGTGGGAGTATGTGCAGGTGCTTCGTCTGATGGAGACGTTCGCCATCAACGAAGTGACTCATGCCATCGAAGACGCCTTGAAGTTGGGCACGATCAGCTTCGACGCGGTGCGCCATCTGCCGCGGCAACAGCGGGCTTGGTCACTCAACAGACTCTTGAGGCATCCGACCCATATGCCACAGAATACATTTGCGAGTTCAGAGCGGCTAGCGCACGAGGACCAGATATATACACATGCCGATCCCAGCGCAGGCCAAGAACAGTCCCAGCACCACGGCATCTCTCGACACGCGTCCCGCTATCCAGGTACCTGATTTCAATTCGCGAGTGAGTTGAAAATGCCGCAGGACAGAACTGAGGATGACGACCACGCCTAAGCCCACCAAGGTTACCCCAGACCAGACGGACAGGCCTGTGGCGCGCGTGGGCAGATGGGATTTACTTGCACTCAGTTGCCTGAAAAACAAGCCGAAGCGGCTGACCGCAAATCCTATACCGATCAGGCCCAGTCCGGTGCGAATCCAGGCTAAGAAGGTCCTCTCGGCAGCGAAATAAACCCTGGGATCTTGCTCTGCACCTTTGTCCATTCACCAATTGTATTGAAAAGGCGGTCCGAATTTGCCGGGATTGGCCCCAATACGAGTCGGTTGACGAAGCCCTCATAAGGGGTTCAACTGTTCCGCGGAAAAATGTGGTGCTCTGTTTTGCGCACTTCTGCGCAACATGTGGGCATAGTGGAGAGAGAGGTGGCATAGTACTACAGTTGCAGATAGCTTTTGCGGAGGGAGCAGGGGGTTTTAACCCCCTGAAAAATGGGCCAAAAAGGGCTCGGCCTTCAGGCCCGGACCAGCGCCCTCAAGGCCAAATGCAACTGTAGTACTAGAAAACACCGGCTGACGGAACCATTCCGCTCCGCTCCCTTCCACTCCAGCTTCGTTCCTGTGAAAGAGTGGGAGAGGATCCCGCCTGCGCCAGGAGCTGTTCGGCAGTTGTACTCGTCGCCGGCCGATTTACGGGCGAAGGCCAATAAAACAGCCCAAGGACGAAGCGAACATGAACCCCAAAGCCGCAGCCGTCATCCCGTCCGGTCGCCATCGCCGCTGCAGTAAATGAACTTCTGGGCAACAATCAGTGCTGATGCCCTGGCTGTTGTACAAAATTGACCAGATCATTCCTGACATTTCTTGAATAGTAAAAATTTGAACACGGCGCATTTCGGCCACGTCTCATACGCAAACCAGCCCGGCGGGCGAGCTCTTATGTGACCAGTGTGGGCAGACGCCGGAATCAAACCTTGGTCAAGACGCCTAACTGAAAACGGTCGAGGGAAATTCACGAAGGCGAACAGCAGAGTGCGTGGCTGCGTCCTCTCCAGAAGAGCTGATGAAGTCTTTAGGTTCCTGCGGATCATTTTGATCCCTCGGAGTTTACCTCTTCGCATTCTGGTGATCTGCCAGGCTATTGATAGCGTGTGTTTGCGGGAGAGGAGACTGATGTTTAAGCGACCACGAGCCGCCACCCACAGCGCAGTTAAATGCATTATTCACCTCTTGGTGCTCGCGGTCTTCGTTTGGGTGCTGCACGGGAAGCTTTCGTTGTACAAGCATCACTATTGCCCATCTGCAGCAACAGTCGCCAAGGTCTCAATTGAGAAGCGTTCCGCGCAAACCGTCGTCTCGCCTGAACGAACCACCAACCTGGATGGCATATGGAGGGACGCGCTGCTAGCTGCATTGGTGGCTTCGCCCGAAGGGATTTCAGGCCCGTCGTCGAGGTTTCGAAATGTTGCGCTGAGTCTCTGCAAACCTTGCAGAATAGACTCCATCGGCACGGATCTTTTGCGTCGCCCGCCTCCAGCACTCTCCTGAGTCCCTCTGCGGGCATATAAGCTGCAATGCGGATCTGTGTCTCCCGCTGCCTTTCACCTCGGGTCCTTGCAACACGCCCGTTTTCTACCGAACTTCCCTAACTATCGGAGTTCGCAATGCAACACGGTGGATTTGTCTTTTGAGGTGGTCTTCGATGTTGAATGCTAGTCTTCTTCCGGTCAATGCGGCGACCGGTTTAGATACGAACGATTTGGGACAGGCGCTTCTCGTTGATTTGGAGTACGACTTTCGGGATTCGCGGTTACTTCTATTCCCTTCACGTTGCAGTTCATTCTGTCACCAGTTACGCGGGGGTCTTCCATCTGAATGATGCGATCAGCTTCAGTCTGGTGATGCTTAACATTTGTCCGAGCGATGAACGAGCTTCAGACATTGAAGCATAGGTGCGAAGTCGATGGCCAAGAGCCAAGGTCCTGTTGCTTGGAACCGGTTGCGGATGCGTGGAAGTTCTTCTTTATGACGAAATTGTCGAACCTTGTTGTAATCCGGCGGAGTTGGTCGAAGTCGCGCAACATCTTCTGGGAACAGTTTGGAGCAGTAGCAGCGTGCATTGTGCTTCTTAGTTGGCTACCCCACGGGAATTCAGGGGCCAAGCGTAGCATGGGCTCAGACACAGAGACGAATTTGCGAAAGCAAACAAGAGGAATCTCGCGAGGCTGCCTTGCACTCGTCATGGTACTTGCCTCGGTGTCGTGCTCGGTTTCTGCCTGGGGTTTAGAGCACAACCTATCCGTAAACGAAGCGCCCGAGAAAGCTTCTCCAACGACTTCTCCAGCAAAGCTTGGCTTCTCCGAGAATCGCGCTCTCCAAGACACTTGGTTCCATGAGGCATTGCCCCGAGAGACACCGCTGATGGGTCAAAATGCCGGAGACCGGAGGGTATCCGGTCTAGTCACCATCTTCATTCTGCCGCCCGCCTACCTACCCGTTTCACCCGAGCCCGGAATGAAGAGATTGACCTCGGATCGGTCGAGGTGATCTATGCGTAATCGGACACTGCTCCTGCCGCTGTGCTTTCTCATATTCCCCTTCATGTTGAGGACTCAAGAGAAGGTCGCGAACCTTCCAGATGCGCAACAACTTCAGGATCAAATACAAAAGGAGAATCCCGGCTCGAGCTTAGATACTCCTGCAGGTGCAGCGGGTGAGCCTCTCACACGGCAGCAGACGGAGCAGCTTGCGCTCAAAAATAACCCGCGTATCAGCGTAGCGGCACTCCTGGCGCTTGCGCAGAAGCAGGTCGTCCGAGAGACGCGCTCGGCACTCCTCCCGGCGCTGAATGGCAATTTGACAGGCGTTGACGCTGCGGAAGGAAGCCGCATGTCTGCAGGATCGCTTACCGCATCCCGCCTTCTTTATCACGTGGGTGCGGGACTTGATTTTAGTCAACTGATTACGGACTTCGGCCACACGCAAAATCTTGTAGCGTCTTCCAGACTCCAGGCAAAAGCTTCAGAGCAAAATGCCCAAGCGACGCGGGAGGACATTGTCCTGGCCGCGGACCTTGCGTTCTACAGCACCCTGGAAGCGCAGGCCACTCTCGAAATTGCCGAGAGCACGGTCAAGGCCCGCGAGGCCGTCGGCGACCAGGTCGATGCGCTCACGGCCAATAGTCTCAAGTCCACGCTTGACCAAAGTTTCGCGCAGGTGAATCTGTCCCAGGCAAAGCTACTTGACCTTGACTCACAGAATCAATTCGATGCCGCCATGGCTAATCTCAGCGAAGTGCTCGGGACGAGAAGCGATCACGACTACCATCTTGTCGACGATACGTCTCTCCCTCCCCCAGCCGCATCTTCGGCCGAAGCTGTCATTGCGCTCGCCTTGCAACAACGCCCTGATCTTCTTGCTCTGAAGCTGAATCATGATGCCGACGTGCGCTTCAGCCGCGCGCAGCATGAACTGCTTCTGCCTACCATTTCGGGATTGGGTATCGTGGGTGTCACTCCTGTGGGGTCCAGTACTTACTTCACACAAAACTGGTATGGGGCCGCCGGTGTCAATGTCAGCATACCCATCTTCAACGGCTTCAAGTTTCACGCGGAGGCCGCGGAAGCCGGTCTGCACGCTCAGGCGTCTGACGAACAGAGCCGAGTTCTGGCCGATCGCATTGTTCGGGACGTTCGAAGGGCTTGGCTCACAGCAAACACCGCACAGCAAAGGATGAGTGTGACTGCAGAGCTTGTGAAGGAGGCCAACGCGGCACTCGATCTGGCGGACACACGTTATCGCCTCGGGTTAAGTTCCATCGTTGAATTGAGTCAAGCCCAGTTGCAACAGACCCAGGCACAGATCGCGGATGCGGATGCGCGCTTTGAGTATGAAGCAGACCTTGCCGCGCTCCGATTTCAGAGTGGATCACAGCCATAGCACCCAGAGAAAGGCCGCTCGCTATGCTCGCAGCACCGAAGGTTAAACGAATTCTGTTCGCAACGGATTTCCTGGAAAGCTCTCGTTTGGCGCTCGACTATGCCGTGGCGTTCGCGCATCACTTCAAGGCGACCATCGTTATGCTCCATGCTTTGGAGCTCTCAGGCGCTGCACGAGAGGTTGAGTTGAGAGACTCCAGACCAAGTGTCACGCGAAAAGCAGCTCTTGAGCGACTCTCGGCCTTCGCCGTTAGTGTGCGATGCACAGGTATCGAGGTGGAGACGTTTGTGGAGGACGATATTCCGAGTGACGCGATTCTTCGGGCGGTTGACAACCATTCTGCAGATCTCCTTGTGCTTGGAATCCACGGAGTGCATCGGGGCATTGCGCATCTGGTCGTTGGTTCCAATACCGAGAAGATTCTTTGCGCTGCCACGTGTCCAACCATGACGGTCGGCGCTCATGTCCGGGCAGGAGTTGATCCCGCGCTGCACTTCACGGAGATTGTGTATGTCTCTGATTGCACTCCGGAGGCCACTGCGGCTGCTCAATATGCCGTCTTTCTTGGACACGAGTTTCTCGCCCCCATCGACGTATGCCATCTGATTCCGGAGGCGGTCGAGGAGAATCCAGGGCTCCGTCGGGATTTGGCGGAAAAGTATTGCGAAGCGCTTCGGCAGGTGCTTCCCGATGCCGGTCAAAGTTGGGGTGAGCCATCATTTCACCTGGACCGCGGTATGGAGGCGGGCGAGATTATCGGCCGGGCTCAAAACCAAAGCGCCGGGTTGATCGTTCTCGGAGTGCACACAGAGTCTCACCTTGGTCGTCATATTCATACCAGTCTTGCATATCAGCTCCTTGCGACTGCGACCTGCCCGGTCATTTCCATTCGAGGCTCGATCCAAGGAGGTGTATCACTGACCCGAGCAGACTTGTCGCGCGCTATGTGATCCTCTGGGCGAGGCTGCCACCTTCAATCAAGTGCGAAATAGAAAGGGACTTCTATCTCAATGCGAATCGGATCATTTAGGTCAGGCTGCAGCGCCAATCGCAACTCGGCTGCGCTTGCAGAGTCCTGTGTCATCGGGTTTGCCCGCGCGTGCGACGTGCTCTCCATGGCGAACGCCGCCACGGTCCTGGTCATTGTGCCCTTGAGTCTCGTGCGAGGGTCACGATGATTCAATTGAAGATCAAGCGGATTCTCTTTGCAACAGATTTTCTCGCGTGTTCCAGGCTTGCTCTGGACTACGCGTTGGCCTTTGCGCACCAGTTCAAAGCCACCGTGGTATTGCTGCATGCGATTGGACTGCCATCGGCCGCCGAAGAAGCGGAGAAGGTGAGCTCCAGACCCAGCCTTTCGCGGATTGCCGCCGAAGAACGTCTTGAGGCCTTTGCCGCCAAGCTTCGCCGGACTGGAGTTGAGGTCGACACACTTGTACACGACGGTACTCCGTGCCAGGTCATCCTTAATGAAGTCAAGGGTCATGCGCCAGATCTTCTGGTCCTTGGCGTCTACGGCAATCATCGCGGTGTGGGACATCTATTGATTGGATCGAATACTGAAAAGATTCTGCTGACCGTGTCTTGCCCAACGCTTTCCGTTGGTGCGCACGTTCTTGGAGGGGTGGATCTGAGCCTCAAGCTAACGGAAATCCTTTACTGCTCAGATTTCACGCCTGAGGCTGCAACCGCCGCGTCTTACGCCGTACTGCTTGGAAGAAAGTTTCGCGTTCCTGTTGACGTTTGCCACTTGGCATCAACCCCGTTTGATCAAGACCCAAAATCAGCTCAGAAAGCGGCTGAAGACTATTGCGAGGCCTTGCGGCGAGGGATGCCGGACGCAGCAGATCTCTGGTGTACGCCGGGCTTCCATCTCAAACATGGTCTCGAACTAGATCAGATATTGGAACGAGCGGAAGCTGAGACCGCCGGGCTCATCGTCCTTGGTGTTCGTGCGGAATCCCATCTGAGCCGGCATCTTCATACCAGCCTTGCGTATCAACTGCTGACTAGGGCGGCCTGCCCTGTCCTGTCTATCAGGGCCGGCCCTGATGATAGTTGATGTAGAAGACCTCGGCGCCAGGTAGAAAGAGAGCTTTGCGCTGTTCAATTCCTTCCTGTTATTGAGGAGAGAAGGGGCGTAGCAGGCACTTGTATGCCCCGCGGGTGGAGTGACTTTAAGTATGCGAATACGACGTATGTTGTGGAGCTTGTTGCCGGTGTGCGGAGTCATCATCTCTCTCTCCGGATGCAAGGGATCCGACTCGAACAACAAGCCTCCGGCGCCATCGGTGGCCGTCGCCATTGTGCAGCGCGGAAATATCTCGCGTGTTCTGAGCCTGGCTGGCCAGTTTCAACCTTTTCAAGTGGTCGATGTGCATGCGAAAGTCTCAGGCTATGTGCGGCACATCTATGTCGATATAGGCGATCGGGTGCATGCAGGACAGACGTTGGCCACACTGGAAGTACCGGAGTTGAATGCGCAGTTTCGCGGCACACAATCGGAAGCGCTGCGATCCCAGGACGCCATCACCGCGGCGCAGCATAGGATGAGCCGCGCGAAGTCGCTCCATACGGCGCTCCAGGCAAACTACGACCGCCTGAATAAGGCGTCTGCCCAGCGCCCAGGGCTCATCGCAGCACAGGAACTGGAAAACGCGCGATCTCAGGCTGATGCCTCGCAGGAGCAGCTGGATGCCGCAATGGCGGATCTCTCAGGCGCAAAGCAAGGCGCAGATACGGCAACGGCGGATCAGCAGCGTGTGGGAGCGCTTCAGGCATACAGCAACGTGATAGCGCCTTTGGACGGCGTCGTGGTGTGGCGTTATGCCGATACTGGCGTGTTGATCCAGGAGGGCACGAATTCGGAAACGCAAACCATGCCTCTGATCAAACTGGCGCAGAGCGATCTATTGCGGCTTCGGGTGCCAGTGCCGGAGGACGCAGTAAGGTATGTGCATGAAGGCGATGTGATACAGATTCGGGTTGACGCTCTCGACCAGAACTTCAGCGGAAAGATCGTGCGTTTTACACGAATCCTCGATCCAAGCACTCGGACGATGGAGACAGAGGTCGATGTGCCGAATCCGACTCTGGCAATCACTCCCGGCATGTACGCAAATACATATCTGCAGCTGGCTCATCGAGAAAATGTGTTGACCATTCCGATCGTAGCAGTACAGGGCAAAGGCAACACGGGGGTCGTCCTGGTACTCAACGCAAACAATCAGGCAGAGCAGCGCTCGGTAGGGCTCGGGCTGCGCGGGTCGACTCTGGTAGAGGTAACCAGCGGTCTTCAGGCTGGTGATCGTGTCCTGCTCGGAAATGCGAGCCGCTTTCACGAAGGAGAGCAAGTGACCCCCCAGACACAGCAGGAACCGGCTAATGACATCATGCATCAAGAGGGTGGGGTTACTGATCCCCAGGAAAGCACAGGAGGCAACAAGTAATGCCCAAGTTTGCGCTGCGCTATCCGTACACCGTTCTTATGTTCTGCCTGATCATCCTGGTCGTGGGCATTGCCAATGTAGTCACGATGCCGGTGGACCTATTTCCAGACATCGACATTCCTGTTGTTGTGGTTGCAACCTTCTACTCCGGAATGCCCCCGAAGCAAATCGAAGCCGATATCACCGACACCTTTGAGCGGTTCTTTACTCTTGGCGCGAATATCGATCACATCGAATCGCGTTCCCTGACTGGCGTAAGTCTCATCAAGGTCTATTTCCGCCCGGGAACGGACGGGAATTCTGCACTCAGCAACATCTCAAACCTCGCAATGGCTGATCTGCGCCGTCTGCCGCCTGGAACCCTGCCTCCCGTTGTCTTGGGCATGACTGCTTCAAGTCAGCCTATCTGTCTGGTAACACTGGAAGGGAAGGGTCTAAACGAGACCCAGCTGAAGGATTTGGCGCAATTTGCCGTACGCAATCAGATCGCCAATGTGCCGGGTGCGTCGGTGCCCCAGCCGTTTGGCGGCCAGTATCGACAGATCCAGGTCTTTGTAGATCCGTTGAAGCTCGAAGCGCACAACATGAGCGTGATGGATGTCGTAAGCAGCGTGAACGACTCTAACCTGATTTTGCCGGCAGGCGATGTTCGCATTGGCACTCAGGACCTGAATATCTATGCAAACAGCCAGATTCCAACGCCAGAGCAGGCCAACTCCATACCGCTACGGTCGGTTGGCAACGCTTCCGTTCTGGTGGGCGACATAGGACACGCTGAAGACTCGGGAGCCATTCAGACGAATATTGTCCGCATCAACGGACAACGTTCTGTATATATCCCCGTGCTCAAGCAGGCTGGAAAGAGCAACACAATCACAATTGTCAGTGGCATGCGTGCTGCCGTCGCCAAGCTGGTCGATATTCCTTCATCACTTAAGACCGCCGTTGTGTTCGACCAGTCCGTGTTTGTGAAGGGCGCCATCAGGAACCTGCTCAAGGAAGCAGGGATTGGGCTTCTACTCACGGGCATCATGATCCTGGTATTCCTCGGCAGCCCGAGAGCAACCATAGCCGCGCTGATAGCCATTCCGCTCGCTGTGCTGACGTGTCTCCTGATCGTGAGCGGGATGGGAGGAACGATCAACACCATGCTCCTGGGAGGATTGGCATTGGTTTTGTCGCGCTTGATCGACAACTCCGTGATCGTGCTCGAAAACATCTTCCGCTTCCTGGAGGAAGGGGCTTCACCGGCAACTGCTGCAGGTGATGGCGGCACGGAGGTGGCGCTTCCAGTATTTGCAGCAACTGTGACCACATCGGTAGTGTTCTTCCCAGTATTTCTGCTCAGTGGAGTGAGCAAATATATCTTCACTGATCTTGCCTATGGAGTTGTGTTTTCTATCTTCGCGTCGTACATATTCTCGATGACGCTGGTCCCTCTCTTCTGCGCCAAGTTCATTCATCCGAAATCAAAAGAGGACGCTGGCATCGAACACGAAGAAAACAGCGAAATCGCACCGCTGGACACCGGCGACAAGAAGTCAAAGGATATACCTGAGAAAAAGCCTTCCATATTCACACGCGGCCTGGACCGCTTCAACCTTGCCTTCGCTGGAATGCTCGAACGGTACGAGCGCTTTGCGTACTGGACGTTGCGCACACCAGGACTCTCTGCCGCGGTCATGCTGGGCGGGACTGCCTTGGTAATTGCATTATTTGCGCCTTTTCTTGGGAGAGCATACTTTCCTCGCACCGATCCGGGGCAGTTCGTTGTGAATGTGAAGATGCCGAGTGGGACGCGCATCGAAATAAGTAACGAGGACATCGGGAAGGTCGAGGCGGTTATCCGTCAGGTCGTCGCTCCTGCCGATCTGGGCATGATTGTTTCGAACATCGGCATCACGCCCGATCTGTCGGCGATCTATACGCCGAATTCTGCCATGGATACGGCGTTTGTGCAGGTCAGCCTCACTGAAGGTCACAAGATCGGAAGCTACGTCTATCTCTCGAAAGTACGCGATGCGCTTTCTTCGCAACTGCCACAGCTTGACACCTACTTCCAGGTTGGCGGTTTGGTCGATTCTGTCGTCAATCAGGGACTCCCAGCGCCGATCGACATCCAAATCGCGTCAAACAATCAAAATGCAGCTTATGTACAGGCGCAAAACCTCGCTACAAAGCTTCGCGGGTTGAGCAGCGTCTCCGGCGTGTTTATTCCGCAGGACCTGAAATATCCCGGTCTCGAAATGGATATAGACCGTGAGCGCGCAAGCTTGATCGGGTTGACGCCGAAGAACGTTGTCGACAATGTGATAACGGCCCTCACCTCGAATGGTGTCATCGCGCCGAGCTATTGGATCGATCCGGAAACCGGAAACAATTACATGCTCACCGTCCAGTACTCCAACGCGCAGATCGGACACATGAACATGGAGGAACTGGGGAATATCCCTCTTCGCGGCAAGGACAGCCAAAGCTACACTCCGCTGCGGTCCGTAGTGTTTACCAAACAGATCGACACGCCAACGGAGGTAGATCACTATCAGTTGCGGCGCGTGATCGATGTCTATGTGCTGCCGAAGTCGGAGGCGTTAAATAGAGTCAGTAAGCAGATAGACGGATTGATCAAAGATGTGCCTACGGCCAATGGCATGCGGGTACTGATGCACGGCGCCGTGGAGAGCATGGACTCTTCGTTTCTACGATTTGGCCGGGGCATTCTTTTGGCGGTCGTTCTGGTGTATCTGATCCTGATGGCGCAGTTCACTTCATTTATCGATCCGTTCATCATATTAATGGCCGTGCCGCCCGGTCTCGCCGGCGTAATCGTTCTGTTGGTAATCACGGGCTCGACGTTGAATGTTATGTCCTTGATGGGTGTCATTATGATGGTTGGAATCGTGGTGTCCAACAGCATCCTGATTGTGGAGTTTGCCGGAATTCTGCATAGCCGCGGGGCCAGCTATCGAGAGTCGGTGGTTCAGTCGTGCAAGATTCGCTTGCGCCCGATCCTGATGACTTCTCTCGCAACGCTGCTTGGAATGATTCCGTTGGCGCTCGGACTCGATGCAGGAAGCGAGCAATACGCTCCGCTCGCGCGCGCAATTATCGGAGGTCTTCTGGTTTCGGTCGTAGTAACTGTGTTCCTCGTTCCAGCTGTTTATATGGTTGTTTACGGTCGCCGGGACCTGGACGCGGAGCAAACTGGCCAGCCGGCGGTATTGGAAGGCGGACTAGTCTAAGACCACTCGCTTGTAACGGAGCGCTTGGAGTCCGTCCGAGAATTCGCTCTTGCGCCTGATTAGATTTACGATTGAACCAGGGACTGAAATGCGCAGACAAGTAGCTAGCGTTCTTTACGGGGTGGCGATGGCAGCCGTCATAGTCGGTGTAGATTTCGTGTTCTTCAGAAACCGATTCTGGGAACGGCTGACAGTGAATATTGGAATCGTCTTGGTGTTCGCAGCGTTCTACTTGAGATTCCTGAGGCGTCCATGAACAAGGGGCGACAGCTCCCTTTCGCTGCGATTGTG
>Ga0182030_10010831_pt1 | contig 18472 bp, 13 predicted proteins | sample 812S3MmetaG_FD_121299 | JGI IMG/M metagenome (GOLD analysis project Ga0182030, IMG submission 121299) | Permafrost microbial communities from Stordalen Mire, Sweden - 812S3M metaG (Illumina Assembly) | ecosystem: Environmental > Terrestrial > Soil > Wetlands > Permafrost | place: Sweden...
AACACAAAACAACGAGAGTCGCAATTGCTTTCATGATTCTCGATTGTACGAAATCGAAGCGGCCCTGGCTGCTGAAAAGTAAGAGCCGGCGGGCCGGAATGCTGCCGCTTGGAATTGCCCCCGCCAGAGCGTACGACCACCATGGCTCGCCGCCTCGGCCAGACCACAACTCATTCCTGATCTCCAATCCCGCGGAAGGAACCGCGACCTGGCTTGCCATCCTCCATCTTTCGATGGAAGCGCGCCCTGCACCACTCGGCGTAGGATGGAACCGTCCTGCTTCCAAAGCAAATACTCTTAGTGCCGATTTTCCCCTTTGAATGGAGGTTCGTCCCTGGCTTTGCCCCGCAAGATGGAGATAACCGCCGCGAGCGGGCCGCCCAGTTTGAGGGGCACGGTTATGTAGGGGTTACCGAGGCAGCCACTGCCGGCATGCACCGTTAAGACCCGCATAAATCCATCGCTAACTGCTCAGTCGTCGATGGGCACGCTCTTCACGCTGCAATCATTGTGCTCCGAGGGAATGCGCGTCCATGCCTGATTCAGCAATCACGTCAATCGGCCCCTTGATCGATGAATCCGATGTCGCTTATCCCGGCTGGAAGATCGTCCTGGCCGGTTTTTTTGGCGTCATGGTCAGCTTCGCGTCGATTGTGCCTTACACATTCGGGCTCTTTCTCAAACCGCTCACTGCAAGCTTCGGCTGGCATCGCGAAGCCACCTCTGCCGGATTCAGCATTGCCGCTTTAACCGTGGCCGCTGCATCGCCAGGCCTCGGTTTCCTGCTTGACCGCCATAAACCACGCAGCATCGTGTTGCCCTGTATCGTCGTCTTTTCGATCGCATACGCTTCACTGGCCTTGCTCACACCGCACCTGTTGCATTTCTATCTCACGTTTTTCATCATTGGCCTGGTGGGCAACGGCACTGCTTACATCGGATACTCCCGCGCCATCTCCACATGGTTCAACCGCAGGCGAGGATTCGCTCTCTCCATCATGCTGGCGGGAAGCGGGCTCGGGGCCATCGTGCTTCCGGTGCTGGCGCAAGCCGTGATCACGCACATGGGATGGCGCAGTGCCTACCTGACTCTCGGCATACTCGCCTTTGTGGTCGGCTTTCCACTCACCGCAGCTTTCGTCCGCGAACGTCCTGCCGCGCATCAGGATCAGGATGTCTCCACTGAAGTAGGCGAGCCCGTCGCCAAGGCCCTTGCTACGCCTGCCTTCTGGATCATCGCCGCAACCGTCTGTCTTTATGCCATCAGTGTCAACGGAGCCATCGCCCATCTCTCCGCGCTGCTTACCGATCGCGGCGTCTCGCCAAGCGGCGCCGCCTGCTCGGTCTCCATCATCGGCGCCACCAGCCTGATCGGGCGCGTGCTTACCGGACTTTTTCTCGATCGCTTCTTCGGCCCTCGTGTTTCGCAGGTAATGTTGCTGATGACGGTTCTCGGCATTGCGCTGCTGTCGGTGGCCAACAGCCTCTCTTCAGGTTTATTTGCGGCTGGCCTCATCGGATTCAGCATGGGCAGCGAAGGCGATATTACGCCCTATCTTCTCGGGCGTTATTTCGGCCTCAAGCGCTTCTCGACTCTCTACGCACTTACCTGGACCACCTATGCAGTCGGGGGCGCCACTGGGCCCATCCTCGTCGGGCGCGTTTTCGATACGATGGGATCCTATCGCCCCATCACCATTCAATTGCTCGCACTCCCCGCCTTAATTCCCTGCCTGCTTATGTTCGCGCTTCCTCGTTATAAAACCCACGAAGGCGAGCGGCGACCGCTCGATCCGGTTTCCGAGTCCACACCGGCGTAGCGTCGCTTAAAGGCATCGCTCTCGATTCGTGTGGCGCCCGAATACATGGTTCAGGAAGCCGCCATGCTATGGAGCGAATCCTGAACGGTGGGGCTGTGCCCCGCGTAAATTTCTTCCCGCCGAATCTGGTGAAACTTTGATAACACAGCATTGGCCGCGCTCAATGCCACGATTCGCTCGGCATAATCGCCAATCCGCGCACCAGGAAAAGCGAAGAGCGAAATCGACTCGTTCAGCAGGCTCAAATACGCGCGCGCTCCACAGCAACCTAAACTCATTGCCGCACGGCCAGAGTTCACCACCTGCGGCACTACGGCACAGGCGGGCCTACCCATGGCTGGAGCATTGCCGCCTTCAACCTGTTGCGTCGCCTCTGAAAGAATCAAAGCCTGCGCCGCATCGGCGAACAACAACACAACCGCCGGTGTTAGCGGCGTCTCCGCAAGCGGAGAATAGAGCACATGCTTCGTCCGCGATTGAAGAACGGGAATCAACGCCAGATCCTCCGGCCTTACATAGCCGAGGTCCCCAAAAACCTTGATTGCGTCCATTAGATCTGTTTGCTGCGCCGATGAAGTTTCAAGATTGTGCGTGTAAACGCCAATCGCGCAGTGCGCGTGGTCGGCCGCGGTCGTTGCAAATTTAGCACTGGTCGCATCCTGCCAGAAGCGGCATCCCGCCGGAGCCGGTCCGGGCGGCGTGTCGAACCCCGCTGGCAGAGTGTCGCTAAAACAGATAGCGACCGGCGGATTGCTGAGTCTGAGCGCCTCCGTTATTTCGGATGAAATCCGAGCAAATTCCCGCATCATCAATTCCCTTTCCACTGCCTCTCAATGCTGCGCCCAACCTCATCCAGCCGTCGTGCTGCTGGCAACACTGAAACCCATCTCGGCGATAAACCCTTCGATAGCTTTCTCCGTAATTGCACTCTCCTCGAATTTGACCGTAACCTTACCCTCCGGATAGGTCGACTTACTTGAAAGAATGCCCTTTTGCTTACTGAGTAAGGTATCCAGTCCCACAGCGCAGGTAATGCACGTAAACCCCTTCACCTGGTAGATCACGGTCCTGGCTGTTCCCGCGCCCCTGGCCTCGAACGCCAGTGCTCCCGCCCCTGAAATAGCTACGAACTGAAGAAATCTTCTACGAATCACGGTGATCTCCTCTAACTCTCGATCTGCATCGGGTAGGCTCAGCGGTTACTTCGCTGAAGCAGTCCCAGGCTCATATCTCCAAGGCGTCAACATGCTGGTTTTGTCTGAAAAGCGTGTATCGGTGTAATCGCTGAATTCAAGCTTCTTGTTCAATACCCCAGTCTCGATCATCAAATCGCGAACCATGTCGAAGTCCGCCTTGCGCGGCGCGAGCGGGCTATACATAACCCGATCCATCGGCTTGGTCAGTGCCCACCGCAATAGCGCCGGCTTCTGGTTGTAGTACAGGCGTCCCACCTTGTCGGCTGCATCCTCGCGATGAGGCTTACTGGTATCGAGCCACATGCCCGAGCGTGCAATCCCGTCCACCAGCACCTGCACCACATCCGGACGTGTATCAATCAGATCCTGCCGCACGACCAGAATGCACGACATATAGTCTGGCCAATAATCGCGTGCTTGGAAAAGTACACGGCCATATCCCGCCATCTCCGCTTGCGACGGAAAAGGCTCGCCCATCACAAATGCGTCGATGGCGTGGGCCGCCAGTGCGCCCGAAACATCCGGGGGCGCCATCTCCACCATCTTGATCTCTCCCGGCTTGATGCCAAACACCTTCATGGCGCGAAACAGCAGAAGGCGTTCATCCGAAAAACGGCTCGGAATCGCGATCGTCCGCCCGCGCATGTCGGCGAAGGTCTTGACCGGTCCATCTTTCTGAACCACAACCGCGCTGCCGTAGCGATGCCCAAGATAGACCACCTTGATGGGGACACCCTGCGCCTTCAGTGCCAGAGCCATCGGCGCCACAATAAACGCCGCCTGCACGCGATTCGAGATAAGCGCCTCTTTCATCTCGGGAAAGCCTTGAAACATGCGCGGCATAAACTCTTCGCCCGAGAGCGAATACTTCGATATGTAGTCGGTCACCGGGCAAGTAAGCTGGCAGGTCACGGGCAAATAGGCAACCGTGATTTTGCGCTGTTGAATCGGCCGGTAGTCGTTCAGAATTGCCCCCCAATTGACGTTGAGCCACGCATGCAGTCCCGAAATCAGCGCTAGCCAGCCTACTGCGAGAATCATGAGCTTGGTCCTAAGATGCATCCCGAAACCCCCAGCGCACCGACTTAATCCTTTCCACCCGGCGGACACTGAAATCGAGCACAAGGCCGATGATCCCAATCATCAGCATTGCCGCTACAACCAGGTCGTAGCGTTTGCCCGAGTTACGCGAGTCGATTACCAGGTAGCCCAGTCCCGAATCAACAGCAATCATCTCAGCCGCTACAACCACAAGCCATGCGATACCCAGTGCCACACGCACGCCTACAAGGATTTGCGGCAGCGCGGCAGGAAAAATTACCCGCCGCAAAAGCTGCGTAGACGACAAACCAAAATTACATCCCGCGCTGCGCAGAACGGGGGGCACGCTTGAGACCCCGCTCACGCATGCAAGAACAATCGGGAAAAACGACGCCAGAAAAATGAGGAAGATCGCGGCACGGTCTCCAACGCCGAAAAAGATGATGGCTACCGGAATCCAGGCAATCGGGCTGATCGGCCTCAGTATCTGCAACGTGGGATTCACTACCTGGTTCGCCTTTGCGCTCCAGCCCAGCCAAAGACCCACCGGTATCCCAACCAGCACGGCTGCCCCAAACCCAACCGCGACTCGGCGCAATGAGTCGCCGATATCGGCCCAGAGCACATTCTTATGTAATAACTCGATCACGCCTGTCTTGACATTCGTGGGCGACGGAAAAATCTTGGTCCCGGTCAGCACCACCGAGTAATGCCACACGGCCAGCAACACGGCAGCTGCAATCGCCGGCCAGAAAAAAGCCTCCCACCTGCGCGGCTTTGCAACTGAATTCATACCTCGTAAGCCAGACCGATCTGCGTCAACAGTTCATCCCGAAGTTCCAGGTAGCGCGGCGAACTGATGTTGCGTGGGTGAGGAATGTCAATGGCAAGGATTTCCTTGATACGCGCCGGCCGCGAACTCAGAACTATCACTCGATCCGCCAGCTGCACGGCTTCGTCGATATCGTGTGTTACAAAAAGAATCGTCCTGCGCTCTGTTTGCCAGATACGCAGCAACTCGCCACGCATGATCACGCGCGTAATGGAGTCGAGCGCCCCGAACGGCTCATCGAGATACAGAATGTCAGGATTGACCGCCAGGGCCCGTGCCACTTGGAGCCGCTGCTTCATGCCGCCGGAAAGATCCGCTGGATAAGCCTTCTCGAATCCATGCAGCCTGACCGTCTGCACGTAGTGCACAATACGCGCTTCGCGTTCCGCGCGCGACAATTTCGACAGTCCAAACCCGATGTTTCCTTCTACGGTTAGCCAGGGAAAAACTCCGCGCTCCTGGAAAACAAGAATCCTCCGCGGGTCTGGCCCGGTCACTGCTTCCCCGTCAATGGTGACAGATCCGCTGGTGGACGAAAGGAAGCCCGCCAGAACATTGAGGAGTGTCGATTTTCCGCATCCCGAAGGGCCAACAATGCAGACAAACTCCCCTGCGGAAACGTCAAGATTGATGTCCTCAAGCGCGGAGACGGCTTCGCCATCGCGCTGAAACACCATACCCAGGTGTTCCACCCGCAACTTCTGTCCGGCTCCCGCTCCTGTCATCGATGCTTCTGCCGCCACTACTCCTCCGAAATGCTCCAATGAAACGACCGCACGCGCTCCAGCGATCGCATCGCCAGGTCGAGCATGAGACCGATAGCTCCAATCAGCACCATCCCGGCCACGACCAGATCGTATCGGTTCCCCGCATTGCGCGCGTCCACAATCAGAAAGCCCAGCCCCGAATTCACTGAAATCATCTCGGCGGCCACCACAACCAGCCACGCAATGCCAAGAGTAAGTCTCAATCCGGTCAGCAATTGCGGTATCACCGCCGGATACAGAACGCGCGACACAAATGCGCTCGAACTCAATCCAAAATTTCTGCCCGCATTCACGTATACCGCCGGAATGTTATGGACCGCGCTCATCGCCGTCAGCAGTAGCGGGAAAAAGCAACCGACAAAGATCAAGAAAATGGCCGCCAGGTCGCTCACACCAAACCAGAGAATCGCAAGGGGAATCCACGCAAGCGGCGAAATGGGCCGGAACAGTTGCACAATCGGATAGGCGGCCATTTGGCCACGCCGATGCCAGCCAAGCATAAGCCCCAAAGGAATTGCCACCACAACAGCCAGTCCAAAGCCCCAGGTAACTCGGAACAGCGAAGCAACAACATACTTCAGCAACAACCCATGTTGAAGAAGGTCGAGTATCCCCTTGGCCACGCCAATCGGTCCCGGCAAAAGCTGTCCGGGATGCCGATCGATGGCAACCTGCCAGAGCGCAAGAAGCACCGCGATAAACAGCAGGGGACGGAGCCACACTGGCAGTTTCAATTGTACTGATTCTCCTGGGGAAAGTGGTCGCGAAGGGTAGATCGACCGGCTGCGAGAATGTTAGCGGCGTTCCAGGGTTCGCGCCTCCATCGAACGATGGAGATAAATCCCCTCCCATTGCATCTTGCGAGGGCTGCGCCGTATCCACGAGTATCCGCTATAGAGGGGAGCTGCCCGCACATCTTTCTGATGACGAATGACTTCTCTCAAATTGATGTGACGGTCGTGGGCGGTGGTCTGGCTGGGATGGCAGCTGCGTTTCATCTGGCCAAAGGGGGCCTTCGCGTGGTTTGCATCGAGCCGGAAACTGCCAACAGAGATCCGGTGGGAGAATCCCTTGACTGGTCTGCTCCCGACCTGTTGGCCGCTTTGGGACTGCCGATGGCTCGCCTGCTCGACGAAGGGTTCGCGACTTACAAGCGCCACGTGACTCTCCGCCTGCGTAGCGGCGCATTCGAGCATTACGAACCCTCCGATTGGCTCGCCCGACCGCCCTTCAATGTTGAGCTGCGCACCATCCACGTGGACCGCACGAAACTAGACGCCGCCCTTCGCGACATTGCCATCAAAGCCGGAGTCCTATGGCTACGCGACAAAGTCGTTCGTGTCGAAGGGTCCCAACACACGGTCACTTCGGTTGTCACGCAGGGCGGCGCGCAAATCTCCTCGCAATGGTATCTTGATGCTTCCGGCTCCACTGCCAGCCTCTTCCCTCGGCTCTTCAATCTGCCGGCTTACGAATTTGGGCCCAAGAAAGTAGCAATGTGGGATTATTTTCCCGCGCCGTTGCCTTTGGAAGGCACAACGCTCAACGCCGATTGCGAAGGCCCTTTCTACATGAGTTGGGTCTGGCAGATTCCTATCAATCCTGGAACCATCAGCGTCGGCTATGTTGCCTCCGGTGAGGCCATCGCGGACAAGCGTAGGCAGGGCATGTCGCTGCCCAATATTTTCCGCGAGCAACTCGACAATTTTCCCGAACTGCGTCCATTCGCGCAGTCTGCCGCTGAAGTGTCTCCGCGCACCACATCGTTCAGTTGCCGAGCCTACGGCAACACCAACGGCCCCAACTGGCTTGTCATCGGCGAATCGGCGGCAATGGTCGATCCCATGACCTCAAATGGCGTAACAGCTGCGCTCAGGCACGCGGAAGAAGCCTCAAAAATCATTGTGATCAGCCGCAACGACCGGCAATTGCCTTGGCTCTCGCGCAGACTCTATAGCCGGCGGGTCCTCTACATGGCAAACTTCTTCAACTCCGGAATCGAAAAGATCATCTACGATTGGCCTGTCCGCAATCGAATCGGCGCCCTCAGAGCCGGCGATGTTTACACCATCCCCGCGTGGAGCATGAACAACATCTATTCCCGCATCCGGCCCAGCGGCATCGTCTCCACTTTCTTGTTTGGCGCATTCCTCACCACGCTTCGATTCGCAATGAACCTGCTTTATTTCTTCTGCGCGCGATCGAAACCCGCAGCCCCGGCGTGTGCAACATCATGAATCCGATCGGAGTCATTTCATGCACCTCGTAAGTTGCGGCTCTGGAGACCCGGTCCTGTTTATCCACGGTATGCCTACCAGCAGTTACCTATGGAAAGGTGTGATTCAGCGCCTGTGCGGAAGCTTCAAGTGCTTTGCCGTCGACCTGCCGGGAATGGGAGAAACACCGGGCCGTCCCTACGACGCGAATTTTCTGCGTCACCTCGCAGAGCAGCTTGATCAGATTCGTATTGAAAACAACATTGAGAAATGGCACGTAGTTGGCCACGACGCGGGCTCGGTGATAGCCGTGCACTACGCACGCTATTTTCCGCAGCACGTCGACCACCTCGCTCTGCTTTCACCGGCCCTGTTTCCTGAGCTCAAGCCATTCTTCCTTCTTGAAGCATTGAGGAAGCCAATCCTCGGCGAAATTCTCGCTCCTTTGATCGGTCAGATCTTCTGGAAGATCGCCATGAGGCGGGCTCTTGAAAGCTCCGAGCAAACAAGCGCGATTCTCGACGATTTCTATAGGCCATTTTCCGGCTTTGCTGGCTCATGGCATTTCATGCGGGTTCTTCGCTGGGGCAAGCCGTCATCAGTACTGGCAGAGGTCCCCGGCTTTTTGCCGTCGCTTAGGATGCCCACACTTATCTTTCAGGGCTCGCGCGATCCGGCCATTCCTGAGGCCTTCGCCCGCCGCGCCTCTGAACTTATTCCGAACGCAAGGATGATCATCCTCGATTCCGGCCACTTCATCCCGTTGAATCAGAGTGAGCCGGTCGCAACCCGCCTCGCCCGATTTTTTGTCGAAGGTTCAAGCAGGCCTGGCGAGGTTGCATGCGCTTGAGTCATCCCCGGCTCAAAATCAAACCAACCCGTGTGCACTGTTGATCGTGTCAACGAACGCGCACAAACGCCCCGAGCCTCGTTGCCAGATGTCATGCGCACCAGTCAAAATGAAAAGCAAATGAATTCCCCGGCAATAGGCTCGCCACCAGGCTCGACAGACGTACGCCAACCCTCCGGTTGGAAACGTTTGATAGTGCTTTCACTGGCAGTCGCCGTCGCATTTTCAGGATGCCATTCGTACGATCGCTTGCCCGACAAAAACTCCAAAGCCTATAGCGACTATCTCTCTATGTTTTATGTTGGCCTCGCAGCATTGCAGGTAGGCGACGACGTCCGAGCCGATGCGAGTCTGGCCGCCGCCGCCAAATTGATTCCCGGAGAGCCCGCCGCATGGGCCGACTGGGGCATCCTTGCGTTACGCCAGAGCAGCTTCGACCTCGCCGCACAGCGCCTCATTCGCGCTCGTGACCTTGCTCCATCTAACGACCGAATGTATAACCTGCTGGGGATTCTTGAGAGTAGCCGTGGTAACACCGCCGCGTCCATTGAAGACCTTCGTCAGGCCGTCAAGCTCAATCCCGCCAATCTCCGCGCCACCTACCAACTCGCTCTCGAAATCGAGCGCCAGGGCGGAAGCAACAGCGAAGCCGAGTTTCAGCAAATCATTCAGCAGATTCTCGCGGCCTCTCCCGACAATCTTGCCGCGCTGCTTGAACTCAGCCGCATTGCAGCCAAGCGGGGCGATGCTGCAACGCTGCAATCCGCCGTCAACCGCATCGCCATGCAATCCGCCTCCTGGCCCGATGCCGCGAAGCAGCAGTTTGCTGCGCTCCAATCCGCTGCCGCCGCCGCGCCGCCTGCGTCCGCCGCTGTGCGCAGCGTCTTCCTCCGCAACGTCCTCACGCAGGTTCCCGATTTCCGCCGCAGCCTCGCCGTGCTGAAGGCTCCGCCCGGCGAAGAGGCAGTGCCATTCCAGCACTTGATTCGACTTCCCTCCCCCGTCTTCACTCCTGCCGCTCCTGACACCGCGATGCGCTTCGACCTTCAGCCAATCGCAAACTCCTCTGGCGCAAAATGGGGCTACATCGGCGCTGTTTCGCTCAACGGCACGGGGGCTCCCGCGGTGGTCACTGCCAATGCCGCCGAGGTTCGGCTCTCTACCGGTACGGCCTTCCCCTTCCCAGCCGGCTCGGGCCATGTGCCGCCCACGCCCGAGTCCATTCTGCCGATCGACTTCAATTACGACTTCCGCACCGACCTGGTTCTCGCTGGAGCAGGCGGCCTGCGCTTCCTTCGTCAGGACGATCCTGCAAGGTTCACCGACGTTACGGCGCAAACCAAGCTGACAAAAGCGCTCATCGATGCAAGCTACACCGGCGCGTGGGCAGTCGACATTGAAGCCGATGGCGATCTCGACATCGTGCTGGGAACGCCGGCGGGCACACCCACCATCCTTCGCAACAACGGCGATGGTACATTTCAACCTATCCATCCCTTCGCAGCAGTCTCCGGCATCCGCCAGTTCGTCTGGGCTGACCTCGATGGCGATGGCAATCCAGATGCATCCCTGATCGACGGCGCAGGCCATCTCCACTTCTTCCACAACGAGCGCTCTGGAAAATTCACGGAGAAGGCCCTCCCTGCAAACCTCGGAACCGTGAAAGCGATCGCCGCTGCCGACGCCAATCACGACGGCATTCTCGACTTGCTCGCCGTTCAATCCAGCGGATCCATCGTTTATCTTTCAAATTCGGGGGGTGCCTGGAGCGCAAGTGAGATCGCACGCGTTCCCGATCCCCCTCAATCGCTCGACGGAGAAGTTCGCCTGCGCATTGCCGACCTCGACAACAACGGGGCATTCGATCTGTTGCTCGCTCACGTCGCCCCTGCCAATTCATCGGGCACGCTCATCTGGCTAGCCGATGACAAGGGCCAGTTCAGCTTGTTGCAGGGTGCGCAGCTTCCTGCGCGTGTGTTCGATGCGGCGGACCTGACGGCGAACGGCCGTCTCGATCTGCTCGGGCTCTCTCCGGATGGGCAGCCCATCCAGGCCGTCAATCGCGGCACAAGGAACTATCATTGGCAAGTCATTCGTCCGCGTGCCCATCAGGCCACGGGCGATCAGCGCATCAACTCCTTCGGCATTGGCGGCGAAATCGAAATCCGCTCCGGCCTGCTTGTCCAGATGCAGCCCATCACCACCCCGCAGCTCCACTTCGGACTCGGCATGCAAACTGGCGCCGAAGTCTCACGCATCCAGTGGCCGAACGGCACCATGCGTGCCGAGTTTGCCTTGAAGGCCGATCAGGAAGTCGTCACCGAACAACGCCTCAAAGGCTCATGCCCCTTCCTCTTCGCGTTCAATGGCAGCAAGATGGAGTTTGTGAAAGATGCTGTTCCCTGGGGTTCCGCAATTGGGCTGCGCATCAACAACCTTGGGACGGCCAGCATTGCGGCCACCGAAGAGTGGTACAAGATCGGTCGCGATCAACTCGCCGCTCATGACGGCTTTTACGATCTCCGCATCACCGGTGAGCTTTGGGAGACGTATTATTACGACTCGCTCGCTCTCATGACTGTCGACCATCCCCCAAACACCGAAGTATTCACCGATGAGCGTTTCTCCGTTCCACCGGTCAAACTGGCAATCACCAGCGTTGCCCCGCCGCAACCGATCGCCCGCGCGGTCGACGACACGGGAAATGACGTAACGGCCACGCTTCACGACCTCGATGGCAACTACCTCGACAACTTTGGCCGCGGCCAATATCAGGGAGTAACACGCGACCACTATGTCGAAATCGACTTGGGTGAAGACGCGCCAATCGAAGGCCCCTTGTGGCTCATTGCGCGCGGCTGGTTACATCCTTCTGACTCATCTATTAACGTGGCCATAGCCCAAGGCAGTCACGAGCAGCCGCATCCGTTGAGCCTTGAGGTTCCAGGCCCAGACGGCAGGTGGGTTGTGGTGCGCGCCAATCTTGGTTTCCCCGCCGGACGAAAGAAGACTTGCCTCATCGATCTCACCGGAATCTTTCGCCCCGGAATTCCGCACAAACTTCGCCTCCGTACAAACCTCGAAATCTACTGGGATCAGATTCAGTGGGCGCGCGGCCTGACAAACAGTCCGCTCAAAGTAACTCGCCTGGAAGCAAACACCGCGGACCTGCACTATCGCGGCTTCTCCATGATCCATCAGGCGAATCCCTCCTCGCCTGAAATACCCGATTACAACCAGCTTGCCGGTACCACCCAACGCTGGCAGGATCTTGAAGGCTATTACACGCGCTACGGCGACGTGCGCAGTTTACTGGCCGCAACCGACGATCGCTACGTCATCATGAATGCCGGCGATGAGTTATCCCTTCGCTTCACCGAGCAACCCCCGCCACCGCCCGGATGGGTTCGCGATTATGTAATTGCCGGTGACGGCTGGATCAAGGACGGCGACTATAACTCCGCCTATTCTCAAACCGTCCAACCCCTGCCCTATCACGCTCGAAAGCTCTACGATGCGCCCCCCGGCAAACTCGAGGATGAGTGGACGTATCGGCATTTCTCGCAGGATTGGATGACTTATCACACACGCTATGTTTCACCTGATATGTTCAGGCATGCGCTGAGAAGCGAGGTTGCGCCATGACGCTCTCAACGCCTGCCCCTGCACCCGCTCGTACAGGAGTCGCCGCGCGCGTTCTTGTTACGATCTTTTTTGGCGCTCAGCTCGCTACGCCCTGGCTCGTGCGCCGTTTTTCGCCGGCTGCTCAAGCCCCGACCGCCACAGTCGATCGGCAAACCGCCCTGAATCGCTATGGCTTCTATCTTGAAGAAGTCGCTCACGCCTCGGGCGTCGACTTTGTGCATCAGCCACCCTTGCTCGATCAAAAACTCGCGGCGATCATGCCGGAAGTCACTTCCATGGGCGCTGCGGTATCCATCGTGGATTTCGATCGCGATGGATGGCCCGATATCTATGTGACGAACAGTGCCATCGGCAGCAAGAACCATCTTTACCGCAACAATCACGATGGATCCTTCACCGATGTTGCCGAACAGATGGGTATTGCCGACGTCAATCAGTCCGGTACGGGCGTCTCCATGGGCGCAGTCTGGGGCGACTTCGACAACGACGGCTACGACGACCTCTATCTCATCAAGTGGGGACGGCCGGAGTTATTCCACAATGACCAGGGCCACGGTTTTACGCGCGCCACCGAGCAGGCCGGCTTGCCACCGTGGATCAATGCCAACACCGCCGTCTGGTTCGACTACGACGGCGACGGCAAGCTCGATCTTTTCGTCGGCGGTTACTATCCCGAAAGCCTCGACTTATGGCATCTGCCCAATACGCGCGTCATGCCCGAGAGCTTTGAGTATGCCAAAAATGGCGGCCGTAAGTATCTTTTTCACAATCTTGGCAAGGGTCATTTTGAAGAAGTCAGCGCCAAGGTTGGCATCGACAGCCATCGCTGGGCGCTGGCTGCGGCTGCTGCTGACCTTCGCGGCACAGGCCATCCCGATCTGTTCATCGCCAATGATTACGGTGTGTCTGAGCTCTATCTCAACGACGGCAAACACTTTCGCGAGGCCGGCGGAGAAACCGGCATCGGGTTCGCTCCCAAGAGCGGCATGAATGCGTCCTTCGGCGATATCTTCAACCAGGGAAAATTCGATATCTATGTGTCGAATATCTCTGAGGAAGGCGTCTTGATTCAAGGGAACAATCTTTGGGTGCCGCAAGATGGCTCTTCGCTGAAGTATGACAACCTGGCGCGCGATCTTGGCGTGGAGCTTGGCGGCTGGAGCTTTGGCGCGCAGTTCGGCGATCTTAACAACGACGGCAATCTCGACCTCTATCTTGAAAACGGCTATATCTCTCTCGATCGAAAGCGCAGTTACTGGTATGACTTCGCTAAAGTAGCCGGCGGCAACAGTTCCATCATCGGAGATGCCGTCAACTGGCCTGCGTTCAACGGCCGCAGCCTATCCGGCTACCAGCAGAAGCATCTTTGGCTCAACGATGGCGCGGGCAAATTCAACGACGTTGCCCAGGCAGTTGGAGTTACCGACACCTACGATGGCCGCTCTGTGGTTCTCGCAGACCTTTGGAACCGCGGCGTCCTTGATGTGGTTGCGGCCAATCAAGGCGGCCCGCTGCTGATTTACCGAAACACTGTGAGCGGCGACAAGGACTGGATCGAATTCGCGCTGGAAGGCACGAAGAGCAATCGCAGCGCCATTGGAGCAACGCTCACTCTGTTCTGGGGACGCAAGCAGCAAGTCCAGACCGTCTCCGGTGGCAATGGCTTTGCTTCAGAGAATGATCGGCGCGTCCACTTTGGGTTGGGAAAGAATCCAAGCCTTGAAAAGCTCGTCATTCGCTGGCCCTCAGGATTCATACAAACCCTGAATGACCTCGTCCCCAACCGGCTCTACAATGTCAAGGAGCCTTCATGAATCCGCAACCTGCCATGGCACACGAACCTGTGACACCCACATCCGGCACACCTTTGTCGCCTTCCTTCGGTAATCGCATGTTCGCCGCGCTCGGCAGTCCATTTGTCCCCCCAATCTTCATCACGCTTATTCTGCTCGTTGGCAACCTGTCCTACGGCATCCTCGAAAGCTATTGGAAAACGCTGCTTGCCATCGCCACCAGCGTTCTGGCCGAAATGATGCTCGGTCGCATCTTCCTGCGCAAATGGCCGCACCCCGCCAGCGCTTATATCACAGGTATCAGCGTGGGCATACTGCTGCGCTCACCCGCCTTCTGGCCCTACGCGCTTTGCAGCCTGCTCTCCATCACCTCAAAATATGCGTTGCGTTTCCGCGGCCGCCACATATGGAACCCCTCCAACTTCGGCATTTGCGCCATGCTCTTTCTCGCGGCCCAATCTGTCGCTTCGCTCAGCATTCAGTGGGGAAATAACTTCGGCTCGCTTGCAGTGATCTGGGTTCTTGGCTCCGTCATTCTATGGCGCGCCCGGCGCTTTCACATCAGCCTTACCTACGTCGCTTCTTTTATCGCACTCTCGTTCCTTCGCTCGTGGGTTACAGGCGATCCTTGGCAATCGGAGATTTCTCCCATCACTGGCCCCATGTATCAGCTCTTCATCTTTTTCATGATTACCGACCCTAAGACCACTGTTCGCTCGCGGACGGGTCAGTGCATCGTCGCGTTTTCCATTGCTTTCGCGGAATTGCTTCTGCGTCTCGATAGTTGTGTCTTCGCGCCTCTTTACGCACTGTTCTGGGTCGGACCCGCCGCTCTGTTCATTGAAATGTTTATTGATTCCCGACGCGCTCGCAATGCCGTCCCAAGCGCATTCGCAAACCCGCAAATCGTACGGTCATAACTTCCATAATGCCTCCATCCAAAGCGAGAAACGTATCCACTCATTGTGCCTTCCGCACGCTCTCATGCGCGCCGGTCTATATCGCACTCTTGCTTTGTTCTGTCGCGGGTTGTAAATCGCGTTCAGTTCCTGAACCGGCACGCTCTTCCGTACAACCTGCTAGGCCGGCACCGGATCTCCCCGCCTCTACACCTGCTCCCGCGCGGCCTTCCGGCCCAGTCACCTTCACCGACATCACCACCCAGGCCGGCATTCACTTCAAGCACAACAGCGGCGCCTTCGGCGAAAAATATCTTCCCGAAACCATGGGTAGTGGCGTTTGCGTTATCGATTACGACAATGACGGCTGGCAGGATATTCTCTTTGTCAATTCCATGAACTGGCCTGGGCATGGCGCTGTCAAATCCTATCCGGCTCTCTATCACAATAATCACGATGGCACATTTACTGATGTAACGCACCAGGCCGGACTCGACATTGAAATGTATGGTCTCGGCTGCACTGTCGGCGACTATGACAACGACGGATTCGACGACATCTATATCACCGCCATTGGCGGCAGTCACCTCTTCCGCAATCTTGGCAACGGTCGATTCGCCGATGTAACAACCCGAGCCGGCCTGGCCGACTCCGGCTTCCCTGCAAGCGCCGTCTGGTTCGACTACGACCGCGATGGACGCCTCGATCTTTTTGTAACTCATTACGTCGAATGGTCCCTTGCCACCGATCAGCCCTGCCTGCTCGACGGAAAACACAAATCCTACTGCACACCCGAGGTGTACAAGGGTCAGAGTGCACGCCTGTTTCACAACCTCGGCAACGGACATTTTGAAGACGTTACCAGACGTGCAGGCCTCGAAGACGCATCCGGCAAGTCGCTTGGCATCGCTCTCATCGACTACGACAACGATGGATGGCTTGATCTGTTCGTCACTAACGACACCCAACCCAACAAGCTCTACCGCAACAAACACGATGGCACATTTTCTGACGAAGGCGTCGCAACAGGCGTTGCATTCAGTGACGCAGGGCGCGCCCGCGCGGGCATGGGCACAGACGCCGGAGACTATGACAATTCAGGGCGCCAGAGTCTTATCATCGGTAACTTCACCACCGAGAGCATGAGCCTGTATCACAACGACTCGTCCGGGCTATTCACTGACGAGACTGTCGCCGCAGGCCTTGCTCAGCCTTCGGCTCGATCGCTCACTTTCGGGACGTTCTTCTTCGATTACGATCTTGACGGTCTACCCGACATCGTGGCGGTCAATGGCCATGTGGCCGACGACATCGGCAACGTACAACCGACGCTTCATTACGCTGAGCCGCCGCTTCTCTTCCGTAATATAGGCAATGGAAAATTCGAAGATGTCTCAGCGAAAGTTGGACCTGCCTTTCGCGATCCCATGGTTGCGCGCGGCGCCGCGTACGCCGACTTCGACAACGATGGCGATCTTGACCTCGTCATCATCACGAACAATGGCCCCGCACGGCTCTTGCGCAATGACAACGCCAACCAAAACGATCTGCTCCGTGTGAAGCTTGTCGGTACTCGGTCGAATCGAGACGCCATTGGCGCTAAAATCACCCTGACTAAAACCAATGGAACAAAGCTAAATGCGATGGTAAAAACCGGGTCAAGTTACCTGTCGCAGAGCGAATTCCCCCTGACGTTCGGGCTGGGCAAGCCCGCGAGCAACTCCTTCGTGAACCTGCAAGTCACTTGGCCAAACGGCGCCAGAGAATCAATTCCTCACGTGGCCGCCAACCAGTTCATCACCATAATGGAAGGCGCGGGGATTCTTTCAGCGAGGCCGGTCTCCTTCACGGCGCAAAAGCTGCCGAACGCAGCAAAGCATTAATGTCGAAAGAATGTAGCAGGGCAATGACTGCCACTAAAACCCAACCGCTCAAGCAACTCGACAATATCTTTGCGTGTTGCGCTCAGCTTTTCAGCCGAGGCCACCAGATCATCCGCAACTACGGGATACCAGTTCCGCCGATCTGACCTTCCCAGTCCCGCAACATTGAAGGGTTCAATCGTTTTCTTAATGTCTTCAATCAGTTCGTCTGAATCATCCTTAGACAACGTTTGCCGAGAACGCTCAATCAACTGCGCACAGACAGGACCAAACTCCGGATGATCGCAAAGTAGAAACGACTGCGCCAGTTGCGGCTTCCCAAGTCTTCGTGCGGCTTCAGAAAAACTGGCCGCCGCGAAGTAGAGCATCGTTAAACCCGCAAACACCTGGAAGTTCCTCATATTCGCGTAAAGCGCTCCAACGAGCCGCGCAGTAGCCATCAACTCAAGATCCGTTTGCGCAGCATAGGCCCGAAGATGCCCATGGAATCGCTGCGTGTCCCAGTCCCGTTCGATGATCGCAGCGATTCGGCTGACTCCGAGTAACGTCAACGGAAAGCCCGTCGAGAGCAACGGATCGACGAATCCTGCCGCCGACGGGAGAAGTGCCCACTTCTCGCCTGCCACCTCCGATGAACGGAAACTCATGCGCGTCATATGCACAAAGGGGCGCGAAGCCCGCGCATTGGCAAACTGCGCCTTCAATGCCGGAATCAAATCCACGACTCGTTTCCAGGCCTCCGCTCCATCGCAGAAGCGCAGTTGCGAAGCCAGGTCGTCGGTCGCCGCAATGCCTGCGCTCGTCACTCCGTTATTGAATTGCAGCACCCAAGCCCAGCCGCCATCGAAAATGTGGTGCACCGCGGCATCGTCAATGGGATGCGGCGGCCGCTCATCAACTCGGCTGTAAACGGTCTCTTCCAGTCGTCCGACTCCGGAGAAGTGACTGTAAAGCCCTTGCGTTCGCGGATAGCCCGGCAGTTCCAGTTCGCGCAAACCAAGCGCTTGATGCAGGAATCCGCGCGGCCCCGTCGCATCAATCACAAACCTCGCGCGAATCCGCACTGCGCTTCCATTCCTCTCACCTGCAAGCGTAACTTCCTCACCGCACTCGCGAATGTCTTTCAAGGTAACTCGGTCCACGTAATCCACACCAAGTTTTTCCGCTTCTCGAACAAGCAGGTGGTCGAAGTCGGCCCGATACCAATGCGTATCGGCGATCTCATCGCGCGGGCTCGCGGCTACCAGCAACTGGTCCCTGCGTTCAGAGTCAGCAGGACGAGGCGCGCCCAGCACATGGTGATGAAAGGTGAATCCGCGCTTCAATCCACAGCCGATGTCTGGGTAAGATCGCTGCCAGCTGCCCCATTTCGTCAGCGGCGCCAGCGCCGTCAAACCATAGCGGCTTGTCAATTCTTCCAGTAGCAGGTTCGAAAGTGGTGTCGACGATTCGCCAATCACCACGCGCGGGTGCGTTCCCTTTTCAATCAGGATCACCGATCGACCAAGCCGCCGCGCGATCATTGCCAGC
>Ga0182030_10010832_pt1 | contig 18471 bp, 18 predicted proteins | sample 812S3MmetaG_FD_121299 | JGI IMG/M metagenome (GOLD analysis project Ga0182030, IMG submission 121299) | Permafrost microbial communities from Stordalen Mire, Sweden - 812S3M metaG (Illumina Assembly) | ecosystem: Environmental > Terrestrial > Soil > Wetlands > Permafrost | place: Sweden...
CCGATCACGTCGTCGGCCTCGAAGCCAGGGTATTCCAGCACGGGAATCCGCATGGCATCCAGCAGGCGGCGGACGTAGGGGATCTGCTCCAGCAGGTCGGGCGGCGTCTCCACGCGGTTGGCCTTGTAGGCGGCGAACTCTTCGGAGCGGTGGGTCGGCTCTTCGCTTTCGTAGACGGCGGCCATGTACTCGGGGCGGTGCTGCCGGGCGAGCTTGCGCAGCATGTTGTTAAATATGTAGACCGCTTCGGTGGCCACGCCGGTGGAAGTGCGCATGGGCGGTGCGTTGCTGCGGGCGCGGGCGTGATAGGCGCGGAAGATGAAACCGAAGCTGTCTATGAGGAAGAGTCGCGGGGGGGCCACGTGGCCATGATACTACCCCGCGGGTAGGCCGACTGCTCCAATTGGGCCACAAAGACGCCGCAGGTGCGTAAACGTTTTCGGGATTTGCGGCGGTAAGCGCTCTGACGGTCCCTGACGGTCGCGGCTTCGGTAACGGTCGCGTTCATTCCGCTAGGCTTTCTGAGCCGCGAGCGTAAGCGAGCGGAGTGCATTCCCGAAAACGGTTAGGTGCCCCGCCGCCACTAGCCGCACTCAGCGGTCGCTTCAGAGGCTATCATAGGGCAGAATGGCAGAACGAGTGATTGTGAGCGACGCGGACGTCATGGGCGGCGCGCCATGCTTTCGTGGCACCGCGTTCCGTTCAAGAATCTAATCGACTACCTGGAAGGCGGCCATTCCCTGGCTGAGTTCCTGCGTCAGTTCCCCACCGTTACCCATAAGATGGCTGTCCAGGCACTGGAGGACGCAAAAGAGTCGCTGCTGGCCCGGATCGCATGAAGATTCTGCTGGACGAGTATCTCCCAGTGGATTTCCGGGTACGGCCAACTTGAAGACCTCCTGCCATGGGCGGATGCCGTCCTGAACGGGCCGATTGCCTCGATTGGACCACAAAAACGCCGCAAAGTGTTGCGAAATAGCCACACTGCAACCGGATCAACTCCTTTCACATCAAATAGTTGAACTTCAAGGGTCTACCTGTTCAAATAAGGATGGATGATGCATCGGGAGTGCGCCTTTGCGTTTTGAAACTACCGTACAACGGCCCGTCGAGGCCTCGGGAATCGGCCTTCACCACGGCGTCCCAGTCAAGATCCGGATCCTGCCTGCGCCGGCGTCCACCGGCATCGTCTTCGTGCGAACCGACCTGAATAATTTTCAGATTCCCGCCCGTTGGCACTACGTGGCGCGGGTCAGCTATGCCACCAGCCTGATGCGCCAGGGCGTCCTGATTTCGACCACGGAACATCTGCTGAGCGTGTTGTACTCCATGGGGGTCGACAACGTCTACGTGGAGATCGACAACCTGGAGGTGCCGATTCTGGATGGCAGCGGGCTGCCGTTCGTGCGCCTCATCGAGCAGGCCGGCATTCGCCAGCAGCGGCGCAAGCGACGCTACCTGCTGATCCGGCGGCCGGTATCGGTAGAGGACAAGCATAAGCGCATCAGCATTCTCCCTGACGAGACTTTCCGCCTGACGTGCGATACCGACTACCCGGATCCGGTGGGCCGGCAGTCGCTCGAACTGGAAGTGACGCCCGAACGGTATGCGTCCCAGCTTGCCTTTGCGCGCACCTTCGGGTGGGAGACCGACCTCAACCAGATGCGCGACATGGGTCTGATCCGCGGGGCGTCGCTCGATAACGCGGTCTGCTTCACTCCCACGGGAACGTTGAACCCCGAGGGGCTGCGCGCGCCCGACGAATGCTGCCGTCACAAAGCGCTCGATCTGATCGGCGACCTGGCGCTGCTGGGACACCCGCTGCTGGGCCACGTGATCGCCGAACGCGCCGGGCACGCCATGCACGCCGCGCTGGTGGCGCGCATCATGCAGGACCCGTCGCTCTATGAACTCCTGACGTTCGACCAACTGGCCAGCCGGGTGGCGCAGGCTCTGGTGTCGTAGAGCTTTCGCGATGGGTGGCGTCCGGGGTGTGGGGTGCGATTTGGGCCGTTGACATACCACTATGAATGGTTTTCCGCTCGACACTAACATCCCTTCGATGACTGCCGGTTTTATTTCAGCTCCCTAGGAGGGATTCTCAACGGGGTCACACCGCTTTCAGATAGCCAGCGCCCCGGCGTTATGCTGTTGACAGGACGAAGCACGGCGACTAAGGTGAGAGCTGGCTCAACACGCTGGAAGGAGGCGCCGCCCTTGACCGGAATCCAATTCATTACTGACGCGAAAGGCCGCAAGACGGCGGCGGTGATCGACCTCAAGAAACACAGTGCACTGTGGCGGGATATCGAGGACGTGCTGGTTTCCCGATCACGGCGGCATGAGAAACGGATTCCGCTCCAAAAGGTGAAGGCCCACCTGATCGCCGCCGGAAAGCTGCGTGGCTAAATACGACGTCGCACTCACATCAAGTGCTGAGAGGGAACTCAAGAAGCTCCCCGGCCATTGATCGCGCGCCTCGTTCCTCACTTGGAAAACCTCGCATCCGATCCTCGTCCGCACCGGCTGCAAGAAACTCAGGGGTGGCGATGGCGAGTGGCATATTCGTGTCGGCGACCACCGCGTGGTGTACACCATCGACGACGCTGAACTGTTGGTGGAAGTGACGCGAATCCGTCACCGAAGCGAGGTATACAACCGATCAATCCCGTGCGCGCTTTGAACGCGTCGATTCGGGTAGGCTGACGCGCAGCCCGGCGTCTTGCACGAACGGATTGCGGATCAGGCCATCTATCGCCTCGCCGTCCTTCAGGTTCTTCCGAGCCAAGCGCGTCGCGGCGTGCTTCCGGATGGTATCCATAACGGCCTGAAATCCGCCGCGCGGCGTCCTGGGCCAGCTTGGTGAGCCTGATGGGCGCCGGCCGTAGCACGCTCTGCACGCCGTCCGACAGAGCGGCCGCTGCGAGCGGGCAACCGCGCGGCGCCCACCGCCCTCAGGTCTGTCGAAGATCCACGCGTCATCTTTCATTCGCTTCCTGACGTCTCGATTGGAACCCCGGAGGCAAGGGACGCCGCAGACGGCGCACGCGCTCTATCGCCTTTTCACGGCTGCGATCGCGAACCGCGGCCGGTTTCCGTTTATTCCGTTTATTGAGCATCCGAATCTCGATTTGGCCACCCTCTTTGAGCCAGGCTCTCCGATATGGCGAAAGGCAGCCGGACAGCCAGACGCGCGTCGTACCATTGTATTCAATGGGCGATCTTCACGAGCAGTTTGGCGCAATCGATATCTACCTGTTCGACCAGCTCCTGCGCGCCCGCATCGCACCCGGCATGCGCGTGCTCGACGCCGGCTGCGGCGGCGGCCGCAATCTTGTCTATCTGCTGCGCGAGGGCTACGAGGTCTTCGCCGCGGACTCGGACCCGCGGGCCATCGCGCAAGTCCGCCAGCTCGCGGCAGGTCTCGCCCCGCGCCTGCCCGCAGAGAACTTTCGCGTGGAACGCGTGGAGGAAATGTCCTTCCCGGATGCCTGCGCCGATGTGGCGCTCAGCAGCGCGGTGCTCCACTTTGCGCGCCACGACGAACAGTTTCACGCCATGCTCGCCGGCACCTGGCGCGTCCTCAGGCCGGGCGGGCTGCTGTTCTGCCGGCTGGCGTCCTCCATCGGAATGGAGGGCCGCTTCCAACCGGTCGAGGGCCGCCGTTTCCGCCTGCCCGATGGCTCGGAGCGCTATCTTGTGGACGAGCCGTTGCTGCTCGCGCTCACCGCCGAACTGGGCGGGCAGTTGATGGACCCGCTCAAGACCACGGTGGTGCAGAATCAACGGTGCATGACTACCTGGGTGGTGCGAAAGGGCGCTTAAGGCTTCTCGGACGCCGCTACAGGCCGGCAAGTAAATCCATTGTGGATATTTTGGTCCAAATACATTTCTTTTCCATTACGGGCGGGCTATAATTTGAGCGGGAGAGAAATCATGCGGCCTCTCGATGTTCCCGAAGTGCTCATCATCCTGGGATTGCTGGGTACTGCCGGCCTCGCACTGTACAACTGGACGCATCGCAAACCCGATGTTCGCAGACACCGATAGCCCGGAATCGGGATTCGCAGGCCCAGCCGCGGGGCGCATCCTCGCGGATAACCGGACCCCCTCCTCCGCAGACCGGCCCGGCCGTGATAAGCTTACACTTTCTATGGAATTATGCGATGTGTACCTTGGCATGGGCCAAGATGCGTTTGAGCGGCTGGTGCGCAGTGTGTCCATTGGGAAATTGAAGACCTACCAGATGTATGAGGGCTTCAAGGTGCGCGCCCATCTGCCGAAGGTGAATACCGAGCTGCTCCGCAAGTCGGTCCCCAGGTTTTGGGCGCGGCTGGCGGAGCACGAGGAAGATTTTGCCAAAGACCTGGCGCAGGCCATCCTGGTTTCGCACCTGGAAATGATCGCCGCGATCCTGGATTTCCTGGGCGTGCCGCATGAAAACGGGTTCTTCGCCAAGGATATGGACCCGAAACCGTACCTGACCGAGGGTTGGGAAGACCGCGTATATCAACATTTCCAGGAGCGTTTTCCCGACCCGCTTCTGGTTTTTTATATGAACCACTTGAGATGGGAACTGCTGGGAGCCACCGGACTGTACCGCCCAGCTTACCCAAGCGCTGGCTGAGTTCGGCCAGCAGCGTGCTCTTAGAATGTACGAACCATGACAGTTCCTGGACCGGGTAGGTTGCCGGGCATTTCCCGGAGGCCCGCTCATAACGCGGAAACCATAGGCGCTGAACAACATCCGGGCCTCTTCCCCGACCGTTTCAGGGCTGACCGGTTGCCCCGGGGTGTGGTCTTTTTAAGCAGGAGCACCCGTTCATGCGCTAATACACCCTACTGGGTGGGGCCGCGAATCCGGAACCGATTGGTCGTCAACACACACACGAGGTGCCTGACGTGAATCACTGCGATTTCCATTATTCTCATCTTCTGCCCAAAAAACCGGGAATTCTCCCCCTTGAGGAGACGATGACGAAACAGTGCCGCCGCTGCGGCGCGGAGTTTGTCACACGGTCCCGGATCCGGAAGCGCTGTGACGTATGTCAGACCGTGGTTTCCGCGGAAAAGCAAAAGAAAGCCAACGAGCGCTTGAAGGCCCGGCGGGCCGCGCGGCGCATGTGCCTGCTGAAGGCCTGCTAGCCTTCGACCGGTCAACGGCATTCTCCCGGCGTCTCCACAACGGCAACCGGATCTTCACCGTTATGGCTGGGGCTGTCGGTGTCTGGTGGCGAAGTGCGCGAAATCACCCAGTTGCTGGGTTAATTTCGGTCTAAATCCCGCAATTTGCTCCCTGTCGTGGCGTCAACTGATGCAATTCGCCGCCGTTGCAGATACGGATGGCGGCAAATTCCGGTGCGGGCAACCGCTGGATTGGCGACAGCGGGTCCGGTGGCGCTCACAACGCCAGCGCTATACGCTCCCGAAGTGGGGCCCGCTTTCGTGGAACGGCCCAGTGCCGAGTTTGAGCAAGCTCACCACCGCTTGCGCCTCGGCCGACCGCCCTTCCCCAACCGGACCCACCTTTTCGGCCGTTTTGAACTTCACCGAAACCCGGTCCAACTCCAGTTCCAGCGTCTGCGCCAGCCGTTCCCGGATCGCCAGACGATAGTCCTTCAGCTTGGGCCGCTCCAGGATCACGGTGGAATCGACACTGGCGATGCGATATCCCAGCGCCTCCACCAGTTTTTGCGCGTGGCTCAGAAATACCAGGCTGTCGCAGTCCTTCCATTGAGGATCGGTATCGGGGAAATGCATGCCGATGTCGCCCAGCGCCGCCGCCCCCAGGATGGCGTCGGTAATGGCGTGCGCCAGGACGTCGGCGTCGGAATGGCCTTCCAGTCCGAAATCGCTCTCCACCGTCACCCCGCCCAAAATCAGCGGCCGGCCGGCGGCCAGACGATGAACGTCCCAACCTATGCCCGTGCGGTATTCGCTCACTGGGCGTCCCTGGTGATTTCCTCGCGAAAGAAGAGGTGCGCCAGGTCCATGTCGCCCGGCTTGGTGATCTTGATGTTGCGGTCGCTGCCCATCACCACGCTCACTTCCACGTCGAGCCGCTCCACCAGGCTGGCTTCGTCGGTGCCGATGAAGCCGTCCTCCCGCGCCGCCTCGAAGGCGCGCCGCAACAGGTCGTAGCGGAATACCTGCGGGGTCTGGGCCATCACCAGCTTTTCGCGCGGCAGGGTGGCGCGGATGCGCACCCGGCCGGTGCCGCGGCTCACCTGCTTCACGGTATCCACCGCGGGCAGCCCCACGATGGCCGCGCCGCTCTCGATGGCCTCGTCGAGCACCTTGTCGATGGTCGCCATGTCGATGAAGGGCCGCACGGCATCGTGCACCATCACGATGTCGGTATCGGGCGCGACACAATTCAGCGCGTTGGCCACCGATTGCTGGCGGCTGTTTCCGCCTTCCACGGCGCGCACCCCGTCGCCCGGAAAGCCGCGCGACAGCATGCCGCCGACCCATTCCACATCCTCGGCGCGCACCGCCACCACGATCTCGCCGATGCGCGGCGATGCCGTAAATTTACGCACCGTGTGCATCAGAATGGGCGATCCCTCCAGCAGCATAAACTGCTTGCGGCTGGTGCCGGTCTTTTCGGCGGAGCCTTTCCCCATACGGGTGCCAAGGCCCGCTGCGGGCAGTATCACGGCGACTTTCATGTGTTCTACGATTCTATCGTGGTTTTCTCGGCCGGAACGTTACCCATGGGCTGCGGATCGCTCTTGCGCACCGGGCGGTCGTGCCTTTCCGGCGGCGGCGCCGCGTGTCCGCGATCGTCGTACTTGCCGAAAATCATCTTGCCGGCGGTGGTCTGGAGCACGCTGGTCACCGAGATGTCGACGGTTTTGGAGATCATCTTCTTGGCGTTGTCCACCACCACCATGGTCCCGTCGTCGAGGTAAGCGACTCCCTGGTTGTACTCCTTGCCTTCTTTCAGGATGAAGACCCGCATGGTCTCCCCGGGCAGCACGATGGGCTTCAGGGAGTTGGCCAGTTCGTTGATGTTGAGCACTTCCACGCCGTGCAGTTGGGCCACCTTGTTGAGGTTGAAATCATTGGTGACCACCTTACAGTCGTACAATTTGGCCAGTTCGATCAGCTTCATGTCGACCTCGCGCACCTGCGGAAAATCTTCTTCCACGATCTGCACCGTAAGGTGGGCCATTTTCTGCACGCGCTGGAGGATGTCCAGGCCGCGGCGCCCGCGGTTGCGCTTCATGGAATCGGCCGAATCGGCCACCAGTTGCAGCTCGCGCAGGACAAACTGGGGAATCACCAGCACGCCGTCCAGAAATCCGGTCTCGGCGATATCGGCGATGCGGCCATCGATGATGACGCTGGTGTCCAGAATCTTGTGAGATTTCTTGGAAGACTTCTCCCCGCCGAAAATGCCGCCCAGGGCGGCCAGATTCAGCATGTCCCCCTTCTTGGCGCCGACAATCAGTCCGACATACGTCATCACCAACAGTAGGGCCACCTGCAGAAAAGGCGGGGCGTCCGCCCGGCCGAGCACCAGCGACATCAGGAAGGCGCCGGCGATCCCCAAAACGGATCCGAAGGCGGCCCCGATCAGGCGTTTCAGACTGATTTGTTCCAGACGGATTTCGAAGAGAACGATGAGAGCCCCGATGACACTACCGGCTCCCGCGGCAACCCATGAGGAAACACTCACGGGATGCAGAAAATAAGCGGCGACAGCGAAAACCAGGATCAGAACAGCACGTACCAGAATCAGGTCGAGCAAGATTACACCCCCTAGGGTAAATGAATCCGGTTATAAAACCCGACATCCGACCCGTATATTGCAACAAGTACCGTTGCGCCAAGAGTATACCACTTACGGAAGAGAGCCGGGCGGGGATCTATGGGAGCGCAGCGCCGTGTCCAAACGCGCCAGCAGCAGATCCGCGTCATTGCGGGAGAATACCAGCGGCGGCTTGATCTTGATCACGTTATGCAGCGGACCGTCGGTGCTCAGCAGCACTCCCAGTTCCTTCATGCGGTCGACCAGGGCCGAGGCCTCGGCCGCGGCGGGCTCGCGGGTGTCGCGGTCGCGCACCAGTTCCACGCCCAGAAACAGGCCGCAGCCGCGCGCGTCGCCGATGAGCGGATGGCGCGTGGCCAAGTCGCGCAGGCCGGCCAGCAGGTAGCCGCCCGTGTCGCGCGCGTTCTCCTGCAGGCCCTCGTCGCGGATCACGTCGAGCACCGCCAGGGCGGCGGCGCAGGAGACCGGATTGCCGCCGAAGGTACTGAAATATTCCATCCCGTTGGCTAAGGAATCGGCGATTTCGCGGGTGGTGACCACCGCGCCCATGGGGTGGCCGTTGGCGATGGGCTTGCCCATGGTGACGACGTCCGGCGCCGCGCCCTGGGTTTCGAACATCCAGAAGTGCGAGCCGGCGCGGCCGAAGCCGGTCTGCACTTCGTCCGCTACGCAAACTCCGCCCGCGGCGCGGACGGCGGCGAAGGACTCCGCCAGGTAGCCCGGCGGCAGAAATACCTGGCCGCCGCAGCCCGACGCCGATTCGACGAAGAACGCCGCCAGCCCGCCGGTGCTCCGCGCGGCATCGGCCACGTGGGCGGCGTAGCGCGCGCCGGCATCCGCCCCGCGGTAAGGTCCGCGATAGACGTCCGGCAGCGGCATGATTTCCACATGGGCGGGCTTGCCGCGGCCGCCCTTGCCGTTGAATTTGTAGGGGCTGATGTCCACCAGCGCGCTGGTGCTGCCGTGGTAGGCGGCGTCCAGCACGAACACCCGGCCGCCCCCGGTATGGGCGCGGGCCAACCGCAGCGCCAGCTCGTTGGCCTCGCTGCCGCTCGACACCAGATACGCCACGCACAACCGCGGGGGCAGCGTGGCGGTGAGCCGCTCGATGTATTCGGCCAGGTGCTCGTGCAGATAGCGGGTATTGGTGTTAAGCAGCGCCATCTGGCGGGCTGCGGCCGCATTCACCCGCGGATGGCAGTGGCCCACGTGCGCCACGTTGTTGACGCAATCGAGGTACCGGCGGCCGCCGGCATCGTAGAGATACTGGCCCGCGCCGCGGATGATGTGCAGCGGCTCGCTGTACGACAGGCTGAGCGACGGACCGAGCGTGCGGCGGCGGGATTCGATCAGCGACGCGGACGTCCGCGCCCCGGGGGAGTATCCGCACACGCGGCGGAAAACTTCGTTGGACCAATCCGCGGGCAAGGACGCCAGCTTTTCGATCAGCGCCCAGGCCGGCCGGTTGCTGATGTTCAGGTATTCGTTGCCGGGCGCCTGCCGGGCTTGGCCAGCAGCGTAACAGACGCTGGCCGCCAGGCGCGCGGCCGCCAGGGTGTAGAGCGCGCCGGTTTCGGCTTCGCTGAGCCGCCGAACCTGGTGATAGCCGGCCACCACCTCGGCCGCCGCGGCGATGGGATCGGGCCTATCGAGCATGGCGTAGGCGATGGCGATGGCGAGGTCGCACACGGTGGCCGAGTGGACCACGTCGCCATAGTCGAGAAACGAGACCACGCGCGCGCCCGCGGGGTCCACCAGCACGTTGTAATCGTTGGCGTCGTTATAAATGACGCTGGTGGGCAAGCGGCTCCAATCGACCGCCGCCCAGGCATCCACGAAAGGCTGGAGCAGGCGGCGGCGCGGCTCGGGGAGCAGATCGAGGTGCGGCCATGCCAGGGACGCGCGGCGCAGGTCCCAATAGAATTCGCGGTGGGCGGCGGCATGCTCGAAGCCCGCGAGCGCGTGGTCCAGCCGCGCCAGGGCCGCGCCCAGGGAGCGCAGCAGCGCGGCGGAGTGGGGCTGAACCGCGGCCAGACAGACGCCATCCACCCAGGTGAGCACGCGGACGAAGTAAGCCGCGCCGTCCCCGGCGGCGACCGGGGTGATCGCCAGGCCCGACCGGGCCGCCACCAGGCGCGGGAATTCCAGACCGGTGTCGCGGGTGGCGAGAAACTCGAGCAGTTTGTTCTGCAGGTCGAGAACTTCCAACCCCTCGTCGCGATTGGCGATCTTGAGAACGAAGCGCGGGCCGGTATCGTCGCGCAGGAGGAAATTCTGGTCGCGCTCGCTGGGCAGCGATTCGGCGGCGAGCGCCAGTCCATAGAGGTCGTGGGCCAGGCGGACGGCGTCGCCGCTGGTGAATTGCGGGGCGTTGGCGACGTTCACGGCACGATCTCCACCGCGGCGGAACGTTCGCTCTCGTTGCCCGCCTTGTCGAAGGCGCTGACGGCGTAATGGTAGGTCTTGCCGTGCTCCACGGTGCTGTCCGAGTAGCTGGGGATCGCGTTGACTTCGGCCAGTTTCTGCCACGGTCCATCGCCCGCCGAGCGGTACACGCGGTAGCCGGCCAGGTCCGGCTCGCTATCGGGGTCCCAGACGAGCGACACGCCAGCGGGGGTGGCATCGGTGTGCAGGCCGGCCGGGACGGCAGGAGCGAAAGTATCTTTCGCGGTATCTTCGCGAGCCGGGGAGAGATCGCTCTCCGCCAGCTTCTGGCTTCCCGCGTTGACCAGCGTCTGAATCATGTAGCTGTAGGACTTGCCGTATTCGATGGACGTGTCGGCCCACTCGTGCCCGGCCACGGTCGCGGCCAGGGTGTAGCCCTCTTCGCCGCCGCTGCGCCGCAGCACCCGAAACTGGTCGCCGCGCCCCGTCCAGGTAACCCGCTCGCCCGTCGCGGTAGCCTGCAAATCCGGGCGCGACGGCGTTTCGGGCGGCGTCACCACGGGCACGGTCTCATAATTGGACCAGTCGGCCGGCTTCCCGTTGGAGCCGATCGCGCGCACCCCGATCGCGACCTCTTTGCCGATCCATTCCGCGGTGGGAATCCGGTAGGTGGCGATGCCGTCTTTGATTTGCTCGCCGGAGATCGCTTTGGCCTGGCTGGCCCATTCCGGGGCGTTAAAATGCTGACCGGCCGGACCGATGCGGAGATCGAGCTTCACGGGCGGCTTGAGGAGGATGTTCTCGGTGGTGTGGGTGGGCACCGTACAGTGCACGATGAGAGTGTCGCCGCGCTGGACCGCCGCGAGGTCGGAGATCTTCGTGGGGATGTTGGCCAGCGGCGTCAATGGCGCTCCGATGTAGCCGCAGCCGGCGGTCAGCAGAATCGCCGCGACGACCAGCGTGAGCCTGGATTTCTCATCGCCAAGCTGTTCGTGGCGCAGCCTCTTAGGCTGCCGTCTCGGCACTCCTGCCGAGACATGCTGTGGTAGCGGCTCCCGGTCCATGCGCCGGCTGGAGAGCCGACGCGGCAGGCTGAAGAGCCTGCGCCACAAAGCAACCCGCAAGGTCCGATGAGAAATGCAGGTTAGCGCGCGGCGGGGCGAGGAACGCAACTCGACACCGATGCCGCCGCGCCATTCCGCTTGAACCACCGATTTTCTGTTGGGAATTGGGCGGGACGCCGGAGCGGCTGGAAGACCATGCATGAAAGGACTAGATTAGCAGGCCGCGGGTGCTTAAGCGTTTTCGGGAACGCACTCCGCTCGCTTACGCTCGCGGCTCTGTAAGCCTTGCGAAATCAACGCGACCGTTAGCGAGCCGCGACCGTTAGGGTACTGTTAGGGAGCGGTTTCCGCCACAAGTCCCGAAACCGTTTACGCACCCGCAGGCCGCCGTCACCAGTCGGCGTAAGGAGTCCCTTCCAGGCTGGTCTTGTCCGAACCGCTGTGGACGTCCCAAATGCCCGGCTCCTGCTGATCGACGCTTTGCGAGGCGTCTTCCATCACGGTGCGCCAGTCGGTGGAGTAGTTGTTCATGGGGTCGGTGGGGAGGGCCCGCAGGTAGCCTTCGGTCACCAGGTCCTGCAAACTCTGCGGCGCCTTGCCCTTGTCGTAGCTGTAGTTGTCGATCACCGTGCGGAGGGTGTACAGATTGTTGCGCAACACGCTCTCTTTGGCGCGGGTGATGGAGCGGGTGAGCTGCGGGATGGCCATGGAGATGAGAATCACCATGATGGCGACCACCACCATCAGCTCGACAAAAGTGAAGCCGCCGCGGCGGCGCTCAGTTTTACCATTCCGCATAGGGTGTACCATCCGGAGCCTTCTCGTCGGTCTTGGTGTAAACGTCGAACACGCACTGGCCTCCCCAGCTTTGGGATTTCGGGTCGTCCTCCGGGCTGCGCATGCCCCACTCGTACTTGCCGGTGAACGGGTCTTTGGGAATGCCGCGCAGAAATTTCAGCTTGGTGCCGTTGGGATCGTTCGCAATCGCCTTGCCTTCCACCAGCACGTCCAGCGTATCGGGATAGCAGTCGGAGCCCAGCTTGGGCGGGCCGAAGTAGCCCTGATCGCAATTGTCCTTGTATTTGTCGATGGCCTTGCGCATCATCGCCAGGTTGTAGCGCAGATCGGCCTCGCGGTTGGTGCGAATTTTGATGCGCACCAGCGGCAGCGAAATCGTGGACAGCGCCAGCAGAATGGTGAAAGCCACCACCAGCTCGATGAGCGTCAATCCGCGTTGGTTCTTGCGTCTCATACCGCCATCACCATTCCGAATAGGGCTTGTCATCGGCATCGTGGTCCCGCGTCTTGGAGTACACGTTGAAAACGTTATCGCCGCTCCAGCTTTCCGACTTGACGTCGTCCTGCATGCTGCGCAGGCCCCACTCGGTGGAGTTGGTAAACGGATCCCGCGGGATGCTGCGCAGAAACTTCATCTTCTTGCCGTCGGCCGACTGCGTTTTCACGCCCTCCACCAGAACCTCCAGCGTTTCGGGGTAGCAGAACGTGCCCTGCTTGCTGGCCCCGAGGGTCCCCAGGTCGCAGGCCTCCTTGTATTTGTCGATGGCCTCGCGCATGTCGCGCAGGTCGTACTTCAGCTCAAACTCTTTCTCGGTGCGCACCTTGACGCGCGCCAGCGGCACGGCCATCACGGTGAGAATTAACATGATGGTAAAGGCAACCACCAGCTCGACTAACGTTAACCCTCTTTGGCCCGCCCTCCGCATCGCCGATCCTGTCTCTTATTTTATGTCGATGGCGATCTTGGGGCTACCCGATCCCACCATCTGGTTCTGGACGTTGTTTAACGTGATGTTGTTGGCCGAAATGGTGTCCGTGCCTTTCGCCAGCGCTTTGAAACTCAGGGTCAACAGAGTACCGGTTCCGGCCAGCGCAGGGCTTCCCGGCTTGCGGCTCAGCTTGACTTGGGCCAGCCCGGTGTCGTTTTGCACGTTCTTGATCAGCAAGGGTTCCCCGCCATCGGCCGACCAGAATTTGCCGAAGGCGACGTCGTTCAAGCTCAGTAGCTTGGGATTGTACTGCAAGACGAAGGCCGAGGAGACCACATCTCTGGCGTTGTCCACCTGGATGGCGACGTCAAACGTCTGGCCCACGTTTTTGTCGAGGCGATCTTGGGCGAAGTCGATCTTGACCGGCCCGGCGGGTTTCGCCAAGGCAGCGGCTGGCACGGGGGGCCGAATCGCCGTCTCGGGAGGAGCGGTGGCCGGCGGCATCAGTCCGGGAGGTCCGGACGGAGGAGGAGTGGGCGGCGGCGCCATCGGCCGGACAGCCGGCGAAACCGTAGCCGGGGCGGGAACCGTAGCCGGCGCAGGAACCGTAACCGGCGCGGGAACCGTAACCGGCGCGGAAACGGCGACCGGCTGGACGGCCTCCTTCTCCGCTTCACCGGCAGCAGCCGGCGCCGGCGCCGGACTCTCTGCTGGAGGCGCCTGGAACTCCTCTTCAATGCGCTTGGGCCCAAGTCTCACGGTCACCGTGTTCTGCGGTCCGGAATCCACGCCGCGGACGTTCTCCGGGGTGATATCGGGCCGCCGCACCACGTGCGGAATCAGCGCGACCATGATCTCGTCGCGCTCGCGGTCCACGGTTTCGCCGCTGAACAGTCGGCCGATGATGGGAATGCTGGAAAGCCCCGGAGTGCCGGTCTTCCCCTTGGTATCCTGCACGTTCAGGAGCCCCCCAAGCAGGCTTACTTCGCCCTCGCGCAGGCGGACATCCTCATCGATCTTGCGCTGGCCGATGATGGGCTCGTTGATTCCGCCCAGGTTCACCTGCCCGGTGACGCTCGAAATGTCCAGGCTGATGTGCATGGAGACGTCGCCGTTGTCGTGCACCTTCGGCTGGATTTCCACATTGACGCCCACGTCGAGGTAGGTGAACTGGGTGTTCACCAGGGGGCTGACGCCCACGCCGATGGCGCCCGCCGTATTGGCGAAGCTGCCGCTGGCGGTAGGCTCCTTTTCGCCGATCTTCATGCTGGCCTTCTGGCCATCCACGCAGCGGAGTTGCGGAGACTGCAGCACTTTGGTGCGCGTGTCGCTCATAGTGGCCTGGAAGAGCGCGCTGGGAAGCACGGTGGAGAAATCGCCCGCATTCACCTGCCCGATGTGGGAAAAAGGAATCGCCGTGCCGGTGGTGCTGCTGGCGACGCCGGTGCTGCCGGTATTCGTCGTGGTGGAGGTGGTGTCGGTGGAAGTGGTGGTGCTGCCGGTAGTGGCGGCTTGCTGCACCTGGAGGCTGCTGCGCGGCGTGAAATTGCCCGCCAGGTTCAAACCGGTGGTGGCGATCCCGGTGGCCAGCGTGCGCATGTACACCGAACTGGCTTCAAGCACGTAAATATCCACTACCACTTCGGACTTGGGCTTATCGAGATCGTGGATGATCTTCTCGGCCAGCGCCATTTTGTCGGCCGAGCCTTTGGCGATGATGGCGTTCTGCGATTCGAACGGAAAGAGACGCTGCAGGTCGGCTACGGTACGGATGGCGGTCACGATGGCCGTGAGGTCGGCGTTGGCGGTGGTATTGCGGAGATAGAAAATCCGCGTCTCTTCGTCTTCATAGTCGCGCCGCTTGTTGGCGTTGTCCATGGTGACGAAAATCGTATTGGAGTTGATGGGCTTCCAATACGACTTGGTCCGCAGTGCCAGGTCATCCAGCGCTTCCTGCACGGTGGCGTCCTTGAAGGTGATGTCGAGCTTGTCTTTAGGGCCGTTGCTGAGGTACTCCGGGTCATATATGATGTTCAGCCCGGCGTTCACCGCCAGAGTGTCGAAGATGACCTTGGGCGGCTGGTTCCGCATGGTGAAATCCTGGCGCCGGGGGTTGAGCGGCTTCAGCTCGGGAACCGGCAGCAGCCGGTCAATGCGGTCCTCGGTCTCTTTATTGGCCGTTTCCGATGGCGTCAGCCCGCGCACTTCGGGCGGAGCTGCCACACCGGTCTGCTCCACCCTGCGGCGCTCGCGTTCGATCATCTCCTGGGTCCGCAGGATTTCCTGTTCCGCCACGGTGGAAGCGGGGTTGAGGGCGTAAGCTTTCTGGAACTCGAGGAGCGCTTCGCCGAGCTGTCCCTGGGCGCGTATCTTCGTGCCGTTGGTGACATGCATGGCCGAGGCCTCGAAGCGGGCCTTCTGAGCGGCCATCTGGTAGACCAGCTCGCTGGGATCCTGGGAGAGCGCCTTTTCGTAGGCCTCCAGGGCGGCGTCCCATTCCTTCTTCTCTTCATGGGCGCGGCCTTCGGCGAGAAGTTTATCGCCCTTACGCGTCTTGGCCTCCAGCGGAAGCGTCGGGCCAAGCATGGCGATAGTCACGAAAATCGCCATGAAACGATTGAAACGAAACATTTTAGTGTACTTTCCGAGGACTCTGGGGCGTTTCCAATTCCGGCATCTAAACGGATTGACGCGCAAGGGTTGCGGAGCGTGGAAAGGAAAATGGGCCGGTTAGCGTTGCCTCGCGCTAAACGGGCGTTCCAACCGGCGACCGGCCGGTGAATAACTGACCTCCTGAGGTCTTGGAATCAGGATGAGACCGCCTCGCGCCGAGGCAAAGACATTATCCTGGACATTGCCGTAACCGTGGAAAGCGCGTCGATTCCGGCTCAGACGTTCCTTCCGTTCGTGCCTGTTGGGTCTGGGGGTTGTGGCCGCATCGCCGTCTCCAGTTCCGCCAGCGCGGCCGCACGCTGGCCGGGTTGCTCCACGGCGAGCCCCAAGTGTAGCGGGCTGCGGCGGTAGAGGCGCCGCCCTGACCGCAGCCGGCGGGAATCCAGGGCGGTCCGGCGCCAGCCGATACCGGACCGCACCCGTGAGAGAACGTCCTACTGTACGTCCGTCACTTTCCCGTCGGTGAAAATCACCTTCATGTTGCCGTAAAAGTACGTCTTCTTCGATCCCAAATCGCCCACCACTTGCGGCTGCCCCAGAATGCCGACCACCTGATCGATCGTCATTCCCAGGGTAACCGACGTCGGAGCGCTGGCCGCGGGAGGCGCTGCCTGCGCCTGGTCGAGCACTTCCCCTTCGGCTTGCGTGGCCTGTTGCGCCTGCTGGCTCACGTCGCTGGCTGCGCTCGGGTCGGGCGGCGGCGCGGCGGCGGCGTACGGCGCTTCCACCGGGGCACCCTGTGCGGCCGCCGGCGGCATGGGAATTCCGCCCTGTCCCTGGCGCGTCTGCAAATCGGCCAGCCCCTGATCGAGAGTCTCGCGCATGTGGTTCTGCATGTCCTGCAGGTCGGGGATAGCGATCGAAACTACCGAGCCTTTGCGGCAATCCTGGCCCTTGCTGGCCAGCACCGCCAGGTCGGCCGTGGCGGAATTGGGCGGAGGCGGCGCGGTCATCTGCAGTACGTCGCCCTCGGTCAGGGCGCATTCGCCCCAGCGGGATGGCACGTCGAGCCCATTGGCTACCACGAAGACGTGCGTGGAATTGTCGGCCAGGAACTCGGGCGCGCCCTGCCCCGGCGCCATCGACTGGCTCGCGGCCCGTTCCTCCTGCAACTGGCGGCTGACCTCGTCGGCGATGGCCTGCTTGACGTCGGGCGTCAGTGCCGCTTGCGACCCATAGGCGCCATATTGGGCGCCGGCTTGCGCGGCCGCATCCATGCGCTCCTGATAGGCCTCCTGCAGCGTCATGGCAATCATATAGTCAGTCAGCCAGAAGGCGGCGCTCGCATACCTGGGATAAGGCGTGAAATATCCTCCGTAAAACCCATACCAGGGGCTGCCGCCCCATCCCCAGCTAAACACCACCGGGGTGGCCCACGGCGAGTACGCCCACCCATAATATGCCGGCGGATAGTAGCGCGAGCTGACGTACAGGTTCAGAGAGATGCCATGGTACATGTAGGGCCGGTACACGCGGGCGTAGGAGACGCCGCCCACCACGTAGGTGCGCTGCACGTAAGTCCTGTTGTTCACCATGTAGTTGCGCTGCACGTAACCGTGGTGGGCGCCCTCGGTGACGATGACCGAGTGGTCCGGCCGCACGGCCATGGCTTGCCGCACGCCCGATGGCGTATGCGTGATGGTCATGCCGCGCGCCTTGACCACTTGCGGCTGGCCGTTGGAGCGATAGTGGACCTCGCTGCCATTGGCGCCGCGATAGACGGGCCGATTGCCGGCGGGCGCCCTTTCCGCGGACGGCGGAGCGCTCCGCCCGGACGTGCCAGCGGGGGTGCGCTCGGCGTTGGGATTGCCTCCGTTGCCAAACTGGCGGCCGGGAGCGTTGCCGGCCGGGGGTGTCACATTGCGGTTGGCAGCCGGCGGACGATCATTTTGCCGGGGCGGTGTGGTGTTCCCGGGATGGACCTCGGGATTGTTCGCCGGCGGAGTCGAAGTGTGGCTGGCCGGCTCCGCTCCCTTGGCTGGCGGAGTGTTCTTTTGGTGCGGCGGCGGGGGTTCTTTTTTCCGATCCTTTTCGTCGTTCTGGGCCAGCAGACTGGCGCTGGAGGCCAGAACGAAAGCGGCGACCGCCGCTCGAATCCAGCGGGTGGAAGGTTTGACGCGAGTTTTGGATTGCACGGACATAGTTCCATTATGGTACGTTGCCGCCGGGCGAATGTAAATCGCTTCGCCGGCCGGCGAACCCGGCGAACCGGATACCACCTGCCCTATACTGTCTCTATGCATTTGGTCCCCTTGGTGGAATTGCTGGTGTGCTGGTTTGCCTGGGGGTACCCGTTCGTTTTTTTGGCGCCGCATTACCAGAAGCGCCCCTCGGTCACGGCGTCCGCGCCCACCCTGGCCGGATTGCTTCTGGAGGGACTGGCTATCTTCACGGCCTTCGCCTTCCGCCTGCCTCCCGCGGCGCAGCCCGGCGCCGCACGCGTGGCCATATCGCTGGTTTTCGGAGCGCTGGCGGCAGTGTTGTCGTGGACCTCGGTCCGGCACCTGGGCAGGCAGTTCCGCATTCGGGCCGGTTTGTACGACGATCACGAACTGGTGCGCAGTGGGCCGTACGCCGTGGTGCGTCACCCCATCTACGCGTCGATTCTCTGCGTGCTGCTCTGCACGCTGCTCTTGCTGACGCCGTGGCAATGGTGGTTGGTGTCGCTGGCGCTCTATGTGGCGGGAACGGAAATCCGCGTCCACACCGAGGACCGGCTTCTGGCGTCGCGATTCCCGGATGAGTTCCGCGAGTATCGGAAGAAGGTGTCCGCATACCTGCCGTTTGTGCGCTAGCCAGTTCTGTCGCGAAACTCAAGTCAAAGGACAAAGACCGCTTGCTGACG
>Ga0182030_10010833_pt1 | contig 18471 bp, 7 predicted proteins | sample 812S3MmetaG_FD_121299 | JGI IMG/M metagenome (GOLD analysis project Ga0182030, IMG submission 121299) | Permafrost microbial communities from Stordalen Mire, Sweden - 812S3M metaG (Illumina Assembly) | ecosystem: Environmental > Terrestrial > Soil > Wetlands > Permafrost | place: Sweden...
CGCAAAGGCCAGCTTGGCGCAGGTCAGCGGCTCCATCTGGGCGCCGACGTTGCCGTCGCGAAACTCGTCGGCCAGCACCAGGTCCGCCTCGGCCCACACCGCCACCATGGGCTGGTAGCCCCGACCGCCCTCGTAATGGGCCAGCGCGCTCTCCTTGTGGCTCTCGATGATGGTCGCGTCCTGGTCCACGGTGGCCACCCGCTGGGCCTGGCCCTGCTGGGCGTAGAGCTTGGCGATGCGGCCCACCGCGCCGGCTTGGACCGCCTGCAGGCCGGCCACGCCCTGGCTGCTGGGCATGATGAAGGCCTTCTGGACCTCGCGCGCAGGGCGGGCCAGTTCCAACTCCGGGTCGTGAAAGCGGTCCAGGAAGCGGCGGACGGCGCGGGTCTTGGGCAGGGTGAAGCCCAGGCCGCGCTCCAGGCAGTCGTCGCCGGCCAGCAGCGACATGTCCTCCGGGCAGTCACCACCGGCCGTCTGGAGGAGGATCAGGCTCTCGATGTACTCGCCCTCGGAGCAGCCGCGCTGGCGCTCCTTGAGTTGGAGGTTGGCCTCGATGAGGGCGGGGATGTGCAAGGCGCGGAAGGCGCGGGAAGTGGCCAGGAGGCCGGCGTGGGAACTGGCCATTTCATCGAGGGGCCGGGGGTCGATGACGAAGGGTGACTTCTTTTGTGTCGGTATGCGCGCAGGCATGGCGATAACATAGACATACTATCTACAACAAGTCAACCGAAAAAATGAGGAAAAATGCGAAAAAGTGCGTTTTTTCCGGGTTGGCCCCAAAATTACGTGCCGATCAGGGGCTCACAGCACTGGTTGACACCGGGTGGGAAAGCTGCGAGGTTCCAAGCTCACGGAGGGACACACACAAACCACAAACAGCACCATGAGAACAGAAGTCCTCATCTGCGCGGCGACCGTTGCCGTCGGCGCGATCACCTCCATGGCCGCGTTCGTCCCGGGCACCTTTTACTTCGACAACGGCACTCCGAGCAACAGCAGCCTGAGCGCGACCTCCGGTGGCGCCTACTTCATCAGCGGCGTTGAGCTCTCCGGCTCCAACCCCCATAACTTCTACGGCACCGTGGTCGCGAACGGCGTCACCCTCGCGAGCAACATCCTGCTCGACGTTGGTGGCAACGGCGAACTCCTCGCCGATTCCGGTGCGTCCTTCGCGGTCGCCGGGGTGCCCGGGGGCTATGCCGCCACCTTTACCGTAACCGCGTGGGAAGACCTGAGCGGCAGCGGCATTTACACCGCGGCTGATCCCAAGGGCGGCGCGACGTTCAGCTCGGTCCTCGGCGGCATCGTCAACCCGGGCGTTCCTCCGACCCTCCCCCTGAACCTCTCGATCCCGGCCATCAACCTCGTGGTTCCTGAGCCCGGTTCGTTTGTGGCTGGTCTCGGTGGCTTTGCGTTGCTGTTCATCCGCCGCCGGTGGTCCAGGGCTGGTGAATGATGTCCATGCGGCAGGCCCCGGGCATCCCGGCCGCAGCCCCTTCAGGGCTGATGATCAACGGTCACGGCATACCCAGGGTACGCGCTGGTGCGCCAACCCTGGGCTTTGGGGCGTAATCCCTTTGGGATTAAGCGGGTGCGCCTCCGGCGTCCCACGGAATCGGGGAACTCTCCCTTCCCCCCCCCGCCCCAATTCGGGGAATACCCCCACCCCCCGGGATCTCAACTCGGGATCGAAAGCCCGATCTTCGGGGCGACCTGCGCCACGTCCTTGTCGCCACGCCCCGAGAGGTTGATGATCACCACCTTGTCGCGGCCGAGAGACGGCACGCGCTCGATGGCCGCGGCCACGGCGTGGGCCGATTCCAGCGCCGGGATGATGCCTTCCAACCGCGCCAGCCGGGTGAAAGCCGCCAGCGCCTGTGGATCGGTGGCGTAGCTGTACTCCACGCGGGCCCGATCGCGCAGCCAGGCATGCTCCGGCCCGACGGCGGCGTAATCGAGCCCCGCCGAGACGCTGTGGGTCAGTTGCACCTGGCCGAATTCATCTTGGAGGAGGTACGAACGGGTCCCTTGCAGGACGCCGAGCGAGCCGCCCTGAAATCGCGCGGCATGTTTGCCCGCCTCGATGCCCTCGCCGCCCGCCTCGACTCCCAGCATGGCAACCCCGGCATCCTCCAGGAACGGGTAAAAGAGCCCGATGGAGTTGGACCCGCCTCCCACGCAGGCGATGAGCAGGTCGGGCAGACGCCCCTCTTTGGCCAGGATCTGGCGGCGCGCTTCGTCGCCGATGACGCGTTGGAAGTTCCGCACCATCAGCGGGTAAGGATGGGCGCCGTAAGCGGTGCCGAGGATGTAGTGGGTGGACCGGACATTGGTGACCCAGTCCCGCATCGCCTCGTTGATCGCCTCCTTGAGGGTCTGTTGGCCCGCTTTGACGGAGACCACCTCGGCCCCGAGCATTTTCATGCGGAACACGTTCAGCGCCTGGCGCTCGCAATCAACGGACCCCATGTAAACGACGCACTGCAGGCCGAACATGGCGGCCACCGTGGCCGTGGCCACGCCGTGCTGCCCCGCGCCGGTCTCCGCGATGACCCGGGTCTTCCCCATCCGCCGGGCGAGCAGGACCTGGCCGATGCAGTTGTTGATCTTGTGCGCGCCGGTGTGGAGCAGGTCCTCACGCTTCAGGTAGATCTTGGCCCCGCCCAGTTCCCGCGTCAGGCGCTCGGCGAAATAGAGGGGGGTCGGGCGGCCGCAAAACTCCGCCAGGTAGTAGCTTAGCTCGCGTTGGAACTCCGGATCCGCCGCCGCCCGCAGGTACTCCCGCTCCAATTCCTGGAGGGGGTGCATGAGGGTTTCGGGGACATACCGGCCGCCATAGGGGCCGAAATGCCCCTGCCGGTCCGGCTGCTGCTCGGTCGCTGTCGCGCTCATGGGACCACCATAGCCGCGGGACGCCCCGCCCGTCGAGCGTGCAATTCCGTCACAAGCCAATAAATGCGAAACAAATGGCAAAAGTTGCGAAGCAGGGTGCGCTATTTGGCTGTTCAATCAGGCTAATGCAGCATCTACCGCCACCGCAGGGACCGCGGGACGCCGGGCAGGGCGCGGCGGAGACCGCGCCCCCGCCCGGGCGCGCCGACGCCCCGGGACTTGAAACCGCCTTCGGCCAGCCGCGCAACTCGCTGAGCAACCGCTTCGTTTACGCGGTCATCTCCCAGCGCGCCCGCGGCCTCTCGATCGGCGTCAACCTCACCCCGGACAAGCACTGCAATTTCGACTGCGTTTATTGCGAGGTGAACCGCGACGAACCGGGCCGCGACCAGCAGGTGGACCTGCCGGTGCTCGCCGCCGAGCTCGAGGGCCTGCTGCGGGTGGTGGCCGCCGGGAAGCTGCGAGGCTACGCCTGCTTCAAGAACCTGCCCGCCGAACTCCTCGAGCTCAAGGAGGTGGCGCTCAGCGGCGATGGCGAGCCGACCCTCTGCCCCAACTTCGCCGAGGTGGTGGCCGAGGTGCTGCGCATCCGCGTCTCGGGCCGGTTCCCCGCGTTCAAGATCGTGCTCATCACGAACGCCACCACGCTGGATCAGCCCGATGTGATGCGCGGGGTGCGGCTGCTTGACTCGCAGGATGAGATCTGGGCCAAGGTGGATGCCGGAACCCAGGCCCACCTGGATCGGATCAACCGCTCGGAAGTCTCCCTGAGCCATGTCCTGGGCAACATCCTCACGCTGGCCAAGCGCCGCCCGGTCGTGATCCAAAGCCTGTTTCCCCTGATGCGACGGGAAGGCCCGTCCATGGAGGAGATCGACGCCTACGTCGGGCGGCTCCGGGAGCTCAAGGAGGCGGGGGCGCAGATCAGCATGGTGCAGGTTTATTCGGCCCACCGGCCGCCGCACCGGCCGGAGTGCGCGCACCTGCCGCTCCGCCAGCTCTCCCTGATTGCCAAGCGGGTTTGGGAGGGCACGGGCCTGCGGGCCGAGGTGTTTTGACGGCGCGGTCCCGGTGCGACTGCCGGTGCCGGTTGGTTTCCTGGCGTGTTGCCGCTCCCCCTCTCCCATCGGATGGGAGAGGGCCGGCCTGTCCGCCATAGCTCTGGCGACGGCGGAGGTGAGGGCTACCCGCCTACGGCACGACCACCAACCGGTAGAACTCTTGCGCGGCCGCGGACGGGTTGTTGGTGAGCGTCAACACCCCTCCGGTGCCGGCCACCCGGCTGCCGAGAGGTGTCCACGTGGCGGTCGCCAGATTGGTGGAATACTGCCATTGATAACCAACTCCGGCAAGGGAGCTGGAGGAGAGGATCAGGTTCAGTCCGCTGAGCGCGGCCGAGAGCTCGGGCGGGGGCACGGTGCTGGCGGAGAAGTTGAAGTTGTCAATGCCCAGACCCTGGGCTTTCCCGGTGGGGTCGGCCATCTCCCACACCAGCCAGAGGGCGGCGCCCGGGGGCCAGGGCGCGATCAACTGGTTGGCCACGGAGAGGCTGGTTTGGTTGCCGGCCAGGGTGCCGTTCACGGGCGCACCGCCGGGATCCGGCGCGGTGGGGAGGGTAACATTGAGCGCGGGGAGGACGCCGGTCGCATTGGTGGAGAAGGCCTTGGTGGCGGTTGGATCGATGAGGTAATAGACCTCAAGGGTCTTGCCCAGGTTGGACTGGCGCCAGACCTCGCCGGTGAAGGCGACGTTGATAAGGTCGAGAGTTTCCCCGGTGCCGTTGATGAACTTGGCACCGAGGGCCGTATAGCCCGTGCTGGAGGTGGCCAGGAGCCCGAGCGCCCGGTTGGTGCTCCCGGGGGAGCCGAAGCTGATTTGTCCGCCCGTGGTCTGGTCGCCGTCAGTCGCGCCAAACCGGGTCCCGACGCTGGCGGTGGGATCGGCGAGGCCATACCACCCGGCCATCGCCGGGAGGCCCAGGCCGCCGGTGCCGCCGCTCGCCGCGGGCGGGTAGGCGAAATCAAAGGGATTCGCGAGCGAATAGGTGATGCCATTGATGGTGACCGGGTTGGCGGAGTTCACGGAATTGGTGCCCGGGTCGGGCAGGGTGTTGAAGTCCTGGGTATAGACCGAGCCTGCGGCGAGGTAGGGGATGAAGGACGGTGGCGGGACGGCAGTGCCGTTGTTGGTGCCTCCCGGGGAAGGCTGGTAGAAGAGCTGGCGGAGGAAGCTCTGGCCATCGGGGTAGGAGCCGTAGGAGTAATTGGCCGGCACATTGGTGTAGTTGAGGTAATCGAGCACCTGGACCACGCCGGCGGAGGGGACGCGCGCGAGCGCGACGGAGCCGCTGGCGGGCGGGATCACGAAACTGGCGTGCAGCTCGGTGGTCGTCGAGAGGGCAGCCTGGCCGTCGGCGAACACCACCAAGAACTGGCCGGGGTTGATCGAAGCGGTGGCCGGGAAGGGCCACTGCGCCGCGTTGGTGTAGTTGTTGGCCAGGTAGATTCCCTTGAGGGCGATGGTGTTGGAGCCCGGATTGTAGATCTCGATCCAGGGGGCGTGCTGGCCGAGCCGGTTGGTGATGCCGGTGAGGTTGTCGGGCTGGACCTCGTTGATCCAGAGGGAGGGGAACGGGGTCAGCGACGCGGCCACGTTGTTCGTCCTGGCGGGGGTTGCCCCCGGGCCCGCGTTGGTGTTCACGGACCAGTTCGCGACGCGCCAGTTGTCCTGGCGGGCGTCGATGAGTTGCAAGGAGAGCATGCCGTTGGTGGCGGGGGCGGTCGGCCAGGGGGCCACCTGGTCGAAGGCAACCTCGGCGATGGTGACGGGATTTCCTGTGGTCGTCGGCTGGACCAGGGCCAGCGGCCCGCCGGGCGGGAGCGTGCCGGAGAAGACATCGAATAGTGTGTTGGTCACTCCATAGGCGGCGGCGTAGGCGGTGCCGCTGGCGGCCAGCGTGACGAAACCGCCTGGCGCGATGGAGGAGCCGGCGGGGAAGGTGTACGACAGGGCGGGGATCTGCCAGCCGGAGAGGTTGTAGGTGGTGTTCGAGGTGTTGTTGAACAGCTCGACAAACGCCGCGCCGGGGATGGAGGGGGCGTAGAGAATCTCATTGATGACGACATGCCCGGCCGGGGGCACATTCGTGCCGTTGAAAGTGGCGGAAATGGTGGCGGTACCCCCGGTCACCGGATTGCCCTGACGGTCGACGCCGGTCACGGTGAGTTGGTTGGCCCCCGGTTGCAGCGGAACCGCGATCGTCCAGTTCGTGAGCGAGGTCCAGGTGATGGGGAAGGGTGCCCCGTTGATCCAGATGGTTTGGACGGCGACCGGTGCCCAGCCGCTGACGTAGGCCACGTTGTTGCTCACCACCGGCGGGGTGGTGACAGAGAACGAGCTGGCGTCGACCGCGGCGAGTTGCGCGCCGATGCTCGCCTGGGCGGTATCGAGCCACGGGAGGAGGGCGCCGGCCGGGTTTTCCACTGTCAGCCCGTTCGCGACGAAGGCGTTGTATTTGGCGGTGATGAGCGGCCCGGTGAAGAGGGGGACGTTCAGGGCGCTGTTCAGCAGGTCCTCCTGGGCGCGCCAGTACATCCGCAGGAAGGCGGGCGTGGAGTAAATATGGCCGAGGTTGGGGTCGGAGGGGTCATATACGAGCATGTCCTGGCCCGGGCCCGCGGACTGCGGGCCGCCGAGGTCGATGTTGATGTCCCAGGGCATCAGGGTGTATTTGGTCCCGTTGGCGCCGATGTAACCGTACATGTTCTGGCTGATTTGGGTGCCGAAGGAGTCAATGTTCCCCGCGGCGTGGTTGGCGGCGAAGCAGCGCATCCACTCCTCCATGTCCGCGATGTTCATCAGGTTCGCCACGTAGCCCGGGCTGGCGGAGGAATTCGCGGCATCAATGAGCGAGAAGACGTTGGTGAAGTTGCTGTAGCTGTCCGGGGTGCGCCGCACCTCGAAATTATACCGGTAGCGGGCGGGCTTCTTGACCCCGCCGGTGGTGGTGAACGGGAGCAGAAAGCAATAAGCCTGGGCCGCCGCGCCGATGCCGTAACCCGAAGGAAAGGGCGCGAACTCGAACCAAGGCTGCATCTTGTAAAGGCATCCGCCGGTATCGTTCGGGAAATACTGCTTCACCATGTCGCTGTCCGGGACCTGGGCGTCCTCCATCAGCGCGCCCCGGCGGTTGCCATTGACGTAAACCGCCACGAAACGCCGGTAACCCCACGGCACCCCGAGGGCGCGGTGAAAGCTCCACGAGGTCTGCTCGCGCTGGAGGCTCGGGTCGTCGCCGGGCGAGTTGCCCGGCTGGTGCAGCTTGTTGAAATCGGTTGCCCCCAGGAACTTGTCATCCGCCGGCAACTCCCACTTGTAGGCGCAGAGGTTGCCGACCGGAGAGTCAAACTCCTGGTGGTAGGGGCTGCCCGAGTAGTGGCCGAGGCAGTTGTAGATCACCCGGTTGTTGTAATAGGCGAGCGTGAAGTCATTGCCTTCGTTGCTGAGGTCCGCCAGCCCCGCCCAGCGGTTCACGTTGGCCTGGGTCAGCCACAGGTGGTAGGCGCCGAAACTGCCGTACGGGATTTGGTCGCCGAAACCGACCACACACTCCCGGATCGGCGAGCTGTCGCTGAGGAGCGCGGGGAAGCGGGTGGTCGCGCCGGGCTTGTCGGCGGCGGCGAGGTAAAACGCGACGATGGTGCCCGCGGGCTGCCCGGGGATCGTGGCGCTGAACACGCCGTCACCGGCGATGGCGTCGCCGCCCGTGCCGTCGTCCCTCATCGTGACGGCGGTATAGGTGGTCGCGGGATCGATGCGGTAATAAAGGGTGAGCGAGTTGACGCCGTCCGGGTCGTGCACTTGGGCGGTGACCACGACCGCCTGGCTGGCGGCCGGGACCGGCGGGTTGTGGGTGACTTGATAGAGCGCGGGGCCGGCGTTGGCGGTGTGGGCGGTGTTCGGGCCGCCGGGAGTCCCGAGGTTCCGGGGGACCGGCAGCACGGTGGTTGCCTCAAGCCAATTGCCATTGAGCCGGAAGTCGGGCTCGGGGCACCCGTGCAGCCACCGCGCCTTGTAGCGCAGCGTGACGGTGTTCCCCGCGGTCATGGCGTTGGCCACGAGGGGGACCTGGCAGGAGTTCTCGGCCGTCCAGAACTTGTCGGTGCAGCGGATGTGCAGGGACCGGGCGCTGTTGTAGCCGGTGCTTTCGAGGGTCGACTGAAGATGGCTCCCCTGGAGCGACCAGTCCCCCAGGCCGCTTTCAAAGGTGGAATCGGCCGCGGACACGTAATTCGAGCCCAGCCAATCGACCTCGAGGTTATCGACCAGGCATTCGCCGACATCCAGAATGCCGATTTGGGCATGCATGATGGAAGCCTCGTAGTTGCCGCCGTTGTCGAGGACGCCGGTGGTCTCCACATCGGTCCAGACCGATTTTTGCGATTCGTTGCTGTCCGCCCAATTGGCGGCGAGGCGGTGGTTGCTGTGGGGATCGATCAGCTCAAGGCTGCTGCCGCCACCCGAGGACCACTGCCCCCACCGCCCGCCGGTGCCGTAGGTCACCTCATCCTCGACCACGAGGATCGTGTTTGATCCGTAGAGCGACTGGGGCGCGGCCAGGGCCACCCGGGCACCATCGTGCGAGAGGTGGCTCGAAAAGTTGCCATAGGTGGTGGCCGGGTTCAGGGAGGGGTAATTCGTGAACATTCCGGCGGTGTTCTTCGCCACCACCACATATCCCTGGGGAGCGATGCTCGCGCCCGCGGGGAAGGTATAGGTCACGCCCGCAGTAAACTGCCACCCCGCCAGGCTCACCGCGTTGGTCCCCTGATTGTAAAGCTCGATGAACTGGTCGTCGTTGTTTCCGCTGATCGGGTCGTACATCAGCTCGTTGATCACAACGGTGCCGATGAGGACCGCGCTGTTGTTGGTGCCCGGGGTGAGCGCCTGGAGCGGGTAAAAGTCGGCCGCGCCGTCCGGCCAGCGGCCGCAGGAGACGCCGTTGCCCTGGGCCTCGTAGGCGACGGCGTCGAGTACCCGGCTGTGATCGGGTTTGATCAGGTAGAGGGTGTCGCCCGCCGGGTTGAGGCCGAAGCCGAGGGTGGCGTTGAACACGCCGAAGCCCCTGGGTGGCAGGACCGTCCCGGCGGGGATGACGTACTGGTTGGTGGCCGGGTTGTCGGTCAGGATGCAGCCCGAGACGTCCACGGCCTGCAGGCTGTGGTTGTAGAGCTCGATAAAGGGCGGCACGGCCGGGTTTTCCGAATGGGCCAGAATCTCATTGATGAAGACGTTGCGCAGGGGGCTGGGGTGGTAGCATTCCATCACGCCGGGCGAGCCGCCGACCGAATCGCTGATGGTCCACGCGCGGGGATCGCCCTCGCCATAGCTGGGGTTCGCCAGGACGATGGAGTGGCCGGTGCCACCAGCGGCCACGGGCCAGGGCGGGGCGTCGCTGTAGGGAATTGTCAGCAGCACGGATCCGTGCTCGTCGAACAACTGCAAGGTCTCGGAATGCTTGAGGCTGCCGGCGTACGGCCCGAGCACATTGGTGAGGCCGTACACATTTCGCATGCTGCCGGGGGAGGCGGCGATCACCAGGTAAGAACCGCCCGGAATGAACGTCCCCGGCGGGAAGGTGTAGTTCATGTCCGCGCAGACCAACTGGTAGGAACTGATGTCATGGAACCACGGGTTCGTGTTGTAGATCTCGATGAACTCGCAGTTGTTGGTGTCGTCGCGCGGGGCTGGCTTCCACATGATTTCCGACACCACAATCGGCGTGGTGCGGCTGCTGGCACCCAGCGGCTCATAGGGGTAGGGGACCGTCCCCACGACCGCGGTCGCCGGAGGATTGGTGATCTGGGTGAACTGGCCCGAGACGGGTTGTCCGGACTGGTCGCTGTCGACCACGAAGCCGAGGTAAACCTGGTTGGAGAGGGTGATGGTTTGGCTGGCGAGCAGGGACCAAGTCTGGCCGTCATAGCTCGCGAAGCTGCTGAAGAGGTTGCCCACCCGGTTGAGGCGGAGCCAGGTGTTGGGGTAGTTGGCAGGGAAGCCGCCCGCGGACTGGGCGGTGGACCCGGCCGGGTCGCGCCACTCGAAGAAGCAGCCGTTGATGGCGGGCGTCGCGAGCGTGGCGGCGAAGCGTCCCGCGGGCGACTGCGACTCGCGCGCCATCAGGCCGGCTTTGGCCCACGTGTCCGACAGGCCGAGCCCGGCGAGGCAGACCGCGAGGTCGAAGTTGCCGCTCACGGCGGTGGAGCTGAATTGGAATTGATCATTGGTGCCCCCGATCGCGCCGCCCGCGCTGGTGATCAGGAGCCCGTTGGTGAGGACAGCCTGGCCGCCTGCCGCGGGCGGGTTGCCGATGCCGGCACTCCCGTAAACACTGGCGGTGAAGACCGCCTTCGAGTTGGCCGCGATCAAGTTGCCGCGGGAGGTCTGGTCGGCGAGGTTGTTGACGGTGAGGGTGTAGGTGGCCGTGTTGGCCAGGGTGCTGACGGTGAGGACGATGTTGCTCTGGGAGGCATCGGGCGCGGCTGTGAGGACGGCGGGATTGCCGGCCACCCCGGTGATGGCGTAGTTTGCGACATTGGTGGCGGTGGCGGGGCTGATCGCCTTGGAAAACGAGGCCTCCACCTGGGTGAGGCTGAGCGACCGCGCGCCCAGGAGCACGGGCGGGTTGGTGTCCACCAGCACGGTGAGCGTCGCCACCTGGCTGGTGGCGTGGTAGGTGACGCCACTGATGACGTTGGCGGCGGTCAGATAGAAGTGCTCCCCGTTGTTGGTCAGCGAGACGGCGGGGAAGACCAGCGCGAGGTTGGTGGCGCCCGGCAGGGCCGAGCCGTTCATGTACCACTGGAGGTTGGGGAACGGGTTGCCGCTGAGCAGGGGATAGAACCCGGTGGGGGCCAGTTCGAGGGCGGTGGTATTGGTCGGCTGGCTGGTGAACACCGGCGGTTCAGGCGGGGCGACGATGCCGCTCACCGCATAGATCGCGGTCGCGGTCCCCACGCTCGCCATGCCGAATGTCAGGGACGCCAGCGGTTTGTTGGTGACGCCGAGCAGCGTGGCCAGATTGAGGGTGGTTTGGTAGAAACGCGGGTTGCCCGGGTTGCCGCTGGTGGTGCCGTTGGGGAGGTAGATTCGTTCCGTGCCCTCCAGGGCGACATTCGCGGTGTTGTTAAACCAGTCCGGCGCGTAATAGGCCGTGGTGTACGAGGTGCCGTCGGTGAAATTGAGCGTGAGCACGGCCGCACCGATGTTGTCACTGCTTCCGGAATGGGCAATCACCGCGATGCTTTGGTAGGTCTGCGGGTTGACCAGGGTGAGCGTGCCGGAGCTCAGCCCGGTGTCGGCGCTCAGGATGAGGGCGTTCTTGTTGGTGTAGGGTTGGAACTGGAAGAGCGTGCCGTCCACCGCGCTGAAGAACGCGCCGGAGGCCGGGAGTCCGAAGGAATAGCCGGCCAGGCCGCTCTGGTAAAAGGCGTTCCCCTCGTTGGCATTCATCTCCACCGCATAATTGCCGAACGGCGGCCCCACTGCGTTGCTCTCGACCACCACGTCCGAGGTGAACCCGGTCAGCGCCACCGGCGTGTTCACCGGCGTGACGGTCAGGGTGACCACGCTGCTGGTGGCGCTGTGGTTGGCGTTGCTGGCAAAGTTCGAGGCGATGAGGTAAAACGCCGCGCCGGTGTTGGTTAGGCCGGTGGAGGCGATGGTGTAACCGGTGTTGGTGGCGCCGGGGATCGCCACGCCGTTCTGGTACCACTGCAAGGCGGGGTACGGCACCCCCGTCACCACCACGCCGAACGTGGCGGGGCCGAATTCGGGGACCGTGAGGCTGACGGGCTGGGTGACGATGGCGGCCGGGAGCTGCGACGAGGGTTCGCCGCTGACCGCATAAATGCCGGTGGCGCCCACGGAAGCAGGTTCGCTGAAGGTCAGGCTCGCCAGCGGTTTGTTGGTGCCTGGAAAGAGCGTCGTCAGCCCGATGGTCGTCTGGTAGAAGCGCGGGTTGCCGGGGTTGCCCTGGGTCAACCCAGTGCTCAGGCTGATCCGCTCCACCCCTTGCAGGGCATAGCCGCTGTTGTTGAACCAGTCGGGAGCCGCGTAGTTCGTGACATAGGTCGAGCCATCGGTGAATTTCAACGTCAGCGTGCCCACGTTGTTTCCACCTGCGGCGGCCGAGTTGGCGATCACGGCGATGCGATTGTAAGCGGCGGGCACCGCCAGGGTGAGCGTGCCGCTGCTGACCCCGGTTTCGCTGCTGAGCACCAGCGCGGTCTTGCCGGTGTAGGGTTGGAATTGGAAGATGGTGCCGTCCCCCACCGCGCTGGTGAAGCTGCCCGAGGCCGGCAGGCCGAAACTCGTGCCCGGCAACCCGCTCTGATAGAAGGCGTTACCCTCGCCGGGGTTCAGTTCGGAGGCAGTCGTGTAGGGGGGGCCTTTGGAGGTGCTGGGCACCACGACCTCCCAATTGAACCCGGTGACGGGAATCGGGGTCATGTTGGCGGCGTGGCCCGGATCGCACCAGCCCAACATCGCCAAAGCGGCGAGCGCCGCCCGCAGGGCCCTTCCGCGCCGGAGGCGGGCGCGGGACGGGCCCAGGACCCTCGTCCCACCATCCTCTTCCGCGCCCGCGACCCGATGACGAAAAATCTCCCTGAAACAAAGCCGACACTGGGTTGTAACCATCTTAACCTTGTTTTCGCACAGCCTCCCGCCTCCGGCAAGGCAATTCCCCCGGCGCTGCCGGCCGCCACGCAGAGCGGGCTGCGACTTATTTCGTGGCGGAATGGAAACACCCTTGATCCCTGCCCCGCTTCTGGGGAATGATGCCGTCCATGAAGTCAATCGTAATTGCCGCCACACTTTCCGTGTCGGCCGCCGCCCTGCTCCGGGCCGATGATTTGTCTCCCGCGCCCCAAGCCTTCCGGCAGGAGGTGGCGGTCAAGTTCCCGGCCGCGGGTGACGCGCCGGGACGGGCCTTTTCCCTGGTCGTCGTAGCTCCCGCCGGGGGCTTGCGGGCGTTCAGTGGCGGGACTTGGTTCGAGGTGAAGGGGGACCGGCTCCAACCGGTGCCCGCGCTGGCCCAGAGCGGGGAGGCTGCGTTCGTTTTTCCGCGAGCCGACGGGGCGCCTGCGAAGGCGCCGCTGCCCTGGCGCGAGGCCCGGCAAATCCTTTTCTCGGGCGCGGAAACGTATGTGGCGGGTGTGCATGCCGCTTTCCGGGTGGACCCCCAGGGCGCGGCCACTTCGCTCGAATGGTCGGCCGGCGAGACGCTGAACCAGCTCGCCGTCGGGCCGGGTGGGATCTGCGCGGCGGCGGCCGGCGGGCTGTTCGTGCGCCAGGGTTCCGCCTGGCAGCGCGTCGAGGTGCCGGACGGCCAGGGGCGGATCTGGGCGGCGCGGGACGTGTTGGGGGTGGCGTACGATTCCCAGGGGCGCCTCTGGTTTGCGGTGAAAGCGGGGGTTGGCTGCCGCACCCCGGGAGGATGGCGTTTTTTTGAGGGCCGGGACGGACTGCCTTGGAACGACTTCACCGGCATCGCTGCCGGGCCCGGTGACGAGGTCTGGTTCACCACCCATCTCGGTGTCGTCCGGTATGACGGGCACGCCTGGCAGTACCGCCAAGGGGAGCGATGGCTCCCGGGCGACAACGTGGCGCAGGGGGTGGTGGACGCCGCCGGCCGGGCTTGGTTTGCCACCGACCGGGGAGTCGGCACCATCGAGCGGCGGGCGATGACGCTGGCCGAGAAGGCGCAACACTACGAGGCCGAAATCGAGCATTACGTGAAGCGCACCCCCTACGGCTATGTCTCGCAGGCCCAGCTCCGCAAAGCGGCCGACCGGTCGAGCGCTGATCCGCAGGATGACGACAACGACGGCCTGTGGACCTCGATGTACGGGGCGGGGGAGTCGTTCGCCTACGCCGCCACCAAGGATCCCAAGGCGAAGGAGAGGGCGCGCAAGGCGTTCGAGGCGCTCCGCTTTCTCCAAAAGGTAACCCAGGGCTCCGACCACGAGCCGCCCAAGGGTTATGTCGCGCGCTCGATCCGGCCCGTGGACGGTCCCAACCCGAATGACGGGCGTCCGGCCGCCGACCGCGAGGCCCACGAGAAGGATTCGCTCTGGAAACTCTACGAGCCGCGCTGGCCCAAGAGCGCCGACGGCCGCTGGTATTGGAAATCCGACACCAGCAGCGACGAGCTCGACGGCCACTTCTTTTTCTACCCGATCTACTTTGATCTTTGCGCCGACACCGATGCCGAGCGCGACCGGGTGCGGGAGGTGGTGCGCGACCTGACGGATCACCTCGTCTCGCACGGGTACCGGATGGTGGACGCGGACGGCAAGCCGACCCGCTGGGGCATGTACGCCCCGGAGGAGCTGGGCCACGATCCGCTCTGGTGGCAGGAGCGGGGGCTCAAGTCACTGAGCATGCTCGCCTACCTCGCGGGGGCGGAGCATGTCACGGGCGACGCCAAGTACGGCCGGCTGGCGCGCGAGCTGATCGACCGCCATGCCTATGCCCACAACGCCATGCAGCCGAAGGTGCAGCAGGGGCCGGGTTCGGGGAACCAGTCGGACGATGAAATGGCATTCATGTGCTACTACAACCTGCTCCGGCTCTCCCACGACGAGGACCTGAAACGGCTGATGCGCTATTCGCTGTTCCATTATTGGGTGAACGAGGCGCCGGAGATGAACCCGTTCTTCAACTTCGTGATCGCGGCGGAAAACAATGGCACGGTCTTCCCCAGCCCGTTCGGCCCCGTGGCCCTGTCGCCCTGGGCCGGCTGGCAGGAGGACGCCATGGCAACCCTCTACGGGTTTCCGCTGGATCGGCTGAGCTGGGGCCTGCAGAACCGCCACCGGATCGACCTCCAGTTTTTGGCGTCGGTGGCGTCCGAGGATGTGGACGGCCCGGATGAGCCGCATACCCGCGGCTATCTGCTCAATGGGAAGGTGTTGCCGGTGGAGAACCGGTATTTCGGGCATTGGAACACCGATCCGTGGAAGCTGGATTACCCGGGCCACGGTGAGGAACTGGGGGCGGGCACCGTGTTCCTGCTGCCTTACTACATGGGGTTGTACCACGGGTACATCCAGAAGCCGTAAGCCCTCGGGCCGCCACCCAGCCAGACCATGAATCCCCCCCGCCGCGGCAGCCTCAGTGCCGACCTGTTGCTGCCCACACTCTACTTTGTCGCGCTGGGCGCCATGACCTGGGCCGTGCGCGGCTGTTCGGGCTTCGGCGCGATGGATGGCTGCGTGTTCGCAGGGGTGACGTGGGGGGCTGGCTGGTGGTATCTCTCGCGGCAGCCGGCCGGGAGCCCCCCGCGGCCGTACAATTCGGGCTGGGTCATCCTGGCGCTGACGCTGGGCATCGGGGTCTCCGGGGACCGGGGCTGGATGCAGTGGCCCAGCTTTTTCGCCGGCCACCTGCAGACCAACTCCCCGGAGGGGAAGTGGGTGCCCATCTCGCGGGAATACGGATTTATCTGGATGTTCATCGCCGGGGTGCCCTGGGGAGGTTTGGGGGCATGTGCGCTCGCCTGGTGTGGAACCCACCGCCGGCTCTGCCCGCGCGGCTGGCTCCTCCGCATCGCGTGCGGTGTCGCCGGGGCTGCGGTTGGCCGGGTGCTGTTCGATCACTTTCCCGACGTGTTCCTGCCGCTGCACAGTTCGCTGGCCGACCGCTACGCCGACGCGGCCCACAACCCGAACCTGCGCCGCCTTTTCAACGACAACCAGGCGGCGATGACCCATCTGGGTGTTTACCTCGGCTGCCTGGCGTTCGAGGCAGGGCGGTGGAACTGGCGGGGCGCCCGCTTGATTCTGACGGTCGGACTGGTGAGCGGCGCGGGTTGGGCCGCCTTCCAAAACTGGACGTGGGCAGCCCACTTCTGGCCCGACGCCCGGTTCAACTTCTGGCGCTGCTGGGAGTCGAGCGGCGGAATCAGCATCGGGCTCGCCTATGGCCTGGCGTTTTACATAGCGAACCGGCCCGGCGCTGAATCGGAACCGACCCCGGCTCCGGCACCCGCCTGCGGGGATTTTCGCTGGGAGAAGTTCGGCGCTTATGCCGGGCTCATTTTCGGACTGGGTCTCTCGACCAAGAACGGGTTCAAAGGCTGGGCCAACATCTACCTGGGCCATGAGGAGCATTGGAACGACGTCGGCTGGGCGGTGATGGGGCCACTCATGCTGATCGGGATCGCCTGGGCGGCCCTTCGCCGCCCCACCCGCGGGGGCGGGAGCGATCCGTTCCCCAACGCGGCCGGGCTGATCTGGCTGGTGCTGATCGTGCAAAACATCATCGCGCAGTTTATCACCGGCCCGCTTTCCTCGTGGAACGAGGTGGCCTTCAGCATCTACTACGTCCTTCTGTTCTGCATCACGGCGGTCATCACGCACCACCAGACCGAGAAAACGCGCGGTTTCGCGGCGGCCTGACCGTTGTTGCCGGACTCCCGCCGCCCCTCGATACGAGCGTAGCGGCGTGTCGTGAGACGGCCGCATTATTTCTCCTCGACGCCCGCCAGCCCGGCCCACGGAAGGAAAGTGCTGAGCCGCCGGCAGGACCACGCGCCTGACGCCCATCTCCCGGCTGGGGAAGGGAAGTCACCGGGGGGCGCAGGATGCGCCCCGGCTCCTTGGGCGAACTGATCCGACATTTCAAGGTGTTGCCGCCCTATACAATCGGCTTGCCCTGACTATGGAAGGCTCGCAGTATTGCATCATGACGACATCAGTCGGATCTTCGTATCGCTCCAACAATGTAATCATCCTCGGGGCGGGTGCTTCTTTCGACGCTGGCATCCCTCTGCTTGGGACTTTCGTTGATAAGATGTGGGAATATAGTGCGCGTGGAAAAGTTGGTGAAGTCGAGATTTCCCCGCATGACCGAATCAAGCTCGGGGCGGCGGACCTCATACGAAGGAGCTTGGAACCGTACAATAGTCGAGCCAACTTCAACTCCCGGAACATCGAAGATGTTCTGAGCCTTTTATCGTTCGAAGCCATGAGAGGCGGCGTGGCTGAAAATCGATATGATGCAGTGGTCGCAGCGGTGGAACGGACCATCGATTTGTCGTGTAAGATTACGCGGCAAGATTGTGATCCCGACAACGTGTTTCACCGCAAGTCTTGCCAGCCGCATCTGGACTTATGGAAGCACATACTATCCAGAAGGTTCCGGCAGAACCTGCCAGCTATAGTGACATTCAACTACGATTTGGTTTTGGAGCGAACTTTGTGGCAGAGCTTCCACTTTTCCAAAAATACCGAGCCACCTGAGTTCGAGTCGTGCGGGATTAACTACCACCTCGGAGACACCGCCTTCGGTATCCGCAAAGTCCCGCCCGAACCTAATGGCCCTGCACAGCATGCGTCTCCCAATCGCCAAGGTACCAAAGGTGAATGGGTGCCATTCGAGGAAACCGAAGCGAAAATCCACTACTTCAAGCTCCACGGATCGCTCAATTGGGACGGCAACAACCCCAGCAAAGCGAACGCCGATCGCGATAGGCTAACAACGGAACCAGCTCCTTTTATTCTGCCACCGGTGTTCAACAAGATAAACTCCGAGCAGATCCGTCCACTCTGGTCGGAAGCACTTGACGTGCTGCAACACGCGAAATACGTCACCATAGTCGGGTACAGTCTTCCCCAGACCGACATTTACATGCAGTATTTCCTTAGGTCAGCATTCGGCCCTAATAGTGATCTGCAGCAGATAACCGTGTTCGATCCTGTACTGTTCAAGGATGGTGATCCGGCCGGCGAGGGGATGCGGAGGAGATATCGAGAGTGTTTTGCACCGCAATTCTGGAACTATATCTGTTTTCGTCCGCATTTTGAGGGGGGTAACGATCAAGTCAAGCCGCACTATCGGAGTGAGGCAGAGCGGGACGGAACCGAGCCCGGGACCTTTCGGCACTTTGTTGAGGAACTGCGCAAGGAAGCCACCAGCCGACGGCTCTTCTACCACCCATGACATGCTGCCCGGCAATCATTGTTCTCGGGATGTTGCGTTCGGTTAATCTGTCCCGGCGAGCGTTTCCTGGCACTTTGGTCATCCCTTGGACTCCACCGGCGCGTGCATGAGCCGCCGGGTGTTGTCATGATTTGTGGGGGCGGGTTGATCTCGCGCGGACGATTGACGTTGCATGACCACGTGGATGCCCCGCTGGCGCTCCCGGTGGAAGCGTTCCGCTTCAAGCTCACATTTTGGCGGTTTTTTGATGGGCCTTCGGAACCTCCATCGGTGATTGAATCCGGTGTTTTCGGGGTTGCTCGAGCCTTAGCCGGCTTCCGAGGGCCACACGTTGCCGAGGGGCGCCGCCCCGCCTGTCTCAGCGGGGCCTTCAGAGGAGCAGAATCCCCGCGCGCCAGGCCGGTGGCGAACCTGGGGCGGCAGATGCCTGGCCGGTGCCCTCACCCCCGGAGGGGGTGACAGACGGTAGCCGGGGGTTGCGCGAAGCGACACCCCCGGAAAAGCGAACAATGCGGAGCGCACCCCGGAGGGGTGCCAGAAGCCCACCGGCGAGATCGTCCGGCGCTGGCACCC